>Ga0209703_1000005_pt1 | contig 48122 bp, 39 predicted proteins | sample PPLLak12cMay2015_2_FD_187256 | JGI IMG/M metagenome (GOLD analysis project Ga0209703, IMG submission 187256) | Freshwater sediment microbial communities from Prairie Pothole Lake near Jamestown, North Dakota, USA - PPLs Lake P8 Core (1) Depth... | ecosystem: Environmental > Aquatic > Freshwater...
GACCTCCTGTCTGGTTGTTGCCTTTTACCTGTTGCATTGTAACATATCGAGCGACAGAATAAAGCAAGTTTTTATGTAATTGCGACACAGCCTGGAAGGCAGGGGTCTATCTTCCACCACCCCGGCAATGCCCGCCATTTATTCTGTCCGTGTTCGTCCGTGTCTGTCCTCTCAGCCCACCCGGCTTTCTTCTCTCGTTTATTCTTCACCACCAAGCTCTAATTTTTAATTTTCACTTGACTTTCCCACAAAACCAGCTTACTTTACAACACCATTGGCGGACTTTATTCGACCAGCCCCAAAAAACAGTTCGAATACCCCGCCATAGCCCTAAATAAGGCAAGCAAAGCACAAGCCAGCAATAATGGAGAGTTTCGTGTAATGGCAAAGAAATCTACATCCCGTTCTAAGAAAGTCACTAAGGTCGGCAAGCCGTCAGCGTTGATTGATACGCGGGTAATCTATTGCGGCGATAACCTTGAACAATTGAAAAAGCTGCCCGAAAACAGCGTTGACCTTATCTATATCGACCCGCCTTTCAACTCCAATCGTATCTATGAGGTGTTTTGGGGTGAGACAAAGGAAAAACGCGCATTCGAAGACCGCCACGCATCGACGCAGGCATATATCGAATTTATGCGGCCTCGATGCGTTGAACTACACCGCGTTCTGAAGAAAACCGGATCGTTCTATTACCATTGCGACTGGCACGCCTCACACTATGTGAAGATCATGCTCGACCAGATATTCAGTGAAAACCAGTTTCAAAATGAGATTGTGTGGAAAAGAAGCAGTGCTCATAGCGATACCAAACAAGGAATGAAACGTTGTGGTCGTATCTGTGATTATCTTTTCTTTTACACAAAAGGTAAGTCTTGGACATGGAATACTGAGTATCAACCTTATGACGAAAACTATTTAGCAAGTAATTACCGGAATACTGATCCTGACGGACGCCGATGGAAATCAACAGATCTTACTGCGGCTAAACCAGGTGGTGATACAAATTACGAATGGAACGGACGTAGGCCTTCAAAAGGAAGATATTGGGCATACTCAAAAGAAAATATGGAAAAGTTTGAAAGAGAAGGTAGGCTTTATTATACAAAAACAGGTTTGGTCCGCTTAAAACAATACATTGATGAAATGCCTGGCATTCCACTACAAGACTTATGGACTGATATTCCACCGATTTCTTCCCAGGCTGCCGAACGTCTTGGTTACCCCACACAGAAGCCTTTGGCGTTGCTTGACCGCATAGTCAAAGCAAGCTCTAACGAAAACGATATTGTTCTTGATGCGTTTTGCGGGTGCGGAACTGCGATTGTTGCTGCGGAGAATCTCAACAGGCAATGGATAGGTATCGATGTTTCACCGACTGCCTGCCGGGTAATGGCTAAGCGACTGCGTGATGTGTGTGGTATGAAAGAGGATGAAAAACTCTGGCGGGTCGGACGCGGCTTTATTGTGCGTGATCTGCCGTGGAGCGAAAAGAAGCTCCGCGAAATTCCACCATTTGAATTCGAGAACTGGGCCGTTATCGCGCTGGGCGGTATTCCCAATAAGGCGCAGGTTGGCGATATGGGAATCGATGGGCGTATTTATCCTGTCTCTGCTACGCCGAAGAAAAAAGCCGATGAGTTGGACTTCATGGATACCTGGTATCCCATACAGGTCAAGCAGAAAAGCAAGGTCGGCAGGCCGGACATTGATTCTTTCGAAGCGGTGATGATGCGCGAAGACCGCACAAAAGGGTTCTTTGTCTCATTCGATTACTCTAGCGATGCCATGACCGAAATAGATGCCTTTTTCAAAAGAACCGGCAAAAGCATAATCGCCCTGACCGTCAAAGACATTCTCGAAGAAGAAATCGCCCGAAAGTTGGCATAAGTACTATTGAAAAAGCAACCGTGCGGCGGCGGGCGCCTTCGCCCCGACGAGCGGGAACTTGTTATAAAGACTGTATAATTATTGTTAGGCTGAGCCAATATGAACATTAAAGAAAAAATTGAGTGTCAAGATATAATCGGAGAAGCTAAGGCCGGATCTTACCAGCCAATTAGATTTACCCGAGTAAAATATAAAGGTAGCAACGCAACATACATAGATATACGCATGTATCAACGGGGATATGATGACGAGGGCGATGATGTCTATTATCCGACTAAAAAAGGATTCCATTTTCCGGAAACTGAGTTTAAGAAAGTTGTAGAAAGATGGACAATCACGCCATCAGCATATATCCATCCTAATGTGATGGGCAAGTCATTCGAATTGTTGTCCACGCGTCAATTCGACAGTGCCGTTCTTCAAGCATTTAAATGTATCGAAATCGCCATTAGGGAAAAGTGTCGTTTCTCCGACGAAGAGTATGGCGTTTCTTTGATAAGGAAGGCGTTCAATTCCCAAACTGGCCCACTTACTGACTACAGTGTTTCTGTTGCTGAACGTGAAGCACTGGCACACTTCATTGCAGGGGCATATGCCTTATATAAGAATCCCTGTTCTCATAAGGATGTTGAAATGGATTTTTATGATGCTTTCGAAAAAATTGCCGTGGCAAGCAATATAATGAAAATTGTTGAAGAAGCCTCAGTTACTGATAGCACAAAATAAGGGACGTAATTCGTTGAAACGCAAGCGATTTGACGAGCCCGTATAAATGATTAATGATAAGTGATAAATGATAATTGTTGCCGATTGCTTCGCAGAAGGACAAGAATAAACTCCGGCGGATAAATCCTTCGATGTACTCAGGGCAAGCATTGAAGAACCAACCGTGCTGCGGCGGGCGCCTTCGCCCCGACGAGCGGGAACTTATTATAAAGACTGTATAATTATTGTTGGCTGAACTAAAAGCTAAATGCTATTTAGAATTATTTCTTTAAACTACCATAGAGAACATGTATTTAAGAAATCACAAATCAAGAAAAAAATGGCAAAAGGCATTTATCGATACTGTTTTTAGCCATAAGACAGCAACTCATGACACCTTTTCAAAAATTATTATAAACAACACCAAATTGCTTGAGGGTAAAAGTAATTATTTACCAAAGTCCTTATTTAAATTCTATTCACCTACCTCAGACAATATCATAGACATAAAGAAAAAAAGAATTCAGTTGTCTCACCCCAGAACTTTCAATGATCCATTTGACTGCCAAGCTGGATATGATGTTGAGGCCTATGAAAAACATACACTCCTAAAATATATTAAAGAGTCGGGATGTGTTGAGGTCAAAAATAGCCAAGATGGATTTACCAATGATGAATTCGATAGATTATCAAGCTCAAAGACATCATTAAATAATAATTTGTACTACAGCCCAAAAGTGGTGAAATATAGCTCAGTCCTTAATGAATTGCTGCTAAACAAAAGTCAAGATTTTTATCACATAATTTGTGACTTGACATACAAGTTTCGAAATGAAGCAAAAGCAAAAATAGAAAAAATAAGAAATGTAAATATCCGTGTAGCTTGTTTCTCTGACCTTCATAGAGACAATGATCTTGACGATATTATCCAGATGTGGTCTCATTATGCAGATAACCATAAGGGATTTTGCGTAGAATATGACATATCTCCCTTAAAAGAATCAATCTGTTTTTCATTAGAAAATTATGAGTACCACAAAAATCCATCTAAATATATGGAAGAAAGGATTACGACGTTAATTCTCGGGGGGTTATTTCCGGTTATCTATACTGCTAACAGAGTAAATATTCCTAAAACCAAGCTTAAGAAAATTAAACTCGATGAAATTAGTGGGCTGCCACATGACATCGAGATTGATTCAATTTTATACAAAACATTTATAGTTAAATCGGCAAAATGGAATTACGAGAAGGAATGGCGGCTAATCTTAGATAGTGACGTTTGTAACTACTACGATAATAAGATTCCATTCCCTTATATCAAAAGGCTATATTTAGGCTGTAAGATGAATTCGCAAACCCTCGACATGATGATAGAAATTGCTGAAGAGTTGGGAGTGGAAATCGTTATGATGGAGATGTGTAATAAAAAGTTTTTATTAGAATCAAGTTCCCTTGATTTATACAAATGGAGAAAAGAATTTAGGAAAGAGCGTAATCCGCTACTTTAATATGTGTTCCACCGAAGCATAGATGGTATTTTTTCTGTCATGTCCTTGTTTACCTTGCCCGCACTTGCCCTCAAAGCAAGCGTAGCCCGGACAAAAAGTAGTGCGGGCCATGCCCGCGATTTGTTCTTAATAATCTCAAATCTGCGTCAATCACCGTAATCTGCGGATCCTATTCTTTCCCTTCCGCCCTCTGACATCTGATTTCTGATTTCTGACCTCTGATTTCCCCCCTAGTGCCTCGTGCCTTCTTCCGCCGTCCCTATTATTTCTTTTCTTCCTTCGTGATCTTCGTGCCCTTCGTGGTTAATTCTTTCTTTTCTTCTTTGCGCCTTTTTCTCCTTTCGCGCCTTTTGCGTTTACTTATTCCTAAATTAATCTTCTTCGCGCCTTCGCGCCTTTGCGGGATTCTTATCTTCTGATGTTGGCGTCATCTTCGCCTGTTTAACCCCTTCGCGTTCTTCGCGGTTCAATACTCTCATGGTTTAATCAGTGCAAATCCGTCTCATCCGTCCCATCCGTGTTCTATTTTCTTCTCTGCGTCAAATTAAAGTTTCATTGTTTCTTTTGCAGTATTTCATATTTTGCGTTTATTATTGCCCGGAACTCGTCGGAAGCCCTATTGTAGTCTATTATGTCAACACGGAACGGCAAATCTGATTCTTCAAATGCCTCTCTCAAGAGCATTTTAGTCCTGCGTTCCATTTTGTTCGGCCCGATAACAGCTACATCAATATCTGAATACCCCTTTGCCGAGCCGTTGACTCTTGAACCAAACGCACGTACTTCACACTCGCCGACATATTCGCCAAGTATTCGCTTTATTGTCTCCAGTTGCCTGGAGGAAATATTAACCATTACGATCCTCTAAGGCTTTAAGTAATGTTTCGGCATCGGAAATGAATTCACGGGCTGTTTCAAAAACATCCTCGGCTATATCCTCATCGTAGGTATGAGATGTTTCATTTCTGGTTTCGTGATATTCCATCCACTTATCAATATCATCAATGAGTTTGTGTTCTGCGCTTAATCTGAATAACTGACGTCTGCTAACACCTTCAATATATGTCGAACCCAGATTGCCATCCAGCCATCGCCTCATGAACTTCCAGCATAATTCGTATGTGAACTCGAAGTTTTGAATTACACCCGCCCGTATCGCATCCTTTTGATCGTCGCTCAACCCCGACATAAAACCCTCGTCATCGGCTACTTGTAGCGTCCTTTGCAAAGAACCAATAGCCTTGCGAAAACTGCTCAAATCAAGTTCCATTTATCTGCCTCCAACATATCTCCTCTTGTCACCTTAAACTCCATCTTTTCCATTTGCACCGCGGTATTGGTTTCCAACTGGTCGTTGCCAATATTATACCATTCTCCCACCAGCTTAATCCCTCAAATTCCATACCCCAAGGCCCTTAGACCTCAGTGCCCACATCCTAACCAATCTTCCCACAATGTCAACCAAATCCCGATCCCCACCTCCAACTCCGCGCCCACTCCAACTCCGCCATGTACCGCCGGCGTCTCGCCGGCTCCTGTACTACAGACGTCTCGACCCCTCCAAGTCCGCGCGCCCCCCAAGTCCGCCCTCTGTCTTCTGTCTTCTGAAATCTCAAATCTGACTTCCCCCTCTTCCAACTTTTCTTTCTTCTCCTGTCTCAAAATCCAAAATCCAAAATTCAAAATTTCCCTACCCCCCCCCAAGTGGTCCGCCCTCTGTCTCCCTTCCAACTCCGCGCCCAACCGGTCCGCCCATTTTCTTCCCCTCATTTACCCATTTACTCATCTACTCATTCACTCACCCACTTCTGTTAAGAAGTGGGTGCAAAGTAGGTCCAAACATAGCGCAAACATAGTACAAACCACATCACTTTTCATCAGAATTCATCCAAATTTCGCCGAATTTCACACTTTTTTCTTACCCATCTTACCTAATCGTTATAATCGTTACGCAAAAATAAGCACTTACATCAATTCCAACAACGTAAAATAAGCACTTACAGCAATTCCCCATAACGAAAAATAAGGAGTTACATCAATCCCCAACCGCCCGACAATTAACCGTTGCGGCGAACCGGATCGGACAGTTCTTTACGAAGATTACGCAGATCCACGTAACTGTAACGGTCCAGCGAGTAATATTTCTTGAAAACCCGGTAGAGTGAAGCCAGCTTGAAGTTCGCCGGCGCTTCATAAAACGGCCGCTCACGTCCCACCGCCGCCCCCCAACGGATCGGCGTATTATTCTTGGTGTAAAGCGTTAAATGTGAATCCTCCTTGCTGACACGCCCTTCATAATTACCGACATTCAATACAGCCAACTCCCCCCATAACCGCTCACGGGACAACACGTTAGCGTCCACTTCGCGGATCATCGCTAGCACCTGTAGCCCGGCAATCAGCGACTTCGACTTGATACACTGACCAGGTTCAGGCAGCTCATCAGAAAACCCCTCCAGCCGTACCAGGTGCCCATATATCGGCATTTCCGGCAGTACCACCCCTTCATCATCTATATAATACACCCGCCCTGCCTGTTCGACCAGCCCAATCGGCTCACGCAACCGGCAATCGATCACAACCCGCCCATCATAACGCTTACGTACCTGATTGAGATGCTTAACCCATGGATTACGAGCCAGATTCCCCGCCCACTTGTCCACCAGCCCCTCATCCAGCAGAAAATCATCACTGCTCAGACCACTTGAAAGACATATCGCATCTTTAAGCTCATCGCTGGCCCACTGCGGTTGTGGCTCTGCCAGCATCACTTCCCACTGGATATCGCGCCGGCCGGCGACCTCCTCCTTAACGTAGCGATCCAGATACCGCAAACCCACTACCATACCACTAATAACCGCTATCAGTATCACTAAGCAGCCAAGCCGTCGCCCAATCGCTTTGGACCACTGGGAGCCGCTTTCGGCGAACCACCTTTTCAGCAACCCTGGGGAAGTCCGTTTCCGTGAATTTTTAACCTTGTTTTTTCTACTCATACGCCATTCGATCCGTACCGCTTAGTCATGAATCCATCCTGTTATGTTGAGACAGTCACTGTCTGTGCAACTTTTCAACTCCTGACTTTTCTTCTATCGGCCGGATGTGGGCCATTTGTACAATATGGTCACACAGTTTTTCCATAGTCATTCCCAACCGGGCCGCCGCCTTGGGAACCAGCGAATGATCCGTAAATCCCGGTATAGTATTGACTTCCAGCACATATATCCGGCCCTGCTCATCCACAATAAAGTCGATCCGGGCCATATCCCGGCAGTCCAGAACGTCAAATGCTTTCCGGGCCGCCTCCCGCATCGCTTTTATTTGCCGGTCTGTCAGGGCTGTATCGAATATATACTGCGTATCGTCAGCTTTGTACTTGGCAGTGTAATCATAGAAGCCCTCAGCCGGGCGGATTTCCAACACTGGCAACGTCTGATCGCCCACTATGCCCACCGTATATTCACTTCCGTCAATGTACTGCTCCACCAGGCAATCGCCGTAATTGGCTAATGAATCCCGAACGGCCTCGACGGCCTGGTCGCCCTGCCGGGCGATCACCACGCCGAGACTGCTGCCCTGCCGATTGGGTTTGATTACGCAGGGCAATTGCACCTGATCTATCGATTCGGTGATCCGGCGATCCAACTGGGTATCGCCGTGGTAAGTTTCGATCAGTACCGCATTTGGCGTCAGCAGCCCAGCCTGTTCAAATGCCTTTTTCGAGCGAAATTTGTCTATCGCCAGACGGCTGGCGGCCGATCCGCTGCCGACAAACCGCAGCCCCCGTTGTTCGAGTATCTCCTGAAGCTGTCCATCTTCACCAAACGTGCCATGCAAAAGTGGGAAAACAACATCGAAATGACACCCATCCGACTGATCCAGGGCCGAGAGATCATCCGGTCCTATGTCGGCCTGGCGCACCCTATGGCCCGCCTGCCGCAGCGCCGCAGCCACACAGCGACCACTTTCCAGGGAAACATTGCGTTCCAGGCTGGGACCACCCCGTAATACCAATACCACCAGCTTCTGCGAAAAAAGATTTAAAAACTCGATCAGCAGTATAACTCACCTCCTCCGATCAGCAAAGTCTGAAATTCGTGTTATTTGTTCTCGTAAGCAGATACAAACTCGTCAACCGTTATTCCACTCTGCCTGATGGCGCTTCTGAGGGTACCCAAGGCCAACTCTTTGTGCAAAGGAACAACACACCCATAATCACCTCGTCTAAGAACCACATGACTGCCTTTCTGTCGAGCAACAGAAAACCCTAAACGATGAAAAACCTTGATTGCATCTTCACCGGAAATACGAGGAAGCTTAAGCATCACAAGCAACCTCAAAAGTGGTCAGTATTGGATGTGTGGCCTTCTTCAGTGGAAACTCTTCAAGATACAGTTCCGTGGCTTCCTGAAGATTCTTCACAGCTTCCTCGATTGTGGAACCTTGACTTGCCGTACCGACTTCAGGACACTCGGCAACGTAAAGATTATCTTCTTCATGTACAATGGCCGTAAATGTATATATCATATTCACCTCTTTTTTAGGTATATTGCCTTTCGAGGCTAATACTCTATTGCCAGATTTCCAGTTCCAGCTCCAGTTCCACATCAAAACGTTCATGGACACGCTGCTGGATCAACTCGATCAGCTTGAGCACATCGGCGCTGCAGGCGCCTTCTTCCGCTATGATAAAGTTCGCATGTGTTCGGCTGACGTGGACTCCTCCGACCGTTGTTCCCTTCAGTCCGGTCTTGTCGATCAGGGCGCCGGCTGAGATGGCGCGTGGATTTTTGAAGACACAACCGGCGTTGCGACTGTTGATCGGCTGTGAATTCTTTTTGAGCATCCATACTTCCTTGAGCATCCGTCCGATCCGCTCCGGGTCGTCCTGGACCAAGGCAAATTGTCCCTCCAGGATAAACTTCGCCATTATGTTGGTCATACGGTATCCGAAAAATATGTCGGCTCGTTTTCGCTCGAACTGGTAGCCGCTGCTGTCCATCAACTGGACCGACTGGGTCACATTGCCGATATCGCCGAACCGTCCGCCGGCGTTGATCTTCAGCGCCCCGCCCACCGTACCGGGTATGCCAGCCAGACATTCCATGCCGCTTAGCCCTTCACGAGCACACCCACGCACCAACCGGTTCAGGTCCGCTCCGGCGCCGGCACGAACCAGCCCGTCTTTGAAACTGATTTTGCTGAAATTCTCGTGTGTCAGTTGGAGCACTACCCCGTCAATTCCCTCGTCCTTCACCAACAGATTGGAACCCCGCCCCAACACATACATATCTATGGCATTTTCGTGACAGCGATGTACCACATCGAGCAGTTCCTGTTCGCTACGAGGCTCGACAAAATAACGAGCCGCCCCGCCCAGCTTAAACCAGGTGTACTCCGTCATCGGCACATTGTATCTGACTATTTCTTCCAAGCCTGCAAACAAGTTCATCGGCCACCTTCCAAATATCACCCGCTCCCATCGTCACAACCAAATCGCCGGTTCTCACTTTCCGGCACAGTTCGTCCAATATACGCTCAAAATCGCCCAAATATCGTGCCTGACCGCCATTTTGGTTAATCCTGTCAACTAACTGCTGGGCATTGACGTCCCGGCGCAACTGTTCGCTCTCGCGAACAAAATAGATATCCGGTAGTAATATTATATCTGCATTACGAAAACTGGAAGCAAATTCGTCAAGAAAAAATCTCGTTCGGCTGTGCTGATGCGGCTGAAACACACACCATAACCTCCTCGGCTGATATTGGGCGGCTATTGCCTCCAGCGTCACCTGAATTTCTGTGGGATGATGGGCGTAGTCGTCCATTATCACCACCCCTTCGACTTTGCCTTTATAACTCATTCTTCGACCAACACCGACAAAATTCTCCAATCCCCGGCATATCTGCTCGCTGGTGGCGCCCACCGACTGAGCCATTGCCGCCACCGCCAGGGCGTTGGCCACGTTGTGCCGCCCGGCCAACATCAGCTTCACCCGTCCGAGTTTGCGATTCCGATACATCAAATCAAAACAACCCCGCCCGTTTTCAAGACTCAGGTTTCCCGCCTGCCAATTGCCGCTGCCGGTCAGGCTGAAATATTCACACCGCCCCTTCCGAGACGCCAATGCCCTGGCTACATTTGCATTATCGGCATTAGCCACCAGCAGCCCGTCATCACTTGTCAGGGCGGCAAATTCACCAAACGCCCCAACAATCTCGTCCACATCACGATAGTAATCCAGGTGGTCCGCCTCGATATTCAGGATCGCCGCCACGTGTGACCGTAAATTCAGAAACGACCGGTCATATTCACACGCCTCGACTACCATAAGCTCGCCTTTGCCTGCCCCGCTGCCGCCGCCGAGCTGCTCCACATCGGCCCCCACGACAAAGCTGGGTTCGAGACCGCTTTCGTGCAGCAGATACGCCAGCCAGCCGCTGGTCGTACTCTTACCGTGCGTACCCGCCACCGCCAGCGTCTTCATTCCCCGGCTGAGGCGGCCTAACATCTGGGCATATTTGCACACTTCGATATCCAACTGCCGTGCCCTGACCAATTCGGGATTATCCGGCCCAATCGCCGCTGATACCACCACACAGTCCACGTCAGGGCCGATGCGATCGGCACAATGACCAATATCAACTGATATACCACGTCGGCCGAGCTTTTCCACCACGTCGGAGGACTGCAGGTCACTGCCCGAGACCCTGTGCCCCCGCTGATGCAGCACCTGCGCCAAACCGCTCATTCCCCATCCGCCGATCCCAACAAAATGATACGACATCACCTTATGCGATTGCTGCTGTCGCAACAGAACCGCCTCGGCCGATTCGACTGTGACTTCTGACTTTTGATCAACCATACGTACACTCGGTTAATTGGTTAAAACTCTAATTTCTTCCGCTACGCGTTTGGCGGCCTGCGCATTGCCGATTGCCCCGGCAGCACGGGCCATCTGTTCCAGTGTTTCTTGGGCCATACATCGGGGCAATACCTTTGCCAGCCGCTGAGCCGTACTATCGGCATCGCGGTCGTCGATCACAATCTGCGCCGCTCCGGCGGTCTCCAAAACCTGTGCGTTATGTCGCTGATGCTGATCCTTATGGTATGGATACGGCAATAATATACTCGCAACTCCCACCGCCGTCAATTCCGCAAGTGACGACGCCCCGGCCCGGCTGACCACAAGGTCCGCTGCCGCTAACACTATCGGCATATCTCGTGTAAAATCCAGCACCTTCGCGGGTATTCCTGCTTCTTTATACTGCCGGCAAACCCAATCGCGATCATTCTTTCCCGTAATGTGCACCATCTGCCAATCCTGTATGGCAGCCTTTACCCTATCATTGTCCTGTCCACAAGTCAAACATCGTACTAGGGCCGCATTGACATTGCGGCCACCCTGCGAACCGCCCATCACCACCAATACTCGCCTATCGCCATCCAGCCCCAACTGGTTTTTCGCTTCGTTCCTGGTCATTCGCTCTGCGAATTCCCGCCGTATCGGACAGCCTGTTACCACACATTTTTCCTGGTCCGCGGGAAAATACTTCATGGGCGCCTGCCACTGCAGGAATATCTTGTCAGCATATTTTCGACAATACTTGTTCGCCTTACCTGGCACCGCGTCCGGATTGAGCATTGCCACCGGTATTTTCAGCCGGGCCGCCGTCTTCATTGCCGGCCCGGAGGCAAACCCGCCCAGTCCCAGCACCGCCGCCGGCCTTTCCCTGCGAAACAACTGCTCACACATCCGCACACTACCACGCCAACCGCGCCAAAACGGCCATATTTCACCCAACCGGCCTGGCAGCGGCATTACCGGCTGCGTTTCATACGGCCAATCGCTTCCCTGAAGAATATCCCGATCAATCTGCCGGGCGGTGCATAAGAAAAGCACCTTAGCCTCCGGTTCCACATCCAGCATCGCTTCCGCTGCCGCAATCCCCGGATACAGATGACCACCACTACCGCCACCGGCAAATATGTACAACCTGCCTCTACTCATCATTGCTAATCCTTAGACCCTGACAACTAACCTGTCAGGTCACGTTATCTATAAAGTCGAATCTGTATTATCGGCCATTGGCGAAAGCAATTCCCAACATCTAACCAACACTCCCTTCTTCCAGGAAAATATTGCTTTAATAAGGAATGAAACCGCCTCATAACTACAAAAAAAACCTATGAATAGATATAGATAAAGCATAACAATATCGGTCACTTGGGCGTGAGTATAAGTCTTGTTAGAGTCGATGCTTCCCACAAAAAAGGAATACAAATCATGAATATCTGCACTTCGCGATTGAAAAAAACAAACATTGAAAAACAAAACTGCACATACCGCCGAGCCAACCGCCAGGAAGATATACAACCATCTATTAAACTTCCACCGCTGGGCCAGTTTATTTAATCTGTCAATTTCGTTTTCCGAAAAATGTTCGCTCAGCTTCATTTTTTGCTCCCAAGTCACGATTGTATAGATATCATCCCTAATAATCGCTGAAATCAATGGTTGGGCAAGGCCACACCCTGCGTTTTTTGTCTTGCGATATTGACCAAGACACCGGCCGCGACGGCCGTGATGACCAATCCCGAACCGCCCGCACTGACAAACGGCAGGGCTATGCCCTTGGTCGGCGCCATTCCGGTCACTACCAGCAGATTCATCAGGGCCTGAGCCCCGATCGTCCCGCCTATCGCCAGTCCCAAAAGTTTACCCATCCGATCCGGCGCTCGGCGTATTATCATCATAGTACAAACCAACAGTGCTACAAACAGCGCAATCACCATGGCACAGCCGGCGAAACCCAGCTCTTCACCGATCACGGCAAATACAAAATCGGTAGTATCTTCCGGCAGATACCCCAGCTTGACCGTACCTCGGCCCAGTCCACACCCCCAGATTCCTCCCGAGCCGATAGACATGATGGACTGCTGGGCCTGATAGTTGACGTCCTGGCTGGCGTCACCCTGATCAAAATAAGCTAGTACGCGAGCCCAACGATAATCCACACAATATACCAGCACATAGAACGCTAATGCCGCCGCCGGTATCAGCACCAGCATATACCACCATCGCGTCCCGCTTGCCAACAGCACGACTACTCCCATCGCCCCCACCAATGCGGCCGTGCCGAAATCTTCTTTGCCGATCAGGGCGACTACCACCATCAGTACAATGCAGGCCGGCAAAAAACCGGTCGTAAATCGGCGCATCGCCTGGCCTTTGTGTGCCGCATACGCCGCCAGGAACATTACCGTTACCCATTTAGCCAACTCCGACGGTTGAATCTGCAACCCGTATTCGCCGCTGCCGACCTTGAGCCACCGCCGTGCCGAGTTTCCCGTATCAACCGTCAGCACCAGTACCAGCAGTGCCAGCGATATTGCCATCAGTAATACCAGGGGCGATAACCAAAAGTGTTTTTCATACACCACCCAACGCCGATAATTACAACGACCGACAATCGCCAGCACTATCCACACCACCGGCACAAATGCCACCCGCCGTAACGTCGTGTAACGCCAAAAATGTTTTATATCAACCTGCTGATCGACGCGGGCTCCCGCCGAAACGACCATCAGCGCCCCCAGGCACAGCAGCGCACTGATAATCAGTACCAACCACGATCCCAACTGGGAATTTTCTTCGACCTGTTCCAGTTGTCGGTCCACGATTTATCCCTTGCTTGTCGGGGTTAAATTTTCTTTCATCGCAGCTTCAACGTCGCCAGCGCCAAAGCCGCGAACGCCGCGCCTAACAGCCAAAATCGCACGACTACCTGCGGTTCACTCCATCCTTTCAGATGAAAGTGATGGTGCAGTGGCGCGCACTGAAATACCCGCTTACCACCGCTTTGTCTGAAGTACACTATCTGTATCAAGACGCTGGCCGCTTCTATAACAAACACGCCACCCACAATCGGCAGCAGTAGTTCGTGGCGGGTGACCACCGCCGCGTAACCGATCAGTCCGCCCAGCGGCAGCGAACCGACATCGCCCATAAACACCTGAGCGGGATGACAATTGTACCACAGAAAACCCAGAGACGCCCCCAACACCGCAGCGCAGACAATTCCCAATTCGCCGGCGCCCGGCACCTGCGGCAGCAGCAAATCGCTGGCCCACGTCTGGTTCATTGCCAACGACAACGGCTCACTGGCCATGTAACACAATATCACAAACACCATACTGACAATACCAATACAACCGGTGGCCAATCCGTCCATACCGTCGGTAAGGTTGACCGCGTTGCTCGTAGCGGTTACCACCAGTACGGTCATCAGCGTAAAACCAAACAATCCCAGCTCGATGCCCTTCTTATAGAAAGGCAGCCACAGCATTCGTCCGTCAGCGATCTCTTTGAAATCCACCAGGTATAAAAAACTCGCCAGCAGCACCGCAAGTCCGATCTGAAAGATCAGTTTCTCCCAGATATGGAGCCCATCCCGGCTGCGATGTTTGATCTTGGCCGTCAGTTTCAGCCAGTCATCCACCCCTCCAAGTACTCCCAGCCAAACGAGTAGAAATATTCCCTTTATCACAAACTGATTGCGTACGTCAGCCCACAAAAACGTGCTTATGAGCACGCCCGCCAGAATAATCAACCCGCCCATCGTCGGCGTATTTGCCTTGTGTCGTGTCAGCTCATTGAGCGTGGCATGGTCAAATTCCGGAATATCTCCCACCTTCATCCGCACCAGCCAACGGATTATCTTCGGCCCCCATAACAAAGAGACCATCAAACTCGTCAGCAGCGCCAAGACCGCCCGAAATGAAACTTCATGCCAGGCATAAAAATGCAGCTTGCTGTACAAAAACCCCTGAAAATATTCAAATAATCTCAGCAGCATAAGTCAATCAACCATCAGTCTCCACAGCATTTATCTATTGTTCATTGAAAACATAGTTGAAGTGTATAGATCAGGTTCTTCCTTTCCAGCGTTGCAGTGAAACGATTACTTTTTCCATCTCCATCATGCGTGAGCCTTTGACCAGGACTACATCCCCATCAAACAGCATACTTTTAATCAACCGTGCCATTCGTTTACTGTCCTTGCAGCGCATTATATCGGCACGGCCCATTCCTGCTTCCAGGGCCGCATCGGCCGTCAATGCCGCCTGCGGGCCAACGGTCAATAACAGATCGATATTCGATCCCGCCACATCCCGGCCCAATTGCTGGTGATACTGCCCGGACGCCTGGCCCAGCTCGCCCATATCGCCGCACACCAGCACCCGCCGGCAAGCCTGTTCGAAATCGCACAACTCCTTCACCGCCGCGGCCATACTTACCGGGTTGGCGTTATAAGTGTCATCGATAATGGTGATTCCGTTAACCTTCTTACACACCATTCGCCCCGGCACCGGCTGAAAATCCTCCATCGCCGAGGCAAACTGCTGACTCGAAACTCCCAGCCGCCGTACCACCGCCAGCGCCGCCAGCGCATTTTTCACGTTGTGCAGTCCAACCATCGGCAGCCACACCTCGTATCGATCGTTTGTTTCAAATCGAATCCCGCCATCCTCGCGCCGCACATTACTGGCAAACACATCACAATTGGCATCCAGGCCAAACGTTACCACATGCCTGCTGAGTGTCCTCGCTTTCTCCAGGGTCGGCTGATGATCGGTTCCGCATACGATAAGCCCTCGCTCCTTCAGACCCACTACTATGGAAACCTTCTCGGCGCTGACCCCATCGACATCCTTCAATCCTTCCAAATGTGACGGCCCAACGCTGGTAATGACCGCCACGTCCGGTTCGGCGATTCTCGCCAGCTCGGCCACCTCTCCCGGCGCATTGCTGCCGATCTCCAGCACCGCAAATTCATAATCCGATTCGATACCGAAAATCGTCAACGGCACCCCGATATTATTATTGAAATTCCGCGGCGACCGATGCCCTTTCTTGTATTTACTCAGCACGTGATAAATCATTTCCCGCACAGTTGTCTTTCCGTTACTGCCGGTCACCGCCACCACATGAACACCGCTACACAAATTTCGTCGATAAAACCGCGCCAACCCTCCCATCGCCTTTATCGTATCTTCCACCTTCAACACCACGGCGCCGCTTTGCTTGATCGCGTCCGACAGCGGCACATTGCGATCTATCAAAACCGCAAAGGCCCCCGCACCCACCGCCTCCGTAATAAAATCATGACCGTCAAACCGCTCACCGCGGATCGCCACAAATAAATTCCCCGCTCCAACCGCCCGCGAATCAATCGTCACGCCGGTTATTAAACCTTTGCGTATCGCGGTTTTCGCCTCGGCCCGCAAAACATTCTTAACTTCATCTACTAATAACGCTTTCATAAACGATTCCTCTCCTCCTTGACTTTCCCGCTATAAACTTTTCAGGCTTTTCAACTCTTCTTTGACCACTTCCCGATCATCGAAATGCAACCGTTCACCGCCGATCAATTGATAATCCTCATGTCCCTTACCCGCGATCACCACTACGTCACCGGATTGTGCACTATTGAGTGCCAGCGATATTGCCTCGCGCCGTCCCGGCAGTTCCACAACTTTGCGTCGGCCTGCCGACGCAAACCCTGCCCTGATATCCGCAATAATCGACTCCGGCTCCTCCCGACGTGGATTATCATTAGTTACAACAATCTGATCCGCCCACTTCTGCGCCACCGCCGCCATTCGCGGCCGTTTGCTCGGATCTCGCTGCCCGCCACAACCGAAAACCACAATCAGCTTCTTGTTGGCAAACCCGCGCAGCGTCTCCAACGTATGCTCCAGGGCATCGTCAGTATGGGCGTAATCGACCAGCACGGTAAAATCCTGTCCGCAATCTACCCGCTCCAACCGGCCCGGCACCCCGGCAAAACTCTCTATCGCCCGGCCGATAGCTTCCAGGCTCACTCCCGCCGCCAGCGTCAGCCCCGCCGCCGCCAGGCAATTGCTCACATTGTGGGCGCCCACCAGCGGTGACCGAACCCTGAGCCTCTGGCCCAACACCACCATTTCAAACTCACATCCCGCCAAGTCCATCGCCTCAATATGGGCGCTGATCTCCACCGTTTCGTTTATTCCATACCGCCACACCTTTGCCGATGTCATCTTTTCCAGAACCCTGCCCGCTTCGTCTTGTGCGTTAACAACAGCCACCGCGTCCTTTGACAATCCGGCAAACAGTTTGCCCTTGGCCGCCAGGTAAGATTCCCGGTCAATGTGATAATCCAGATGATCGCCGCTGAGATTGGTGAACGCCGCCGCATCGAACTCAATCCCCGCCACCCGATCCTGATCCAGCCCATGACTGGAACACTCCATTACCATCGCCGCAAGCCGATTGTTTCGCATTTGCCGCATCATCTGGGCCAACTGCAGCGCATCCGGCGTTGTATTCCCTGCCGATGAAACATTCCCATTCCCCAAATCATATTCGACCGTCCCCAGCATACCGCAACCCTGTCCGGCTGCTGTCAGCATTGCCCGGACCAGGTACGCCACTGTCGTTTTTCCATTGGTTCCCGTCACCGCGAGCGTCGTCATTTCCCGTCCCGGCCACCCGGCTGCCGCCTGAGCCAACTGCCCCAGCGCCACCGCGCTGTTTTCCACCAACACCAACTGTGCCGACCCTTCCACCGTGACCGGCCGATCAGCCACCACTACCGCCGCTCCTTTGCTCACCGCCTGGTCAATAAAGTCATGACCGTCCACGGTAACACCGCGCACGGCCACAAACACGTCATCCGCTCTTACCTGACGGCTGTCACAGCAAATCCGACCGCCAACCGCAAGGCGATTTCCTCCATCCCCAACCGCCACTTTCGGCATCTTGTCAGCGTCCTTACTGCCACATCTGCGGGAAAGGTATTCGATTACAGATTTATGGTCTATAACATCCATTGTGCAATTTTTTTATGTTTAACTCATACCGCCACGCCCATCCATGAGCGTCGCCGGGTCCATTATATGCTATGCCGACCCAATTGCAACGTTTCTTCGTCAATATAATCAACCCCTTTGCCCTCACCTGCCCATCCCCCTGGCCAGGCCCCACTTTTGAGCCTATGCGTTACTTAGTTCGTTCTCGTTGCGGAAAACAAAAAAACAAGTCTCATCCCCGCGGGCCAGTGTCACCCCGCGCAGGTGGGGGCCCAGGCTCTAAAACTAGATTCCAGCCTCCAATTGAGTTGAGGGCAGGCTTTCCTCTGGAATGACAGGTTCGTTTGCTGATTTCGGCACATTGAGGTACGCCAGCGTCTGCTTCAAAATCTCCCTCACCACCGGCGCCGCCACCGCCCCTCCGGTGTAACCGAGTCCCAAACTGCGATCCGGCTGACGCACCAACACCAGCACACAAACCTGCGGATCTTCCGCTGGCGCTCCGGCTATGAAAGAACTGATGTATTTGTTTTCTTCATAGCCTGGGCCGTCCTTCTTCGCAATTTGGGCCGTTCCGGTCTTGCCGAACACGCTCCATCCCGTCAGATTCGCGTTATTTGCCGTGCCGCCTTCACGGGCCACCACCTCCACCAGCGCCTTTTCCACTATTTCCCGCGACACCCTTTCCGATATTATCCGTCCAGCTTCATCTGAACCCACTCCCGACTCGCCGGCCCATAATGAAACCTGACACTGCCCGAAATCTTCAACAACCTCATTATTACTACCGATAATTCCGCGGACCACTCTCGGCTTGATCAGTTTGCCCCCGTTAACCAGACAGCAAAACGCTCGAACTAATTGAATCGGGGTCACCGCTATCCCCTGTCCGAACCCTACCCGCGTAAGTGTATGCTTCTTGTCGTCCCACCGCTTGCGTAAAATCCCCGTTCCTTCGCCCGGCAGGTCTATTCCGGTCTTTTCGCCGAACCCGAATTTCTCGACCATCTTATGAAAATAATCCTTACCCATCTTCTCGGCCAGTTTAGCAGCGCCGATATTACTCGATCGAACTATGATGTCCGACACGGGGATAAGACCGAAATAATTTTTGTATTCTTTAATCGGACGAAAGCCCTTACCACTGTATGGTCCTTCGAGGCAATCGATTTTCTGCTCCATAGTAACGAAGCCACCTTCCAGCGCTGAGGCCAGCGTGAACGGCTTAAAAGCACTGCCCGGTTCATAAGGGTCCGTCAGCGCCCGATTGCGCCGCACATCACCATCGCTTTTTCTGGCCATGGTCGGCTCAAAGGTCGGCAGGTTCGCCATTGCCAGCACCTCACCACTGCTCGGGACCATTACAATTGCCGTAGCGCCTTTGGCATGGAACTTGGCCACTACCTTTTCGATCTCTTCCTCCACGCACGCCTGAATCACCGCGTCTATGGTCGATACCACCGCCAAGCCATTCTGTCCCGTTTCGCAATCACCCAACGAACCCACCGCCCGCTTTTGCACATCGCTTCTCAACAGCATCCTGCCAGGCTGACCGGCCAGATATTCGTCGTAACTTTTCTCCAGCCCCTCCAATCCCTTCCCGTCAATATCGGTAAATCCAACCACGTGCGCCGCCAATCGGCCCATCGGATACTGCCGCTGAAACTCATGTTCGACGACCACCCCGCGTATCTTCAGTGCGCGAACCTGATCTGCCTCCTGGTCGGTAACGGCCCGTTTGACCCATATAAACCGCTTGTCGGCCTCGGCCTGAATCTCCTGAAAAAGTTCCCTGCTGTCCAGGTTCAGTATCGCGGAAAGCTTCTCCGCCGCGTCCCGCTTATCTTCAATCAGGATGGGATCCGTTCTCACTGACGATACTTGCATACTAAGGGCCAGTATCCGTCCCTGACGATCGACAATCAAACCACGCCGGGCACTCTGGGGAATGATCTTAAGCTGCTGCTTCGCCGCCTGCTTTTGGAAATCTTCCGTTTTATAATATTGAAAATACCAGCACCGGCCAAGCACCGCCAACAATCCCATCACCAGCAGTGACCAAAAAATATACCCCCAAATTCTGTTGCGAGATTCTTCTGTTACCACATCAAGTAATCCCTGCTGTCTCTATGATAAAACGTTTGTTCAAGAGGTTAGGTGATATGCTTACAAGCTTACGTTTGGCTGACGGTTAATTCTCCTCCTGGATCCCCGGCGGTGAGACCTCCAACTTCAACTGCTCGATCTGCTCTTTAATGCGTTCCGGCGAGTCCAGCGCCCCGCTCAGGTGCATCTGCTGAACCCACAACTGCCCAGACAACTGCTGCTCCTGCTGGTTGCACTTGACTATCTGATACACCATCTGCATATGCTGCGTCCGCAAATACACCAGCACCAACCCAATTATCAGGGCCAAACAAAGAAGAAACAGCATCCGCCTAACACTAAACACCGATAAATCTCTCGCTCGCCTCCCCGCCTTCCAACTCATCTACTCGTCCACTCATCTACCCATCTACCCATCTACCCATTTACCCATTTACCCATCCACTCACTTCTTCGGCAACCGCAACCGCATGCCGGTGTAGATACGATCATCATTCTTAATCACCTTGTCATTGAGCCTTTTTATCTCCACAAATCGGTTGCCGTCCCCCAACTTCTCCTGGGCGACCCCCCAGAGCGAATCTCCTTCTTCAACCACATAGTACCTGTAATCCGCCTGCTCCGTTTGAGTAACTTTTTTTTCTCTATCAACGCCTCTGTCAATCTCTCTGCCTGTAGCCGGCTCGCCAGGCTGACCCACTATCGGCGGTATCTGCAATTTCTGCCCTACTTGAAGAATATCATCCGTCGATTGTATCAAATTACGATTCGCCTGCTGAATCTTAACAATATTCACCCACCGTTTCCCCTCCACCGGACCGTAAAACTTAATCGCTATCTTACAGAGAGTATCACCGTCACTGACCACATAACTGTCCATACCCGGCTGTTTGGGCGGTTTAACCGTATGTGGCGGCGAATTTGCCCCCAAAGGCTGGGGATATACCGGACTTTTCCCACCTGCTGTGAGTTTCTCGTCAGCCGGCGATTCTGACAGAATCGCCACGAATCCCGGCAGACCAGGCAGCGGTCCTTCATAACGTGGCTCCTGCTGGTTCTGGGCAATCGCCGGGAGTTCCTTCTGCGAATCAATATCCTCCCGCTCCACAGCCACATCATCGTTCTGTTGCCCCACATCAGGCGTAATCACATCCGCTGGAAACTCTTCCGGCGGTGACAGCTTCTTCACCGCCACCGGCATCTGATCCGGTTCCAACACGCCATTTTCGCTGGAACTCAAATCGGTTATCACCGGCTCATCCTTGCCCGTCTGATGCACATCACGCAACACCACCGATATCGCAACGATAAATCCCAAACCCAACAGCAATCCAACTTTTGCCTCTTTGGTCATTGTATTGTCTCCTGTATCAACAGATGTCGAACATCCTTGTTATCCCAAGCCGCGTGAAAATCTTATATCTGACAATTATGTCCTCATTCCTTGTTTTTTACATCGCCCCCTACTTTTTGCGCCACCCGCAGTTTCGCACTGCGGCTGCGTGGATTCGCTTTACGCTCCTGCTCACCGGCTATTACCGGCTTACGGGTCAAAATTTCATAAATTCCTGCCTGTTTATTTTCGCGAAAATTATATTTTACCAATCTGTCTTCAAGACTGTGAAAACTTATTATCGCTACCTGGCCGCCCGCCCTCAGCAACCGGGGGGCCATTTCCAGCAGCCTTTTTAACTGTCCCAGCTCATCATTTACCGCAATCCGCAGCGACTGAAACGTTCGCGTCGCCGGATGTATCTTACTTTTCCTGCCCTTGCCGACAATTCTCATCGCCCCAAATATCACATCCACCAACTCGCCTGTTCGCTGTAACCGCCTCGTTCGCCGGGCCTCCACTATCGCCTGGGCAATCCGTCGGCTTTTCCGCTCCTGGCCGTAACGGTAAATCAAATCTGCCAATTCCTCCTGTCCAAGCTTGTTTACCAGATCAGCCGCCGTCACATCCAACCGATCGTCAAACCGCATATCCAACGGACCGTCAATCTGAAAACTTATGCCTCGGGCCGCGTCTGCCAACTGCCCGGAACCAACTCCCAGATCGGCCACGATCACATCGACCTGTCCCACCGCCAATTCTTCCAATATCACATCAACTCGGCCGAAATTCTCCCGTTTCAACTCAACTCGACAACTTACCTGCTCCAATCGCCGCCGCGACACCTCGAAACTGTCGGCATCCACATCCAAACCAACCAACAGCCCCTTTTCATTCAATCGCTCAGCCATCGCCAACGCATGACCTGCATGACCGACCGTGGCGTCCACCACCACAGCCTCAGCCGAATAACTCAACAAACCCAGCAATTTCTCCAGTAAAACTGGCGTGTGAACTGTTGCCGGCTCATTCAACTGGCCACCTCTGAAACCACTTACGAAACCAAAACCCTGGCTCGTTGTTTGTTCGTGTTCTGACTATTCTGCCCACAACCACAAATCCGGGCAAGCATAGCCTTAACTTCCGGCGAAAAGTCTATACTGCCAAACTGCTCTCCCAAACTGCGTACACGTTCCAGTCGCCGCTGAAGATCATTCAGATAATGACGATCGGAATCGCTATCTTTCCCTGAAACCAACGCATCCTGCAATCGCTCCAGCGAACCAAAACCTGTATCCACGTTTTCCCGACGACTATTCACTTCCATGCGACACCTCCATTGATTGTTGAGTCCATCGACAGCAACTTCAACATATAGAAATTTGTTCCTAACTTACTCCTTACCAAGACGTTACCTGACTTACCACCCCGCCGATTCCCGCTCCTTCCGCATCACTTCCTCTCGCAACCGTAGCAATACCTGCTCGTGCATCGGCAAATGCTCGCTCATATATTTGTCCCACTGCTCTCTTGGCCATACCTCCAAATGGTCACGAACACCTATAAGCGTCGCCTGCTCCTCAATTCTCGCACGAGATGCCAACTTTTCACCCAATAGCAATCGTCCTTGCCGATCCAGCTCAACCTTGCCGGCCAGCGCAAAGTTAATTCGCTCAAACGCTAATAATTCGTCTGGGGCCACCATCCGTGGAGCCACGGCAAGGGCGATGCGTTGGTAATACTTGTCTGGATAAATATTCACAATACGATTTACACCCAACACAACATAAAAACTACCGCTGTGATCCTCCTGGGAAATCTGCTCTCGCACCCGCGTAGGAATAAACAAACGGTACTTACCGTCCAGGTTCAGTTCGTATTCACCAGTCAACAAGAGCATTACTTACACCCAACAAAAACAGACACCAAGCAGAACACAGCAGCGATAACCACTACGCTCCAAAATTTACCACATTTTCCCACAAATACAAATATTATTTTTAAAGTTTTATTTCACACCATTATGCCAGGAATGAATTACCACTACATATTGAGGCAAAGGATGTCACACACCCAACATATCAACTCTTTCACACATATTTTTTTTGAAATTTTCTCGACTATTCAATCGGTGTCGGCGTTAAAAGTTGATGTTCACACCAAAAACGTTGTTTTGGTACCAAAATCAACGCTCTGCCTGAGATATTTTTAACATTGCGACGCGATACAACTGTTATTATTTATCGGGCATTTGTGGAAAACCTGTTACTTATTCTCCGACATCGGCCCACTGTACCCCACCCGCCGCCAACTGGAGAAAACAGTGGCACTAAAACTTACCAGTTGTTCGTCTGAGACCGCGGGCGACCAGTTTTTTTCTTTGTATTTCTTCCTGTGTATGGTTAAATTCCTTTTGGACAACCATTTAAGAACAAGGACAAGAAAATGCGTTTCACAAAAATGCACGGTTTGGGCAACGACTATATTTACGTTAACTGCTTTGAGCAAAAGATATTACAGCCTGAGCGACTGGCCGTGGCCGTCAGCGACCGCCATTTCGGCATTGGTTCTGATGGCTTGATTCTGGTTATGCCCTGCGAAAACGCCGATCTGGGCATGCGCATATTTAACGCCGACGGCAGTGAAGCCCAGATGTGCGGTAACGGCATCCGCTGCCTGGCTAAATACGCTTACGAAAACAACCTGGTAAAAGGAAAACACCCGACCCAACTCATCTGCCAGGAACTCCTCCAATCCGCCTGCCCCAATACCGACGAGATATGTGAAATAACCGTCCAAACAGGCCGGGGCATCCTAACTCTTGAATTGGCAATAGTTAACGGCAAAGTCCAGCAAGTTTGCGTCAACATGGGCCGGCCCATACTTGCCCCCATCGACATCCCAGTTTCCCTTGTCGGCCAGCAAGCCGTTGGGATCCCTTTGTACATCGAAGACCACAATCTTCTCATGACCTGCGTTTCCATGGGCAATCCCCATGCGGTCTTCTATTGTCCCCAACTTGATCAGATCGATCTGCAACGATTGGGACCGGCTATCGAAAATCACAAAATGTTTCCACAGCGAGTCAACGTCCATTTCGTGCAGGTCATTTCTCCTGAGGAAGTTATAATGCGTACCTGGGAGCGAGGCAGCGGCATTACCCTGGCCTGCGGCACCGGGGCAGCGGCCGTCTGCGTCGCGGGAGTCCTGGCCAGCAAAACCGCGCACAGCATCCTCGCCCATCTGCCGGGAGGCGATCTGCAACTCCTTTGGAATCAAGAAGATAATCACGTTTATCTCGTCGGCCCCGCCACCGAAGTGTTCACCGGAGATTGGCCCGAACAGTAAAAGACGATCGAAAAACGGCTAACAGAACAAATCGCACGACATCCACATCTGAAAGGATTACACATCCACATCGGAAAGGATTACACTGCCACATCTGAAAAGATTACGCTGGCAGCGACTTAGTCTAAATTTTATAATAGGACCATGCCTGATTATGTAACAATTTTGCTGATAGTTTCTGTAGTTCTCGTAGCTGGGTTCATTGTAGTCGGTCTGCTGGTTCTGCGCGGCTTAAAAACTGCCCGCGGCGACGGTCTGCAGTCGCTTGGACAGCAACTTGAGAATTCTCTCAGCCGGCAGGACTCTCGCCTGGCTCAGATTAACCAGCAACTCACCGACGCCATCCAGAATCTGACCACCAACATTAATGATCGGCTCGGTCAAAACCAGCTCCTCTCTCAACAGATGCAAAACTCGATAGCCGAGAGGCTCGAATCAGCCGGTAAGACTATCGCCGATCTCAAGGGGCAGTTGGGACAACTCGATCGGGCCACGCAAAACATAGCTCAGGTCGGCTCGGAAGTAAAAAAATTGCAGGATATCCTCCAGCGTCCTACCACCCGGGGCGGACTGGGAGAATGGCTGCTGGAAAACTTACTGAGAGATGTCCTGCCGCGCCATCACTACACCATCCAACACCAGTTCAAAAACGGCTCGAAAGTCGATGCCTTGGTGAAACTGGCCCATGGTTACGTAGCCATTGACGCCAAATTTCCACTGCCGAGCTTCCAGAGTATGCTTGAAGAGAAAGAAGAATCCGCCCGCAAAAGACTCCGCCGTGTGTTTCTCAGGGATGTATGTCAGCGGATTGACGAAATTGCCGACAAATATATCCTTCCCGAAGAAGGTACGCTCGATTTTGCCCTGATGTACGTGCCAGCGGAAAACGTATATTACGAAACGATCGTAAAGCTGGACGATAAAGAACCGGATATCGGAAGTTACGGCCGGGAACGCAAAGTAATACCCGTATCGCCCAATACGCTGTATGGATATCTGATGGTGATCGCGGTCGGTCTGAAGGGTCTGCAGATCGAAGAGAATGCGCAGGTGATCCGCCGACAGTTAAGCCAGTTCGCCGGTGATATGCAATTGTTTATAAATGAATTTGCCCTGCTGGGCAGGCACATCAACAACGCCAAAAACAAATACGATGAGACAGGCAAAAAACTCGATGTCTTCCATACCCGTCTCCAGCAGATAGAAACCCAAAAAATCGAGCAAACTGATGCTAAGCCCCTGAACCCATAGCATGAAAGAACCGCCATGAACGATTCAAAAAAAACCAAAGAACAATTAATCCGGGAGTTGCAAACCTTACGCCGACGTATCAGCCAACTGGAGGAAAAAAACGGCACAAATAACCAAATAGAACAGGAACTGTTGGTAAAGGACAATGCCATAGCATCCTCGACTAACGCCATCGCCATAGCGGACATGGACACTAACCTGACCTACGTCAACGATTCGTTCCTCAAACTGTGGGGATACGATAACGCCGGCGAAGTCCTGGGAAAACCGGCAGTATTCTTCTGGAAGACAAAAGACGAGGCCCAGGTGGTTGTACGGACCTTGCACAACACCGGAGAATGGACCGGCGAACTGATTGCCACAAAAAAAGACGGTTCCCTCTTTAACGTCGAACTTATTACCAGTATGGTAAAAGACAAAACCGGCAAACCAATTTGCATCGTGGCCTCATTTGTCAATATCATGGAACGCAAACAGATGCAGAACGCGTTGCGAGAATCGGAGACGCGATTCCGAAGCATCTTTGAAAATCTCGTCATCGGCTTCTATCGAACCACTCCCGACGGCCATATCCTTATGGTAAACCAGGCGTTGGTGAGGATATTGGGGTTTTCTTCGCCTGAGAAACTGGCCCAACGGAACCTGGAAGAGAACGGATATGAACCAGAATATCCACGCTCGGATTTCAAGCGGCGAATCGAAAAAGAAGGACAGGTCAAAGGACTTGATTCCGCATGGAAAAAGGATGACGGAACCATGATATTTGTTCGTGAGAATGCTCGAGTCGTCCGCGATGAAGCGGGGAAAATATTGTTTTATGAGGGTACGGTCGAAGATTTTACCGAACGAAAACGCGCCGAAGAGGCCCTGCAGAAAGCCCGTGATGAGTTGGAACTCAGAGTCGATCAACGAACCGCCGAACTCTCCGCAACCAACATAAAACTGGAAAAAGAAATCACCGAGCGATGGCAGGTTGAACAAAAATTACTCGATTATCAGCGAAAACTCCGGTCCCTCGCCTCGAAATTATCCCTGGCCGAACAGCGGGAACGCCGTCAGATCGCCATGGAATTGCATGACCGGGTCGCCCAAACACTGTCTTTTTCCACGATCAAACTGGGATATCTACAGAATTCCGCCGCCGGAACCGAGTTGGCTGGACCGCTTAATGAGATCAGTAAGTTAATAAATGAAGCAATTCAGGAAATTCGCATGTTGATTTTTGACTTTGGCAATCCTATACTATACAGAAAAGGCTTGGAAGAAGCAGTTAAAGAGTGGCTTTTCGAGCGTGTCGGAAAGCTGCAGAGGGTGGTTTGTGAGTTCCATGATGACGGACAGCCTAAACCGCTTGACGAAGACATCCGTGTTCTGCTGTTCCAGTCGGTACGAGAGTTGTTGGCCAACGTGGTAAAGCATGCCCAGGCGGCGAAAATATGGGTCACAACCAGGCGGACCGATGGAAACATCGAGATCAGCGTACAAGACAATGGTATCGGTTGTAAAATCGCGGAAACCGGTTTTACTCCTGGTCTCGCTGGTGGCTTTGGTCTGTTCAGTATTCGTGAGCGACTCGACAACCTCGGCGGCCGGTTTGACTTCCAGAGCCGACCCGGCCACGGAACTTCTGTTACACTCGTGGCGCCGCTGAAACAAGAACCGACAAGTAAAATTGGAGACCTGATATGAGCACAAAAATATTGATCGTTGATGACCATGAGATTATGCGCGAAGGCTTGCGCAGCCTGATCGAAAAAGAACCCGACATGGAAGTCGCCGGAGAAGCTTCCAACGGCGCCGAGGCCGTGCAACTGTCAAGAACATTACTGCCGGACGTAGTTATCATGGACGTCAATATGCCTGACATGGACGGCATCGAGGCAACCTGTAATATCTGCAAACAAAATCCAAAAATAAAAATTGTCGTACTCTCAATGTACTCCAACAAACAGTTCCTGGTGGATATGCTCCGGGCCGGCGCCAGTGCCTATCTGCTCAAGGAACAGGCATTTAAGGAACTGATTGCTGCCATCCATGCCGTACTGAAAAATGAAATGTATCTGTGTGCCAAGATAACCGCACTGGTAGTTGAAGACTTCAAAACACGTGTCACAAAATCGGAAGAATCGATCTCACCCATACTGAACAAAAAAGAATTCAGTGTGCTGCAACTACTGGCTGAAGGTAAATCTTCAAAGCAAATCGCACTGAGACTTAACAAAAGCCCAAAAACAGTCGACGCGTATCGCCGTCAAATTATGCAAAAACTTGGAACAAACAGACTCGCTGACCTTATCAAATATGCGCTTCAGGAGGGATTAATCTCCCTCAAAGAATAATTCAGGAGCATAGATAGGAATTTGTATTTACATGCATAACTATTGGATTCGTAATACCATCGGCTTAACGCGAGGTGGTCCGCCGGAGGCTGGCGGTTATGCCCATACTGAGGAAAAGCGATATGATCACAAAAATTCTTCTGGTCGATCAACATAAAATTCTCCGCGAAGGAATCTGCTCTTTGATTGAAAAGGAAACTGAAATGAACGTTGTTGGAGAAACCAACGACGGAGCGGATGCCGTACAACTAGCCCGTCGCCTGAAGCCTCACGTGGTTGTTATGGATATCAGCATACCGGGAATGAACGCAATCGATGCCACCAGGCAAATTATCGCCGAATCTCCACGCACCAAGGTTATAGGACTTTTTACCACCTACAACAAACAATATTTGGCCAGCATGATCGAATCAGGAGCTTCAGGTTATGTCCTAAAGGAAAAACCATTTAAAGAACTCCGGCTTGCCATCAAAACGGTAATTAAAAACAAAACCTACTTCCCAGATGAAACTCCCAAGGTGGCCTGCGAAAACCAAAAAAATCAGCAAATCGAGGAGCAGCAAAAAAATCAGCAAATCGAGGAGCAGGACGACATCAAACTGACCGACCGGGAAATCAAAGTAATCCAGCTTATGGCCGAAGGCAAAAACTCAAGAGAAATCGCCGTCGAGATTGAAAAAAGCTCCAAAACTGTTGACGCCTGTCGGCAAAAGATTATGAAAAAACTCAATATTAACAATATGGTGGATATGGTTAAGTACGCCATCCGCCGGAGCATGACCTCAAAAACCGATAGTCAGACGCCAGACAAATATCCAAATACTAGCAAAATGTCTCCACACGCCGAATAACGAAGTATTTTCCTAACACACCGACTTTTTCCAAAAATTGTCTGTACAATGCAAACAGGATAGGTTATACTGCTATAAGTGTGGAGTTGATAGTGGAATGGTCGCGAGAGCGTACTAGAAAGCGGGTGTGGTATATTGGCGTATAAGAAACCCTGGTGTGGCATTCGCACCCACCTCTTACCCCGACCGGACAGCGAATGTCATGCTGGGGCTTATATAAAATTTGAATTTTATTAAAAATACTGTTGCGTGCGAACTGGTATTTGTGTAAAATTATACATACGAAATCACGAAATAATGGCATGGTACTCGTACCCACCTCTTACCCCGACCGAACATCGGGTACCATGTCATTTTTCTTTAGATACGCCGTGGGGAAGTGCGTTGGCTGCTCGTTGGTCCACTTGGTTTCAGTTCTGAATTGGTTAAACGGCATCTTGACGCGAAAAACGACCGGTTTGGCATGATCGTCAATATATTGGGGCTGAAAGCGGGGACTTTGCTGAAGATTATATCCGGTTGTTGGGGTCACCCTTGAACAGAGGTGATTCGATAGCTCTGATATAACTAGTCCAGTTGGACTTGTTGGTATCCTTTCTGATCTCGGCCTGGGTCATGGCAACCTTGGAATCAAGATTATCAAGATAGTGAACAACGAAAGCCTCCGTCGTAGCCGGTAGTACCGGACAGCCGAACTCGTAATTGCCATGATGGGAAACTATAATGTGCTCCAGGCAATCCGCCAAAATACGCGGAAACTGTTCATCCGCACCCTCGTTCAATTGCCGTATCTTTTCTTCAACCATGATCGTTCCCTTGACCAGATGGCCGATCAGGCGGCCTTGATCGCTATACTTAAAACTCAGATCATAGGCCAATTCTGTAGTTTTGCCGATGTCGTGCAGAAACAAACCGCTGAGCACCAGGTCCTTATTCAAATCCGGATATTGGGGCATGACCCTTCGGCCCAGTTCCAACACACTTACCGTATGCTCAAGCAACCCACCAATGTACGCATGGTGCAGAACGATAGCCGCCGGGGCGCTGCGAAACAAATCCATTAATTCTTCATCGTCAAGAAAGGCCTGATTCAGACGGACCAAATGGGTATCCTCAATTTCGCTCAGAATCCCCTTCAAGCGAGCGAACATTTCGTCAATATCATTTTCGCTGGTTGGCAAAAACTCCTCAAGTTGAACATCCTGGACATCGACCGGCCGTATGGCATCGATAACAAGCTGTATGGAACCCTGATATATCTCCGTACGACCCTTGACCCAAACAAAACCTTCCTGAGGAAGGCTTTCGTAGATCGCTTCGGAAGCCTGCCACATACGACCGTTGATCCGACCGCTGCAATCGCTCAAAAATGCGGCTATATAAAAATCTCCACGGCTGGTAGTACGCAACACCGGCTGTGAGATCATAAAAACCTGACCGATATTCTCGGCGGGAGCCAATTCCGCTACATTACGACGCTGTTCCTCAGCCATTTTCTAACTCCATAACAAGCCGATAGATTTTCGTAATCCGTTTCAAGACAACAAATTGTAAAAATATATTCATCTCCCTGCACGCACAAGTATAGGGACTCCGCCAATAAGTTGCAAGAATAAAGGCTCCATAAAGACTAAATGTAAAATATATGATAGTTTAGGAGGGTTAGGTAACTTAGATAATATAAAAAGTAGAAGAATCATTGACTTTGACAGTTAATTCTGGTAGAATCCGGATACCATTTGGAGTGAGGTATCTATGGAGCGGATCTCGGAAACTCGAAAAAAATGCTTGCTGGTGGCCGCGACGGACAATTGGCGTGAACGTATTGCCAACGAGTTGGCGATAGATGTCGAAGAAATCCGCTGGTGCCCGGACGTTTATGATCTCGTGGCAACGGCAGCCGAGATGGAACGGCAACACCACCCGACTTTGGCAATCGTTATGATCGACCATCTGCCCGCACGGGAAATGCAGGTGTTCGGCTGTCTGTCTCGGATGACCTGTATTACTTCGGCAGCGGTCTCGGCGATGGGAAACCCCGCAAAAATGAGCCAGGCCAGGACCCACGGAGCCGACGAATCCCTCACCCTGGCTGACGCGGGTCCGAAACTGCTCGCCGCAGACAAAAGAGTGCCAATTGCAAAACCGCCCATGCCGAAGACCCTGTCTGGAGTTCCGGAAGAAAAAATCAAAGAACAGTCACCCCAGCCTCAACAAACAAAAGAGACGATCGAGATCGTCGCCGTTGAATCGGTAAATAGCACACTGACGAAAATGGCCCAGCAGGCAATCGAATCGGCAAACAAAACGGCCCAGAATGATCTGTTGGAAAAAATCCGGAAACCGTTATCCGAAAAAACTTCCACGCAACCACAACCTGTGCGAACACCGCCCGTAAGGGAAAAAGTAAAACAAAGTACGGACCCGTTGTTGAGCCGGGAAGAGCTGGACGCCCTGCTCGGATGAACCTTAAAAATGACAGCGAAAGACAAAGAACAACTCGATTCTCAAACGCACCCGGCATCTGATCGGCAGATATTGCTGTTGGCCGATGACGGCCGAATGGCTCGGTTGCTGCCTCGCGTACTGAACGATTGCCAAACGGTAACCGAAACGAACGTATTGGACGGCATTGCCCTGTTGGGTAGATCGCAATGTAAGCTGATACTGCTCAACGCTCAGCAATTGGGCAGAAAAACGGTCCAGGCGGTAAAAGCGCTGCGCCGGGTGGGGCCGCGAACACCGCTGGTACTGTATGGTGAAGCGTTTGCGGAGATTTACGCTCAGCCCGGACTGCGAGCGGGAGCGGACGATTACCTGGTATGGCCCATACCTTTGACAGAATTGCGACAGCGATTGAACTCCAGCCACACGACCATCACAGACAACAAACACACCAACGCCCACTCCAGAGAGCATCCGGCCGATCAGACCACTGAGCACACAACCAACGACCTGCCGCCCGGCCTTTCCTCAAAACCAGACAACACGAACACCAAAACCGACAGCCACAAGATTTCTGCTTCAGCCATTTTCGAGGCAAATGGACAAATAGAAACGATGGCCGACTACCATAGTCTGGCCCAATTGGTACCGCAGGGCACAAACGTCCTGATCGAACAGGCCCAAACGGTACTGAAGAAAGTACTGCAGGTAGAATCTGTCAGAATCTCTCTGGAGCCTGAATCAGTCGCCACACGGTCAAACGACAACGAAAAGCAACCGTTCCCAGACGGCCACACCAGCCAAACGGTGTCTTTAACGAGCTTGGCCGGTTCACTTGGCGCCATGACTTTGACACCGGCCGTCCCGGACGCCTCACAACCAATGGCTCGGCAGGCCGCCGCCTTCCTCGCGACGCTGTTGCATCTGGCCCAGCGTGACCAGACACTCAAACGATTGGCGATAACCGACGAGCTTACCGGAGTGTACAATCGGCGATATCTGGAATATTTTTTACGCGAGGTGATCGCCCAGAGCAAACACCAACACACCGAGGTGACGCTACTCGTGTTCGATATCGACGAGTTCAAGTATTACAACGACACTTATGGGCACATCGCCGGCGACAACATACTACGCCAGGCAGTCAGGCTGATCCATCGTTGCTGCAGGGAACACGACGTGGTAGCGAGAATCGGGGGGGATGAGTTTGCCGTGCTGTTTTGGGATTCAGGACGTCATCGCACCGTATATACGGGCGACCAGGACGAAAGTAAAAAAAACATCCAAAAAAACATCAAAGATATTAAAAAACGCGACCAGAAAAGCCATCCGGAAATGGCGATGTTTATGAGCAACCGATTCCGGCGATTGATGATGACCAACGATTTCCCGGGTTTGGGACCGAATGTACAACGTGGAGTCCTCACCATCAGCGGCGGACTGGCCGGGTTCCCCTGGGACGGCCGAACCGCCGAAGAGCTAATGGCCCAGGCCGACGAAGCGCTGCTCAACGCCAAACGAAGCGGAAAAAACCGCATCTACCTGGTCGGCCAGCCAAAAGAATAACTCGAATGGATCTCCACAGCAGGGCATGCTAACAAAACCCGATTTGCCGTTTCGATTGCGGTCGAGACAAAAAATCTCATAGGCCCTGGCTTGCCGGGATCGTAAAACCACCTGGCGGCGCCACACGCGGGTTCTAATGCTTAAAGTGTCGCTTGCCGGTAAAGATCATCGCCACATCGTACTTGTCACACTCATCGATGCTCAACTGGTCTTGTTTGGAGCCGCCCGGCTGCACAATCGCCCTGATACCGGCCTTAGCTGCCTGGGTTACGTTATCCGGAAACGGAAAAAACGCGTCCGATGCCATTGCCGAACCATCAGCCATTTCTTTTGCCTGACGTATAGCCAGCATACCGGAATCCACACGATTCATCTGACCGGCCCCGACGCCCACCACCATCCTGTCCTTGGCCAATACGATAGTATTGCTTTTGACGTGCTTGGCTGTGATCCAGGCGAGTTCCAGGTCCTGCAACTCTTTATCGGTTGGCTGACGTTTCGTGACCACTTTGATCTGATCCGGCTCCCAGCCCACCATATCTCGCTCCTGCAGCAAAACACCGCCGACGATACATCGCAAATCGTATTCATCACGGCTGATCTTGCTACGATTGATCGGACCCGTCTCCAGCAGACGAACGTCTTCTCGGCCCCAACGCTTCCGTGTACGAATCAATTCCACCGCCGCCAAGTCAAAGCTCGGAGCGATAATGACCTCGGCAAAGAAACCGCCCGCTCCCAATGCCTTGCCCCACCGCGAATATGACTCCACAATAGCATCTGCCAGCTTTTCTGTTACTGGTCGATTCAAAGCGATTATCCCTCCGAAAGCACTGGTCACATCGGCAATGTAAGCCTTGCGATAAGCCTCCGTAATGTCGGCATCGACCGCCGCACCGCAGGGATTCATGTGCTTGACCACCACCGCCGCTGGCTCGTCAAACTCCTGAACCAGGCCGAACGCCGCGTCGGTATCCATCAGATTATTAAAGCTGATCTGTTTACCGCCTTTGAGTTGACTGGCATTGGCTACGCAGGATTCTTCACTATCCTTGGCCAAACGGTAAAACGCTGCCTTCTGATGGGGGTTCTCGCCGTATCGCAGTTGTTCGCCTCGTCTGATGGAAATACTCACCTGCTCCGGAAAACTATCGCCCGCCTGACCGGCGAGATAACTGCTGATCGCCGAATCATAACCAGCCGTCAGGGCAAATGCCCGACGAGCCAACTCCGCTCGCACAGCAACGCTGATCGCGCCGTCATTTTGTTTCATCTCTTTGATGATTTGGGCATATTGAACAGGACTGGTCACAATAGCGACGAACTTGTTATTCTTAGCCGCACTACGCACCATGCTGGGACCGCCGATATCTATATTCTCAATAGCCTCTTCCATCGTGCAGCCCGGCTTGGCAACCGTCTGCTCAAAAGGATAAAGATTCACGCACACCAGTTCGATCCCCGTAATATCGTTATCTTTCATCGCCTGGACGTGCTCGGCATTATCACGCAACGCCAGCAGACCGCCGTGAATCTTCGGATGAAGCGTCTTGACCCGTCCGTTCATCATTTCCGGAAAACCTGTCACATTTTCGATACCGATTACCTTGATACCTGCACCGCTTAACTCACGGGCAGTACCTCCGGTACTGATGATCTCTACGCCCATACCAGACAACTCACGTGCAAAATCCACTACGCCGGTCTTGTCCGAAACCGAAATCAATGCACGCCTTACCTTGGTTTCAGTACTCATTGTGTCTCCTATGTTGGAACTTCTTTAATTTCATAATTTTACCATTCCAACGAGCGACCGACGGGAGCGGTCCTTTGCCAACCTTATGGAACATAAAAAGTGGCCATGCCACCTCCTTTAATCTTATTGTTCCTGAAATAATTTCTCCGTTCTACCAGTGTCTCATCCCTTCTTCATCCCCTCTAGTGCCTTGTGCCTGTTGCCTTCTTTCAATCAAACTACCGCTTCGGCTTGACAGCTAAAACAGTACCTTCCTTCTCAGCCAGAAAAATTAACGTATCTTCATTATTACAGGCATAATAATCTATGCTTGGCACATAAAACGACGAAATACGTTTGCCGTTGATATTGTCCATTACCACCAGTTCCTTATCACGCGTCATAGCGTAACTGGTCGCGCCGTTCTCTGCCAGCAGACAGTGGCCGTCTTTGAGTTCCCAGCGTAAAACCCCTTCGATCTGCCCGTCGGGGGCTTTTTTGCCGCTTGGCCTTCGATCCAGACACAACAATGACGTCTGATTGATGCTCTGATATACAAAATCCTTGGTCACGATCGGCACTTCCAGCAAGGACCCGCCGGAAAGATACTTCCACAAAAGCTTACCTGACTGGGACTCCAAACAATACAAAGCCGTATCGCCGCTGGGCAAAAAGCATTGATTACCATCTATCGCAACTCCAGACATCTCACCGGCGGTTACCGCCTTCCAAACCAGATCACGTTTATCCGTTTGCGAAACATATAAAGTCCCGTCTTTGCAAACGAAATATACTTTATCCTCTTGGATCGTAACTCTGCCGACCGGATCGTCCGGCTGAACGCTCCGCCACAACACAATCCCGTCACTCCGACGTAACGCATAAAAACGGCTGTCATCACTACCAATGAAATATCGCTCTGTCGTACCTGCTGCGGTAGTATTAGGGGCGAAATTTACGCTCAATTTATGAGTGATCTCGCCATTGCTTTCACGTACTTCCACAATCGTATTACCCAATACGAACAGCATCCGATCTTCGAGAACCACCTTATCTTCGAGTGATATTTGAGCCTTGTAGTATTCCGCCGTCGAACAGTTCTTCTGTGAATCCGCCAACACCCGATCCCAACGCAAAATCCCCTTACGACCATCGATAGCATACAACCGGTTATGGTCATCCAGCACGTACAACTGCCCGTAATGATAGAAAATACGTTCAACACACGCACCACGTGTCATAGGCAGTCGTAGCGGCGACCATTCCACCTGCAGACCCGCCTTCTTCAGCATCTCCAAAGATATACCACAGACACGCTCGGGCGCTTCGACCGCCGTTTCGTTCGGCGATACAGTAACCTCCGACTTTTTCAGACCGCAGCCGCACGGCAAAACCGTCAAAAATGCCAAAAAACTCGTCAATAAACCGCTGACAAAAACATACTTAATCCCTCTGTCGGGCAATATCTCGTCAAAAAACTTCTGCACGGCTAACCTCCAAAATAAAAACAACCACCCTCCTGCACACAGGGCAACTGATACGGGTTTTGAATATACCAGTTGGGTATAACTCTCACCACCTGGCATTTTCATGCGGTACGAGTACAAAGGCAGGATTATTTCCCTCCACCTCTGATGATTGACGTCACTTTTACGCCTCTTGGCCCGAAGGAGGTTTCACTAAATCAGCCAATCTAACCTTGTGATTTTGCTCAAAAGCCTCCAGTTTCTCGATCCGGGCTATATCATCGCGGATTCGGTTGACCAGCTTAAAAATATAGGGCCTACCTTCCAGCCGATTACGCAAATCCACCATCATCGCCTGCCAATTGTTCTCGTAAAGCTCTTTCTGAAGCATTATGAGCATACGCTCTTCCTCTTCCAACTGCGCAACAAACGACTCAATAGCAGTTCTGTCAATTTGGCCTTCCTGGCCGAAACTATCGCTGTCATCCGGCACCCAGACGGTCCTGAAACAATTTGCCTCAAAATTCGCCCTTAAAAAACAGGCTCAAATGCATCTGCTCGACGATATGCGCGATACTAACAACATCTACAAACCTTTTCAACTAAAAACCTCCGGTTCTTTTGACAAACAACCCCAAACTCCCCCCAGCTTTCTACCGGAACCGAACCGGACAATACACCATACCGTAGAATTGCAGGCTTCGCTAAAGTCCAGCGAGAACAAAAGTCGATTTTGATATTGGTAGTGTTAGCCCTGGACCGCCTTGGGAGTGCCGTTTTATGAAAATACCCCTTTTTGCCAAATACCCAAACTTAACATGGAGACGCAAAAATATCTTACCTATCTACCCCAAATCCCCTAAATCAACATCGACCCTCGTCGTCGAGCCATTGGAGAGCCGACTGCTGCTGTCCATTATCAATTTTGCCGATCAGACCGAAGTCGAAATCGAGCCAAACAACGTAACGCCGGGACAAGAGTTGATTTTTGAACCGGATACACTTGCGCTGGGCCTGATTGGTGACCTGGCTGATGCCGATGATGTGGATACCTATAATTTTACCACCGACAAGACAGACCCAATCGATCTGATGCTCGAAATCACCGAAGGCGGAGACCAGAACCTCACCGCTTTAGCGGTGGCGCAGGACAATATCGCCTATTCTGTCGCCAACAACAGTGTTTGGCGAATCGATACTGCCCAAACGCCTGCCACCGTTGATATGTGGGTATCCCTATCTGACATGGCCCAGGCTGCCGGTCTGACCACCGACCAGGTTACCATTACCGATCTGGCCCTGACCACTCAGAACCACCTCCTGATAACATTGGCCGGCCACGGTGATATCTTTTCGGTCGATTCCAATCAAAACATCACCACCATACTGACCACCGACGAGATCACAGCGTTCACTGAACTGGACTCCGCCGACTTGGCATGCATAGCCGTTGACGGTGACGGTGAAATCTACGTCGCCGACCAGCAAAGCGGTTCTGTTCTGCGGTTATCTCCACCTGGGCTTCCAAACGGCCCATATTCCATAACATATTATACCCCAGCCGACCAGTTGACCCAATACCTGCAGGAGGAGATAATCGACGACATACTCTCCGGCGCCACCGAAGCGCCAAGAACCGTCATCGCCCAACCGGAAGATTCATTTGATTTCCAGCCAAATTCTCTCGTTTACGCCAGTGGCTCTTATGCGACAGACGGTTTCGACGTATATTACGCCACCCAATTGGGACAAACAGTCTATGATAACGGCAATACCAAAGATCTCTCCAATGGCACCATTACTCGCATCGCCATCAACCGTGACGATTCCGACGATGTCACTTTCACAAAGTTCTTCGATCCACAAACCAGCCATGTTGACAGCCACGAATCATTAGTGCCTTTGCGGATAAACCCTTCTGCTCTTGCACTCGACACTAACGGCGCATTCGGAGGCAAATTATTTATGGGTTCTTTCGGACCCGGAATGGGTGACGATCACGACGGCAAAATCTTCTCCGTTGACGAAAACGGCGATCTCACCGAATTTGTCACCCAGTTCACAGACCCGATTAACGGTGAGACTTTTACCGGCTTCTTTGACGTAACCGACATGGCATTCAGTTACGGCGGCCCTTTCGGAACCTATCTTTACGTCCTTAGTGAAAATATAGACAACAACGGCGATGAGGAAGGAGGATTCACTTCAGACCTCTGGCGCGTCAGCCCTGCTGGAGTAGCTGAGTTGTTCGTACCGGACATCGCCGATGGCGTCATCTCTCTGGTATTCAGTTCCCCCGGAAATCTCTCTTATGGCGGCGATCTGTTTGTCGGCACATGGTACGGCGGAGGCCAGGTACTGCGAGTTAAAAGCAACGGACATACATCGAATTTTTTTGATTTCGGAGTATTCGCTGACGGAAGCCTTAACATTTGCGATCTGGCCATGGCCCCTATTACAAATTCCTTCGAATCTCCTCTGGAAGGTTCGCTGATTCTTACCCTAAAAGAACCGCAAGGCCCTGGTCTCTCATATCTGTTCAGACTTGACCCTAACCCCCAGCCTTTGGTGGCACCTGATAGCTGGGGCCAGCAACTGAATGCCGGCGATGTCTCTAGCGGCGACATCGCTTTTGACGATCGGGGAAACCTCATCATCGCCATGGGCGGTGACCAGAATCTCACCCAAATGCATTATCAAACCCTTTTCGATTACACCTTTGACGATCTGCAGGTCAGGCCGATTACCATTGAGCAAGAGGTCGATGACTTTGACCCGGAAGACCCGCAATACGATGAAATCACTATTGCTTACGTCCCTTATATCTCGATTGACGTAGCGGACCAGACACGAATCATCGGACTGGGACAGGCTGACAATCCCGACGATATCGCCAACGAGGTTAGCCTTGATATCTTGGACCAGGGAGACGTACCAGAGGACGGAAGCAAAAACGTCACTTTTACTTTCGACAGCTCCGGTGATATTTACTTTTATGTCCAAAATAACGACTTCTTCGGTAAAAGCTCACGTAGCGATTCTGAAACTCCCGACCAACAAAACCCCATCGTTGAAGGAAGTTTTGACGACATCTTTAATCTGCTTGTCGGTTCTGAAATCGATGAAGCGACCGGCTTGATCGACGCTCAGGTTTCCCACCTGGTTTACACCGCCGACGGCTCATTCTTTGCCCTGGGCGGCAACGGCACCGAACCACCGGAAGGGGAAGAACCGCCCAGTCAGATACTTGACGATACCATCCTGCGACTGCGCAGCGAAGAAGACAATTGGCAGCCGCAATCGCTCATACAGATCAACCAACTGACCCGACTCCAGGTGACGGTCACCGGCCCATCCACCAGCAAAATATTCGAAGCCTCGCCGGAATCCACCATGGAAGAAACCATACAAGTCTCCAACGCCGGAACCTATACCATCACCATATCCTCCATCACCCCCAACAGCAGCGGTTACGAACTGCTGATCTCTCAGGGCGCCGAATTTGAGCATACCATTATCGTGGACCAGGGCACCGGCGTCGTGCTTCTCACAAGTGACCAGGGCAACCAATTAGAAGTCACTTACACCGGGAAAGGACAAATAGAACTCCAGGTCGATCAGAAGCCCACCGGTAAAATCATAAACATGAATACCCTGAGTATCTTACGCAGCAAGTCCGGTTCTTCTGTCACGTTTGTCAGCCTCGACGAAGACGCCCAATGGTCGCTCGATGAGATTATACTCGACGGATCTCTGGGCAGCTTGATCTTTCCCGGTTCCGTCAACACCCTCGCCGCCGCCCAGAGAAGCCACGGCACCATCTACAACCTCCAGCTTGGCGCTATACGCGACATCGAAACACCCAAATATCATTTTCGTGACTTCTATGCCGACGCTCTCGGAGACCCTGACGTCACCGAATGCGTCTTCGATGCCGGCAGCCTCCGTAACCTTTACATCGCCGGCAATATCGACAACATGACTTTCTTTGACAGTTCCGCTCGCAATCACTATCGCGACATCAATATAGATGGCACTGTCAACGGCACTGCGTTCTATGGCTATTCGATTGATTCCCTGCTGGTCAGTAACAACTCGCAGACCCCACAGGAAACCGCCGTTAGCAACAGTTCCTTTGATCTCAATGACGCCGGTTATCTAAAAGAGGTTCTCATCGCTCAGGGCAACGTCGTAGGTAGCAATTTCAACTTCGGAAAGAAACTCGACAGCTTTGAAATAACACATGGCAGCCTTGAGCAATCCACCATAAACACCGGCACAATCAAATATGCCCGGATAAACGAGATTGTCATTGGCTCGCGCACGGACGAAACCGGCGGCAATATCACCGACAGTGAAATCCGCACCACAGGCAGGCTCAATCTGTTATATATTGACGGCCAGGTCTCCGCAGGCTCACAAATCACTGCCAGCGGCCTTTACCAGTCAAGAATCGATAAAATTATCACTGGAGGCGATTTTGCCGGGTCCATCACATCGACACGCGTTAAAGATGTCCTGATCGGATTCCAGGCCGACAGCTCACGCAAACCCGAAAATGACAATATCGCCAGTGAAAACTATTTTGTCGGCGCCGACTTCACCGGCTCGATCTCCGCTATTATAAGCATAGATGAACTGAATGTTACCGGCAAAATACAAAACGCCAGCCTTTCCTGTCAGTGGAACTCGATCGACAAAATCTTTGCCGAGGACGGCTTTATTGCAACCAACGTCTCCGCCGGACAGAAGGTGGATCGAATCATGGTCGGTTATATCGCCGGAAAACGCAGCTATAGCAATATCGTCAATCATCAAGCCAATGTCAGCGGCACCATCAACGCCCCGACGCTGGGCCGAATATATTACACCGGTGACGAGGATATCAATCTCGCCGGCGTCAAAAACGTTGGACCGGTCCACGACGATATACCTTCCATCACCATCGAAAACGTCGAAATTCTCGAAGACACCGCCACAGCCGAGCTGACTGTCAACCTCTCACAGGCAAGCAATGTCCGCGTGAAGGTTGACTTTGCCACCGCCGACAACTCTGCCACCACCACCGACAAATCCGCACCAATTACCGACAACGACTATCGGCAAACCGCCGGGAAAATATCTTTCGCCCCCGGCCAAACCTCCAAAACCATCCAGATACCTATAACCACTGATGACTTCTACGAACAGGATGAAACGTTCTTTGTCAATCTCACCAATGCCGTCAACGCCACAATCACCACCGCCCAGGCCGCCGCCACCATCCAAAACGACGACAGCGCACCAACACTCGCCATCGCCAATATCTCCATGGCCGAAGGCGACTCTGACACCACCTCATTCGAACTCGAAGTCACACTCACCCTTGCCAACCCAACTTCACTACCTGTCACCGTCAAATACGCCACCGCCGACAATACTGCTACATTAGATGACAACGATTACCTGGCCGCCTCAGACACTCTAACCTTCCAACCCGATGGCCCGCTCACCCAGACCATCCAGGTACTGGTCAACGGCGACATCGTTCTCGAAGAAGACGAAACCTTCTTCACCAAACTCACCGACCCCACCAACGCCACAATCACCACCGCCCAGGCCGCCGCTACCATCCAAAACGACGATTAACCCGGCCATTGCGAAACCGCACCCTGGGGCCAACGTCAGCAAATTATCTAATCATTATTCATTTCAATTGAGTCTTCTTTGGGTTTAGTCGTGCTTCGATATAGCCAAAGCCCGATTCCTACCAACAACACAATACCCGGCCAGGCGAATATTCTATCCTCCATCAGATTACCACCGGCATCTTTCATAAGGGAAAGAGGATATTCTTCCTTAAATACTAGAATCGGGATAGCCAGCAGGATGCCCATCAGAGCTTCACCGGTAATCAGCCCGGAGGCGAACAGCAAACCCGTACGATTAGAATTTTCTTCCTGCTGCACAGACATCTTCTTTTTCTTTTGGTAGCGAATTACCAGGAAGCTAAGGAGACCTCCGACCAGGATCGGCACGGATAATTGAAACGGCAAATAAAATCCAATAGCTACCGCCAGTACAGGCGTTCTAAAAGAGCTGCCCTTAATTCGCAGAATTTCGTCCAGGATAATTAGCACAACCGCCACTGCCAGTCCGATACCGAAAAAAGCCCAGGGCAGTTCACCACCGCGAACGCGAAATATCCCCTGGGCTACCGCTTTCATTAAGTTGGCTTGAGGCAGCGGCAGCGGTTCCCTTTTCGATGCTCTCAACTGCGTGCCCTCCGCGCCCGCTGTCTGAGTCTCTAAAGATTCGACCTCTTTGGCAATCGGCGATTTTGTGAAAAGCTCATCATTGCCATCCTGGATCAAGACAACCTGCGAATTTGGTAATGCGCTTTTGGATTCCATCCCGGAAAACCCATAAGCATGAAAAAGCAACGACAAAATCGGAGCTATTACCACAGCCGAGGCGAGCACACCGATAATAAGCATAACTTCCTGTTTCCACGGCGTAGCCTTTACCAGGTAACCTGACTTGAGGTCTTGCAGGTTATCACCGGCGATGGCGCCGGCACAGCAAATCACCACACCGATAATGATGGCCGCTTCCGGTCCGTTTTCCTTGGCCTCGCCCATCAACACAAACAACAATAACGACGACAACAGTACCGTGGCCACAGTAACGCCGGATACGGGGTTATTGGAGGAACCCACAAGACCTGCCATATACCCGGCTACCGCTGAGAAGAGAAATCCGAATACTAACATCATCCCAGCCATGGGTAACGATACATCGATTCTTCCATCCACCGCCCAATTATACAGAAAGAACAAGGGCACAACGGAAAACACTATCATCCCCAGTACCCATTTCATGGGAACATCTTTATCCGTGCGGGCAACTTTAACTGAAGCGGAGCCTCCTCCCTTATAGGCTCCCAGTCCGGACTTAACGCCGACCACGATCGACTTCCATATTTTGATAACTGCCCACAGTCCTCCGACCACCATAGCGCCTACGCCGATATAACGAGTATAGTCTTCCCAGAGCATTTCCGCGTAAGCCAGATCACTGCTCATGCCCGCCGCATCTTTAACAGGCAATTCCATCGCTGAACAAATCGGAATAGCAATCATCCAGTTAGCCGCACCGCCGAGAAAAATAAGCAAAGCGATATTCAGTCCTACGATATAACCGACCGCCAACAAAGCCGGGCTGAGATTCGTACCAAAATACGCCACTATATCCTTGCCCCAGACCGTTTGTATTTTTGCTACCTTATACACCTCCTTCCATATAGTAAGCCCCGCGGCACCAAGTTTGAACAATGCACCCGCCATAGCGGACCAGGCAATGGCTTTGACAGCCGAGCGCCCCTTTACGCCGGTCTTTAGCACTTCAGCCGTGGCAATACCTTCGGGAAACTGCAGGTCACTCTCTACAATCAGAGCACGGCGTAACGGAATGGTAAAGAGTACGCCCAGCACGCCGCCAAAGGCCGCGATAGCCGTCACACGCCAATAATGAAAATCACTCCACGCTCCCATAATAACCAGGGCCGGTACGGTAAAGACCACCCCGGCAGCCAGCGCTTCACCGGCTGAGGCACACGTCATAACCTGCGTATTCTCGAAGATGGTATGCCTCTTGAAAAGCAAGCTCAGCACACCCATCGAAATAACCGATGCCGGGATGGTCGCAGAGACAGTCATGCCCGCAAAAGCCCCCAGATACGCATTGGCGCCCGCCAGGATCATCGCCAGGATCACACCCAGCACGATTGCTTTGACCGACATTTCCGCATAATCGTTCTGTTGCGAATTCAAATCCATATCTTAAATCTCCACACAAGAAAAAGTGCGACACCTGGAGCCGCGTAAGCGAAATTGCACCTTAGAATATACTGGTATATTCCCAGATAACCCGCCCGATGTCAACTGTCTATATTACTCAAACTGACCGCTTTGAGCTGGCAAGCACGCATAACTATTTTACGAACACTTAGTTATAACGAATAAGTGCAACGCCAATCTCAAAACTACTAGTGCCTCGTGCCTGTTGCCTATTGCCTTCAAACTGGCCGATTCGTTAGAATCGGCCAGTTTGAGTATATTAATCTTCCGACATGTAGCCCGCCACATTCGAGAAAAATCCCCCTCCGTCGTGAAATCGATACCCCTATGAAATATGTAGGGTAAAACCCAGGCAATATCAATGAGTTACGTCATTTGCTGGAAAATAATAAAAAATTTGTTGAAAAATAATAAAAAAAACTTGCAAAAAAATTGTGATTCGCTATCATCGCAGTTAGCTGGTTGTTTCTTATGCCAGTGGAGGCGTATATGATCAAGATCGAATCCGGCACAAAGTTTTCTGAGTTGCCTGTCGTCGCGGGTCGAATGGAGCGTTATTCAACGTTAAGTTCTTCTACAACAAACAGTTGCGCTGCGCCAACATCGAATCGAGCGGTGAACAGGTGTTAATGTGTATGAACGTACGCCCTCAATGTGTATTGAGGACGCCATAATATTCTTCTGGTAAAGGAGTAATGTGTCATGTGTAGAAAAAATGTTTTGACAATTGTAGCTGTGGCGGTTTTTGTGTTCGGCTTCGCCATCAATCGGGCTGGGGCTATTGCTGAGGATTGGAATTGGAACTTAGTCACTAGCTGGACCCCAGATAATGTTGTGCCTGGCAGCTTCATTAATCTGGGGCAGACAGGATTACGGGTCCAATTGAACCAGGATGGAGGCACAACACTGACGGTGAAGTACGTCTGGCCCGGATCACCGGCCGATGGAAAGGTCCAGGTCGGTGACATCATCACTGGCGCCAACGGATTGACTTTTGTAACCCCCCATACAACCGGACCATGGGGATGGGATACCTCCATAAAGTACGGGTACGACGGTCCTTGGCGCGATGCGGCTGTGGCGATTGAAAACAGTGAGGCCGGCAGTGGCGTGCTAACCCTCAAGAGACAAGGGAAGCCAGACGCTAGCCTTAACCTGAATCCCATTGGCGGGTTTTCTGCCACCTTCCCATTTAACTGTCCAAAATCAGACCTGATTGTCAACGAGGCCCTGGCCTACCTGGCCCTGCAACAAGAGGCCAACGGTTCGTGGCGAGGATCAGATCAGGTTGTCACTCCAATAGCGGCCCTGGCCCTGCTGGCATCCGGCCAGAGCCAGTATGACGATGAAATCAAAGACGCAGCCGACTATTGTGCAAACAACGTCAAGGCCTATGAGGGGGGTTTACACATGTGGACTCTGGGGTACTGGGGTGTCTTTCTCAGTGAGTACTATATCAAAACCGGTGATGTTACAGTACTGCCGGGCCTGCGTGAGATACGCAAGGGTGTACGCCGCATGTCGAGTCCCAAGGGTTGGGTTCAGCATCTAAAAGTCGGAGATCCGGGCCAGGGTGGCTACAATGAGATGAGCCTGGGTACGGGCCATATAATGCTTACAGAAGCCATATTGGGCAAGTGTGGTTTCATTATAGAGCCCGTGCGAATGGAGGCGCTGCATGATTACCTGTATCATTCCTTGTCCCCCAATGGCTATATGCATTACGAGGCATCGGTAACACCCTGGCTGGACAATGCCGACTTCGGCCGTACAGCAACGGCCGCTGTGGCTAACTATATAGCAGATATGGACGCCAGTTACGAAGCTGATGCGCTCCTGTCGGCCAGCTTTATCGGTGGGTATCCCCAGTGGTGGACAGAGACCCACGGCTCGTCACTGACGGGCATGACCTGGGCGGGTCTTGCTTGCGCGGTCAATAATCCATCGGATTACCGTGATTTAATGGACTATGCCAAATACTGGATCACCAGCTCACGCACGGGAGACGGCAGCTTTGTGATGCAGCCGACACGCTCGCCGCAATCTATGAACGGTTATGACGGGTTCCCCAGGGAATTCCTCACAGCTATCATTGCCTTGAACCTTTCGGTGAAAGATAAAGAGCTTCTCATTACCGGGGCAGACCGCATTGTACCGGGAATCACCGGAACGCTCACGGGTGATCCTCTGACCGCGTATAATCAAGTGGCCAACGGACAGTATGGCGCTGCATGGAACACCCTCTACGGCGACACTTCCAGCGACGCGAATATTATCCGTACTTACCTCTTGCGCCGCACCCGAGCGGTGGTCGATGAAATGCAAACCCTGCACTTTGCCAATGACCTCTATGGCCTGCAGCAGTGGATTCTGAATACCGCTTCCTATGCGGGCATCGGCATGTATGATCAGGCCAAGACCGACTCGGAAACCGTGCTGCAAGGCGGTAGCAACCCGTTGATTGCCATTGGTCAGACCTACTACAACTGGTTGACCGCTATTGAAGACGATGGCTTAGTGGCATCCCTGGACAACTTGAACGGTTTGGAGGCCTTTGCCGGCAACAACAGCGGCAATGAGTATGGTCCCATGGCCCAGGGCATGGTTAATTTTGTGTGGAATACGCATGCCGGTCTTGTTCCGTGCTCTCAGGAGGAACCCTATGCCTGGCGTTACGTCATCTCCGACCCCGGTGGTGGTTGGAATACGGCCGCTTACAATGACTCAGGCTGGAGCGTGGGTAATGCCGGTTTTGGCTATTCCTCAGACGTCAATCTCAAGATGCCAATACGTACTAATTGGTCCACAAGCAGCATTTGGCTGCGTCATAACTTTACTTTGGGTAAAACTGTATGGGAAGCAAGTCTGTATGGCTGTGTGAATGCTACCGTGTATGTCTATCTCAATGGAACCGAAATCTTTAACAATAATTCCAGTGGCTGGGGCAGCAATACTTACTATGGCATCGACGGCGTGATTTCAAATCTACATACCTATCTCAACCAGGGTGATAACGTGCTGGCCATTCGTGCAACGAAAACAAGTGGCGAGAGGTGGATTGATATGGTATTGATGACTCGGAGTGATACCGGTGTCACCAACTTCAACTTCATTACAAACTCTCCTCCGGTTGCCCAGCCCCAGACGGTGAACTGTTGGCCGAATCAAAGCCTTCCGATTACCCTCAGTGCCACCGACCCGGATGGGCAAACAGTATCATCGTATAACGTTGCCACCCAACCGAGTCAGGGGCAACTCACCGGAACCGCCCCAAATCTGACTTACACTGCCAATAGTTCTGCTGCCGGCACGGATAGCTTCACCTTTGCCGCATCGGACGGTACGGCCTGGAGTGTGGAGACCCAGATCACGATTAATATCGAAGGAGGCCCGCCAGTCGCACCCACGGTGATCAACTCCGCCGCAACAAACATCACCGACGATTCGGCCAGGCTCAACGGCCAGGTGACCAATACCGGTGGTGAAAACCCAACGGTTACCATCTACTGGGGTGACAACGATGGCGCAACAACACCTGGCAACTGGGATCACAGTGAAGGTATGGGTATCCAGGGTGGAGCCTTCTATAAAGACATTTCCCTCCTTATTCCTGATACCACCTATTACTTCCGTTGTTATGCCTCCAACTCCATTGGCAATGACTGGGCTGACAGCACAGCGTCTTTTGCCACCCTGCCGCCGCCCAATGCGCCGACGGTGGTCAACTCCGGCGCAACAGCCATCACCAGCGATTCGGCCAATCTCACCGGTCAGGTGACTGATACCGGTGGTGAAAACCCAACGGTTACCATCTACTGGGGTGACAACGATGGCGCAACAACACCTGGCAACTGGGATCACAGTGAAGGTATGGGTATCC
>Ga0209703_1000006_pt1 | contig 47911 bp, 40 predicted proteins | sample PPLLak12cMay2015_2_FD_187256 | JGI IMG/M metagenome (GOLD analysis project Ga0209703, IMG submission 187256) | Freshwater sediment microbial communities from Prairie Pothole Lake near Jamestown, North Dakota, USA - PPLs Lake P8 Core (1) Depth... | ecosystem: Environmental > Aquatic > Freshwater...
GGCTCCGCTGTGTAACCATTCCCGATGAAGCCCCAAAAGTGCTACTGAACCGACTGGGCCTGATACTACCCCAACGGCTGCGTCGAATTGATGAGGTGACACAAATGTAGTGAAGACTTTTGTGAACAATCGCCCTTGACGCTATTACGAAGGCCGTTTCGACCTTCTAACTGCGTAACTTGGGCTAGTACTACAGCGCGACTTATTTTCGGTCATACGGCGCACAACTTTTTAGTTTGTTGACACTTATGCCCAGTTTTCGCAGGCGTTTGAGTGTCTTTTTCCAATGGTATTTGCGAGCCTGTTGATTGCGGTATTGATAATATTCGATCTTGTCCGATACTCGTTGATAATAGCGTTGTCATGTCTTTGACGGCAAAAGTTCTCCCATAATCCAGGCACATGCGGCCCGGCGAACCTGCTCTACCGTCAAATACATACTTTCCGGAGTTTTTTTCTCTGAGCTTCTGCTGAACTTCCACACAAAACAGCATGCTCAGTTGTGTTATATAAAAGTGGCGATGAATTCCCCGCCAATTACGCATCTCAAAATGATCCATGCCCAGATCACGTTTACCGATCTCAAAACAACGTTCAATCGGCCAACGCGAAAACGCAACCCATAAAAGCCAGTCCAACGTGCTCTCCTTATTGTTAATGATCACTGACTGCTGCTTTCAAAGCTCCCAGATCCTCACCAACCAAAGATAATTCCTGGCTACAAGCCACTTCCAATTCGTCCAGTATTTTGGTATCCATGATAATGCCCTCCATGGCAAATAGGTTTTTTGTCAAATTCACCCATTTTGCCATCCCGGAGGGCAAATTTCTACCTACAAACGTGACATGCACCCATCTACAATTCGGTGGGACGAATCGGGTTTTTTTGTTGACATTTCGGGTGGGCTGTGGTAAGATGGGGGCATCGTGAGAAGGATAGGGCCCCGACTGCGAGATCCCACGGTGGAGGCTTCCCTAAAAAAAGAGGGGGGATCGGCCGGCCGGGGCCTTTGTTTTTTTATGTTTCTACTCGCTCACTTATAAATTACCAGCTTCCGCCGGACCACCTTGTGTCGAGCCGGTGGTATTATGCTCACTTATTGAGAAAACGTAACGCCAACACCGAACGCTATTTAAATACAAATTTCTGTACGCTTAAATTATGATGGCCCCGACTGGAGTTGATTTCTTGTCGGAGGCTTGACGTCCTTGAGGTAAGGACATCGCCAGCCGGGGCCGTAGTTGCCCATTTTTCCGTACTATTTATCGCTTAACATAGTCACACATACGCCCCCGACCGCACACGCACGGACGGTAACCGAAACACATACACGCCCCCGTCTGCCCTCTTAAGGAGGAACACCGCCATTTCTTGCGCATGGGGCACGATATTCAACTATCAGTCGGCCTGCCTATTGGAAGCTAGCCGCTTGTATAATACACCATTAGGTTGGGTGTGTCAAATTTTTTTTGGCTTTTTGCGAAAAAAATTTCCCGACTCTCCAAGAAGAAGGCAAGAGGCCCGGGAGAGAATAGGACAGAATAGAACACAGGCCCGTGCGGCGGGTTTTGTGTACCGCTTTCAGCGGCACAGATGCGACGTATTTGCACGAATGAGAGCCATTTGTTTACAAAACTGGCATTAGCGTATTGCCGGCTTGTGCCCCGCCGGGCCCGGTGCGGCAAGTGATCGCTTTGACTATTGGCATGGAGAGGCTAAGATACCAAGCTATTTGCTGAATGATTTTACGAGTTTTTTGGCATATTTGGTGCGAAAGGCGAGAAGAAATAGCAATTACCTACTTGACAAAAGCGGTTGGAATCGGATACAATACAGGTGCTTTCACAGAATTTGAATCTTCTGTGGAAGGACACAAGCCTCCTGGCCGGCACAGGGTTCGAGATTCCCCGTGCCGGCTGTTATTTTGCGCATTTTTCGGTCATGGCGCCAATGCATATAAAAATCCATTTTCGCATAACAAGCTCTGTTGAATGAAGATTGGGTTAAAAAAGCTGCGAAAGTTGAGTTTTTACTATTGTCAGTGAATGTGGGGGGAGTTTTATGATATTGTTTTTTATTGTTATTTTCTTTTTTTCTGGAATTACGCGGTTTGGATTTTCTGTGTCATTGTAGGCTTCGGGCGAGTCGCCCGCGAGGATGGTCGCGTCGAATGTTCCGTTTAGTATCGTTTCTTTGAGCTTTAGTGTGCAGTCCAGGTTTTTGGATGGGTGACGGTTGATCAGAGCGATGGACCATGTTCGGGGGGTGGTTGCGGCTGTGGGGACGATGGAGGCGTTGTCTATTGTTACAATCGCATCGACCATCGGGATGGATTTGTCGCCGTGGACCAGTGGTCCCGCATCGATTTTGGAATCGACGACGTGGTCGCCGAGCAGGTTGGCGTACATTGCGAGGGTATGAAACGTTGTGCGTTTGACGATGCCTTTGGGGTGGACGTATAGTGGGCCTCGTGTGTTTACTATCGGTGCGATATTTGCCATCGCTACGTTGTCCGCGTGACGAAGGCATGCGTTCAGAAACGATGCCGAGAAGAGCGCGTCTGCCATTGTGTACTGTGCGGGGATCGCATTTTTGTCCCTTGCCTGGATGAGTTTTTTTGTTTCGGGGTCATCAGGGTCGCCAATGGTTTTGCGCGGGAAACCCGGGTGGTGCCAGCCTCTGAGGTTCCACTCGTCGAAAGCGATTTTTATTCTGCCCCGGTATCCGGCTTCGTCTAGTATGCCAATCACTTCTTCGATGGTCTGTTCGGGTTCGGTCGAGTGCATAATGCATGTAAGGTAGTCCGGCATCTCATTTTTTTGCCAGTAACCGAGCCAGTAATCATGAATGCACACATAGTCGAGATGGTCGCCTGCCGCTTTAAGGAGTGGGAGGGTCCAATCGCGATTCGCTGTTGCCGCTGCCAGGAGAATGATGTTCGGGTCGGCAGAAAGCATTAGCTGTGCTGATTTTTTTACGAATGGGCCCCACTGTTGCGGGGTTTTTGCTCCGATTTCATGACCTCCGTAGTTTTCATTGCCTATGCTCCAGTAGCGGACGTTCAATGGTTTTTTGTTACCACCGGCTGAGCGTTTTTGGGCATAGGAACCTTTTGCGTCGTTGCAGTATTGGACCCATGCTTTCATCTGGTCAGGGGTTCCGTTGCCCGCGTTTGTGCAGATGTATGGTTCCGCGCCAATGAGCCTGCACCATGCGACAAACTCGTCCGTTCCGAATTTGTTGGAATCTTCGACACCCCAGACCGGATCGGGGGTTGGTCTGCGTTCTGTTCCTACGCCATCGGTCCATTGATATCCGCTCGCAAAGCATCCTCCGGGCCAGCGTACTATGGAAATTTTCAGTTCTTTCATCGCATCTATGACATCTTTGCGAAATCCCTGATCATCTGAGAGTGGAGAGCCCGGCTGGAAGATCCCGCCGTATATCTGGTGATGGAAATGCTCGATGAATCCGCCGAAAATAAGTGGGCTATAGGGTTTTTGTGAGGCTTGAGAATCGACGGTTACGGTTGCCGAATCGGTACGTAAATGTTCCAGGGGTTCTACAACGATGTCGTCGTACCCTGGATTGGCAGGAAGGTTCTCCGGTGAATTCGTATTATGTTTGAGGGCAGGCTGAGGCGCCTGGGGAAATACTGTCGTGACTGGGATAACAGCGAGAAATATTATCACGTTTATGTATTTATAATATTTTGATCCCATGATTTTAACTCCACCTGGAAGTGTAAACCACAATACGTAACTCACACCTTCCGATATCAATAGTTCTACCAAGATTATCCATAAGCGTCATACTATAAAATTCGGTTTGTTTGTCAAAGGATTTCTTTGAAGTCGAGAAAAAACAGCTACAGCATATACATGTTTTCTCGCACCAAAAACACGATATTTTCGAGCGGCGAAAGTTAACTTGCTTAAAAGTGTAACAAGTCACAAAAACTCGTTTTATCATTCTGCCCGGGCTAAATATGATAAGGCTTGTCTGCGATTCGCAGGGGCACTGCCGGCGAACCGTTGAATATCTTACAAACATTTTACATATCTTTTACCTCAATCTGACCACAGGTATCCGATAATAGCGTATATTGATATAGAGACATGAGAAAGAAGACGCCATGCATGAGAAGAAATTAGAAGATAAAAAGGTGTGTTGAAGCACACCATACGTAACTATGTTGCACTGAAGTATTAGGAAAGGGTGTTGATTATGAGCAATCTGAATACGGTTAAAACATGGAAGTGGCAATGGTGTGGCAAGTTGGTATTGGGGCTGATGGCAATTTTACTGACGGACTATGGCTGGGGAACGGCCGAGGCGCTGGGTGTCGAGGTCGAGGAGCTCACGCCGAAAATCACCGATGTGACGGTTTTTAAGGATGGTCACGCTCTTTTTCTGGCCCGCGGCTCGGTTCGGCTCAGGGATGGGTGGTGTCGCACGCGGGAAGTGCCGGTGCCGGTGCTGGGTACGTTCTGGACGTTTGCAGTCCAGGAAGATGCCCAGGTCGATTTTGTCAAGGCGGGTTTTGTGGAGGAGCAGCAGTCGCGACCCTGCCTGACATTCGATGAGATTATACAGGCCAATACGGGCAAACGGGCGATTATCGAAGAGCAGCCGAAGGATGCGGACCGGGTATCGCATGAGGGGGTTCTGCTGGGCATTCTGCAACACAAGGCTGAGAAAGAAGATGAAGTCAAAAAACAACTGCCTTCAGGTTATGACAGATGGGGGAGGTATAATTCCGGGTCGGAGGTTCGGGAAACAGAATTGCGCAAAACTGAGGATATGGCGTCGTTTGTCATGCTGCGAAAAGACAGCGGCGTACAGTTGATCAAACGAGAAAATATACGCGGTATCTCTCTGGCGGAGAAGGACCCGGTCACCGCCCATGCTGAAACCCGCGAGGTTCGTGAGATAACAATGCACGTGACGGGGGAAAAGGAGTCGCTAAATAAGAAGACTGAACTGGGGATAGTATATCTGCAAAAAGGCATCCGCTGGATACCCAATTATCGAATCGAACTGCTGGACGACAATAAAGCGAAAATTTCGCTGCAGGGAATGATAATTAACGAGGTTGCCGACCTGGAGGACGTTTCGCTGCGGCTGGTGGTTGGCGTGCCGAGCTTCTGCATGAAAGAGCAAGTTTCGCCCATAGCTCTGAGAGAAGTGGGCATGAGTCTGGGTTCGTATTTTGCCCCGCCTGGGCAAGGAGGCGGTGCAAATGCTCAATTTTTAAATATTAGTAACGCGATTATGTCGCAGGCGGAGATGCCAAGAAATGCAAGTGATGATGCTTCATGGAGTCAGGGTGATATTCCCATCGAAGGGCAGCAGGAAGACCTTTATGTGTATCATAAGTCGGGTATCAGCTTGAAAAAGGGTGAGCGGGCGGTGGTGCAGCTTTTCGAGATCACAGTGGGTTACGAGGACATATACACGTGGGATATACCGCCGATCCCGCCACGTGAGTTGTGGCGTCATATAGACCAGAGGCAGCAGCAACAGTTGGCTCAGGCTCTGCAGGGTGCCAAGGCGATGCACGAGATCCGACTGGAAAATAGCGGCAGCGAGCCATGGACCACCGGCCCGGCGATGATATTCAAGGGGCAGTTGCCACTAGGGCAGCAGCTATTGACATATACATCGGTAAATAACACGGTCGATGTTCCAGTTACCGTGGCTACCGACCTGAATACCACAAAAGAAGAAATTGAGATCAGCCGCGAACCGGACGTTGGAATCGCGGGTAATTCTTATATCAAAGTAAACATGCACGGTCTGCTTAAGGTAACCAATTTCAAGAAAGAAGCTGTTCGTATATATGTTAAGAGAAAAATTATGGGGATGGCGACCGCGGCAACGGCGGATGGGAAGATTTCGCAGGGTAATGTCGCTGAGGATACAGCATTGTACGGTCAGGAATATCCATGGTACTCGTGGGGTTGGCCGTGGTGGTGGTATGGGGTAAACTCGGTTTCCAATATAAGCTGGGAGACGGAACTTCCGCCAGGAGAATCGGTAGCGTTCGAATATGACTATTATTACTATTACAGGTACTAACTATCGGAAAGGAACATTGTCATGAAAGTTAACAATCATTTAAACAAGGCTGTGGTTATTATGTTGGTTTTGGTGTTGGGGACGAATATTTTGTTGGCGCAGGATAAGGGCCATAGAGGAATGGGACCTGGGATGTCTGGGATGATGCCTGGGGCCGGCATGATGAGGCCTGGGCCCGGTATGATGCCTGGGATGTTTGGGAGTAAGGTGGAATCGAGCCAGTTGCACCTGGACGCGGCGATGAGCCATCCGGTTATGTTGGCCGATACAAATGGGACGGCTTACCTGCGGGTAGGATTGACAGGCTTTGCCCTGGAAGACGCCGGGCAGCGTACGCCGGTAAACATCGCCATCGTTATTGACAAGTCTGGATCGATGAGTGGGGAAAAGATCAAAAAGGCCCGCGAAGCGGCGATCATGGCTATCGAGAGGCTCAATGCCAACGATATTATCTCCGTAGTCACCTACGATTCGACAGTGCATGTGCTGATCCCGGCGACCAAGGTCTCGGACAAAGAAGGTATCTTCAGAAAAATCAGACAGGTCGAAGCCGACGGCAGTACCGCCCTGTTCGCGGGGGTTAGCAAAGGCGCCGCGGAAATGAGGAAGTTTTTGGCTAAAGAACGGGTGAATCGGCTGGTATTGCTGTCGGATGGGCTGGCCAATGTTGGGCCAGACTCGCCCGGGGAATTGGGCGATCTGGGCTGCTCGCTGATCAAAGAAGGTATCTCGGTAACAACTATCGGGCTGGGCGGCGGTTATAACGAGGATTTGATGACCAAATTGGCCTACAAGAGCGACGGCAGCCATTACTTTGCTGAAAATGCAAATGACCTGGCACGGGTGTTTAACAGCGAGATCGGGCAGGCACTGTCGGTGGTGGCCCAGGAGATACAAACTGAGATCATCTGCGCCCCCGGCATACGCCCGGTTCGGCTGCTGGGCCGGGAAGGGCAAATCAACGGTCAACAGGTGCTGGTATTCATAAACCATCTGTACAGCGAACATGAGAAATATATCATTCTGGAAGTGGAAACCCCTGCCTCCGAAGCGGGCGTCACCCGGGCGGTGGCTACGGTGAACGTGAGCTATGGCAATATGAAGACCCACACCACCGATAAACTGAGCAGTTCGCTGGAAGTGAAATTTTCCAACTCAAAAGAGTTGATTGAAAAGCTCACTAATGGTAATGTAATGGTGGATGTTGTCGAGCTGATCGCCACCGAGCGGAACGAACTGGCCATGCGACTGAGAGACCAGGGCAAGATCAAGGAGGCACATAAGCTCTTGATTTCGAACATCGACTATCTCGGTGAAAATTACAAGAAGTTCGACAGTATCAAGAAATCAGAGAGGCTCAATGAATATCAATATTTAAACACAACAGATGCCGAGAATCTCGATGAACAAAGCTGGGGAGTTCAGCGAAAGCGTATGCAAGAGAGTCAGTTCCAGAACAGAAGCCAGCAGGTTGAGACGCAGAAATGAAGTGGCTGCGAAATCGAATTTCCTGGTATCGTTTGGAACAAAACAGGATAAGTTGGATTGAAGCCTAAACTGGTAATTATCTTCCTGCTCATAGTGCTGCTGCCGTTACTGCTGTTATTAGGGCTGGGAGTTCGGCTGGCAGGCTATGAGCAGGAAGAGGTGCAACGGCAATTTCAAAAACTGCTGGTCGAGCAGTTGACCGATATCGATCAGAGAATTGCGCAATTCCTGGAAAAACGCCAACGGGAATTGTTGGATCTGACCAGTATAGCCCTGGCCGATATCGGAACCATGCGCCACATCACCCGGAAGAACGCCTTTGTCAAACAACTGTTTTACCTGGATACCAAAGGACAAATACTATACCCGTCTCCCAATGGCCAACTGAACCAGGAGGAATGGGATTTCCTGGAGCGGACAAAAGACATCCTGATCGACCGGAACCTGATCTATCAGTCGGACAAGGACCTCGCCGCCCCAATCGAGCAGCGATCTGCTCAAAAAGCGGCTCAGCAATCAGCACAGACAAAACAATTAATCGCTCCTCCCGTCCAGCGGGCACCGGGTATAAACCAAAAAAAGCAAATGCCTCCGACAAGCCAGTCAATACAACAACAATCGGTAAGAGGGAGTATGGAGGCGACCGGGCAAAGCCAGGCAGAGACAACTATAGCTGAAGAAGTCAAAACCAAACCGTATGGCTGGTATGTGTGGTACTGGGGCAGAAATACTCAAATTTTATTTTGGCGGCTCAACGGCACGGGCAATATCGTCGGGGCCGAGTTGGACAGTGTAAGGTTGCTTGCCGATGTGATCGGCCTGCTGCCGAGCACCAGTCCCGTTGAAGAAGGCACTATAAAAGGACGTATCACGCTGGTCAACTCGATTGGTGAAACGTTATATCAGTGGGGTGGATACGTTCCTGGTGAAGCCGAAGAGCCGCTGGCGGGAAAATCGGTATGCTACCCCCTGGCTGCCTGGAAGCTGCGATATTACCTGCCGTCAGAGGAGTTTGGCACATCGGGTGGAATGTATTTCAGCTTGATAGTGGCCTTGGCAGCGGTTGGGCTGGCGTTGGTAGGGTTAGCGGTTTATTTTTATCGGGAAAGCAGCCGCGAGATACGCCAGGCCGCCCAGCGTGTCAGTTTTGTCAACCAGGTGTCGCATGAGTTGAAAACACCGCTAACCAATATCCGCATGTACGCTGAACTGATGGATGAGGGCTTGCCAGGCGAAGAAGACAAAATCCAAAAGTACCTGAGTATCATAGTTTCGGAAAGTCAGCGGCTCAGCCGACTCATCGGCAATATTCTAACTTTCAGCCGCAAGCAAAGAAATAAACTCACATTACATTCGAGTCCCGGCGTGGCGGATGAGGTGATTCAATCGGTACTGGAAAATTTCAGGGCGTCATTTGAGACTAATAAGATTGATGTGACCTTTGACGGAGGCGCCCGGCAGCTTGTCAACATCGACCGTGACGCCCTCGAACAGATATTGGGCAATCTTTTCAGCAATGTAGAAAAATACGCCGCATCAGGCGGCATAATGAAAGTGGAAAGTCGTCACACCGACGGCCAAACCATAATAACTGTTACTGACGCCGGGCCAGGCATTCCGTCAAGGCAGCGGGAGAAGATATTTTTACCCTTCAAACGCATCAGCAATAAACTAACCGATGGGGTATCCGGCACCGGCATAGGACTATCGATCGCCCGTGAGCTGGCCCGTCTGCATGGAGGCGATATTGTGGTCTTGCAAAGTCCAGGTGGGGCATCGTTCCAACTGACGATAGCCACCCCGCCTGTATCAACTGGAGAAGCATTATGAAAATACTGGTAGCCGAAGACGATCTGAATATTCTCAATGGTCTGGCGGAAATCTTCGAAGGCGAAGGCTACGAAACCATTACCGCCCCCAACGGCGCCGATGCAATTGAGCTTTTCCGCGAACAGAATCCCGATTTTGTGTGCCTGGACATTATGATGCCGGGCATGAGCGGTTATGACGTTTGCCGTGAAATTCGCAAAACCAATCCGGATGTGCCGGTAATCTTTATCAGCGCCAAGTCGGAGGAAGTCGATAAGGTAGTGGGGCTGGAACTGGGAGCGGACGATTATATTGTCAAGCCGTTCGGAGTGCGGGAAGTGGTGGCCCGTATTCGCGCTGTCACACGTCGATACCTGGCTTCAAAAAAATCGACAGAACCGAACAGGGCTTTTCGAATGCATGATCTTGAAGTACTACCCGACCAGTTAAGAGCCAGGCGTGGGGATCAGGTTATCGAGTTGAGTTTGCGGGATATTAAAATACTCAGAATACTCTACGACAATGTGGGAAAAGTCGTAAACCGTCGCATACTTTTTAAGGAAGCATGGAGCTTCAGCCACATTCCTAACAGCCGAACACTCGATCAGCACATCTCGCAACTGCGAAAACGAATCGAAAAGAACCCCAAGGCGCCTACCATTATAACCACCGCCCACGGCCTGGGCTACCGCTACGACGGTTGAAGCTGTGTGTTTTATTCTTGTGATACGCGCTTGGACCGCGAGGGAATATGGCAAGGGTATCTGTCGTTTCAGGGGCAGGTCATCAGGGCTAAATCCAGACCTTTTTTCATTGTTTTAGCCTGTCTTAACCTCTTTTTGAATTGAGGCAGTTCCGGGAATTTGCATTCATCGACAGAAACAACGTTCTCAAAAAAATAAATGGATCTTTTCAGTATCAGAATCTCGTTATCTATCTGATCACGTTTTTCCTGTATCTTTGCCAGCTTGCTATGTTCAGAAGCTCCTTCAAGGAGCTTTGAGATGTTTCGGTAAAATCGGTCGATACTGTTATCTGCATCCGCATTTGCCTGCGGCCGGCGGGTATGCAGTTTTTCTTCGCTCTGACAATCCAGTACAGTTGTAGTCATGACAATTTCTCCTGAAAAGGCATTTACCAGTACCGTGATCACCCTTTTGGGCTTTTATTATCGGAGGTTCAGACTGTTGCTGCCTCATATATCGGCAATGATTGTTGTTAACATTGGTGCTAAATGGCTATATTTGACGGAAATATGGAGAAATCTTTCGACAAATAGTGACCCGTCGTTTTTGGAAACGCAAAGATACGCCGATACAAGGTGCAGGACATACCACCGGTGTTCGCCTGAGACGTCGGGCTGGTCAGTCCTTTTGGCCGATGAGCTTTTTCAGCAGGGAAACGATCGTTTGCGTTGATGATATTTCGGCGGCCATCTGGAGCAGGTTGTATTGACGCTCGGTAAATATCAAAGGCGTCTGCGGGTCGGGATTTGCCAGGCCCAGGCGCTGGGCGATGACCGTGCGAAGCTGGTCGAGGTTATGCCCGGTCAGTGCCGAGATGTAAAGGAATTCGCCGGCGGACCGGCTGGAGGTAGGCAAAAGATCGCATTTGTTAACAACAACGAGTGGTTCACACCGAGCAGGCAGACCGGCCGATTGCTCAGCGATTTGTTCTTTCTCGCAACCATTGGCTTCGACGATCAGAACGACCAGGTCTGCGAGGGTTATTTTTTCGTCGGCGCGGGCCAGTGAATCTCGTTCCAGATGATCGCCGCTTTCACGCCGACCGGCAGTATCGATCAGATTAACCGGAATGCCGTTAACATCTGTCAGTTGTATAGTCCAGTCGCGGGTGGTGCCCGGCATATCTGACGTTACGCTTTGCAGCCTGCCGACCAGCGCGTTGGCCAGTGTGCTTTTACCGGTGTTTACCGGGCCGGTTAGTACGACGGTAGATGGGATAAGCAGTTTTTGTGTCGCTGCAAAAGTAGGCAATAGCTTCTTAATGTCTTCTTGAACGGAACCGTGTAACCGGTCGTTTCCTTCCAGCGTGTCAATGGCCTTTCCGGCCCAGGCGGTCAGCCCGCCCGGGTACTGAGCAGCCAGCGTCAGCACGGCCATTCGGGTTTTGGCAACGGGCAGCATCGCGGCTACTTCCCGATCTATCGAAACAGTGTCGATCAACTGCTCGGCGACAACCAGTTCCACATCGTGCTTCTGCAGCAGCATCAATATCCGCTGCACAATCCGCTCACCGCCGTGGCAATTAATATCGACAGTATGGTTTTCGCTGTCGTAGGCGACGATGACCTGATCGATGGTTTCATCGGCATGATCGTGGTCAACGATAGCCCCCAGCATCAGGCTGTGTGCCGAAAGCGGTCGATTCGCAAAACGTGGGTGAGCACGAAAAATTTTTTCGATAATGTTTCGGCACTGGGGCCCGAGAAGCTGAACCACGGCGATACCGGCCGGGTCCGGTCCCGTGATTAGAGCGGCCCGAGAGGTCATGGCTGTTCTTCCGCCAGTTGAGACTCGTGAAATCTTCTGTAAGCCAGGTACAACCCGTTCAGGCACAGGTCGGGCACAAGCGAGTCGATGAAGTCGCACTTTTGAGCGATCATATTTGCGAATCCGCCGGTAACAACGACCTGAGGCCAACATCCAAGCTCTTCGGCGTAACGTTCGACTATTTCACGTAAGGCGCCGATGGCGCTATAATATATCCCGTTCTGGATGGCCATGATCGTATTGGTGCCGAATATGCTTTCCGGTATTCGCGGTTTTACATTTGGCAGAGCGGCGGTGTATGCGTTGAGCGACCGGGCGGCGAGGCTCAGTCCGGGGAAAATAACTCCGCCGAGGAATATTCCGTTGTCATTAACGCAATCGATGGTGGTGGCAGTGCCGAAATCGGCAATGACGGCAGCCCTCCCGATAACCTCGAAGGCCGCGAAGGCTGTAATCAGCCGATCTTTGCCGACCGCCTCCGGATTCTCGACGGCTGTCTTCATTTCCAGCGGAAAGTCGCGGCCGATAAGCAGAACATTTTGTTTGAACGTGTCGGTTACCGCCCTTTCGACAAGTTCGAGAGCATCGGGATTGACCGAACTGACTGTGATGGGAACGGTTTTGGCGCCTAGCGGTTGCGGACCGCAGATTTCTCGAAACACCGCAAGAATATCGGCAAGTTTCTGTGCCTGTGCCTGATCGACTGGCACCCGCTCGGTACGGTCCAGTTTACCCTTGGCAAAAACCGCCAATGAGATATTACTGTTTCCGATGTCAACGCCTATCATGTCCATGAGAGTATATTAGAATCCTCAGTTTCATTTGTATAGCAAAAAACGCTCAATCGGACAAATGCGGCGGATTTGTCATACGCGGTGAATCTGGTTTTTTGGGTTGAGTTTGTGTCTTCTGGATTTCCCGCCAAAGCAGTTCCGTTAGCTCCTTAAGCCCGCTGCCGGTGACAGAAGAGATGGCTGTAACTTTTCGTCCGAGATTTTTCTGAAACTCGTCAAGTTTTTTCCCGTCGGTGTCGAGATCCATCTTTGAGACAACGACAATCTCTGTTTTTTCGGCCAGGACAGGACTGTATTTGGCCAATTCCTGCCGGATAATATGATAGTTTTGTATCGCATCGCTGCCATCGTCGGCCGCGACGTCCACCAGATGGACGATGATTCTGGTACGCTCGATGTGGCGTAGAAAATCATGACCAAGGCCTTCTCCCTTGTGCGAGCCTTCGATAAGGCCTGGGATGTCGGCAGCCACAAATCGACGGTAATCGGTCAGTTCGACAATGCCCAGATTCGGTTGCAGCGTGGTAAAAGGGTATGGAGCGATTTTCGGTCGAGCGGCCGAGATACGCGAAAGCAGTGTACTCTTTCCGGCGTTCGGCAGACCCACCAGTCCGATATCGGCGATGAGCTTTAGTTCGAGCTTCAGATGGCGATGACCGCCAGGTTTTCCGTCTTCGGCAATGTATGGAGTCTGGTTGACGGACGTGGCAAATCGCTTATTGCCCTTTCCTCCGCGGCCACCATGCGCAACACAGATAGTCTGACCGGGCATGTCCATGTCTTTGATGACCAGCTTGCGGTCCAGATCGTAAACGACAGTGCCCAGGGGGACGTGGATAATCAGATCGTCACCATTTTTCCCGAACATATTCTTGCCCATTCCGTCACCGCCGCGACAGGCGTTCCATTGAGCCCGGCTGGCAAAGTCCAGCAGTGTAGCAACAGCACTGTCGGAATAAAGAAAAACACTGCCTCCATTGCCCCCGTCACCGCCGTCGGGACCTCCCCTGGGAACGTATTTTTCCCTGCGGAAGCTGATGCAGCCGTTACCGCCGTCGCCGGCCTTGACAAGAATTTCCACCTGATCGATAAACATAATCCACAAGTTCTACGAAGCGGCAGGGGCCGCAACCAAAAAAAAGAGCAGCGACAGCCGCTGCTCTTGAGTATGTTCCAACGCTGTGTTGACAAAGTACAAGCTTACGATTGCAATTGTTCCACACAGACGCGCTTGCCTTTGAAAGCCACCATACCTTCAATGAGAGAATAAATGGTATAATCTCTACCCATTCCAACGTTGCTTCCCGGCCGGAAACGCGTGCCACGCTGGCGAACAATAATTGAGCCGGGCTTTACCACCTGACCGCCAAATACTTTCAATCCACGATACTTAGGATTGCTGTCACGTCCGTTTCGTGATGATCCCTGTCCTTTTTTATGTGCCATAATCTACCTCAAAAAACAACCTGAGCCGGACGAACCGTCGGCCCTGTAACTGTTATTACCGCATAATCCACTGACGGTTACGATAAAGCATCACCCGCTGCTGTGGGCTGTATCGGTCGCCTGGAACCTGATATTCTAACATTAAAGTTTTTCTAAGCAATATCTGTTTTTTTTGTTGAGTTTCGATGGTGTTGGGCAGATCAACTGCGACGGTTTCGTTGCTCAGTCCGGAAACGAAAAGCTTGGCCCAGACAGCATTGGGGTCGAAATCCTCAAAGATAGCCACAGAATCACGGGCATTGTCCTGTCCCACGAGAATCGGTCCGGTAACCATATCTTCCGGCTCGAGCAACGGGATGGTTTTATCATAAAGTTTACGTATCTCCAGGAACACCGGTTTTCGCACTCCCACACCGGCATCGGAGAGCTTTAACGTATTGGTGAACAGGGTGAACCGGGGATAAAACTCGACTTCACGGCCGGTATTGTTGGTAACGGTATAGAGCAAATACCAAAATCGACGGCTCTGGGAATCACCCGGCAGTGTAATGGTTATCTGCTGCGGATCGCCGTGCAGCTCAAATTCCAACTGCCAAGTGTCTGGCGGAGGCACCATTGCCGGTTGAACCACCGCCCAGACCGGTCGGTCCCCGGCAAAGCTGGCCATGCCAACCATCAAAACCCCAAAAAAAGTGAATTTAATTCTATTCATTATACTAATAGGATAAAGGTTGTTTTTCTACGCAAAACTCCACTCTAAGTTGCGGCCCTTGCCGCTTCATGTCAGTTACTCTGTTTGACTAAACCAACTTTTATATCGCAACAGTCCAGTTTAGCGAATTTCTCCAGACTGTCAAGCAAGTAATCGCCAAATCTGCCGGATTGACGCCAATTATCTCCATCAAGAAATAAACATGAGTAATTATAAACCGAATATCGCTGCATAACTCTTTGTGTTTAAAGCAGTTAAGTTTTTTAGGTAGTTATTGCTTGACTATATGGAATATCCAGTTATAAGTATTAGGTCCATATAGTTCAGCTTTAGGAGTGATTAGGCTGGACGAGGTATTTCAAACAAGAGCCGTAATCCGTGCGGTCCAGAATAATGGATGCACTCAGTGGAAGGAACCACTTCTTATAATATCAAAGAAGCCATAGAATTGCAGAAGCAATGGGCTTGTTTACGACGTCGAGCCCACCTTGGTGATGCTATCAATTACGTTGGTGGAGCCGATGTGGCATTTTCGCCCGATAAGCGGTGGTGCATCGCAGGAGTTGTAGTCTTGAGTTTCCCGCAACTCCAGATACAGGAATTTGCTTATGCCGATGAGCCGGTGAGGTTTCCTTATGTTCCTGGGTTGTTGTCATTTCGCGAAGCACCTGCTATGATTTCGGCGGCCAGAAAGCTCTCGATCAGGCCCGATGTGCTATTGATAGACGGGCAGGGATTGGCCCATCCCCGGCGGTTTGGGTTGGCATGTCACGTGGGAGTGCATTTGAACTGGGCCACGATCGGATGTGCCAAAAGTCGTCTGATCGGCGACCATCGTCAGGTGGGGCTGCGTAAAGGGTGCCGTTGCCGACTTATGGATGGCGATGAGGTGATAGGTAGTGTTTTGCGAACTCGCGAAAAAGTTAAGTGCATATATGTTTCAGAAGGACATCTGGTTGAATTGGAATCGGCGGTCAAACTGGTGTTGCGTTGCTGTAATCGATACAGATTGCCTGAACCGACCCAAAAATCGCATCATCTTGTGACGAAATTACGCCGAATATACCCAATGGGTACGAAAGATCAGGATGGCGATCTTTACACTACCCTGAATGGAGCCTGAAATTAAAGAACTTGCGAAAAAGCAACCTTGCAGGCTCATAAGCGATTGTTATGACAACTATGGACAAATCAAAAAAATTTATATAAAATCAACATGAGATTAGTGTAAAATAGGTTATCTGATATAGTGGCGTTTTTTTAATTGGTGTTAGTTTTTAAGAGATTGTATTGTTATGAGTCAGTTAGAAAACAACAACAGTAAACGTGAAGAATCAAAAGACTTTTCAACGGAACAGCCGGATTCGTTGTCGGCAAATCAACCCGGTGACCAGGAATCCCCCCGCTCGGCGCCCCAGCAGCCGCAGGAACCCCCCCAGAATGGCGCCGTCGCAGCAGAACTATCGGCTGATATTCCTGCTCAACAACCTCCGCCCAAACCGGTCGAATCGCCCGGTGTGGATTATGACATCGAACTTGAACATGAGATTGAAGAAGCTCTCGGTGATATAAGCCTGATAGACGTTTACGATTTTGATGAGCTTGAAGATCCGCAGGAATCAATAAAGACTGTGGATGCCTCTGCGGAAACATACCAAAGGCCCCCGGAAGAAGCAAAAGCGCAGGCAGCACCGGCAAAACCGAAGCCGCCAGCAAGAGAGCGAAGACCAGTAAAATCACCGAACGAACCGTTTGTCCACAACATTAACCGCGGCAAAGTGATAGGCGAATCCAACGACGGGGTATTTGTCGATCTTGGCGGCAAGTCGCAGGGTTTTCTGCCCAAAGAGGAATATGACGAGGGAGAGACGATCGAGGTCGGCACGGAAATAAACGTAGCGATTGTCAGGTACGATTCGCATGACGGACTGCTGATCCTATCGAGAAAAACGGCTGAGCAGCAGTTATTGCGGAAGAATCTCACCGAAGGCTCTCGTGTCGAGGCACGTGTGACCGGCTCGAATAAGGGAGGTTTGGAACTGGACATTAAAGGACTGAAGGCTTTTATGCCTACTTCTCAGATAGATATCGCACGAGTGGAAAAGATCGACTCCCTGATTGGCGAGCGTTTTGTCTGTGAAGTCATGCAGGTAGAGCGAGGCGATAAAAATATCGTGCTGAGCCGGAGAAATGTCCTTCTGCAGGAACGGGCTGAACATACCGAAAAACTCTGGAACGAGATCGAGGAAGGGCAGTCGCGCAGTGGTGTGGTTCGTAGTTTGGCGGACTATGGCGCCTTCGTTGACCTTGGCGGTGTGGATGGTTTGCTGCACGTTAGTGAACTCAGTTGGGCTCGCGTGAAACATCCCAAAGATATATTGCAGGTGGGCCAGACTATCGATGTGCTGGTCATCGGCGTTGACAGGGAAAAGCAACGCATATCGCTTAGTCTTCGCAAAGCGGGCTGTGATCCATGGACCACGGCGGAGCAAAAATATGGTCTTGGTACCAGGCATAAAGCTCAGATTACTAAAATGATGAGTTTTGGCGCCTTTGCCGAGCTGGAAGCGGGAGTTGAAGGATTGATCCCCATCAGCGAGATGACCTGGGCCGGCAGGATCAGACATCCCTCGGACGTGGTTGCCCCTGGCATGATGGTAGAGGTGGAAATCTTGAAACTGGACGTTGGAAAACGGCGAATCTCCATGAGTATGAAGAGCATCCAGGAAAATCCGTGGGTCAACGTCAGCGAGAAATACGCTAATAATGATGTTTGTACCGGCAAAGTCTCGCGTGTAACGGATTTTGGCGCGTTCGTTACGCTTGAATCAGGTGTTGACGGACTGCTGCATATCTCAGAAATGTCCGACAAACGAGTGGAGAAAGCCACTGATGTGGTCAGTGAAGGACAGGAAATTCAGGTCAGGATTATCAATATCGATCTTGACAGTCAGAGAATAGCATTGTCATTAAAAGACCTGCCTTCTGCGGAAGGTACACCCGAAGACAGCACTTCTCAGGAGAATGCCGCCGAACAAGCGGAACCACCTTCCAGTGACAAAAAGAAAAAACAACGTCCGCTGCGCGGCGGCCTGAGCTGGTAACGAAAAGAGCATCTTGTCTTTATGGGTGTGTATCATCCGGTATGCGCTGCCCATGTAAATGTATTCCCCACCCGGATTGCGTATAAGGGTGCATGTCACCACCACATACCGCAAGAGAAATTTATTATTTGCATACTACACCGCTTTGAGTAAGATTGCACATCCATACTGCATCCTGACAAGCATATTTACGAAAACACGGCGAAAAATCTTATCGTGGGCAACAGGTTTGTGAGGAATAGAGTTCAAAAACTTATTGAAAAGTTGAGTCATGGAAACATCGTTTGCCGCTATTGACTGGATGGTAATTGGCATATATTTTGCGATCCTGCTTGGTATTTCCTGGTGGGTGATCCGAAAAAACAAAGACACGGCTGACGACTATTTCCTGGCCGGACGGAATCTTGGCTGGTTCATCGTCGGAGCTTCCATCTTCGCTTCCAACATCGGCTCCGAGCACCTCGTGGGACTGGCCGGTTCCGGCTGCACCGATGGAGTGGCCATGGCCCACTACGAACTTCATGCCTGGTGCCTTTTGGTCCTGGGCTGGGTGATGGTACCCTTCTACGCTCGCTCCAGAGTCTTCACCATGCCCGAGTTTCTGGAAAAACGTTTCTGCTCAACCTCACGCTGGGTACTCTCGGTCATCTCGCTTGTGGCATATATACTAACCAAAATTGCCGTGGGAATATTCGCCGGTGGTGTCGTATTCAGTGTATTGCTGCCGGACCTGAATTTCATGGGCCTTGACAGTTTTTGGATCGGTTCCATTCTTGTGATCGTTCTGACGGGAATGTACACCGTCCTCGGAGGCTTACGTGCCGTCGCTTACACCGAGGCCCTGCAGACCGTAGTGCTGATCCTTGGCTCGGTCCTGGTCACCATCTTCGGCCTTAAGGCACTGGGTGACTGGGATGCCCTGAGGGAAATTTGCGGCTCGGATATGTTCAATCTCTGGAAACCGCTCGTCCCGGAAAACATAGACAGCACATGGATGCCGATCAGGGAGCAGGGTCGCATGGCATGGTATTTCAATGACAACTATCCATGGTTGGGAATGCTCTTTTGCGCACCTATCATCGGCCTGTGGTATTGGTGTACCGATCAGTATATTGTCCAGCGAGCACTGGGAGCACCGAACGAACGTGAGGCTCGACGGGGCTCCATCTTCGCATCTTTCCTCAAGCTGCTGCCCGTGTTCATCTTTATCATTCCCGGAATGATATGCTTTGCCCTGGCCCAAAGCGGCAAATCGCAAGTGATTCAACAGGCGTTGTTCGATCAGGAAGGACAACTGCTACGCGACGAATGCCAAAAAGCCTTTCCGCTGCTTGTCACCACGGTGCTGCCGGCCGGCGTCCGAGGAATCGTCGTGGCCGGCCTGTTGGCGGCCCTGATGAGTTCGTTGGCCGGAGTCTTCAATGCCTCTTCCACTCTCTTTACCATGGATTTCTACTCCAAGTTTCGACCACGCGCTTCGCAGCACAGGCTGGTTTGGGTGGGACGGATAGCCACCTCCGCAATGGTCTTGATTGGCCTGATGTGGATTCCGGTAATCCGGGGCGGCAAAGGCCTGTATGATTATCTCCAGGGCGTACAAGCCTACCTCGCACCACCGATTTTCGTCGTTTTTTTCTTTGGCGTATTCATGAAACGTCTCAACAGCAAAGGCGCTTTAGCGGCGCTGACAGTGGGTTTTATCATGGGCCTGGCTCGTTTAGCCGTCGATACTCCCATCAAGTTGATAAGCGATTTCTCTTATACGGAAGGTTCGTTCTTCTGGATTGTCAACAACATCTTCTTCCAATACTACAGTCTGCTCATCTTCCTTGTGTGCGTGGTGGTTATGATCGCGGTCAGTTACGTCACCGACCCGCCATCTTACGACAAAACCAGGGGGCTGACCTATGGAACCATTACCGTGGAGGATCGTAAGCAAACACGGGCCAGTTGGAATTATACTGACGTCATTTACAGCATGATTGTCATTGCCATCATTGTCGTCGTTTATATGTACTTTACCGGCTGATCCAACAACCCAAAAGCGGGCGATTCCTTTCGGCGTTTCGCCTTGGCCCCCGGCACAAAAAACCATGTACTCCTGCCGATTTTCAATAAAAACGCATTGAAAACTAAAATCTTTGACAGTTCAAGGTATTTGGAAAAGATTGTTAGCAACGAAAGGACCGAATTATGTTTTGTAAATGTTTAAACGGCAAATATCACATTATAGTTTCTTTGATGATTATGATATTTGCTGGTATCAGTTGTACCGCGAATGCGGGAGATTTGAAACTTGCGTCAGGATTTAAGGATCCTGGTCCCCAAGCTCGGCCAAGGGCCTATTGGAACTGGCTAAATGGTGCGGTAACGCTGGACGGTCTGACGCGTGATCTTGAAGAGGCCAAAGATAAGGGACTTGGCGGTTTGGAAATGTGGGATACCGAAGCGATGAGAAATCCCGGCGGTTTTGTTCCAGCGGGTCCGCCCTTTATGGGGCCTGAATCAGTCGCCGCGATGCAACATTCAATGAGAGAAGCCAAACGCCTGGGGCTTGACCTGGGGTTGATCACCTCCAGCGGCTGGAATGCTGGCGGTCCATGGGTACCTCCAGAAATGGCGAGCAAGAACCTGTTCTATTCGAGCGTTCTTGTTAGCGGTCCCGGCCAAATCACCCAGAAGCTTGACTTCCCGGAAGTCCCACTTGATTGCCCAAAACGCGCAGATGGATTGCCGAAGTGGTATCTTGACGTTGCCGTTCTGGCGTGGCCCGACTCCAAGGACAAGGTTATTGCCGATCTTTCAAAAGTGATCGATCTTACCGACAAGCTCAAAGATGGCCAATTGAATTGGAGGTCGCCTGCCGGAAACTGGCAGGTTGTGCGATATGTCTGCAGTAATAATGGTCAGCAATTGATTGCCGCAAGCCCCAATTCCAAAGGGCCGTTCATCGATTTTCTTGATCCGGATGCCACGCGTTTTCACTTTGAGTACATCATCGACAAACTCGGATTACCCAAAGGGGGCGATCCTGAGAGTCCCTTGAAAACCCTCGAGGTCGATAGTATGGAACTGCACGAAGGCATTCAATGGACACCGAAATTTCCTGAGTGGTTTAAGAAGTATCATGGTTATGATCCTGTTGCCTGGTTGCCTGTATTGGCTGGGTGGACCATAAAAGATAAGGTTACCAGCGGGCGGTTCGAGTATGACTACAAGAAGACGGTTAGCGATCTTTTGATATTCAGTCACTATACAACCGGAAGCGAAGTCTGTGCCCAATACGGTCTGGAACTTGCAGGTGAAGCGGGAGGGCCTGGCCCACCTATTTGGGATAGCTGTCCGGTTGACGCTCTAAAGGCGCTTGGAAACGTAGATATACCTCGCGGTGAGTTTTGGATCAAGAATCAGAATAATATTTTTTTGGTCAAAGAGATCGCCTGTGCGTCCCACATCTATGGCAAACCTTATGTTGATGCAGAATCATGGACTACCTGGCGGCGATGGATGGACAGCCCATTTGTTCGTAAACAGTTAGTGGACAGGGCGTTTTGTGAGGGCCTCAACCGCATCACCTATCACGGTTATTCGCATTCCCCCAAAGAGGTCGGTTATCCCGGCCGCACCTATCACGCGGGGGTGGATATGAATCCGCAGGTTGTATGGTGGTCGAAGGCTCGGCCGTTTATGGATTACCTGGGGCGATGCTGCCAAATGCTACAGCAGGGTATGTTCGTTGCTGATGTCGCATACTACTACGGCGATAAGGCTCCTAATTTCTGGCCATTATTTGCTAATGTTCCCGAAAAGCCCTTGCTTGACGGCCTCGACGCAGGCTTTGATTATGATGTTGTCAACACCGATGTTATCGTGAATCGTATGTCAGTTAAAGACGGCCGGATAGTCTTGCCTGACGGCATGTCATATCGTGTTCTTGTACTACCCGATCAGCGTGATATGCAATTTGAAGTGCTGGTCAAGCTGGAGAAACTGGTCGCTCAAGGCGCGACAATAATCGGTCCTAAGCCATTGGATGTCCCCGGTTTGCAGGATTATGAATCGCGGAGCGTAAAACTGCGCCAGTTAGCTGACAAGATGTGGGGGCCGTGTGATGGAACTACGGTCAAACAGAACAGCTATAGCAAAGGCGAGGTGGTGTGGGGTTTAACGCCACAGCAATGGCTCACGCAAAGATCTATTACACCGGACTTTTCCTGCCTTACCCCAGAGCATACGGCAAATCTGGATTACATCCACCGGCAGACTGAAGATACAAACATCTATTTCGTGAGAAACAAATCACTTTTACCGGTAAACGCCGATTGTCTATTCCGAGTAAAAGATTCAGCGCCGCAGCTTTGGGACCCGGCTGACGGCAGCATAAAACAGACGTTCTTTTACAAAAAAGCAGATGGCCGAACCAGTGTAAGGCTTGACCTGCCCCCGGGCGGAGCGGTTTTCGTGGTATTTGGTGAAGCCGCCTCGCCCGGCAGTATTGATACGGCTGCGTTTCAGTGCTTCCAAAATGGACAGTACACATTGACCGGCAGTAAAGGCCAAACCAAGCAGGTTAAGGTTGACACTTTGCCTGAGCCGCTGACGCTTGACGGTGAATGGACGGTTGACTTTGATCCCAAGTGGGGCGCCCCGGCACAAATTAAACTGCCAAAGCTTATTTCATGGACCGATCATGAAAATGAGGGCGTGAAATACTATTCGGGTGTAGGCTTCTATACGAAGACGTTGGATGTCCCTGCCGATTGGCTTGCCCCCGGGCGAAGGGTCCATCTGGATTTGGGCGATGTACGCGAACTGGCCGAGGTGTTTGTTAATGGCAAATCAGCCGGTGTACTTTGGAAACCGCTGTTTCAGGCTGATATTACTTCGCTTGTCAAACCCGGTGCCAATAAACTGAAGATCGAAGTGATGAACCTGTGGATCAACCGCCTGATCGGCGACCAGAACCTACCTGCGGAAAAGAAATTCACCCGCACCAACATAACAACGTTTGACGGGTACAGGGCCAAACCCGGAACAACATGGCAAGTCCAGCCGGCTGGCCTCCTGGGACCGGTTCAACTGCTGCCATCAGTGAATGTTTTGGTCGATATTCGCGACAAGTAATGATGCTTTTTATATCAGAAACCAGCTAAAAGTTTTATAAGGAAACGTTCTACAATGACTTCCAAAGAACGCGTATTAGGAGCTTTTAATAGAACCGGTTATGACCGCATACCGATCAAGCATGAGGGAACTCCAGAGATCAACCATATCATCATGGAGCACTTTGGCCTTACGAATATGGAACAGCTTTTGCGTGTTGTCGGTGAAGATTTTCGTTATGTCGAGCCTGTTTATATTGGTCCGGAACTAAGAACATTTCCTGATGGCAGCGTCGAGGGGTATTTTGGCGAGCGATATAAATATGCCCAGTTCGAAGGCGGCAAATACCTTGAGTCCTGCTATCAGCCCTTTGCCGGCGTTAACAAGCTGGAAGACCTGGACCGTTCGCATTTTCCCACATCTGACTGGTTTGATTATTCGACTATAAAGCAGCAATGCGAAAAGTATAAAGATTACGCGGTTTGTTTCGGCACAGCCGGAGATATGGATTTCATTAACAGCATCGCACGAGCTCGCGGTATGGAGCAGGTGCTGATGGACCTGATGGATGATAACCCTGTCTATCTTGCAATAATGGAAGCACGGTTTAAGTTTTACTATGACATGCATGAACGGGCACTGCAGGCTGCCGATGGTCTTATCGATTTTACACATATTGGTGAAGATCTTGGCAACCAGAATGGTCCGATGATCAATAAGAGCATTTTTGAAAAATATTTTGCGCCGAAATTAAAAAAATATTTTGATATGGCCCACCGTTATGGAGCGCGTACGATGATGCATATATGCGGCTGTGTCTATGAGTTTTTACCCCGGCTTATCGAGCTTGGCCTTGATGTTTACGATGTTGTTCAGCCGACCACGCCCCAAATGAACATCGCTAATCTGCAAAAAGATTTTGGCGACAAGCTGGTATTCTGCGGTTCGGTATGCGTCCAGACGACTATGGCATGGGGCAAGCCCCAAGACGTTGAAAGAGAAGTAAAACGTCGCCTGGACCTGTTCCCCAAAGGCAGACTGTTTTTAGGCCCGACACACGCGATACAAGTTGGTTCCCCCCTGGAAAATATTCTCGCACTATACAGATCAGCAGGCAGCCTGTGTGAAGACATCGACGATTCCATCTTAAGCATCAAAGATGACCAAGATCAGGTTGACAAAATCAATATGTCAAAACTATATTAAGATACGAATCATTGATTACGGAGAATCTCTATGATCGACGGTCCTTTTCTTGGCGTTATTCTTCATTCAGTCGGTGGTGTAGCGCACGGCACTTTTTATGCGCCACTGAAAAAAGTTGAAAAATGGTCATGGGAAAGCGGCTGGCTTATCCAAGGCCTTGCCGCCTGGGTCATCGTCCCATGGCTGGTTGCCATTTGTGCCAGGACTAATCCGGTTGAAGCTATTAGTAACAGTCCACATAAAAGTGTTCTCATGACATACTTGTTCGGAGGGATGTGGGGGTTCGGCAGCCTGACTTTTGGTTTGACAATGCGTTACCTGGGCATGTCGCTGGGAATGGCGGTCGCACTGGGATTCTGTGCGACTTTCGGAACATTAATGCCACCAATTGTGCAAGGTGATATGAGTGGGCTGTTGGGGTCAAGTGCGGGGCATCTGCTACTCGGTGGTATTGCCGTTTGCCTGCTGGGTATAGGCCAGTGCGGATACGCTGGAATGCGAAAGGAACGCGAGGTGACTGATGAGCAAAAAAAAGAAGGCATCAAAGAATTCGCCCTGACCAAAGGATTTTTCGTTGCGGTGTTCTCAGGAATCATGAGTGCAGGTTTTGCCTATGCCATAAACGCCGGAAAACCTATCGCCGACGCCGCACTTCAGTCCGGCGCCTCGAACATATTAAAAAACGCCCCCGTATTCATTCTCATTATGGGCGGAGGATTCACCGTCAACAGTATCTGGTGTATTATCCTCAACATCAAAAATAAAAGTTACACAGATTATCTCGGCCTTGCACCAAAAATGCTCAGTTCAAACTTTATATTAGCCGCCTCTGCCGGAACCATCTGGTACACCGGGTTCTTCTTCTATGGAATGGGCACGACTTTTATGGGAAAATTCGATTTTTCAAGCTGGTCCATCCATCTGGCTTTCGTGATCATGTTCAGCACTATCTGCGGAATTGCCATGAAGGAATGGAAAGGTGTTAGCAAAAAAACCATGGCCCTGGTCTATCTGGGACTGATACTTCTCCTGTTATCAACAGTAATAACCGCCATGGGAAATAGTTCCGCGACACATTAAAACAGCAACCTCGTAAAACTCGGGTCGGCTCGATCATTATTTTTGCTTGCCAGGTCGGTGGTTTTTGCGTAGGATGACGCCAGCGTCAGAACTATTTTGATACGTTGATTCTGACACCCAAAGGATTTTTGGGCGTGGATATTGACTTTTGACGACGCCATCGAGACTATGTTGTTGGAATGATGGCTTAGCAGCTAACTTCTTCTATGAAGGGCAGTTATGGCACCGAACAAATTCGTGCGGGCGATATTTCCAGGCTCTTTCGATCCGATCACCAATGGGCATTTGGACGTTATCCACCGCGGAATCAAGATCGTGGACGAATTAATCATCGCCGTGGGCGACGATCCGCAAAAGGAGTATCTCTTCGACGGCCAGGAGCGAGTCGAGATGATCCGGGAGCTAACCAACGACATACCGGAGGTGAAAGTTGAGCGATTCAGCGGCCTAATGGTGGATTTTGCCCGCAGAGTAGGTGCTCAGGTGATTCTGCGAGGTCTGCGGAACCTGACCGACGTTCAGCACGAATTCGAGTTGGCTCTGACCAATCGGGCGGTGGGCCATCTGGAAACAATGTTCATCATGACCGGCGAACAGTACGGTTTTACCTCCTCCACCCTTATACGCGAGGTCGGCCGTTACGGTGGTGATGTATCGGGCCTTATCCCTCCTTCTATTTATAAGAAACTCAAAAACAAGCTTGATACGTAATTATGTACAGCATAGCGGCAGAAATAGTCTTTAACGCAGGTCATTATCTGGTGGGATCCCATGGAAAGCAGGAACAGCCGCACCACCACGATTGGCGTGTCCGGGCAACGGTCGAGAGTGCTCAACTGGATAACTGCGGTCTGGTAATGGATTTTCAGATGCTTCAGCGGCTGTTACGGCAGATTGTTGAGCCAATGAAACAGGCGGAGTTCATCAATAACCTGACCGAGTTAGCCGCCGGGGACGACACAAACATAAATCCCTCAACGGAACGTATCGCCCGTTACATTTATGATGGGCTTGCCAGGCAATTGCCCGGTCGGGTCCACCTGACGGAGGTGCTCGTGTGGGAGACGCCTGACAATCGGGCAGCGTACCGCCCACCCCGGGACTGATATCAGTATCAAGCCAAGCCATCTATGCTAACCTAATGTCCTATAACGACTAATGTTGTGGTATTAAGTCAAATCCCGGATTCAGACAGGAGAAATTATTGACGATAAGAGTCAGGCGATCTATAATAATGCAATGGAGCCCGTGGAAACTATGGACCGTGGCGTAATAACCAAGAACAAGGAGCCAGGTAATGCAGTGTCAGTTGTGCGGTAAGCGTGCTACCGTTCATCTTACGGAAATCATCGACGGCCAGAAGGTTGAACAGCATTTGTGTGAACAGTGCGCCCAAAGCGAAGGAATCACGATTAAGCAGCATGTTCCCATAAGCAGCCTGCTGAATGATCTGGTGGAAGCCCAACGCGAAACAAAAGAGTTGACCAGCCTGTCCTGTCCGCAGTGCGACCTGTCATGGAGCGAATTCCGTAAAAGTGGTCTGCTGGGATGTCCTAATGACTATGCCGCATTCGAGAAACCTCTTCTCGGCCTGATCGAACGAGCCCATGAAGGAGCCGTCACTCATATCGGCCGAGTACCCGAGAATCCCACCGGCAAACTCAGTCAACAGTTGAAATTACTTCGCTTTCGCCAGGACCTTCATCGTGCGATTAAGGAAGAGGATTACGAAACAGCCGCCCATCTTCGTGATGAAATCAGTAAATATGAAACAAACTAAATTGTGCGAAATCGCACTATTGTATATGGCTTAGACACCAACATCGACTATACGCGGTAGTATCTGTCTGGCGGAAAGTTATCTCGATTTAGCTCATGAAAGATATCACGAACATATATAAGAAGGTTTCGGACTGGATGGACGGTTCCGGGCCGATGAGCGACATTGTCATTTCCTCCCGTATCCGTTTGGCGCGCAATGTTGCCGGTTTTCTTTTTTTTCCCCACGCTGATAAAGAACAGCAGCGTGAACTGCTGGACTTTATTCGCGGCAAAGTAATGGAGACCGAACTTAAAAACGATTTGTGGTACGTTAACATGGAAGAAACGGCCCCCCTGGAACGGTTGGTTCTGGTTGAAAGGCACCTGATATCACAACGGCTGGTGGATAGAGAAGGTCCTTGCGGCGTAGCCCTGTCGCACGATGAATCGTTGTCCGTGATGATCAATGAAGAAGACCACATTCGTATGCAAGTGTTGGCCAGCGGTTTGCAACTGGAAGAGACGTACGACCATAGTAATCGCATCGACAATCTTCTCGAGAAGAAGATGGACTACTCGTTTTCGCCGAAATACGGTTATCTGACCGCTTGTCCGACCAATGTGGGAACCGGACTTCGGGTTTCCGTTATGCTGCATCTGCCGGCCCTGAAGATAATCGGCCAGATCGAAAAGGTTTTTCGCGCCGCCAAAGAAATGCACCTGGCGGTACGCGGCCTCTACGGTGAAGGCACTGAACCGATCGGCGATTTTTACCAACTTTCCAATCAGACCACTCTGGGCAAAACCGAAACGCAAATCATCGAGGAACTGACTTCCCAGGCGATCGGTCCCATCGTGGAATACGAACGCCGAGCCCGCGATAAACTCCTCAAAGATCGCGCAATCGCCCTGGAAGACAAGATATTCCGAGCCATCGGTGTTTTGGCCAACGCACGAATGATAAGCTCAGAGGAAGCTATCTATCTGCTGAGCTTTGTGCGACTGGGCATCCATCTGGAACGCGTCACTGATATCGATCTGAAAACCGTAAACGAACTGTTTATGTTGACTCAGCCGGGGCATCTGCAGAATCTATACAAAAGGGACCTCGCCGAAAATGAGCGTGACGAGGTCCGTGCTGAATTTATCCGCAATAAGCTTTTGTAAACCTTCTCTATAGTGCGAAACCGCATTTACGCCTGCCGGGTATAAAATTTCCCTTTGATCTGTTTCGAGCGTCGTTCGCGTCGTTCCCAGCTATCGTCGGTCCCTTTTATGACGTTTTCAATGTGGTTTTTTTTGCCTGAACGTCAGCGGGAATTTCAATCGGCGTTTCCCGATTTTCCTCTGCCATGATTGCCTGGTCGGCCTTTCGGTTTTCCTCGGTAACAGTGGTGGAAAGCCGTTCCAGAAAATCCGGCAGAGCCGAGGTCACCCGGTTCCCTTCGGGCGTCACTGGAGATAAAATCGATTTCCAGATAGTTATAACCACCGTGAGCGATCAAAACTCGCAAAGCGTTAGTTTATAACGGTGCGGACACCACCCGGGAGCAGATGATAATGTAATACACCTATTCGCTGTTGATTTTGCATCTGTTCAAAAAAAAGGAATCAGGAAGTTAGTCCAATGGATACCTTATACTCTAAGGAATCAGGGTTGTCAAGATAGAAAGAAATGCCCTGGAGAGAAAAATCACCGTAACGAGACAACATTCCAACATCTTTAGGCATTTCCTGTATAAACGTTACTATACCCACTTTTCGTAGCTTTTCAGTATGACAAAAGTCTCCGTCTTAGATATTCCTCCGATGGTAGAAAGTTTTTCTGTCAAAAAGCTAACAAGACCTTTGTTGGATTCCACCAGAACTTCAATCAGGAAATCATATTGGCCCGAAACAATGGAAACCGACAAGACATTTTCCAGTTCAGAAATTTCCTGAGCTTTCTTGTCCAGATATTTCGCCTCCATTAGTGTTGCGGCAACTATAGCCAATTGTTGGTTCTCCAAAATACTGGGGTCGCGTAAAGCCCTTATTTTGAGAACGCCACCATTTTGCAGTCGTTTTAATCTTTGTCGGATCGTACCCTCGGTGACACCGAGCTTCCTGGCAACAGTACTGTTGGGCACATATTTTTTCGACAAGATATTGATTATTTTCCAATCAAGTGTATCCGGCTGCATAGTGCTACTCCCGCTACAATTTTTCTAAAATGGTACTAAGGGTTTCTGCGGCATCACCAAGAAGCACGATCGTATTGTGCCTTGGCAAATACAGTGGGTTGTTTACACCGGCGTACCCGGGACGCGTATCTTTGTTGCAAATGATTACATAATCCGCCTCGTCCACACTCAGTACGGGCATGCCGTAAATAGGGGTTCCTTCCGCTGTTTTGGCAGCAGGATTGATCACGTCATTCGCACCAACCACCAAAGCAACGTCTGTTTCTTTGAATTCAGGATTAATGGTTTCCATAGGGTACAATTTATCATAGGGGACTTCCACTTCCGCCAATAATACATTCATGTGCCCCGGCATACGGCCGGCAACAGGATGAATCGCGAATTTTACTTGTTTGCCCTTTGCTTCCAATATGAAAGCTAACTGTTTAACCTGAGCCTGGGCCTGAGCCAAGGCCATGCCATAACCTGGAACGATAATTATTTTTTTTGCAGCACCGATGATTGCCGTTGCCTTATCCATGGCAACGGATATATTTTCCGCTGTTGGCGTGCCTGGTGAGGTTTGCACAGAGGAATCTTCGCCTGTGGAACTAGTGGCCATTTGTGTCGCTGATAAAGCGGTTTTGCCCATCAGAACGTCAAGGATACTGTTATTCATAGCGCGACACATAATTTGTGTTAAGACAATTCCCGCAGAACCGACAATAGCTCCGACGACCACCACTAACAAATTTGATGTTACCAGGCCAACTGTCGCTGCGGCAACTCCGGACAGAGAATTCAATAAAGAAATAGCTATAGGCATATCGCCGCCGCCAATACGAATCGAAAAAAGAATACCAAATACTAAGCTTATGACAATTAAAAGAACCGAGAGCATTGTTGCCATGTTGTAAGAACTGATAGTTACAAGCGTGATAAGTATTGCGGCTGCGATTAGTGTTAGAAGATTAAGAAAGAAATGGCCTCTAAGTATGATAGGAAGCGGAGTTATTTTTCCATCCAGTTTTGCCGCCGCGACAAGGCTGCCGTCAAATGTAACACTGCCAATCACCAGAGCAACAGCACCGGTGAATCTTGCGATATCTGAAACAGCCGCACTGCCGCCGGTGAGAACAACGAAAGCAACTATGGCCGAAGCTGCTCCACCAGAAGCATTCAATAATGCCACTAACTGTGGGATCCGTGTCATGGTAACATACACCGCCAGCAAACAGCCGATAACAGAGCCTAAGACCAGTGAAACCCAGAGTATATTCAGAGAAACAATTTCGTTAGCAATCATAGTTGTAATAATCGCAATTAAGATGCAAGCTGCACCAAGGAGGTTTCCCGTTCTGGCTGTCCTGGGCGAATTCATAAGTCGTACACCTGAGACTATCCCGAGAATGCAGAGTAACTCAATTATCTTGTAGGAAATTTCCGGCATAGGCTTTTCTTTTTATATCCAGTAGGCGTGATAACTCCCGGCAAAGCCGATTGTGAGAATTTTCAGAGTAAGGAGATACATAATAAGAAAACAGGGAAACTCAATCGTCATGAGTATGTACTCTGTCCTGCTTAAACATTTTTAACATACGATCAGTAACTAAAAAACCACCCACAACATTTATTGTGGCAAGAACAACAGCAATGGCTCCAAAAAATCGACTCCCTGTGCCAACCGCAAGGGCCGTGGCTGTTAACGCTCCAGAAACAGTAACGCCTGACAAAGCATTCATCCCTGACATCAGGGGAGTATGAAGCAGGCTTGGGACATCGCTTATAAGCCGGTAGCCGACCGTTGCCGCAATGACAAATAAAACCGGTGATAACCAATCGTTCATTTTCTAACCACTTTCTCACTTTAGGTTCATCGCTTCCAGTGTACCTTCATGGAATATTTTGCCATCCTTTGTAACTAATGAAGAAGCGATAATTTCATCATCCATATTTAAATTTACTTTGCCATTTTTTATCAGATAAGTAAGCAGATTGTACACGTTACTGGCGAACATCCATGTTGAACTCCGTGGAAGCATGCTGGGTATGTTCTGAGTACCATCTATATTGACACCATACTTTGTAACAAGTTTTGCTGCTTCGGAAATTTCACAGTTACCGCCCTGATCGATTGCTACATCCACTATAACAGAACCGGTTTTCATTGATTTTACCATCTCTTCGGTAATAAGGACCGGTGCTGTCCTTCCAGGTATCAAAGCGGTCAGAATAACTATATCTGCTGAACTAACGTTTTGGCTTAATATCTGTCGTTCCTTAACCAACCACTTTCCCGGAAGCTTCATAGCATATCCCCCTTTGCCGATTGCAACTTCGGCAGGAATATGAAGATCTATAATCTTAGCACCCAAACTCATGGCCTGCTCACGGGCATCCGGCCGAATATCCACTGCGGATACAACTGCTCCCAAACGTTTGGCTGTAGCAAGTGATTGGAGTCCGGCAACTCCTGCTCCAATTACGAGAACGCTTGCCGGCTGCGTTGTTCCAACCGCGCTACTTATCATGGGCATGAATACCGGCAATATATTCGCTGCCATTAACACAGCTTTGTAGCCTGCCACAGTGCTCATAGATGTCAGGGCATCCATAGTCTGAGCTCGAGAGATTCTTGGAATCGAATCCAGGCTTATTGAAATAACTCCTTTTGCGGCTAATTTTCGAACCATTTGGTGATTGGCTGGAGAAGATGGGTGTAAGAAAGTGATTAAGTACTGCCCTTCTTTCATCATATCGACTTCATGCATACTTGTCTTATCTGAAAATCGCGGTTCTTTTACCTTTAAAATAAGATCAGACCTGGCAAAAACTTCCTCTGCATCAGCTAACAACTCCGCTCCAGCCGCCCTATATTCGTCGTCGGCAAAAAAGGAGCCTTCACCTGCCCCGGTTTCCACAATTACCATTGCACCATCTGATACCATTTTTTTAACAATCTCTGGAGTGGCGGCAACACGTCTCTCGCCCGACATGATTTCTTTTGGTATGCCTATAGTCAGTACTTGAGAACTCATTTTGTTTCTCCGAATAAAAAAGCGTTCTTTCACAACAAAAACGTATTTTAGGCACTTTTGGGCACTTTGCCAACGAAAAAAAACTTTTAATGACAAATTATTACGAATAACGTATTTTTCCCTGGGTTGAAATCCGAATTGCCTCGGCGGATATTTATCAAACTTTACTCAGGAATTACCCGATGGCTGTCTGATTATTTGGGGCCGATGCCAGCGTCAAAAATATCTTGGAGCCTTGATTTTGGTGCCAAAAACAGCGTTTTTCAGGCGTCAATACCGATTTTTGACGCCAATATCAACATAAAGATTCCCGACGGGTTTGCTCTAACAACGCCATGGTGACCACATTGGTTTACTGAGCATACGATCGGCCCAATGACCGATGTTTTCTTTGAGCCATGTCTATACAATGAGCGCCAAAGTTCGTAGTTTGACCGCCCGAATAGTCAAGAATAAAGCGAAAGTTATACAGACATGAGCTTTATGATTTGCAAATTTCATCATCTTCTTCTTCTCGTAAACTTTCTCATTCTCCATAGTTTTCGCTACCGCACTACTTTAATTCGCTCCTTATCCACTCATTCCCACTATCATCCCGGCAATTTGGTTCAATTCTGTGACCACCGCGTCGGGTTGTATGTCTCGGAAGTGCAGCTCGTCTTCCCGTAGCAGGGTTTGAGTGCTGTCGCCGGCAAACAATATGGTTCGCAGTCCGCAGCGCTGCGCAACCGAGATGTCATTCAACATATCATTGCCGAGATAAACGATCTCTTCCGGACTGATCCCCTGTCGGCTGAGGGTCTCTATGGCCAGATGAAAGGCACGTGGGTTCGGTTTGCTGAACCCCAATTCGTAGGAAAACAATACCAGCGATTCACTGAAAAATTCTTCCAGCTCTATGTCGTCCCGTCCCTGCTCCATACGCAGCAGCCGGCGCAGATGCAAAGGCGTATAAAACTGTGCGTTAGAGATAATACCCTGAATAATATCAGCCTGTCGTAGCGTTTCCAAGGCCGCAGCCGCGCCGGGATACAGATATATCCGCTGCAGGGCCCGGTCGAAAAAGTAAGCCCAGCGATAAGCGGTATGCAGCGGCGGCTCATCATCAGGAACATCCAGTCCCTGTACGATGCAGTCCTGGAGTATCTCAAGCCAAATCTGTTCGATCACCACTTCCGGATATTCCACTCCCGTTGCCAGCGACCGCAGATGCGAATCGGCTATCAGTTCCTGATACAAATCGCTCAGCGTAACCTCTGCAGGCTGGTCCGGCTTGAGTCGTTTGAGCGGCCCATGGAGCGAAAACTCCTCAACCGTCACCTCAGCGGCCCTCAGCAAACGATCTTCATACTCCAGTGATCCGACCAAGTCGCCCAGCTCTACCCCGCACAACGTACCATAGACGTCCCAGAGAACCGCCCGAACGGAAGACAAGTCCGCACTCCGGCAGGTCACCTCGGCCGCGACTGGTACAATTTCCTCTCCGACGCTAAAACGCCGGTCAATCTCCTGAAAATACTGCCAAAGGGACGGTGAGAAATCAAAAAATCTTTTCACGCCGGTAGTCTAACGACCAAGCAGGACTTTGTCAATCCGTCCGACAAAACCACGCCATTTCCCTTCATTTTCGACGATTTGTTTGTTGCGTCGGTTATAAGACATTTGTGACCCTGGGCTTGAAGAAACACCCTCGACAACAGGTCGTAAACGGGTATAATCAGCGAGAATTGGCGTTTTGCGGCTGTGTGCGTTACCCAATACTGTCAAAATACCAGTGAACGATTACGGAGATTTTGGGAAATGAAGAAAAGCAGGATGAATCGGCGTCAGTTTCTCAAGAGAGCGGCCAGAGCGTCGATTGCGGCAGCGGGATTTCCTTATATCGTTTCATCGTCGGCGATTGGCAAGGCGGGCGGAGTAGCTGCAAGTAACCGTATTACGATGGGGTTTATCGGTGTGGGCGGACATGGGACTGGTATGAATCTGCGGACGTTTCTGGTTCAGACGGACGCTCAGGCGGTGGCGGTTTGCGATGTGGACAGCAATAATGTGAACAAGGCCCGCGACATTGTAAACCAGAAGTACGGCAATAGCGACTGCGCAACGTACAAGGACTTTCGCGAGGTTATTGCCAGAGACGATATTGACGCCGTGATGATATCGACGCCGGACCATTGGCATGTGCCGATGTCGCTGGCGGCGCTGAGGGCGGGCAAAGACGTCGAGTGCGAAAAGCCGACGCTGACTGTCCGCGAAGGGCGGATTCTGGCCGATACGGTGAAACGGTACGGGCGTGTCTTTCAGTGGTCAACGGAGGATAGATCGGTGTATGAATATCACCGGATGTGCGAATTGGTCCGCAACGGACGGATTGGCAAGCTGCATACTGTGAAGGTGGAATTGCCCGGCGGGCCTGAGAATCCGGGCAATAACAGGCCGATGCCTGTGCCGAATGGTTTCGATTACGATATGTGGCTCGGGCCTGCTCCGTGGCGGCCTTATTGCGGGCCGGATCATTTGCCTTATCAGTGGCGGTGGATTTTCGATTATTCGGGGGGGCAGTTGAGCGACTGGGGTGCGCATCTTCTTGACGGCGCACAATGGGGCAGCGACACCGAGGATACCGGGCCTGTGGAGGTCGAGGGCGAGGGAGTTTTCTGCACGGAAGGTCTTTACGATACAGCCAGGCAGTACGAGATTAAGTACAAGTACGCCGACGGGCTTGAGATGATCGTTAAATCGGGCAATCCGAGCCTGCGATTCGAGGGCAGCGACGGATGGATCGGGAATGTCGGCTGGCGGGCGCCGCTCCAGGCCGAGCCTAAGAGCATTCTTAGCTCGAAGATTGGACCGGAGGAGATTCATCTTTATACGTGCAAGGACGGCGAACAACGGAACTTCCTCGACTGTGTGAAATCACGTAAGGACTGCTATTTTCCGCCTGAGAAGGGGCAGAGGTGTTTTACGATTTCGCATATCGGGAATATCTCGATGCTGTTGGGGCGTAAGCTGAGGTGGAATCCGGAGAAAGAAGAGTTTGCCAACGATGAGCAGGCTAATCGGATGCTGTCGCGGTCGATGCGCAGCCCGTGGCATTTGTGAAATTTATTATTGATTGTTTACTATTGATTGTTAAGGAAAGAAGTTATGAGAGCTTTGAAGATCGAAAACTGGGTGGTTTTGTTGGTTGTTTGGGTTTGTTGCCTGGCTCCGAGCGGTGCCCAGGGTGAGATGAGCCTGCTTGGGAGTGATTTTTCGCAGTGGCGAGGGGATACGGCGGCCTGGTTTGTTGCGGGGGATTCGATTCAGGATCCTCAAAATGAGAATCTGCTCAAAGGCAAGCCTGGCAGCGGAGTTATTATCAATGGGCCTACGGGTAGTACTCGCAATATATTGAGTAAGGCTGAGTTCGGGGATGTTCGGGCGCATATTGAGTTTATGGTACCGAAGGGGTCGAATTCGGGAGTATATTTTCAAGGCCGTTACGAGATTCAGGTTTTCGATAGTTGGGCAGTAGCCGAACCGCAACATTCGGATTGCGGAGGGATTTATCAGAGGTGGGATGATAACCGCCAGCCGCAAGGGTTTGAGGGGCACGGGCCTCGGCTTAATGCGTCGAAGGCGCCTGGACAGTGGCAGAGTTTTGACGTTATCTTTCGGGCGCCTCGTTTCGATAAGAACGGCAGGAAGATCGCCAATGCGAGGTTTGAAAAGGTGGTCCATAATGGAGTGGTGGTGCATGAGGATGTGGAGCTTACGGGTCCGACTCGTGCGAGCACCTACAACGATGAGAAGTCTTTGGGACCGTTGATGCTGCAGGGCGACCACGGGCCGGTGGCGTATCGGAATATCCGGATTGAGCCGGCCGGGCCAAATCCATTCTTTGCGATGGATACGGCGACAAAAGACGCCAAACACAGGACGGCAAAAGAGCAAGTGGAAATGCTTAAGGAATTGGGCTATGCGGGAATAGGGCCGCAAGCAGGCAAGGGACTGGCGGAGATGGCCGAGGAGACGAGGAAGAATGGCCTGACATTAGTTGCGGTGTATAGTGGGGTTAATATTGGGCCGGGTCAGCAGAAGTACGGGCCGGAAATGAAAGAGGCGATCGAGATTTTGAAGGGAAGCAATTCTATACTCTGGCTTTTTGTGAACAGCGATAAGGATAAGGTTTCTTCACCGGAGGCTGACGAGCGCGCGGTGGCGGTGATTCGAGAAATTGCGGATATGGCGGCGGAAAAGAGGGTGCGGGTTGCGCTGTATCCGCATACTGGGTTCTGGCTGGAGCGGGTTGAGGATGCGGTCCGGGTGGCCGGGAAGGTAGATAGAAAGAACGTTGGGGTGACGTTTAATTTGTGTCACTGGCTGAAAGTGGATGACGAAAAGAACATGGAATCGCTGATAAAGCTGGCGATGCCTCATCTGTTTGTGGTGACGATCAACGGGGCCGACAGTGGCGGTAAGGACTGGAAGAGCCTGATTCAGACGCTGGACCATGGAACGTTTGACGTGAGCAGGCTGCTCAAGACGTTGGCGGATTGCGGCTACACCGGGCCGATAGGCTTTCAGGGCTTCGGAATTGGCTCAGACGCTTACGATAATCTGAAGCGGACGATGGAGGCGTGGCGGAAGCTGTCGGGTGTGCTGGTAGCACAAAGGAACTGACGGCCCAGAAGGCTATGCCCCCAACTTAATCAATGCCGTTCATTTCCGGTTCATTTTGGGTTCATTCCTGGTCATTTCCAGCATATTTTTGACGTTTGCATCAATTTTCAGCTTATTTTCCTATGGAATAACATGGTTTTTTCTGGTAATCTGCTCACGAAAGGTTTCAGACAATCAATCGTATTTTGTTGTGAAAGAACGAGTCAGTCCAAGGAGTAAATCTATGAAAAAAACTAAAGTAAAACTGTTAATGGTGATCCTGTTGGCACTTACATCGCAGGCATGGGGCCAGGCGGCTTCGTCGATCGAACGCGATGTCGATTGGCAGCTCAGCCTTATCGGAGGAGTTCTCACCGGTGGGACCTATTCTTCTCGAACGGAAAACTCTTTGGGTGAGAGGGTACATCTCAAGACAGACGAAGGTTTTATGACCGGTCTGCGGCTCAGCGCCGAGCAGGAATATCTGGGTTTAGAGTTGAGCGCAGCGGGAGTTTTTCATGATATGAACCTCGAAGCCGGCGAATGGGAAATTGAGCCAGAGGGCAGCAATGCCACTCTCATTTTGACCGATCTCAACGTTCTGATGTTTCCAACCGGAAATGATCTGGCCGACGGGCGTGTAAGGCCGTTTGTCACTGTTGGTCCCGGGTTAGCGTTTTTTATGAGCGACTATGATCAGATCGACAGTGAACTGATGTTCGCCGCCAACGTTGGCGCCGGTATCAAGTTTCTGCTGGGCGACGAGGGCAGTCCGGTTTTGCGTTTCGATTGGCGCTGGCACCAGATAATCGGTTCAACGACAGAAACCATGGAAAACTCAATATACCGTCAGGAATTCTCGGTGGGTATAGGCTTGCGGTTCTAAACGAATAAGACGCCGGCATCAAAGAAAAGAAAAGGAAAGTATTTTGTCACGTAAAAAGATTTCGATTATCGGGGCCGGTAATGTCGGGGCAACTTGTGCCCATTGGCTGGCGCAAAAGGAGTTGGCTGACATTGTAATGCTCGATATCGTGGAGGGTCTGGCGGCGGGTAAGGGACTGGACCTTTTCGAGTCTTCGCCGGTGGGCGGTTTCGACGTGGGTTTTACCGGAACCTGTGATTATCAAGCCACAGGCGGCAGTGATATAGTAATTATCACATCAGGACTGCCGCGTAAGCCGGGTATGAGCCGGGATGATTTATTGAAGGCAAATACGCGAATAGTTACCGAGGTAACTCAACAGGTGGTCGCTCATAGCCCTGATACGTTTTTGATCATCGTCAGCAATCCGCTGGACGCGATGACTTACGTAGCGGCAAAGGTGTCGAGCTTTCCCAAGAATCGGGTAATGGGTATGGCTGGGATTCTCGATACGGCCCGTTACCGCAGTTTTATCGCCCAAGCACTTGGCGTTTCGGTCACCGACATTTCCGCCATGCTGCTGGGCGGGCACGGCGATGATATGGTGCCGCTACCGCGTTATACTACTATCGCTGGCATCCCTCTTACCGAACTGCTTGAGGATCGCCAGATTGAAGCCATTGTCGAGCGCACCCGCAGGGGCGGCACGGAAATCGTCAATCTGCTCAAAAACGGTTCTGCTTTTTATGCCCCGTCGGCGGCGGCGGCGGAGATGGCCGAGGCGATTCTGAAAGACAAAAAACGCGTTTTGCCGTGTTGCGCCTGGTGCCAGGATGAATATGGTGCCGGCGGCTGCTTTGTGGGCGTGCCGGTAATCCTGGGCACCGGCGGCGTGGAAAAGGTTATCGAATTGAAACTGACCGATCAGGAAAAGCAGCTTTTCGATGCTTCCGTGTCGCACGTGAATGAATTGACAAGCCAAGTGGACAAATTACTATGATAACAGGAATATGGAGCCGGTATAACTTCCGAGAAAAACCAATTTCCAAAACTCATTGACTTAGGTAATATCGTGTGCTAAGTTATATTCATGTTTAATAACTTTAAGATTTCACAAAAGTTCAATCTTTCTAGGCATGCCGTTGTATATCATGGGGATTGTCTGGAATTGCTAAATCAAATACCAGACGAATCAATGCAACTTGTCGTTACTTCACCTCCCTACAATATTGGGAAAGAGTACGAGAGGAAACTTAATTTGAACCTGTATCTGGAACAACAAGCATCAGTAATTAAGGAATGTACCCGAGTCCTTTCTGAGCACGGCAGTATTTGTTGGCAGGTTGGAAACTATGTTGACAACGGAGCTATTATCCCACTTGATACAGTACTATACCCAATCTTCAGCAGTCTAGGGTTAAAAATGCGAAACCGTATTATCTGGCATTTTGAACACGGGCTCCATTGTTCAAGGAGACTTTCTGGTCGATATGAAACAATAATTTGGTTCACAAAATCCAAAAACTATGTTTTTAATTTGGATCCGGTGAGGATACCTCAGAAATATCCCGGCAAGAAGTATTTCAAAGGTCCAAAAACCGGGCAATATTCCTGCAACCCATTAGGCAAGAACCCAGGAGATATTTGGTTGATCCCAAATGTCAAAAGTAACCATATCGAAAAAACGGATCATCCATGTCAGTTTCCTGTAGAACTGGTTGAGCGTTTGGTTCTTTCAATGTCCAATAAAGGAGATTGGGTTCTTGATCCATTTCTCGGCACAGGCAGTTCGATCATCGCAGCAGTTCGACACGATCGAAGAGGGGCTGGCGCCGAAACTGTAAAAAAATATATTAATCTCGCTATCGACCGGATTAAAGAAGAAATCAAAGGCACATTAAGAACTCGTCCTATGAATAAACCTATATACGATCCGAAAACAGCGGGAAACAGGCTGATCGTCCCTCCTTGGACAGCCCAAAAAAAGGCGGAGCAAATGCCATTGTTCGAAAATGAATAAAAGGAAATACGCCACACAATGAAAATCATAGAAACTTACTCTCATTTGAATGGCTTGGAATTCTTGATTGTGCACAAACCACAATTGTGGAAAGAGATTAAGAAGGTTATTGCTGAAGTTGACGCAATGGCTTGCAAAACGAAAATCTCGAAAGAAAAGGGAATGAAGGGGAAACTCTTATACAGCCCAATTGACATGAATGCAAATTTCAAGAAACTTCTCACCAAAGCAAAATGGAAAGAAAGCCGAGTCAGCTACTGGGTTACACGTAATGAAAAACTCATCAGAAAAACGCTGTCGATGGATGCGAAGGATCAAAAAAAGGCTATTGAGGCAACCGGGGAAACCCCTATTTATAGCTACAATCAAACCGATTTTGTTAAGCAACGAGTTGCTATTGAAGTACAGTTTGGCAAGTATTCTTTTGTGGCTTACGATCTGTTTGTTAAACATCTTGCTTTTTATGTTGGTGATCAAATTGACGTAGGGATCGAGATTCTCCCGATGAAGGCTCTTCAATCGCAAATGAGTTCTGGTGTCCCTTACTACGAAGGTGAATTCTATAACGTTATCCGACAAGGCCGAGGTGTACCGGCAGTGCCTTTGGTTATTCTTGGTATTATGCCATAATATCCAAATTTAGCAGGGTTTCCCTATGCGGTTCTTGTAAAGAATTCTTACTTATGATGCGGACTTTGCCTCTTAAACTTCTGCGATCTTTGGGCCTTTTTATCTTTTCATGATCTCTCAGTGGTTTTGGAACAACACACAATGAAGATAGCGTTGGCACAAATTAATCCGACGGTGGGCGATATTGCCGGTAACAGCGTCAAGATCAGCGATTATATTCAGCGGGCAGAAAAGCAAGGCGCAAAACTGGTAGTCTTCAGTGAATTGGCCCTGATTGGTTACCCGCCCAAGGATATGCTGCTTAAAGAACAACTCATCAATGACAATATCGCCGCCCTGGAAGAAGTTGCCAATGGATGCAACGGATGTGCAGCATTAGTGGGGTTTGTTTGTTGCCATGACGGGGATACCGGTAAAGAATTATATAACGCGGCGGCCCTGCTGAACAAGGGTAAGACACAGGCTGTATATTACAAACAACTATTGCCGACCTATGATGTGTTCGATGAGCGTCGATACTTTCAGCCGGGGAAATCGCAGCAGGTGGTGAGCATAGGCGGTATGCGTCTGGGTTTGACTATATGTGAGGATATTTGGCCGACGCCCGAACAGAACAGCAGGCGACTCTATGATATTGATCCCTTTGCGGAATTGGCCCGCGCCAAGGTCGATGCAGCGATAAACATGTCCGCCTCGCCGTTCGTCATGGATAAACACGCATTTCGCTGTCAAATGTTCTCGCAGCAGTGCCGGCGTTATAGCTTACCACTGATTTACACAAATCAGGTGGGCGGTAATGACGAACTGATTTTTGACGGTTGCAGTTGCGTTTTCGACCGGAACGGGCAGGTTATTGCGCAGGCACGCGATTTCGAAGAAGACCTGCTCATCGTCGAGCTGGAAGCACCACGGGAAAACCGTAAGGAACAAGTGAAAACCGGCATCGGTTCGGTGCACGATGGGCTGGTACTGGGTTTGCGTGATTATGTACGCAAGTGCAACTTTCAGACCGTGGCGTTGGGTCTTTCGGGCGGGATCGATTCAGCGGTAACCGCGGCGCTGGCGGTCCGGGCGCTGGGTAAGGACAAGGTTGTGGCGGTGGCAATGCCCAGTCGTTATTCCAGCGCAGGCAGTATAACCGATGCGGAACATCTGGCCAAAAACCTGGGAATACAACTGCTGACCATACCCATCGAAGAGGTGCATTTGGCTATGGAAAAGACTCTGCAGGAACACTTTCGCGGACTTGAGCCGGACATCACCGAGGAAAACATCCAGGCCCGTATCCGCTGTAATATTTTGATGGCATTGAGTAACAAGTTCGGCCATCTGCTTTTGACCACCGGTAACAAGAGCGAGTTGGCGGTGGGATATTGCACCATGTACGGCGATATGGCCGGCGGCCTGGCGGTGATCAGCGATGTACCCAAGACTATGGTTTATGAATTAGCCCGGTACATTAATCGAGAAAAAGAGGTGATTCCGGTTTCTTCGATTACCAAACCGCCCTCGGCGGAGCTGCATCCCGATCAGAAAGACGAAGACTTACTACCACCATATAATCAGCTTGACAAAATATTGCAACGCTACGTTGAGAAAAACCACTCACCGGATCAGATTGTCGAGGCGGGTTTCGATCTCGAAACGGTCAGACGAATTATCGATCTGATCGACCGTAGCGAATATAAGCGCAGGCAGGCAGCGCCGGGACTGAAAGTCACCAGTCGGGCGTTTGGTTTTGGTCGGCGGATGCCCATCGCCCAAAACTACAGACCGTACAAGAAATAAGCAGTCCCCCGCCTCCGGAACGCTTTCCACGAATTGCAGCAAATTGCTGTTGTCTGGTTGGCGATGATTGTATAGAATTTCCTTTCTGATCAGTGAGAATTGGCGTTTTATGGGTGGGCGCGTTGCCCGGGTGAACTGGAAGATCAGGCCCTAAGGGCCTCAACGGTTATAGTAAACTAAATGAAAGGCGCCGTTCATGCCTAAAAAACAAACGCGGCGAGATTTTCTAAAGACTCTTGGAATCGCTTCTTTTTCCGTTGCCGCAGTTCCCGGCTGTACGGAGATCAAAAGAAAATCCCCCGAAAAAACCATTCTTTCTAAACCGAACATCATACTTATTATGGCTGATGATCTCGGTTATGCGGGGCTGGGATGTTACGGACAGAAACTCATTCGAACACCTCGTATCGATCAAATGGCCCGAGAGGGAATGCGTTTCACGGATTGTTACGCGGCCAATACAGTGTGTGTGCCGTCGCGCTGCGGTCTGATTACCGGTCAGCATCCGGGTCATGCGACGATCCGTGACAATTTCACGCCGCATGTTGATATCAATCTTAAAAACGGCGGGGGATATATGCGCGATTATCCCGAAGGAGCCTGGCCTCCCAATGTCACGACTTTAGGGCAAGTCCTTAAAAACGCAGGTTACAAAACCGCCCAATTCGGTAAGTTAGAAGCGGGTATTCCAATGCCGGCGGGAAAAATGACGGAGCATGGCTGGGATTACTGGATTGGTTTTCGTGAAACAGGGGCGGCGTTCCAGTATTATCCCACCGAATTATGGAAAAACGATGAAAGGATGACTTTCGAGGCCAATAAGCCCCAGGATGTTCGCCAGCCGGGCATTGTCGGCTATAAAGGCGTTTATTCGGCAGATCTGTTTATGGAGGAGATATCAAAGTTCATACGAGAAAATCAACAAGAGCCTTTCTTTATATATTTTCCATCTCAGGTGCCTCACGGCAGGTCTCCTCGGGACGGGGATCAAATTCAGGTACCTGATATCGGGCCTTATGCGGATCGCCCCTGGACTCACCTGGAAAAGCTGTACGCTGCCATGATGACTCGTTTTGACGGTCACGTAGGCCAAATTATCGACCTGCTGAAAGAGCTGGATCTCGATGAAAACACCGTCATCTTCTTCACCAGCGACAATGGCGATGAAAACAGCTATTACAAATACACGGACCGATTTCATGCCACTGGACCGTTGCGTGGCAAGAAAAGATATTTGTACGAAGGTGGCATCCGCGTACCGATGATTGTGCGATGGCCCGGACAAATCAAGGCGGGGCAAACAAATAAATTGCCATGGGCCTCATGGGATATGATGGCTACTTTCGCAGATATGGCCGGCGTGAAGGCTCCGGAACACACCGACGGTATCTCGGTGGTCCCCACACTGCTGGGCCGGTCGGATAAACAGACGCCACGGGAGTATTTGTATTGGGAATATCAACACGCTAAACAGCAGGCAGTTAGAATGGGCCGATGGAAAGGAGTTCGTATTGGCGGGACGAAAGAGCCGATCGAACTTTATGATATGAATAAGGATATCGGTGAAAAAAACAATATCGCAGCGGCTCATCCAAAAATCATCGAGAGAATTAGTGAAATCATGAAAGAAGCGAGGGAAGGATCGGAGTTTACCAAATACTGGCCGTTACCCGAACATCGACGCGACGATATTAAAATGGATAACAGTATATACAAAACATTGGGGAAGGGAGGAGGCTATTAGGCGGGGCAGTGACCGGAGCAATGAAGCTTTGTTAAAAAAACGACGAGACATTGATGTGGCGGAAGTGCAAGCTGAGCGGGCACGAAAATTCCAGCAAAAACATCGATAATCATTTTTGGGAAAGAAAAATATCTATGCTTGCTATGCAAATTACGATTAAGGGATTCGATCTTGCCATACTAATTATATACATGGTCGGCATCGTTGGGCTGGGTTGTTGGGCAGGGTTTAGGCAGCGGCGCGGCGCAGAAGGCAAAGACTATTTTCTGGCTGGAGGAACACTTCGCTGGCCTATCATCGGACTGGCACTGTTTTCGACCAACATTTCCACTATCCACCTGGTCAGCCTGGCTCAGGAAGGATACAAAAACGGCCTGGCTTACGGCAACTTCGAATGGATGGCCGCTTTTACGCTGATCGCACTTTCGTTGTTTTTTGCACCCTTTTACATCCGTTCCAAGGTCGCTACGCTTCCCGACTTTCTTGAGAAACGATACAACCGCGACTGCCGCAACTGGTTGGCGTTTCTTTCCATTATTTCCGCTGTTTTTATTCACATCGGTTTTTCTCTCTACACTGGCGCCATAGTGCTTAAAGGCCTGTTTGGTGTTCCGATCATGACCAGCATAATAGGCATTGCCGTACTGACGGGCTTATATACGATAATCGGCGGCCTTATGGCGGTAGTCGTTACCGAATCCATTCAAACTGTCATTCTCCTGGCCGGGGCTATATGTATAACGACCATCGGATACATTAAGGTCGGTGGCTGGCAGGGATTGGCCGAGTCCGTCGATCCCGTTAAGCTGACTATGCTCAGAACCGCCGAAGACCCCGCCAAGCTGCCTTGGTACTGCGTATTTCTCGGATATCCGATCATAGGTTTATGGTACTGGTGCGCTGATCAGACGATTGTTCAGCGAGTTTTGGGCGCCAAAGATGAAAATCACGCGAGAGTAGGACCGCTTTTTACCGGCTTTATCAAGATTCTTCCGGTTTTTATTTTTGTTCTGCCGGGTACGATTTGCCTGGCTCTCATTAAGCAGAATGCGATACCCGCCTTGACCGACTCGGCCGATACCTACGGGCACTTGATCCGTACACTGCTGCCGACCGGGCTAAAGGGAATGGTTGCCGCTGCGCTGCTGGCGGCACTTATGGGTACCGTTTCCGGCGCCCTCAACTCCATTGCCACGCTTTTCAGTTATGACATCTACAAACAACTGCGTCCTCAAACTCCCGACCACAAACTCGTAATCATTGGTCGTATCGCAACTTTTGTCGCTATGATTTTAGCCATACTTTGGTCTCCATATATTAAACAGTTTGAAAGTCTTTTTCAGGGGTGCGTAACAGTGATTTGTTATATCGCTCCTCCGATAACTGCCGTGTTCGTATGGGGTGTGTTCTGGCGAGGCGCCTCCACCGCCGGAGCCAAGGCCACTCTGTATATCGGTTCTTTCCTGGGACTGTATGTCTTTCTGCTCGACTGGTTCAAGGAATACACTTTTTGGGATGTTAATTCTATGATGGCAACTTTTTATCTGTTCGTAATATGTTCGATCATTCTGATTGTTGTTTCGATTAGCAAACCTCATCGGCACACTGCGGAAAGTGAAAAACTCGTATGGAAAAATTGGCGCGAACCGCTGCGCAGCCCCGGTTGGCCCGGTATAGGCAACTACAAATTCCTCGCCGCCCTGCTGTTTGTCGTCATGGTCCTGCTTTATGTATGGTTCGCATAAGGAAACAGCAAATGTAGCCCATTGGGATAACCCGCTTTACGCGGAACGGAAATGAAAATATGCCCCTTAAAGATTACACACGTCGCGATTTTATGAAATCGATAGGTTGGGTTTCGACATCGCTGGCCCTGACGGGATGCGAAGGGGTAATTGAACAGATAACTCCCAAAGTCCCGCCGCGCAAACCCAACATCATCTTCATCATGGCCGATGACCTGGGCTACGGAGACTTGGGCTGTTACGGACAAAAAATAACCGAAACGCCCTGCCTGGACAAAATGGCAGCCGAGGGAATGCGTTTTACGCAGCATTATGCCGGCAGTACGGTTTGTGCCCCATCACGCTGTTCACTGATGACAGGTCTGCATACCGGCCATTGCCAGATTCGTGGTAATAAGGAAGTCAAGCCGGAAGGCCAGTCTCCGATGGCGCCCGGCACGGTGACTATCCCAACTCTCTTGAAAAAAGCCGGCTATACAAGCGGCATGTTCGGTAAGTGGGGGCTGGGAGTTCCCGGTTCAGTGAGCGACCCGATGGAGTTTTTTGACGAGTTTTACGGCTATAACTGTCAGCGGGAAGCCCATACTTATTACCCGAAACATCTCTGGCATAACCTCCAACGAGTGGAGCTTGACGGCAAAACATATTCCCACGACCTGATAATGGCAGCAGCCAAGAAATTCATCACCGTTAATAAAGATAAGCCTTTTTTCTGCTATATGCCGATAACCATCCCGCACGCCGCCATGCATGCCCCCAAGGCTCTGCATGATAAGTATCGCAAAATGTTCCCCCAATTTGAAAACAAAATCGGCAGATACACCGGCCCTGAAGTGCAAAATCCGATAGCGGCATTTTCAGCCATGGTTGAACATCTCGATAACGGTGTTGGCGAAGTTCTGGAGTTACTTAAGAACCTGGCTATCGATAACAATACCTTGGTGATCTTTACCAGCGATAACGGTCCTCACATGGAAGGTGGCCATGACCCCAAGTTTTTTAATAGTAATGGCCCGTTAAAAGGATATAAACGCGACCTGTACGAAGGCGGTATTCGCGTACCCATGATTGCATGGTGGCCCGGTACGATCAAGGCCGGCTCACTCAGCAACCATATCTCCGCGTTCTGGGACATCCTGCCTACCTTCGTCCAATTGGCCCGGCTCGATCCACCCGAACAAACCGACGGCATCTCCATGGTCCCAACACTGACCGCACAAAGTAAACAGCAACAGCATGAGTATATGTATTGGGAATTTTACGAAGGGGGTGGCAGACAGGCCGTGCGTATGGGTAACTGGAAAGCGCTGCGTTTGAATGTGAACAAAAACCCGGATGGCCCTATCAAATTGTACGATCTGGCAACCGACCTGGGCGAAAATAACAATATAGCCGAGCGGCACCCAGAAATTGTCGATAAGGCCCAGCGCATCATGGCCCAGGCTCATACGAAATCCGCCCAATGGTCTTTTTAATATTGGTTGGCTGTCCCCATGCATGTATTCCCAGCCCCCAGACGCACCTCACGACATTACGGGAGTGCCGCCCTCCATTCTGCTTTTAGTTCTTCGGATAAATCTTTTACTATCCGGCTGTTTTCCGGCAGTTGGGCAATATTCTTATTTTCCTGCGGATCAGTTTTGTGATCATATAATTCACGAGCGGCAAATTCTTTTGTTTCCCAATTAATCTATTCAACATAACGGCGTCTGTTAGCCCAAGTTACGCAGTTAGAAGGTCGAAACGGCCTTCGTAATAGCGTCAAGGGCGATTGTTCCCAAAAGTCTTCACTACATTTGTGTCACCTCATCAATTCGACGCAGCCGTTGGGGTAGTATCAGGCCCAGTCGGTTCAGTAGCACTTTTGGGGCTTCATCGGGAATGGTTACACAGCGGAGCCGTACAGTTTTGTTTGTTTTGCCATCCTTGCTACGGGTAGGCAAGACCACATCGCCGCTCTTGATCTTGGCAAACTCCTCCACCAAAGTACGAGGGGCCTCGCCTAAGCCGGCCCTTCGCATCCACTGGCTCAAACTCTTCCATAACACATACGCCAAAAAACAAATCGGGTTTTGACGCTTGAACAAAAGCGTTTAGCTATAGAGCCTGACCATAAGCAGATTCCCATTGTACGACAATGTGAATTATTGGGATTGGCCAAAAGTAGTTTGTATTAT
>Ga0209703_1000010_pt1 | contig 43738 bp, 36 predicted proteins | sample PPLLak12cMay2015_2_FD_187256 | JGI IMG/M metagenome (GOLD analysis project Ga0209703, IMG submission 187256) | Freshwater sediment microbial communities from Prairie Pothole Lake near Jamestown, North Dakota, USA - PPLs Lake P8 Core (1) Depth... | ecosystem: Environmental > Aquatic > Freshwater...
CCTATTGCCTTCTTCCAATTTCCTGTCCCTATTTGTCAATCTGATCCGTCCGATCCGTGTTCTATTCTTCTTACCGTCTTCGCATGATTCCTTCCCATCCCAACACAGCCCGTCTCAACTATAACCCAAAACTACCACGGCCCGCCTACAATGTCAACAAAATCTCAACCTTTTACCTCCTCTTTTCTTCCCCTGCCCCCGGACCGCCCACTCCAACTCCGCCCTCTGACTTCTGACCCCCCTCCAGGTCCGCCCAAGACTCAAACTCCCCCCCCTCCAACTCACCCACCTTTCACACCTTTCACACCTTTCGCACCCTTCACACCTTTCACACTCTTCTAACCTTCTCACCCCCCCCAACTGGTCCGCCCAAAACCCAACTCTACATCTTTCCTTCTCTTTTCTTTCTCGTGCCTCGTGCCTGTTGCCTATTGCCTTCTTTCGCTATCTTACCCATTTTAACATCAAAACTCATCAAAACATAGTGCAAACATAGTCCAAACTAGGTACAAACATAGTGCAAACAGGGTACAAACATGGTGCAAACCACATCACTTTTCATCAGAATTCATCCAAATTTCACCGAATTTCGCACTTTTTTCTTACCCATCTTACCTAATCGTTATAATCGTTACGCAAAAATAAGCACTTACATCAATTCCAACAACGTAAAATAAGCACTTACAACAATTTCCCACAACGAAAAATAAGGAGTTACATCAATTCCCGCCGAACTAAAAATAAAGAGTTACATCAATTCCCCACAACCAAAAATAAGCACTTACGTTCATTCACACAAACTGCCGGTTAAGCGATTTGCCGGGGACGGCGTTTGTGGTAGGCTCGCTCGATTGCGGGCAGAAAATACTTCTCGCAGACGCTCTCCCAGGTCATTTGGCTGACAAACTCTCCACCCTGCTGAAGAAGACTTTGAATTTGCTCATCGTTTTGGGGAATCCGTTGTTGGATAATCTGCGCCACACGTCCGCTTACGCGGTCTTCGATCTGATCGCGGCAGGACTGTTCGATGGCAAGAATGTCCTCGCGGTTAAACTGATGAGAATCGATCTGGCTATAGTCGGCAACGATAACATTATCGGGGACAGCCGATCTGTAGGACTCGAACAAGCCATTACAGCCGAACACGCCGCTTATAACGCTTAAACCGCCAAAGGCAAGGGTTTCAAGTGATGCGACGCCGAGCGGTTCATAGATGCTCTGATTAAATTCGAGGTCGCTGCCTTGATGCAGATCCGCAAACTCCATATCCTTGGGCATACGGCTTCCACATCTTTGACTATTCCGGTCGAGCTGATTGATAAGAATAGCTTTAATATTGCGATTGCGGGCATTGAACTCCTGGATGTAAGTGTAAAAGTCGGCTTCGAGTTCGGAGAGATCGCCGTCCTCTTCACGATGGGCCACAGGCCAGTTACATGATTGTTCATGATGGTGGATGTCCCGCTTATCACAGAGCGGCGAATCGGTGCTGAGCAGAAAATAAACCCCGGTTCGGCCGTCACGCTGGAAGTGCTGCTCCAAATGGTACAGCACCCGCAGATCGCGCCACAAGGCCTCACTGGCAGTCATAGAAGTAAAACGAGTGAAAATGTGATCCGGCTTATAACCCAGCAGATTATGGACGTATTGCTGCAATCGGGCTTTGCTGGTTTGTTTCTGATTGAGACTGATGGGATGGGCGGACAATCCGCTATAAGCCAGGTCGATGTTAACCGCTTCAAAGTGCGGTTCGAGAAAGCACAACTCCTGCTTAACCCGGTCGCTGATCGCAACGATGTTGTCGCAATGGCGCCCGGCGGTAACCAGGGCATGCTGGAAGAAGAAATTTTGGGCCCCGAACATTTCGCTGAGATAATAGTTGTTTTGCTTAGCCCAGTTCATGGCATTGTCGAACATGGTATCATGGCCGGGATAAGTCTCGACAATCCTGCGAACGGTGGGAACCTCATGAGCACAATACATCGTCTTGAATGCACCAAGCGGATCCATATTGGCGGCCAGGACCGTAGGCACACCGGAGTAATCGTGAGAAATCAAAACTGTAGGGCAATCAGGATCGGAGGCGCCTATGGCTCGTAAAACAGCCAGGGCCGCCGGGGCCAGCCGGACGCACTGATCATATTGAAGGTCTTTTTCATAACGGTCGCTGGGCAGATTGAACTCGTCAAACATCCAGGCTTTTAACACGTTAACCGGGTGAATGTTTGCGCGGGTGGCATCGATAAGAACAACCTCTACCTGGCTGCGCTGACCGGTATCGCGATTGTAATAATCACGATGACCGTAAACAATTGAGACGCCGAACTTACGCTCCGCCGCAGTGAGGTTATCGGAATAAGGGTGATTGGCAACACCGTCAAGAGACGAATAAAGTATCCGAAGGTTCTCATCGAGATGGTTATGCGCCTCGTCGTCCGTGCGAGACAAAGGCCCGATAAGAATGGAGCGATCGACGGTGTCAAGATAGGGCCGCGAAGTGAACAGTCCTTCCAGCACATCTCCTATTCTACTGTTTTGCGCACATTTTCGAACGGCATCATTTGTTATGTGAACAACGGTTTTTCTACGACGCAATTTCGACCTCCTAAACAAGTTAAACCGCGTCAATGCTGCTTACGGTTAAGTATAACCTCTAAATAACGGTTGAGGCAAATCGAAGAAAAAGTTTTTTTAGATTACCGCAGAAACCACTTACCCATACCCTACAGGTTAACTAAGTTACCATGATTATAAGACTTTCACCGGGAGTTGCCCTTCGATCCATATATGACCCAATATGATCCCGCGAAAATCCTGAAACAATCATGCGAAAAAAAACATTACCAAAGCCAAGATCTTTACGCCACATTGTATGACGTTTGGAACACTTTCAGGGTACGATTCTGGAACACTTTTCGGATACGATGTTTGGAACATTTTGCGAAAATTAAAATAGTGAATTTTTCCCTTGCAAAGCTGAACGGAATGACCGATAATGCTCATTATGAACTTTGAGCAGCGAAATGTCATGGAACCTGTTGAGCCATTGGGAAACACTATCTCAGGCGGTGGGTTGGTCTGCGCATGGGGGGCCTGTCAAGAAGGGCCTATATCTTTACAGTTGCTGCTATTATGGGTCTTTTAGCATATCGCAGCTAAAAGGCCCTCATCAAATAAAACGGTTGGGACCGTCAAAAAACCCTGTTCCCCTTGTAATTTTTTGGTATAATGGTTAATCTTTGCCCCAATTGTATGGTTTTCCGGGGCAAATGTAATGGAGGTATTTTGTTATGTCAACAGAAGATACGACAAAAAGCCATGTGGTGATATTCGATTCGACGCTGCGGGACGCCGAGCAGAGTCCCGGCGCCAGTCTGAACCTGCTGGAAAAACTGGAAATCGCCCAGCAGTTGGCCCGATTAGGGGTGGATATAATTGAGGCGGGTTTTCCCATCAGTTCCCCCGTACAGTTCGAGTCGGTCCGGCGGATCAGCGAAGAAGTGACCGGCCCGGTAATTGCGGGCCTGGCACGAACAGTAATCAAAGACATCGACGTTGCCGCCGATGCGCTGTCGCCGGCCAGTCGCTGGCGGATACACACCTTCACCAGCACCAGCCCGGTGCAGATGGAACACATGCTGAAAATGAAGCCCTCGGAGGTGTTGGCCAAGGCGGTAGAGGCCGTCAGGCATGCAAAGAGTTGTACTGACGATGTTGAATTTAGTGGTCAGGATGCTCCGCGAAGTGACATCAAGTTTCTGTATGAAATTATCCAGGCTGTCATAGAGGCCGGAGCCACAACGATCAATATACCGGATACCGTCGGCTATGCGATTCCACACGTGTACGGTCAATTGATAGCGAGCTTACGTGAGAACGTACCGGGCATAGAGAACATTATTCTCAGCACCCATTGCCATAACGATCTGGGACTTGCGACATCAAATTCCCTGGCCGGCGTACTCAACGGCGCCCGTCAGGTAGAATGCACGATTAACGGCCTGGGTGAACGGGCTGGTAACACCTCGCTGGAAGAAGTAGTGATGGCTATCAAGGTGCGTAAGGATATTTTTGGCGTTGAAACACAGATCAACACCACCGAGATATATCGTACCAGCCAACTGGTTTCCAGACTGATGGGAATTGTAGTTCAGCCGAACAAGGCAATTGTTGGTGACAATGCCTTTGCCCACGAGTCGGGCATTCACGTGGACGGAATGCTCAAGAACCGCAGCACATACGAGATCATGACGCCGGAATCGGTAGGCCTTACCGGTAGCAAAATGGTGTTGGGTCGCCATTCCGGCCGGCATGGCTTTAAGGTGCGCTGCGCGGAATTAGGTTTCGATTTGAACAAACAACAACTGCAGGATGTGTACGAAAAATTCATGGCACTGGCCGACAAGAAAAAAGAGGTTTTCGACGAGGACATCATAGCGATGCTGGATGATGGAATAGCAGATATTCCCGAGGTGTTTCATCTGGATTATCTGCAGTGCAGTTGCGGTACCGGTACCCTGCCAAGCGCTACGGTACGGATCAATCGTCAGGGGCAGACCCTCCAGGAAGCAGCCTGGGGCGACGGACCGGTTGATGCGACTTATAACGCCATCACCAAGGCCACCGGTTTGAACCCCGAATTGGAAAACTACAGTATTCGAGCCGTGACCGGCAGCAGTGAAGCGCTGGGAGAAGCGGTACTGCGGATTCGGCACGAAGGCAGGGTATATGTCGGGCGAGGCGTGAGCACCGATATTATCGAAGCATCGGCCAAGGCGTATATCAGCGCCTTGAACCACATGATGGCCCGCGGCAATAACGGAAGCGACAAAAAGTCACAAACCAATCCGTGAAAAAGAATTAACCAATATGTCAATGACGATCACCGAAAAAATACTGGCCGCCCACTGCGGCGGTGCCGTGGTAAAACCGGGTATTCTCATCGATGCCGGGATCGACGTGGTAATGTGTCATGATGTGACAACGCCGGCAGCGATAAGCATGTTGGCCCGTAAAAGCATGGATAGGGTGTTCGACCGCGAGAAGATCGTCGTAACCCCGGACCATTTTCAACCGGCCAAGGATATCAAAAGTGCCGAACTTCACAAACGTCTTGATGACTGGTGCAAAAGGCACAATATCAAATATTACTATCCGTTGGGCCGGGCGGGAGTCTGTCACGCTCTGCTGCCGGAACAGGGACACATAAGACCCGGTGAAGTGATCGTCGGCGGTGACAGCCACACCTGTACGTACGGGGCGTTCGGAGCGTTCAGCACCGGCATCGGCTCAACCGATCTGGCCGCCGCCATTGCCACCGGCCGCCTTTGGTTCCGCGTGCCTGACACCATAAAGTTTGTACTCAACGGTAAGCTTTCACTCGGCGTGTACAGCAAAGACGTGATACTGGCTGTTATCACTCGCATCGGCACGGACGGCGCCCGTTACAAGGCCATGGAATTTACCGGACCCATCCTGGCCGATATGACAATGGAAGCCCGCATGACCATCACCAACATGGCCATCGAGGCCGGCGGTAAAAACGGCATCATGCCGGTTGACGATGTGACCAAAGCGTATCTGGATGAGCACCTGTCCGGCAAAAAAGATTACACCGTTTACGCCTCGGACGGCGATGCCCAATATGAACGGACCGAAGAATTCGATTGCTCGGGGCTCGAACCGATGGTAGCCCTGCCCCATCTGCCCGGCAACGGCAAGGGCATAAGTGAAGTCGCGGGTTTGGCTATGGACCAATCTTATATCGGCAGTTGCACCAACGGCCGAATCGAAGACCTCAGAATCGCCGCGTCGATCCTCAAAGGCAAAAAGGCGGCCATTCGTACCATCATTGTTCCGGCCACCCCCGAAATATGGAAGCAGGCCATGGATGAGAAACTGTTCGATGTGTTTTACGATGCCGGTTGTGTGATATCCGCCCCGACCTGCGGCGCCTGCCTTGGCGGTTTCATGGGGATACTTGCCGCTGGTGAAAGATGTGTCAGCACGACTAATCGTAATTTTGTGGGACGGATGGGACACCAAAAAAGTGAAGTTTATCTGGCCAGCCCCGCTACCGCCGCGGCCTCGGCCATCGAAGGAAAGTTGGCAGACCCAAGGAAATATTTGTAAATTCCAACGTATAGGAAATTGTATTAAAAACTTAACTAAAAAAAGGTAAAAAAACAATGGCTACAGATCCTTTAACCCCTTACGGTAACCGGCCGATGGTCACCCCCATTGTAAATGCCGTGAACTATGAGTATGATTCGTTTGAAGTGCTGCGTCAGATCACCGCCGGCGAAATCGACGGCTATACGTATCACCGCGATGACAATCCGACAGTAAGGGCGGTCGAGAAAAAGATTGCCGCCATGGAAGGAGCACAGGATTGTGTGATTTGCACTACCGGTATGGCCGCCTGCACCGCGATTTATCTGACATACCTCAGCGGGGGCGATCATCTCATTCTTTTTCATGACATTTACGGTGCTCATTACAAGGTCTCTCTCATCTTAGAGCGGCTGGGAGTGGAGATAACCTGGCTCGACGCCGCCAAAAGTGATAAGATCGACGAATACATCAAAGACAATACCAAAATGATTTTATGCGAGACGCCCAGTAACCCGCTGTGCAAGACCGTGGACATCGCAGCGGTGAGCAAAGAAGCGCACAAGGTTGGCGCGATGTTTGTGGTGGATAATACCTTTGCCACGCCATACCATCAAAAACCATTATCGCTGGGCGCCGACCTGGTAGTGCACAGCGCTACCAAGGGACTGGGCGGACACAACGACCTTATGGCCGGCGCCATCGCAGGCTCTAAGAAGCGGTATGATGACTTATGGTTTACCCGCCAGGCTATCGGCACGACTCTCGATGCTTATTCAGCTTCGTTGCTGGAGCGAGGCCTTAAAACCTTTGAGTTAAGAGCACAGGCCATGGCTGACAACGCCCTGGCCATGGCTGAGTATCTGGCCGGACATCCTAAAATCTCTAACATACAATATCCCGGCCTGAAAACCGACCCAGGTCACGCTACCGCCTGCCGACAAATGAAAAACGGGTTTGGCGGCGTCTTATGTTTCGAGGTGGGAAAAGACCAGGAGGACGCCAAGAAGTTTATCGACGCCCTGAATGTAATAATTCATGCAGTCAGTTTGGGAGCTACCGAATCGCTGATTTGCATTCCCTATCTGACAACAATGTTGTATCTGCCGGAAGAACGACGTTGTACATTTGGCGTAGAGATGAACACCGTTCGCCTCTCCGCCGGCATCGAAAAAGCCGACATCCTGCTTAAAGATCTCGAACAGGCACTGAAAAAAGTTTAAATATACTGACCATGTGATAAACGCCTTTGGGCGAACGCGTGAGCGTTTGACGGCCGGTGTGGTGAAAGGATTATTATGATGGCAAAGGCACACGTTTATAATAAAAATCACATTAACACCGACGAGATCATCCCGGCCAGGTATCTAAATACCGACGACGAAGCGGAGTTGGCCCGGCACTGCATGGAAGATATCGATACCGAGTTCGTCAGCAGGGTCGCTCCCGGCGATTTCATCGTGGCTGGGGAAGATTTCGGCTGTGGCTCCTCACGTGAACATGCCGTATGGGCCATACGCGGAGCCGGGGTGGCCGCCGTCTTGGCCGGTTCGTTCGCTCGCATATTTTACCGAAACGCCATCAACTGTGGATTTCTGGTAGTGGAATGTCCTGGCATCGCACAAAAAATAAGTAATGGTGATGAGCTTGATATCGACGCTGGAAACGGTAAAATAACCAATCTGAGCAACGGCCAAACGTACGAATTTACTCCACTGCCGGATTTCGCGCTGGAGATAATCGAGGCGGGCGGCTTGCTAAATAAATTGGCAAAAAAATAGCAATAACAGAAGGGAGCCTCTAAAAATTATTTGTAGTTTCAGATTTATGAAAGGAATTTGATAGTGTACAAAATTGCGGTAATACCTGGCGATGGAACGGGACCTGAATGTATAAACGAAGCGGTTAAGGTTTTGGAAGCTGCCGCGGCCAAGTTTGGCTTCAAATACGAAGCTACCGAGTTCGACTTTGGCGGCGAGCGCTATAAGCGAACCGGCGAAACCCTGCCGGATATCGCCGTTGAGGAGCTGCGAGGATTCGATACGATTCTGCTGGGCGCCATCGGTCATCCGGACGTTGCGCCGGGAATTCTGGAAAAGGGTATTTTACTTAAGGCTCGTTTCGAGCTGGATCAGTATATCAACCTGCGGCCGGTGCGGCTCTATCCGGGCGTGGAAACGCCTTTGAAAAATAAAGGCCCGAAGGAAATCGATTACGTAGTGGTGCGCGAAAACACCGGCGACCTTTATACCGGCGTCGGTGGTTTTTCCATGAAGGGTACGCCTAACGAAGTAGCAGTGCAGTCGGCGGTTTATAATCGCTTCCAGGTGGACCGCTGTTTGAAATACGCCTTCGAATACGCCCGCAAACACGGCAAAAAGGCACAGGGCAAAGCCAAGGACAACACCCTCGGTTTGGTCGGCAAGACTAACGTTCTGACTTATGTGTACAATCTGTGGGAACGCGCTTTTAAAGAAATGGGCGAAAAGGAATACCCGGATATTCGCCGTGACTATTACCATGTCGATGCGTGTTGTATGTGGATGGTCAAAAGCCCCGAATGGTTTGACGTACTGGTTACCGGCAATATGTTCGGCGATATTATCACCGACCTTGGCGCCATCACCCAGGGCGGCATGGGCCTGGCAGCCGGCGGAAACATTAACCCCGACCCTGGCGGCGTAAGCATGTTCGAACCTATCGGCGGATCAGCCCCGAAATATACCGGTATGGGCGTAATCAACCCGTTAGCGGCGATCTGTGCCGCCTCGATGATGCTCGAAACCCTCGGCGAGGGAAAAGCCGCCAATGCCATTGAGAATGCGGTCAAATATGTAACCGCTAACAAGCTCAAGAGCATGGCTGCGGGCAAAATGGGCTGCTCCACCAGCGAAGTCGGCGACATGGTGGCCCAGCACGTTACTGATCAGTAAGAGACTAAAACGCTATGCCGGCCAATCTGACACCTGAATATCGCAGGGCCGAGGAACTGTTTCGCCAGGCCGGCAGCACCGCTGAGAAGATCGCGGCCCTGGAGCTAATGCTGCAGACGATCCCCAAACATAAGGGGACCGATCACATGCAGGCCGACATCAAAAGGCGCCTGGCCAAACTGCGCGATACGCCGGATGAAAAAAGCGGCGCCCGGCAAAAAGATATTTTCTACATACCCCGTGGCGCCTCAGCCGGACAGGTGGTTTTGTTGGGAACGCCCAACAGCGGCAAAAGCGCACTCGTGGCTCACCTGACCAACGCTCACGTGCAGGTGGCCGACTATCCTTTCGCCACGACATCGCCCGTACCGGGTATCCTTCACTACGAGGATGTCCAAATCCAACTTGTTGACATGCCTCCCATTACTGCCGATCACATAGCACCCGGACAGGTGGGAGCGTATCGCCAGTGTGATCTGATACTCGTGGTTATGGACCTGGCAGCCGCGGACGTAACGGAAGAATGGGCCACCTGCATGGATTACCTCCGGCAGCGCAATTTCATCCGGACCGGCGACGAGGACGAAAACGATGATTTGTGCAGGCATCTGCTCCGGCCCTGCATGGGTGTGTGCACCAAGAGCGATTTGGCGGGCCGAGGTGATTTTGAGGTATTGCAGGAGATGTGCGGTGGGGAAATGGAACTGGTCGCTACTTCGCTGCACAATCAAGACAGCCTGGACCGGCTGGCCCAGCGGATATTTCAAAGACTGCGAATCGTCAGGATATATTCCAAACTGCCCGGTAAAAAACCGGATATGCAACAACCATTCACTCTCACAATGGGCAGTACCGTACACGAGCTGGCACACAAAGTCCACCGTGACCTGGTGGAGAAGCTCCGCTACGCACGCATTTGGGCCGACGACAAATATCCCGGCCAGCAGGTACCACGCGACTACGTCCTGCGCGACAAGGACATCATAGAGCTGCACTTTAGTTGACGTAACGGCAGCATACTGTTTTTCCCTTTGACAACGTATAATTTGTCATATAAACTAATTAGCAGGCATAGAGCCTTTCTGATTGAAAAATTTTGGGATTTTTTAATCATGAGCGATATAAAAACCATTAATTGACAGGAAACTATCATGAATTGCAAGAAATGTTCTATCGACGGAAGTGGTTGTCATGTATTTGACCGAAGGAGTTTCTTGCGCAGATCGGCGGGGTATGTTGTTGGAACATCGTTGTTGGGCGGCTGCTCGTCGATATTGCCGATGACGACCGCGAAGCTGAAACCGATGCGACCGTGTGGGCCGGCGTCCAGGTATGTTCCTGCCATCAACGCGGCGTTCGTGCGACGGAAAGAAGATTATGGTATGTGGTGGCCCGGCGCGGTTTATGACGGCGAGGCGGCACAGAAAAAATATACGAAGCAACTGATGGAAACGGCCCAGACCCTGGGCGTAAAGCTCAATCTGCGCAGCGAGCCGATTTATAGCGGCCAGGAAGCGGACGAATGGCTGGCCGGGGCCGGGGCGGCAAAAGTCGATGGCTTGATGCTTATGTTGCTCGATCGTCAGCAGCACACCTGGCCCACGGCTTATAAGGCGGCCGAAACAGGTATTCCGACAATTGTCTTTTCCCCGCTGGGCACATCTTTCACTACCAATACAGCAAACTTGGCCCAGAAGAGCGGTTGCGTTATTTACAGCACAGATGATTTCGGCCAGGCGGCGTACGGCATGAAGATGTTGGCGGCCGGGGCGAAGATTCGCCAGACTCGATGCGTAGTGCTCGAAGGAGACAAGCGATTCGATAAGACAATGGCCGATCTGGGTATTACGCTAAGATATGTGCCGGCACAAACATTTCTGGAAGAATACCAGCGGATGGATGTTACTGACGAAGTGCGGACAATGGCCAAGGAATATACGCGCGGGGCGCGGCGGGTCAGGGGAGCGACCACAGATGACGTCATCAACGGCGCCAAGAGCTATTTTGTGGCGCGTAAAATTCTCGAACAGGAACAAGCCGATGCGATCACAATGGATTGTCTCGGTGCGCTGGCCGACTCGAAGGTGAGCCTGCCTTGTCTGGCCTGGTCGCGGATGAACGACGAAGGAATCCCGGCGGCGTGTGAAGCGGATTTGGGTGCGGTAGCTTCGCACATTATTGTTCAGTATCTATTCGATCGGCCAGGGTTTCAACAGGACCCCGTGGCCGACACCGCCAACGAAGCGATTATCGGAGCACACTGTAACTGTCCGACCCGGCTAAACGGTTTTGATCGGCCAATGGAGGCTTTCGATTTGATACATCATCACGGAAATCGGGACGCGGTGCCGCGTACCTTATGGCGTAAAGGCCAACGTATAACCTGTCTTGACGTACTGCCCGGCGATAACAAAAGCAATCCCACCAGAATGCTTATTTCGGTCGGCACGGTATTGGATAATGTCAGTGTTCCGCCGTCCGGCGGATGCGTGGTATCGGTACGGGTGAAATTTGACGGAACGCAAAATGTATTGACCTTTCCCGGGTTCCATCAATTGTTTTTTTATGGACAATACCAACGCCACCTGGCCGAGTTCGCACAACTATACAATCTCAACGCTCAGATAGTGTGATCGTGGTTTTGCGTGGTTTTTGTGCAGCCCGGCGGTTATGAATGACTTGACGGGCGGATGGAAATTGGGGATAATTTTCGGTTGGACTTGTACAGATTTAATGTGTGCGGAAGGAGCAAGATGGCAAAAAAAACGACTGCAAAAATCGATTTAGCACGGGCGCGGGAGATTGTCCGGCTGGAAGCCAAGGCAGTGGAACGGTTGGCCCTGGAACTGGATGAAAACTTCACGGCCGCGGCCCAGATGATTTACGACTGCCGTGGTTCGGTGGTGGTCACCGGGATCGGAAAGGCCGGCATCATCGGACAGAAAATATCAGCGACGCTGGCCTCGACCGGTACGCCGAGTCATTTTGTTCATGCGGCCGAGGCGGTCCACGGCGACCTGGGACGGCTGCGTGGTGACGACATAGCGATGGTGCTCAGTTACAGCGGTGAGAGTGAAGAGATCGTGCGACTGATAGCACTGCTCAAACAACTGGACGTGCGGATGATCGCGATTACCGGAAATAAGAACTCGCCGTTGGCCGAGCACAGCGAAAAGGTAATATGGCTGGGTGACCTGGAAGAGGTTTGTCCGCTGGGGCTGGCGCCGAGTACGAGTACGACCTGTATGCTGGCGGTGGGCGATGCGCTGGCGCTGACGGTAATGCAGGCGAGGAACTTCCAGGCGGAAGATTACGGGCGGTATCATCCCGGCGGGGCGTTGGGTCGAAAGCTGATTACGGTGGAGCAGGCGGCATTGTTTGCGCGGGGCGAGTCTCTGCCGATGGCATCGGACAAATGTACGGTGCAGGAAGCGCTGCAGGAGGCCCAGGCCGGGGCGGCGCTGCGGCACGGGTGCGTATTATTGGTAGATAAGGCAGGACGGCTCAGCGGACTGCTGACCGACGGCGATCTGCGGCGCGGCGTGGAGAATAAAAACCAACAGATACATGACCTGCCGGTGGCACAGGTCATGACGAAAAATCCCAAAACCGTCAAACCGAAAACGCTGGCAAGTGAGGCGATGGCGATATTTCACAAACACCGTATTGACGAGATACCGGTGGTGGACGACCAGGGCAAACCGGTAGGACTGATCGATGTTCAGGATGTGGTGGCGTTAAGGATATTGCAGTGAAGTTGAATAAGGCGCCCTTCGACCTCTCGACTGTGCTCAATTCGACAAGCTCAGGACATTCGTTAAAATATGTTGGTTAATCCTCACTTGTCATCCTGGGTTTTCGGCTCGTTGTCCCACATCCACAGGCTGGCCGCCACAAACCAGATGATAGTCGCAATAAGCATTATCCATTTAACCTGATCCAATTCCATGCGACCGCTGAAAAATAGAAGCGATGGTACTATCAACACCATCAGTGCTATCAGGGATACGATTTTAGCAATAAGTTTTATCATGATTTGTTCTCCTGTTGAACCATCGCTTGGGGGCGAAATTTCTTTTGATATATTTTGCTTGCCAGGATATACAATACCGCCGCGATAAACCATCCCGGCAGACTCACAAAGAATATCTGGATGCCGGCATACTTGACCAGATAAAAGCAGATACCCAGGGTACCAAGCCAGGCTATCCCGGCGGCCCAGTTGAAGGTTTTTTTGCTTAGCTCGGCATAGTAACTCTGCAAACCGAACTTTCGAAGCAACCAGAAATCGACAAAAACTACCGCTCCCATCGGCATCAACAGCATACCATAGAGCGCCACAAATCCCAGCAGTTTCATCGCGATAGCCGGAAACATTCCCGCAATTGTTGCTATGCCGCCGGTAATTAGTGTTACGGTAAATCGGGAGGTTTTTGGGACAATCGCCTGAAACGCCAGACCTGCCCGATAAATTGTCGGATTGGCGGTGGTCCAGCCTGCGATAATCACGCAGACTAATCCCACAAGACCGGCAGCGCGATAAGCAAGCGGGCCGGGCAGAACATTTGTGTCGCTGGGGTCAAGGTGCAGTTGGTACGCGTAGAGGATCGAGGCACATAGCCAGGCCATAAAATGACCGACGTACATACCAGCGGCGGAAGCGACGGCGTACCAGCTTTTTCGCGCAAAACGAAAAACGGACAAATCGCTCATCCCCACATGCATCGCCATATTGCAGAACCACGCGAAGAAGGTGACATGCCAGAACGTAAACTTCACCTGCCCTTCCTGCGGTGCGCCACCCTTCCATATCTGAGTTTTCGCCAGGTCCCACAGTCCGCCCAGCGAATTGACTTCCTGGCCGGTCACATCGATGAATTGGCGCAAACCGACGAACCCGAATGCCAGGAACACCAGCACCATCCACGGAGAGGCGATATTGGCAAACTTGGCTACTGTCTGATAGCCGTAAGCAGCCACAACGGCAATTAATCCGCCCACCACCAGTACCGCCAGCACCCAGCCGGCACTGTTAGGATAAAGGTCATTTAAGCCCGGCATTTTGAACTTGAACCAGACCCCCACAGCCGTCGCCGACACCGTAATCATAGCGCCTGCCAAGAAACAGAACATCACACCGTTGGCCAGATTGTAAAGTGTCACCAGTTTTCGGCCGCAAATCTTTTCCAACTGGTAATATAAAGTCAAACGCATACGTGTGGCAATCGGGGCGCAGAGAAATATCCAGCTCAGCACCGCCAGGGCATTACCCACGATCAGGCCCACGACCACATCGTATGCACTGACCCCCGCGGCAACAAACAACGGACCTATCATCAACTCCGTCCCGGCACAGTGCTCACCGGCATACATACCGACAAAACTCTTAAAGCCCAAAAGAGCGCTTTTAGGAACCGGCTCCCGTTCATATTCATAAACCTTACCTGTGTTTTCCGTATCTTCCGTTGAGTGCTTCTGTTGTGTGGTCATATTTGTTCCTCTCGGATAAAAAATAAATCAACAACAATCCAACTCTGCCTGTGGTAACTTAATCCAGCAAAACACTTTCACGTTCTCTAAAATATTTCGCGCTCTTCTGCACTAATTTGTCGAGCAGTTCTGCGCTCGGTCTGCCATACATGGCCGGGTATGGGTCGCCGCCCGGCCCTAACGGTTCAGGCGTGCAGTAACAACCGGGCCTGTTATAGCCGATAACATACAGGGCCATCATCAGTGTGTCAAGGTCCATTGAGCCGTCACCAATCGCACAACGGTTACTGTCAGCCATGTGAAGATTGGTTAGTTGCGATCCAGCTTCGATAATAGCCGTTGGGATATGGCTCTCTTCGACCTGCATGTGATAAAGATCGCCGTTTATATGTTTAACGCCCGGATGGTTCACAGCGTTGATATAGCGTTTCAGGTCGGCGATAGTGTGGCACAAGCTCACCTCGGCTGAACGAATCGCTTCGATTGCCGCTTTGACGTTATGGGAAACGAACTGGTCAGCTACGATCCGCAGAGTTTCTACCGACCGTTCGAATTCCATATCATCATAAGGATTGGGACGGCCGACCGCGCCCGGTACGACCAGCAAATATCCCGCCCCCACCGCTGAGGCAAAATCCAGTTCACGTTTTATGTAGTCGATCGCATTTTGACGTTTAATCGCGCTATTGCTGGCCAGGTCGTTATCCGCCGAAAACATACCGCAGATGCCGGCCACTTTGACGCCATTGTCTTGTACGATTTTCAATGTCTGGTCGGGCTTATAACCCAGGTCCGCACCGTAGTGATTGCCGTGCAGCTCGATAAACTCGATACCCGCCCCGGCCAACCGCTTGACGCTGACCTCCAGAGACTCCATACCGAAGCCCCAGTTGCTCCAGGACAGATTCAAACGTTGTTTGAGTTGTTCCGGATGCCGTTTTTTGATTTGCTCAAATTGAGTGCGAATTTTTTCGTTTTTTAGCTCAAAGTTTTGCAGCTTCATATAACTACGCCATAGAATATACCTTCAAGTGAATGTAAAAACGCATTTTTCAGAGATCTTTCTCATAACAAAATATTAACCGGGGTTTGGAAAAAGCCCTGTTACAATTTATAGAATTCTTCCCAGCCTTTTCTTGGCTCAGGACCGGTCAACAATTGGTTGGCGATCTTGTTGTTGGTTATCTGCCTGGTTTTGCGATCAAAAATAAGTTTGCCGCCTAGACGCTGTGCGATAACTCCCAACAAAAATACCTGCGTAAGCGGACCGGACACATCGAACGATGAGCGGGTTTTTTCCTCACCCTTACATGCCAGCAGAAAATTCGTCGCATGGTCCGAATGTTTCTCTGTTATCTTCGGCAGTTTATCGCTCATCTCCTTCATCTTGTCCTCAGGAATGATACGCAGAGTACTGTCATGAGTTCCCCCCTTAAAGACCAGGTCGTCACTGTAAATAATCTTGCCGCACTGATCCATTTTTCTGTCCTGCTCGAGTTCTTTCGGACGAGGGGCCAGATTCTTAACCCCGTCATACCACGTAATATCCATAGCGGGCATATTATTTCGTGCGGGGAACTTGAATGATATTGTCGAACCCTGCGGGAAAATAAACTTGTTAGGCCCTATCAGCTTAACCGCCTCTATTTCTTTCGGCAAACCAAGCTGCAGAAATCTGTGTATGGTATCCAGCGTATGGGGCCCCCAGTCGCCAAACGCGCCATTGCCATAATCATACCAGCTACGCCAGTTACCCGGCGCCAGCTTGCCGCTGTATTCATGATATGGCGCCGTCCCGATCCATGTATCCCAGTCCATAGTATCAGGCATCTTCTCACCCGTCGGATACCCTCTGATATCCCATTCATGCCATCGACGCCGACTGTTCATGAAAGCGTCAACGTGTCTGACATCCTTAATAATACCGGCATCCACCCATGCCTTAAACTGTAAAGGATTGTTCCCTGAATGTCCCTGATTACCCATCTGTGCGGCTACTTTGTATTTCTTTTCAGCTGCCATCATCAACTCGACTTCTTCGAACGTATGCGCCAATGGCTTTTCAACATAGACATGTTTGCCCAGCGACATCGCCAGCATCGCGATCGGGAAATGCGAATGATCCGGAACCCCGACGGTTACAGCATCGATCTGGTTCGACATCTTATCGAACATTTTTCTGAAATCTTTGAATTTGGGCGCCCCGGCAAATTTATTTTCGAGTTGCTGCGTATGCTCGCCTCCCATGTCAACATCACACAAGGCGACAACATTCGCCAGACCCGTATTGTGCAGCCAGCCCGCGATCCCGCCACCCTGCGCTCCTACACCAATACACGCCAGGTTGACCTTTTCATTGGCCCCAAGCACCTTGCCAGGCATAATAGAATATAATGTCCCCGCAACCGCACCCTGCAAAAAACGCCGTCTGCTAAATGAATAACTCATAACAATTTCCTTTTCTCATGGCCCTGTCAGGAATTATCATACCCATTGGGCATAAACACTCAGCCACGCCGCTGAGCCTCATTCCCAGCAGAATAACCAATCTGCCTCACAAAGTCAATCCTCATATAACAGTCAATTTTCGCGGTTTTTTAAACCCAATTGTCATTCAACAGGGCCATTGGTCAGACGGACGGATTTTCTTCTTTACTTTGCGATGGTATCTGCTATTATATGTTGCTATCTGTTCACAGGAGAAAACGCCTTGACCAGCGACAAGTGGCTTACACTCGATGAACTGACCGAGTACCTGAAATTCAGCCGGGCGAAGCTGTACCGCATGACGCAGGAGTGGAAGATTCCCGCGTCGAAGATCGGCAGCCAGTGGCGGTTCGACCGCGATGAAATCGACGCGTGGGCACGAAGCCAGCGGTCAGGACGTCAGACAAGGAAGAAGTCGTGAAGAGAAAGATCAAAGAGATTCTGGCCGGTTTCTGCGAGTTCTTGAAGGGACTGCATCCGGCCAAGCTGGCGCTCTTGGGATACCTGTCGTATATCCTCGTCGGCTGGCTCTTCCTGTGCCTGCCGTTTGTCCAGCGCAGCCCAGGCGTCGCTCCGCTCGACAACCTTTTCACCGCCACGTCCGCGGTATCCACGACCGGGCTCGTTACCGTGAGCGTTTCGGACTGCTACAACTTCCTCGGCCAGCTTGTCGTGCTGGTGCTCATCCAGCTCGGCGGCATCGGCTACATGACGTTCGGCTCGTTCGTCATCCTTTCCCGCAAGACGGAACTGTCCGTGGAACGTACCGAAGTGGGACGCACCATCTTCAGTTTGCCGAAGTCGTTCCGCATCGACAAGTTCATACGGAGCGTCATCGCCTTCACCCTCGTGATCGAATTCTTCGGAGCACTTGCCCTGTACCCCATCTTCCGCAATGGTGGCGACCCGAACGCGCTCTGGAGCGCCATCTTCCATAGCGTCTCGTCCTTCTGCACGGCCGGGTTCAGCCTCTACAACAACAGTTTCGAGGCCTACGTGGGCAACTTCTGGCTCAATGCGGTGGTCGCGATCCTGAGCTACTTCGGGGCGATAGGGTTCATCGTCTGCGTGGACTACTGGCGAATGCTCCGGGGCAAGATCAAGCAGATCACGCTTACGAGCAAAATCATCCTCTGGAGCACCCTGTGGCTTACCGTGGCGGGCACCGCGCTCATTTTCCTCGCCGAGCCGAGCCTCCAGGGGAAGCCCGCCGACGAGAAGCTGATGGCGTCGTTCTTCCAAGCGATGACCTCCATGACCACAGTCGGCTTCAACACGATCAGCATTTCGCAAGTGTCACGGGCATCGCTTCTCGTGTTGACGGTCCTCATGGTGATCGGCGCGTCACCCTCCGGGACCGGCGGCGGGCTCAAGTCCACCACGTTTTCCGCACTTGTCGGCGTGATGCGCAGCGCCCTGCGCGGTGACCAGGAAGTGTGTTTCTGGAACCGCGCCGTCCCGCTCGAACGCGTCTGGATGGCGATGGCGGGGCTGGGCTTCTATATCTTCATGCTGGTCGCCGGAACCTACCTTCTCGAGCTGACAGAGAAATTCGAGTTCGAGCAGAGCCTGTTTGAGGCCGTCTCGGCGCTCGGGACGGTCGGCCTGAGCACGGGCATCACTTCGGCACTGAGCACCATCGGCAAACTCGTTATCACGTTCCTCATGTTCTGCGGACGTTTGGGTCCGCTCACGTTCGGAATCGCGCTCTTCTTCGGCGGACCTCTGCAATCCGGCGAGCAGGACAACGACTTGGCCGTTTGATGCAGATCAGTTTGCGACCTCAAAGGTTGTAATCCTCCTTCCACAGTGGCGGCACTCCCTGCGACGCAGGATACGTCCACCCCAGGCGCGCCGGGTGTAGAGCACCCGAGAATGTCGGCACCCGCAACACGGACATTCCAAGCCGCGATTCTCCTCGGTCGCATTGACCTGGGTATGGTCGTCCATCTATCGCCTGCTCCTCTGGATGAAGCTCTTACAGCGTAGATCACGTGCACGCACGGCCCGGCGGCCCGCCACGTTCGGGATGCGCCAGTTGAGCCCCATGCGGTCGCCGCGATTGCGATTGTACTCCGAGAACGGCAGCGACGACGCGCCCACGAACCGCCCGTGGCTGGGCATCATGATCGCCGCGTGCTCGCTCTGGCGGCAGAACTGGTAAACCACATCGGTGGACGATCCCCAGTTGGCGTCCACTATGCACCGCTCGATCTTGAGATACGCGCCGTCCTCCCGCCGCTGCTATGCGGTTGCCATCAATGCCCATGTTCTTTGCGTTTTTGCGAATCCATCTTACGGCTGATTTTGCATCCTTTACGCATTCGAATGGAGAGGTTTTTTGGTTCGGTATTCCGCGCAGATGGCGACCATGCCACGTGAGGCCATGTATTTTGCCTGTGGCGCGAATTGTGTTGGAGTCCCGCTATTCCATCCTCCGCCAAAGAAAAAGACAATAGCCGGACTTTTGTCTGTGACTTTATGACCTGCGGGATTGAAGATATACAATTTCAAATTCACATCTTCGTCGATGGTTTTATATATCTTGATAGTCGCATCTTTTAGAAGGTCAGGTTCTTGAGTTTGTTTTTCTGCTGCAAATAAAGGGTGTGTTGCCAGTAACATCAACATGCAGATGCCTGCCGGTTGCCTCATTGATAATTCCTTGGTTTTGGTGTAAGTGAAGGTGTCAGAAACTTGTGTGCCCACTCTTGGCCAGGCAACGCACCCAGCCGTAAAAGCTTATCTCAACTATAAGCCAAAACTACCACAGCCCGCCCAAAGAGTCAACAAGATCCCGCCCCTCCCCACGGCTCGCCCACCTTTCCCACTCTTCTAACCTTCTCACCGCTATTTGTTATCCGCGGCAATCAAACGTCGAGTTTTTCGCGCAGGTAGCTTTTGACCTTGTCGCAGTTGACGCGGACCTGTTCCATGGAGTCGCGGTCTCGTATGGTTACGGTGTTGTCCTGGGCTGTTTGGCCGTCAACTGTTATGCAAAATGGTGTGCCGGCCTCGTCCTGACGGCGGTAACGTCGGCCGACGGCGCCCTTGTGGTCATAAAAACAATTGAAGTGTCTGCGTAAGTCTTCATAAATCGCCCTTGCTTTTTCGGGCATTCCTTCTTTTTTTACTAATGGGAATATTCCCACCTTTATCGGCGCCAACGCGGGATGGAATCGCAGCAGGTTGCGGTTCTCTCCGCGGACTTCCTCCTCAGCGTAGGCATCGACCAGAAACGCTAACGCCCCACGGTCCGCGCCGGCTGACGGCTCGATCACATAAGGTATGAACCTTTCGCGTGTTTCCTCCTCAAAATAACTCAGTGGTCCTTTGGTCCAATCTTCGCGTTCCTGGGCCAGGGGCGTGGCTTCGGTGTTACGGCCGTTTTCGATCCACTGGGTTACCGAGCGCATTCCGCGCTGATGCTGACGCAGATCATAATCGGTGCGGTTGGCAATGCCTTCCAGTTCCTGCCAGTCCCCCTGGCCAAATGGAAAACGATATTCGATGTCCACACATGCCTTGGCGTAATGAGCCAACTCATCGCGTGCGTGCGTTCGAAACTGCAGATTCTCTTTTCGGATTCCCAGGTCGAGATACCACTGCATTCTCTGGTCTTTCCATTTTTCCCACCACTGCTCGTCAGTCCCGGGTTTGCAGAAAAACTCTATTTCCATTTGTTCAAATTCGCGTGTGCGGAAAATAAACGCTTTTGTGGTCACTTCGTTGCGAAAACTTTTGCCAATCTGTGCGATTCCGAAGGGTACCTTCAGACGCGTACTGTCGAGCACATTGCTGTAGTTGGCGAATATGCCCTGTGCTGTTTCCGGTCGCAGATATACGGTCATGGCGTCATCGACGTTTGCGCCCATCCGTGTCTCGAACATCAGTTTGAACGGCATCGGCTCGGTGAACCGGCCGGTGGCGCCGCAATTGGGACAGTTTTTGTCTGAGAGGTTCTGCTGGGCGGCTATCTCCGGTTTTTCGTGATGTGTGGCCTGTTCGCCCTCCAGGGCCTGAAGATGGTCCACGCGTGTTCTGGTATTGCATTTTTTGCATTCCACGATCAGGTCGGCGAACTTATCGACATGCCCGGAAGCCTTCCAGATCATCGGGTGCATCAGGATACTGCAGTCCAGGCCGACCATGTCGTCCCGCATCTGTACAACCGATTTCCACCATGCGGCCTTGACATTTTTCTTCAATTCCACTCCCAGCGGGCCGTAGTCGTAGCAACTGGCCAACCCACCGTAGATGTCGCTGCTTTGAAAGATAAACCCACGCCGTTTGCACAGCGATACCAAATCGTCCAATTTTTTTAGTGTTTCTACCATTTTTATACCTTTTTGTTCCTGGCTTAAAACTATAACTCTAACGTAAAGATTGCATTATACGCTTTGGAACGTGTTCGACAAGTGTTATGTTCAGGCCGGCGACGGCAATTTTATATCCGATTGGGAGGCTCACTTATTTTGTTGCCCAGCAGGAAGCGATGTGATTAGCGGAGCCATTTTTTTGTTCGAGTTGAGGCACGTCCCGACGGCAGCGGTCGCCGGCCAGGTGGCAGCGAGGGTGGTATGGGCAGCCGGTCGGCGGATCGATGGGGCTTGGCGCTTCACCGCGGAGGATGATGCGTTTACTCCGACGGTGTGGGTCCGGTTGCGGGATCGCCGAGAGCAGGGCCATGGTGTAAGGATGTTTTGGATTTCGGTAAATATCCTCGGCCCGTGCGTATTCGACAATTTTACCCAGGTACATCACGGCTACGTAATCGCTGATGTGTTCGACTACCGCTAAGTCGTGAGCGATGAACAGATATGTCAGGCTGAATTCTTCCTGCAGGTCCTGCAGCAGATTGATGATTTGCGATTGAATGGAAACATCCAGTGCACTGACAGGCTCGTCACAAACGATAAATTTGGGGTTGAGCGCCAGTGCGCGGGCGATGCCGATTCGCTGTCGCTGGCCGCCGGAAAATTCGTGTGGGTAACGATTGATATGAGATGGGGACAGTCCCACCTTCTCCAAAAGCTCGGCAACTCGCCGGTGTCTCGCGGCGCCCCTGGCCAGGCCATGCACGGTCATTGCCTCACCGACGATATTTCCGACGGTCATTCGGGGATTGAGTGAGCCGAATGGGTCTTGAAAAATGATCTGCATGTCACGTCGGAGTTGTCTGAGCCGGCGCGGCGTTTGCTGAAAAATGTCTTTTCCGTCAAAGATTACTTTTCCGCCGACAGGGTTGATCAGTCTCAGGATGGTTCTTCCGAGCGTGGTTTTTCCGCTGCCGCTTTCGCCGACCAGGCCAAGCGTTTTGCCCCGCTCAATTCGTAAGCTAACGCCGTCCACCGCTTTGACCCATGCGGATACGCTGGAGAAAAAACCTTTACGCACGGGGAAATAGGTCTTTAAGTCCTCAACTACCAGTAAGTCATCGTTAGATTTCATCTGTCCATTTTATAATTTAGTTTGACAAAATATCTTTTGCTTTCCAGCAGGCAACGTGGTGGCCCGGCTGAATTTCTTCCATGTGCGGTTCCCTGGTACGACACAGTTCGTCTGTTCCGGATAGGCAATAAGAGCAGCGTGGGTGAAACTTGCATCCTGTGGGGAAATGCAGCGGATCGGGTACAGAACCGGGAATAACTTCGAGTCGTTTTTGCTTGTTGTTCGTTCGTGGCAGTGATCGCAGCAAGGCCCGAGTATAAGGATGTATCGGTTTGTCGAAGATGGTATGTACCTGAGCCTTTTCCATTATCTTTGAGGCGTACATAACCACGACATCGTGTGCGTTTTCGGCTACCACGGCTAAGTCGTGGGTGATCAGTAATACGCTCATGTTGTTGCGCTGCTGAAGGCGCCTGATGAGATCGAGGATTTGGGCCTGGATGGTAACATCCAGAGCGGTGGTCGGTTCGTCCGCGATCAGCAGAGCGGGATCGCAGCTCAGTGCCATGGCGATCATGACCCGCTGACACATACCACCGGACATCTGATGTGGATATTCGTGCGCTCGCTGTTGCGGCTGGGCGATACCGACCAGTCTGAGCATTTCGACAGCATGGGCCCAGGCGGCAGAGCCTTTTTTATTTTGATGCAACTCAATCGCTTCGACAATCTGGTCGCCGACGGTGTAAACGGGATTCAAACTGCTCATAGGTTCCTGGAAGATCATGGCAATATCGTTGCCACGAATAGATCTCATCCTTTTTTCAGGCAGGTCCAGCAGGTTTTGCCGGCGAAAAAGGATTTTACCGTCTGTGATCCTACCGGGTGGATCGGGCAGAAGTCTCAGGATCGACAGGGCCGTAACGCTTTTGCCACAGCCGCTTTCACCGACCAAAGCAAGGGTTTTTCCGTTATATATGTCGAACCCGTCGCTATCGACGGCGCGGACCTGCCCCTGATCGGTAAAAAATGAGACCTTGAGGTTGCTGATTGATAACAGGATGTTGTTGTCGGTCATGTTGTTTACCTTAAACGAGGATCGAGCGCGTCGCGCAGGCCATCGCCCGTGAAGTTCAGACACAGCAGTGTCAGTCCAAGCATAGCGCTGGGGAAAACCACCATCCACCAAAAACTAATTACAGTGTTAACCGCTTTAACGCCCTCGGCGGCCAATGATCCCCATGTCGGTATAGGAGGTCCGATGCCGATGCCGAGAAAGCTCAGAAAGGATTCCTGCAGCATAGCCTGCGGAACGGTTAAGGTCGCATATACAATCACCGGTCCGATCAGGTTCGGCAGCAGGTGTTTCAGCAGAATTTTTCGCGTGGGCAAACCCATTGCTCGTGCGGCCTCTATAAACGGTTGGGTCTTTAAGGACAACACCTGTCCTCGAATTACCCGTGCCATGGTCAACCAGCTTATGCTTCCGATAGCCACGAACAAAATTATAATATTGGCCACCCTTTCATGCCCGGGACCGAAAACGTTGTTCAGCAGTTTTATCAGCATCGGTTCAAAGGCTATCTTGAGTAAAATAACCATCAGGATATAAGGCAGGCCATAAAGGATATCGACCAGTCGCATCATAACGTTGTCAACCCTTCCACCGTACCAGCCGGCGGTCAGGCCCCATAGTGTTCCGATAGTGACCGAAATAGCCGCAGCCGCCAGTCCGATTCCCAAACTGACCAGTCCGCCAAACAGGCACCGCCAAAGCAGGTTTCGTCCCAGAAGATCATATCCGAACGGTGCAAAAACAGGTCCAATCCGCGGTGGCTGACGATTGAAATCGAGTTGCTGCAGTTGATACTGGTCGATCGAAATGGGCAGTGTCGCCAGGCACGTAAGCAGGACAACCGCCAATACTACTATGGAGACCATCGCTGAGCGGTTACGATAAAAACGCTGCCAGGGCAAACACCGAACAGGAACGTTCGCGGCAGGGGCCTCGTCTGCGATTGTAGTGTTTTTTTTTGCAGTGGTTGTCATTGTTTTTCGAGATTGATACGCGGATCGACCGCAGCGTAGGTGAGATCGACCAGTAGATTAAATAAAATAATAACGGTGGAGTAAACCAGTACCGTAGCCAATATCATGGCCCGGTCGCGATTTAGAACACTGGCAACGAAATGCTCACCAAGCCCCGGGATATTGAATATTTTTTCGACGACAAATGAGCCGGTTAGTGCGGCGGCGGTGGCGGGACCAAGGTAGCTGAGAATCGGCAGGAATGCGTTTTTCAGAGCGTGCTTCCAGACTACCCTCCATGGCGCCAGTCCTTTGGCACGTGCGGTACGAATATAATCGCTGGCCATTACGTCAAGTATTCCCAGCCGAGTCAGTCTGGCGATATATGCCATGAACGGCAGCGACAGCGTAAAGGCCGGCAGCCAAAGCTGTGAAATACTTCCCCAGCCGCCGACCGGCAGCCAGGCTAATTTGACCGCGAATAAAATCAGCAAAGCGGTGCCGGTGACAAAGGTCGGCAGAGATATTCCCACCAGTGCCAGGCTCAGCGAAGTGTAGTCGAACCAACTGTTGCGTTTGATGCCGCTGATAACACCGATGGGCACACCCAGAACCGTAGCCAAAAACATCGCCGTCAGTCCCAGTCCCACCGAAACCGGCAGTGCGGAACCTATAATCTGATTGCAGGTCCAATCACAGTATTGCCACGAGGGTCCCAGATCGATCAATGGCCCCTGTCCACGTATAGCCTGAATCGGCCTGAACAAACCAGCCAGGTATTCACGATATAAAAGCCAATTATCGTCAGCGTGATATTGAGCCATGACTGCGAGTTGAACGTCTTCGTTGAGGTTTCGTTCGCCGGTTTTGAAGGGATTACCCGGAATAATAACCGCCATCAGGAAAGTTACCGTATAAATCACCCACAGGACTACCGGAGCGAGAAACAAACGTTTGACAACATAACGCCACATAAAACACGTTCCTGCAAAGAATTCGGCTGGTACTATGCCCAATGGGCGTCAAGTATAGCCTCGAATCCGGTTAATGTCAGCATAAATTCTGGTGAGCCGTCTGTGTTCTGTGGTATTCTTTCAAGATTTCAGTTTGTTATTCCCGGCGTAATGCCGTACAATGTCTGAAGATTACATTTGTCTAACAGCTTATTTGTGGATGGACGTGTCGAATAGGTGGATTCTGACGTGGAATTGTCGAGTCCTGTCCTTACAGAAAGGGTTTTGAAATGTGTTGGAGAATAAAGGTTTTTGCGTTTGCGACAGTATTGCTTTTATCAGGCGGTTTTATGGCAGGGATACAGGCCTCTTCAGAGCCGCAAAATCCTCTTGAAGATACCATATCCATCCAGGAATTCATTAATCCGCCTTTACCCGCCCGTGCCGGTGGATTTTGGCCGTGGCTAAACGGCTATGTCGATTTGAAGCAGATCACCCGGGAACTGGAGGAGATCAAGCAAAACTCAATGAGAGGTCTGGACATCTGGGACATTGGCAGTTTAGCCGATCCCGAAGGCATGATTCCGCATGGCCCTGCTTTTTTTGGTGAAGAGTCACTGGAGGCGATTTCCCATACTATCGACGAGTCCGACCGTTTAGGACTGGAGTTGGGAATGATTGCCTCAAGCAGTTGGAATGCCGGCGGAGCCTGGATAGGAAATGAGCATGCCAGCAAACAATTCGATTCCAGCGAAGTTATTGTTACCGGGCCCAGCCGTTTTTCCCAAGTGCTTCCGCTCCCACCCGAGGCCAAATCATATTATAAAGATATTGCGGTGCTGGCGTTTCCAAGGACAGAAGGCAACATTATCGAAGACGTCAACGGAACGATAAATCTTTCCGGGAACATGAGCAGTCAAGGCCTGCTCACATGGGATGTTCCAGCGGGACAATGGGTTATCGCCAGATATATTTACCGTACTACCGGACAACCCCTGATGTGCCCCAGCCCGAACTCAAAGGGCCTGATGATCGACCATCTAAGCGCACAGGCAATGGAAAAACATTTTGGTTATATGATCGACAAACTACTGAAAAAACGTGGTAAACTCGGCGCATTAAAATATTTTGAATTAGATAGTTATGAAGTCTGGCAAAGAACCGACTGGACGGATGATTTTGTTGCGGAGTTTAAAAAACGACGGGGATATGATCTGACACCTTATCTTCCGCTTCTGAAAGGATGGGAAACAGCCGACCCGGATATTACCGAGCGTTTCTTATATGACTGGAATAAAACTGTCAGCGATTTGATTATCGACAACCATTTCCGCAAAGCCGCCGAAATAGCGCATAGAGCGGGATTACTTGTCAACGCCGAGGCCGGCCATGGTGGCTCGGCTCGGGTGGATGTCCTCAAAGCCCTGGGAGCGGTTGACCTTCCGCGAGGCGAGTTCTGGAACGGCATGCAATTCTGGGTCACCAAAGAAGCAGCCAGCGCGGCGCACATTTATGGAAAAAAAATAGTTGACGCAGAGTCACTAACAGGTTGGCGTCATTGGAAAGATGGTCCGATGGCCTACAAACGTCTTATTGACTTGGCGTTGTGCGCGGGCTTGAATCGGGTGACTTTTCACACGTTTACCCACAATCCGCCCGAAGCCGGCCGACCCGGATATGCTTATCACGCCGGAGAGCATTTTAATGTCAACACAACCTGGTGGCCCAAAGCGAAACCATTTTTGGACTACATTGCCCGTTGTTGTCATCTTCTTCAGAAGGGGCTTTTCGTTGCTGACGTTTGTCTTTATTACGGCGATCAGGCGCCTAATTTCGTACCAGCCAGGAGAATCGATCCATCTGTTAAACCACCGTACGATAACAGCAAATGCCTGCATTGCGGCATACCTGTACCGATACGAAACGATCTGCTCGGTTCGGGTTATGACTGTGACTATGTAAATACGGATGTTATTCTTACCAGGATGAGCGTAAAAGACGGCCGCCTGGTTTTGCCGGATGGCATGAGCTATCGAGTCATGGTATTACCTGAAAAAGACGATATGCCGGTCGAGGTGGTCCAAAAACTGGAAGAACTGGTCAGGGCTGGCGCGACCATTGTTGGCCCGAAGCCACTCAGAACCAAAACGCTCACCGATTACCCGCTCTGTGACAAAACCGTAAAGAAAATCGCCGATAAGCTTTGGGGACCATCTGATGGTAAAACTGTAAAGACACACAATTACGGAAAAGGAGAAGTGATATGGGGTATTCCCGTGCTGGAGGTTCTCGAACAGCATGGCTTGACTCCTGATTTTACTGTGACCAAAACAGATAACGCTGATCTCGCGATAGACTACATACATCGGCGAACAGCCCATGAAGATATATATCTGGTTACGAATAGTTCGCTTGATTGGAAAACGACAGAATGTATATTTCGTATAAGTGGCAAAAAACCACAACTGTGGCAGCCTGATACCGGCCGGGTGAGTGACGCCCTGGTATATGATTTTGTCGAGTCAGGCACAAAAGTACCGTTAAAATTAGCGCCGGTATCATCGGTGTTTGTAGTCTTCCGTGAAGATGCCGATGACAACCACATCATTGCGATAGAGCAGGAACCGCGATCTTCGTCACGTGTGGATTCCACAGAAAATTTACCGGTCGCCTCTTTACCTGACATAGAGCCATTAAGTTTTGACGGCGGCAAATTTGCCGTCCGCGTATGGACGCCGGGCACATATCGCCTCCGCAAAGCCCACGGCCCGGCGGCATCGATTCAGATTCCCGATATTCCGCAGCCTTTAGAAATTACCGGGCCATGGAAAGTAGTTTTTACCGACGCCCGGGAAAAACCAAAACCGATTATATTCGATCGATTAATGAACTGGACAGAATCATCCGATCCCGATGTGAAATATTATTCCGGCACAGCGGTTTATCATAAGGAGTTCGTGGTTGGTGAGCAATATATTAAGGATGATCTGTCCTTGTGGTTGAATCTTGGCCAGGTGAGGGAGGTCGCGGAAGTCACCTTAAACGGCCAAAACCTGGGCATTTCATGGAAAACGCCTTATTGCCTCGATATCACCCAAGCGGTAAAGCCCGGTAAAAACGTATTGGAGATAGCGGTAATCAATCTTTGGAACAATCGCCTTGTTGGCGATGCGTCTGTCCCGCAAGAAGAAAGAGTCACAAAAACCAATATAAAAAACAAATTTAACGACCGCACCGGCCTACTGGATTCCGGTTTAATCGGCCCAGTAAAAATCCATTTTTGCGTAACGGGCGATGTTGAATGAAAATTGGGTAAAAAAAACCGCGAAGGTTAACTCTCATAAATTCGCATGGAAAGGACAATTATGGAAAAGGAAGAACTTTATCAGGAGATTCTCAAACGCGCCCAGGATGGCAAGATCGCTTGTCGGCAATGCTTTAATATCGGCCAGGAATGTAACGTATCATTGAAGGTTATCGGTGATCTGTGCAACGAAAAGTCGATCAAGATTCACGCCTGCCAACTTGGCTGCTTCAAATAAAGGGAGCCTCTAAGAATTATAGTGTTTCCGGGATGCGGTTAATACTCGATACCCTTTCGCGCGCCGACGCCCTGATGCCAGGGGTGCTTGACCGGTTGCATTTCGGTTACCAGATCAGCCAGCTCGATTAGTTTTTGGTCGGCGCCGCGCCCGGTAAGCACCAGCTCGACGTGTTGGGCCCGGTTGCTGATAATAGTGGTCACATCCTCCCAATCGGCCAGGTTTTCGCTCAGGCAAAAGACTATCTCGTCGAGGATGACGAGATCGTATTTACCTTCCCGGACGAGATGTTTTATCTGACTGAGTTTTTCGGCAATGGCCTGTCGCATTTGTTCGACTTTTTGCGGGTCGCTCAGTGACGTTCGCATGTCCCATTCCTGTTCGACTCTTTCGAGGGTGAGGTTCTCAGCAAAATCCTCCGCCAACTGCGATTCTCCGGTTACCAGATCGGGTGGCTTTAGAAATTGGCAGATATACACTCGTCCTGCCGCGCCCAGCATACGCAATGCCAGGCCGAACGCGGCAGTGGTCTTGCCTTTGCCCTTGCCGGTATATACCTGCACTAGTCCTTTTTTCAATATCGCCATACAATAAATAATTTCTACCGGTCTTTCCAGTCGTCCAGCAGGTGCTCAAACTCGTCGAGTTTTCCATGACGCAATAAATCGATCGCACTTGAATTGACAAACTCCTCCATGATAGCCGCCCTGCGTGGCTGATTGTTGGGATACTTGTTCTTGAGACCAGTTCGCAGTTCGCTCAGTGCCGTCAGGAACGGTTCATAATGTTTGCCGAATTCTTCCTGCAGTTGTTTGCGGATATGTTTGGCTAGTGCCGGACTGGCTCCACTGGTTGAAATGGCAATCTGCAGATCGCCGCGTCTTACGACCGAAGGCACCTGAAAACTGCACAGATCAGGTACGTCCACGACATTGCAGAATATGCCTTTTTCATTGGCCTCATCGAAGACCTGCTGATTGACCTGCTCATCTCCGGTAGCCGCTATGACCAGCCAGGCACCCTCGATATCGCCTTTTTGATACGGCCGATTCAGCACTTCGATCAGCCCACGGTCACGCAGTTGGGCCATTTCCCCGGTCAGTTCCGGACTGATTACCACCACGCAAGCTCGACATTTCAGCAGGCTCGATACCTTACGCTGGGCCACCGGACCGCCGCCGACCACGACAACCTTTCGCCCTTCAATATTCGCAAAAACCGGATACAGACGACTCATGAGTTTATTCCCCGGATAATAGGGTACCTGTTATATGCCAGGCATCGCAAAAAAACTTTGCATATCGTCGATACCGCCATTATACTGAACGCTACATTTGGCGTCCAATCATTTTGAAAGTTCTTATAAACCGAATATCGCAAACTTCTTGACAAACGGAAAGGGACAATTATGCTGATACGAACATGGATATTAACAGTTTTACCGGCAGCGTTTGGACTGTTTTTTATCGGATGCGAGAAACAGCTTCCGGAAAGTCATCCTTCAGCCCCAACTGAAACAACAGAAAAGGAGACTGCCATGCCTGTTACCGTACAATGGTTTGGTCACGCCAGTTTTAGGCTTTCTACTGGTGATACCGTCATATATATCGATCCATGGAAATTGTCCGACGCCCCGCACAACGGGTCGTTGGTGCTGGTAAGCCACAGCCATCACGACCACTACTCGGCTGATGACATCGGCGAGGTTGCTGGCGACGGAACAGAAATCATCGCTTCAGCCGACGTTATCAAAAAACACGGTTCCGGCCGGGCGATCAAACCCGGTCAGACCATCGAAGCGGCCGGTGTTCGCGTTACCGCCGTGGCCGCCTACAACCCCGCCAAGCAGTTCCATCCCAAAGCCAACAATTGGGTCGGCTTTGTCGTGGAGATCGGCGGCAAACGGATATACTACGCCGGCGATACCGATGAAACACCTGAATTGAAGGCACTGACAAATATCGACCTGGCACTTCTGCCGGTGGGTGGAACATACACCATGAACGCCCAGGAAGCAGCCACGGCGGTCAGCCATTTTCAGCCGAAACAAGCCCTGCCGTACCATTGGGGCGATATTGTTGGCAGTCGTAAGGATGCCGAGCAATTTAAAAAACAAGCCTCTTGCCAGGTCACTGTTCTCGACCCCGGCGGAAGTATGACTTTATAATTTGGCTTTTACGAAACCTTGGTTTATAGACTGATGTGTACTGCCGGTCACATTGGATACCCGTTGAAGGAGGATATTACCATGCAAACCAGTCAAACCTGCAATTCTCAATGTCCTTTTAAGTTGAATCGTCGATCTTTTCTGACGACCAGCGTGGGCGCCTTAGCGGCCACCGCCGCGGGATGTATGAAGATGGAACTACCCGGTCTCACTTCGTCACTATTACAGGCCCAGGACATCCAAATCAACCCGATAAGGAAAGCGCGGATTTGTGCAACGTTTGTGCGACCGAAAACCTCCGATCCGGAACGCCTCGGAGAACGTCCCGTTGTTAGCTGGCCGGGTTATCAATACAACATCAAGGAAGGCCAGGCCCTGCACACGAAGATACTTACCGAGGCTGCCGAGAAGCTTGGGGTGGAACTAGTGGTTAGAGACGAACCGCTGGGCAGCATTGAGGAGGTTGACAACTACATTGAACAACTCAGGAAAACATCGCCTGATGGCCTGTTTGTCACCGCTATGGAGCTGTTCCGTTGGGATTGGGTCAACCATCTCGTGCAGAACCGGGGTGATATCCCCACCATCGTTTACAGCCCGATGGGAAGTTCCTTTACCGAACATCTCGAGACCGCGCGCAGCATGGACAAAACCTTCGTCGGCGCCACTCAGGACATACATTGGCCGGCCTGCGGCCTGCGGATGCTTAATACCGTCCACCAGATGAAAAACACCCGTTTGTGCATTGCCGCCGGCGATAAGACCGAGGACCGCAAACTCTCCGTCATCGGCACAACGCTCCACTACATTCCAGTGGCACGCTTCAACGAGGAGTTCAGCAAGGTTGCCACAAGTGACGAAATACGGACATTGGCCAGGCATTATGCCAAAAACGCAAAGAAGATTATCGAACCGAAGGAAGCGGAGATTCTTGACGCCGCGAGAAACTATGTCGTCTGCCGCAGGCTGATGGCCGCTGAAAACTGTCAGGGCATCTCGATAGATTGCATCCGCGAGACCAGCATTACCTATCGGCCGCCTTGCCTGGCCTTTTCTTGTTTGCTTGATCAGGGCATCGTGGCCGCCTGCGAAGCCGACTGGAACGCGGCGATCTCGATGCAGCTTACACACTTTTTGTTTGGTCGGCCGGGCTTTATGCAGGACCCAGCTCCCAATACCATCAATAACACCCTGATGGGCGCCCACTGTACTTCAGCAACCAAACTGGATGGTTTCGACAAACCGGCCAGGGCCCCCTACATCCTCCGTAGCTATCACACCCGCGCCGGCGCAGCCCTGCAGGTACTCTGGCGGATCGGACAGAAGGTTACCGTGATGAAGTTCCAAGGCCCGGAAACAATCATTCTAGGAACAGGTCAGGTGGTTGCCAACATTGCCCAGCCGCCGGCCGGGTGCTGTCGAACCGCCGTCGAAATCAAGTTGGACGATGTGCCCGATTCGGGCGAGACCAAAGGCTTCCACCAACTGTTTATTTACGGCGATCTGGCCGATGAGTTCAGGGCCTATTGCCAACTCGCCGGGATCAAAGTCGTCCCAATCTGACAAAGCAACAAGGCAAGCAGATCATCGGACTGATGGAAAACCGAAATATACTTGTATCTTCAGCATACAATTCGATATGTTAGCATAAGTGAAGTTCAGTAATGTTGCTGGGCTAAAAATAAATGGAAAATATTGGTTTAAGGAGTTGTCAAAATGCAAACTAACCAAACCTGTAATTCTCGATGCCCTCTTAAGTTGAATCGTCGATCTTTTCTGACGACCACCGTGGGCGCCTTAGCGGCTACCGCCGCGGGATGTTTCAAGAGCGATATGTTCGATCTTACCTCGTCGTTGCTGGACGCTCAAAGCCTCCAACTCGAACCGATAAAACCTGCTCGTATGCGGGCAGTGTTCGTTCGTCCGAACGTCGATAAGTACTGGATGGGTTGGCCGGGCGCTGCCTACGACATCAAGGCCCGCCAGTGCCAATATACCGACATACTCGTCAAGGCCGCTCAAAAGCAGGGAATCGATCTGCAGGTTATCTCCGAGCCGCTCCAGGACGATAATGCCGTCAACGCATTACTTGAAAACCTCAAGAATGACCCCCGCGACGGCCTTTTGGTTACCAGTATGTGTCTGCACCATCCCGGCTACAATTCCTGGGGCCACACCTACAATATCGCCCAAAACCGGGGCGAAATCCCGACCATTGTGTTCAGCCCGATGGGAACTTCTTTTACCGGTGACCTTCAGTCAACCCGTAATATCCCCGGTGTCTTTGTTGGGGCTACACAGGATGTGCAGTGGCTGGGCACCGCTTTGAGAATGCTCAACACCGTCCACCAGATGAAATACACCCGTTTGTGCATTGCCGCCGGCGATAAAACCGAGGACCGCAAAATCCCCGTCGTCGGCACTACATTGCACTACATTCCCAACAACCGTTTTGCTGAAGAGATCAAGAAGGTCCAAATTTCCGACGAGATGCGATCCATCGCTGACTATTACATCAAGCACGCCAGGAAGATCATCGAACCGGCCAGGCAGCAGCTTCTCGATGCTGTCAAGAATTATGTTGTCTGTCGGCGTCTGATGGTTGCTGAAAAGTGTCATGGTTTTTCGATGGATTGTCTGGGGCTTGTTGGCAGCCGCACAATCCAGCCGCCATGTCTGGCTCTCTCACATCTACGCGACGAAGGTATTGTCGGCGCGTGCGAGGCTGATTGGCCCGCCGCCATCTCCTCACGCCTGACCCATCTTCTATTCCAGCGGCCGGGTTTCATGCAGGACCCAGCCCCAAACACCGTTAACAATACGCTTATGGGAGCTCATTGTACCTGCGGTATCAAACTCAATGGGTTTGATGCACCTGCCGAACCTTACATTTTACGAAGTCACTCCGAGTCTAACGTGGGCGTCTCACCGCAGGTGCTCTGGCGGCTGGGGCAAAGGGTTACTGTAATGAAATTCACCAGTGCCAATTGGTGGGGCGAGATCGACGAGAAAACCCCGGTAACTATTATACTCGGCACCGGTACCGTCGTGGGCAATATTGACACGCCGCCATCCGGCGGTTGTCGTACCTCTGTCGAACTTGAATTGGACGATGTACCAGACGTTCGGGACACGAAAGGCTTCCATCAGTTATTCATTTATGGCGACCTGGAAGACGAATTCAAAGCCTACTGTCAGCTTGCTCGCATCAAGGTCGAGCATATCTGACCGACAATAAGTGCGACTGGCAAACCAATACGCCGTCGATCACAAAGAAACTTTGATTTCGGCATTGGTCGAAACTAGCCTTTGTGTGGAAAATGTTCGTCGATTGGAGTTTGGGCCAGTTCGACCAGGAAACCGCTGATGCGGTCGCAGACCAGATCGAGGTATTTTTTGCCTTTTTCGGCGGAGGCCCTGGTCGGATCGCCGGCGGCACAGTGGTCGTTGAGCCTGGCAAAATTACGACTGGTGCGAACCCAGCCTTTTTCCAACGCCTCGAATCGAAAAGGTCTGGTTTTGCCGTTACCGGCGACGTTCGGTTCTACCAGTTCCGGATACAGGGCAAACGCTATTGAAGTTTCAAACTCGCCGGCATGATCGTCAGAGACCTCGAATATCTCGTCATACCGGTCGCGTCCGACCTGCCACCAGTTGCATAAAAATACGTGTACATCTAAATCGCATTGAATCTGCCGAATTATCGCTGTAAACTCGTTACCGCCGTGACCGTTGACGATCACTACTTTGCGAATGCCGTGCTGGAGCAGTGAACGAATTATATCACGTACCATCTCGTCAAGGGTGGTTTGGGAAACGTGGATTGCCAACGGAAAATCCAGCAGGTTGCAGTCCACGCCATACGGAATCGCCGGCAGACAAATTACCGATTGGCAGTGACTCCAGGCAAGCTCACAGCATCGCCGGGCAACCCAGGCGGCATGGTGGAAGTCCTGTCCTTCCGGCAGGTGCCGATTGTGCGGTTCGACAGCTCCGATCGGCAGTACAGCCACTTCGTATTGCCTCTTTGAAAGGCGATGCAGATTGGTGGATGTCAAAACCCATTCTTCAATCATAGTCGCTATTTCCCCAGATTGCCCATATCATTAGATGGTAATATTACAACTTTTCTCAACAGCATATAGTCCTTTTTCTTATACTTACTGATTTGCCCTGTTACACGAAATTTCACTTGTCTCCTCGCCCCGGTTCTCTCCTCCATCTCCTCCAGTAATCGGTTCGGATGCAGCACTACCGGCTGCTGGTTCAGGCTTGCGCCATCCGATTCAAAAATATATTCATACTTAAAACATTCCTGCTGAATGTCGAACACTAATCGACCCACACGATCGATTATCATATCACCGTCTTTTTGTTGGATTTCTGGACCACTGTTGGTCAATGTTCTCTTTTGGGCGGTTTGTGTCTTGGTCTGAGTGCGTTTTTCCTTGTCTTGCTCTATCTCATCAGGAACCTCCAGGACGTGTGTACGTGGTATCGTGAGCAATACCTTTCGTAGTCTCTCTGCAATCGCTAAGTTGTTTTCCTGTAAGTCGTTATCCGCCTTTTTGGTTTGATCGGTTGGATTCATTGGTGGCTTGTCCGAGTCGGATTTTGGTGGTTTGGCCCCATTTTCCGCAGTTTTCGTGCTGTCAGTGGCTTCTCCAAACAGCGACTCGATGGCAACCATGTTCGGCAGAAAGAAATTACGCTTTTTGTAAGTGGTCACCTCGCCCCAAACACGAAAAGTAATATCGAGGTTGACATTGTCCCCAGTGATATTATTCATAACTGTAAGCCATTTGCCAGGAAGGACTTGCATAACCCAAGTAAAACGTTCGTCACCCACTATCTCAGGGTTTTCGGTTTTATTGGTCGCTATTTGTGATGGAATGGTTTTGGGAATTGCTTTGTCTGAACTTATTGAAGAGGTCTTTCCGTCGGCGGGGGCTGAGCCGCCAGCCAGTGAGTCCGTCGGTCGTATAATGAACGGCTCAAAGAGCAGAAACCAACGCAGATCGTCTGGGTGCTTGACGAGTTTGGCCTTGCGATCGGCAATCATAAAACCTTCTCGTAACAGAGGTTGCGTGAATGTCTGTTTTAGTGGTTGGGGTTCTTTGCCGTTGTTTTCGACAGATTGTTCTGTGGCGGTGCCGGTGGGTGAAATTGCGACCAGGCAGAGAAGTATTTTAGTAAGAGTTTTCATCGAAATGATCCTTAAGTATTTGTAAAACATGATCTAATGACTCGGCCAGGCGAATGGTCGAGGCGTTGTTTTCGTTGGATTCGAGTATAACGTCAATAACAGGTTTCCAGTAATCTGACAAGCATATTATCGGTATCGAGCTGAGGAATCGTTTATTCGTAAGTTCCCAGCACATCGCGAGTTCCAGCAATGTGCCGGTACCGCCCGGCAAGACGACGAAGGCATGTGCCAAGTCGATGAGTGTGCTGAGCCGTTCGAACAGGTTTTCTGTTCGTATCTCCTTTTGAATCCATTGGTTAGGTCCGCCTCGGCCGAACGCGTTGCACGTTACTCCGATAGTGTTTGCACCTGCCTGGCTGGCGCCGCAGGCGGTGGCGGCCATGGTGCCGGAATATCCGCCGTTGGCGATTTGATAGCCGGCCTGTGCTAAGGCTTTGCCTAACTCATAAGCCCGTAAGTAGTTATCGCTTTCGGGGGCGGGTTTGGATGAGCCAAAAATCACGATTGTCCTGGTGTTTTGTTGGGTCATGGTGGTAAGAGTTTAGCAGTTATGTTGTAGCGAGGCAAGGTGTGTTTGTAAGTGCTTGTTTTTGGCGATTGAAAATTGTTGTAAGTGCTTATTTTACGTTGTTGGAATTGATGTAAGTGCTTATTTTCGCGTAACGATTATAACGATTAGATAAGATGGGTAAGAAAAAAGTGTGAAATTTGGCGAAATTTGGATGAATTCCGACGAAAAGTGATGTGGTTTGTACTATGTTTTGATAAAAAGTGAATGAGGGGAGAGCAGAGGGGGCGGGGGGAAGGGGCAGACGGTCAGATTTGAGATTTGAGAAGGCAGAGGGCGGAGTTGGAAGGTCGGGGGGCGAGGCGAGCTGGGGTCAGGGGTCAGGGATCGGGGGAGGAAAGATGAAGAAGTGGTCGGTGGCGAGAAGAGTAGAACGCGGATCTGATGGATTGTCGCGGATCAGGTTGAAAAATAGGGACATGAAACAGGAGGAAGGCAACAGGCACGAGGCACGAGGGGGGGAAGAAAAAAGGAGAAGGGAAAGAATAGTATCCGCAGATTAACGCGAATAGACGCAGATTTGAGATTAGGTTTTAAGAATAGATGGCGGGTATGGATGGCACATTTTAGAGCCTATTCTAATAACCCCTGAATGGCCGATATAATCAGAGGCAACGATGCCTTTGAAAGGATTCAGGGATGAAAAAACAGAAAACAAAAAATAGATACCAGGATTTCAGACAAATTATGGGAAAAGATCGAGCCGTTGATACCCAAGCATCTGAATACTCATCGCTTCGTCGAGTACTGACTCGATGGGAAAAGAAACCTGAAAATTATTTGTCTCTGCTTCATTTTGTTTGTGCCATAATTACGTTTCGTTGTCCAGGGTTATCAGGATAGGCTCTAAGCAACCACAAATTTCCAGTAACCAAACCAGTTGCTCATCACGATATCCAAGACCATGTTCGTTATTTATCCTTTATTTGTTCTTCATTGGGAGCATACCGGTATTATAATTATATCAATCTCGTTTGATTCCCACGTATATTGCTTGGTATAAAAAGATTTGGCATTCGGTGGATACAATAAAATAGGACTCCGATAAAAAGTTACTTTTGTGCGGTGCTGGCCAATCGTTGCAAATTCATCACTTGCATCAATAGCAACCGACAAAGATTCTCCCGGAAGCAAAATGATCCAACCGTCAATTGCATTAGGACTTATACAAGACGGCAAATGCGTAATCTCCTTTTTTCCCTTGTCAAAAACCATGCTTTTCTTTTCAAACCTAAAAAAATCTTTTTCAGGATCAAAGTAATTCATCAATTTAATAGGGAAAGAACCATTATTCTGCAACTGGACACTGACCATAATGGGATCGCCAAGATAGTAAATTTTTGATAACGGTTCCAAAATAATATCAAGAGGATATTCATCTTTATTAACAACTTCAAATTTGGCAGTGTTGATTTCGGGAAGATCCGGTAATTCCCATGATGCTGTAAGAATGTAACTACCTGTTGGAATCGCAACATCTCCTTCTTTGTTTTTTTTGAACATGATCTTGGCCAGTTCTATTTCGAATGCACATTTGGGCCGAAGTGGAATATCTCGTTTATACAAGAACTCGAACCCCTTTTCTACAAAAGACATCGAATATTGTAGTTTATCAAGCCCTTCTATGTTTAACAAAATATTTTCTTTTCCACACCTAGATACAAACTGGAGTTCATTCGTTGTATTTATAATACGAAGTCTGCAACTGATCGAATTTGCTTGGGAGCTGATTTTCTTGTCAACTAATAATTCATAAGTAATCGGAGACTGCGTATTATCCGATTTGCCAGCACCCGACACTTCCCATACATACCCAAATAGTGAAACGACCAACATTAACACAATTGAATTTTGTTGCCACATAATATCAACCTGCTTTCTATGCTAAATATTATAAGAAAATATAGTTTTTAAAAGGAATAACCTGTATTCTACCAACTGTACTGGTTCAGCGTGAATTGGACAAACGCGTTTAATTGTTTACACCTAATTTTATCTGATTTGCCTTTGGCAAATCAAGGTTTTTTAAGGCATGGGAAAGCTTGGAATTGTCTTTTGTGATTGAGATAATGGGATGGTGGAGACAAGGCCACCACCCCCACGACAACTCGTCGCCGTAAACTGGTTATCCCTGGCAGGTTGTACCTCTACAGAGCCTACTTCCGTTTGGCCAGCCGATACTATTTTTGTCGATGGTTTAATTACTGAGATAGGCACTTTTCCACCAGGTGTTGGCGTAAAATCTGAACTTTCTGTTGGGCCGAGAATTTCCTACGGTCGGTCTTCATAGACATCTCCTTTCGCAAATCATAAAGATTGACGCAGGCGTCAATCTTACCTATCTTTAACATCAAAACTTGTCAAAAGTGGGTACAAAGTAGGTGCAAACATAGTACAAAGTAGGTACAAACATAGTGCAAACATGGTACAAACCGCATCACTTTTCATCAGAATTCATCCAAATTTCGCCGAATTTCGCACTTTTTTCTTACCTATCTTACCTAATCGTTATAATCGTTACGCAAAAATAAGCACTTACATCAATTCCAACAACGAAAAATAAGGAGTTACGTTCATTTCCGCCGAACGGGAAATAAGCACTTACAGCAATTTCCTGCTACGTAAAATAAGGAGTTACATCAATTCCAGCCGCCAAAAACAAGGACTTATGACAAATCCTCGGCACCTTTGAGTTTCACGGCAAAGTCAACACCGCCCGGCAGTTCGTGATCGACCAAATCCAACCGCCCAGGCCATAGCCGATATAAAACTTGCTAAATTTAAACTCTAGCTTATATTTATAGTGATTGTAAATAAAGACTTATGAAACGCATAGTTACATTATTCGTATTGTTTTGTTGCTGGTTTGTCCCGCAGACGTTTGCCGTTGAGGCCGGCGAGCCCGCCGGCCGTATCCTCCGACTGCTCAACAAACCTGATAACCGTAAGTCACAGTTTTCCATACACTTATGCGATCCTTCTACCGGTGAGACATTTTTTTCTCATCACTGCCAAGTGCCTCTGATCCCGGCCAGCAATATCAAGCTTATCACCTCGGCGGCGGCGTTGGATCGACTGGGAGCGGATTTTGTCTATGAGACGACATTTGGTCTTTGGGATGGTAATCTGGTTGTGATTGCCGGAGGTGATCCGCTGACCGGTGATCCGAAGGTGGCCGAGCGGCTGGGCAAGGACATTAACTTTATATTTGACAAGGTATTAGAACAACTTCATCAACGAAATATAACCGCCGTCAAAGGCGATCTGGTTATCGATGATACGATTTTTGATGATGTGCGTTTTCATCCGTCCTGGCCGACGGAACAGGCTGATAAGTGGTACGCCGCTGAGGTTTCCGGTCTGAATTTCAATGACAATTGTGTGGACATTTATTTTACTCCGGCTGTAAGGTCTGGTTTGTCAAGTAGTTACAAACTTGTGCCTAATACCAAATATCTCGAAATTACCAATAAATGCAAGACTGTTTCCAAAGGTACAAACGAGGTTGGGGCGATCAGGAGTCCCGGTGGCAACGATGTCACACTGATAGGCGAATGCCGATCGCGTCTGATCAAGCCGATTAACGTAACTGTTGACAGGCCAAGCGTTTACTTTGGTTTTGTCCTGGCTGAATATTTGCTCGATCATGGCGTTTCGATCGAGGGCAAACTTATTGTTAAAGATTTGCAAATCAAGGAGTTAGGCTCGCGAGTGGACTCTTTGCCAAAGGATTTTGACAAGCTGTTCGTATATCGCACTCCTATCAAGGATGTACTGATCGAATGTAATCAACGTAGTCTGAATCTGGCGGCTGAATGCCTTTTCAAGACGCTTGGCGCGTATCATAAGTCTGGTAATGGCAGAATGTTACAGCAGGGTTCGTGGGAGACGGGCAGGGTGGCGGTGGAGGCGTTTTTGCAGAAGGTGGGTGTTCCCAAAGGTCAGTATGTGATTGATGACGGTGCGGGTCTGAGTCACCGCAACCGTCTGTCGGCAAGATGTGTAACTAGTGTGTTATCATATATTTACAAGCACGATGGTTTTGATATTTACCGTGATTCGCTGGCGACGGGGTCGGTTGGGACGCTGGCGAAAAAGGAGAGGTTTAATGGGGAGAAATATCGCGACCGCGTCTTTGCCAAGACCGGTTATGTCGATGGTGTACGAACGTTAAGTGGTTACTGTAAAACGAGTTCTGGCAATTGGCTGGCCTTTTCGATTTTGACTAACAGTCCGCCTGCTACGTGGGGTACAATCGATCAGATCGTAAAAGAGATGATCGAGTAGCGGTTATTGTAACTCCTTATTTTTGGTGGTTGGGAATTGTTGTAACTCTTTATTTTTCGTTAGTGGAAATGCGCATAAGTGCTTATTTTACGTTGCTGGAATTGATGTAAGTGCTTATTTTTGCGTAACGATTATAACGATTAGGTAAGATGGGTAAGAAAAAAGTGCGAAATTCGGATGAATTCTGATGAAAAGTGATGTGGTTTGTACTATGTTTACACTATGTTTGTACTATGTTTGCACTATGTTTGTACCTACTTTTCACCCACTTCTTAACAGAAGTGGGTGAGTAAATGGGTAGATGAGTAAATGAGTAGATGAGGGGAAAGAAGAGGGCGGACCACTTGGGGGGATGGGGATGGGGATGGGGATGGGGAAGGGGCAGAAGTTAGAAGTCAGAAGAGGGCGGACCACTTGGGGGGGAGGAGGTTAGAAGAGTGCGAAAGGTTTGAAGGGTGCGAAAGGTGGATGAGTCGGTGGGGGGGTGGGATTTTGTTTGACATTTTGGGCTGGCCGTGGTAGTTTTGGGTTGTAGGCGAGATGGGATGTGTTGGGATGGGAAGAATTCACGCGAAGGGCTTAGACAGGCAAAGATGAGAAATAAGAATCCCGCAAAGGCGCCAAGGCGCAAAGAAAAGAAGAGAAAAAAGAGTTAAGAAAATAAGAGTGCCGCAAAGGCGCCAAGGAGAAGAATGGAACACGGATACCGCGGATGGGATGGATTTGACGGATTGTCGCGGATCAGGTTGAAAAATAGGGACAGGGAGAAGGAGAAAGGCAACAGGCACCGGAAGAAGGCACGAGGCACAAGGCATGAGGCACTAGGGGGGAAGAAAAAAGGAGAAGGGAAAGAATAGTATCCGCAGATTAACGCGAATGGACGCAGATAAAAAAAAAGTACGAAGAAGATTAGTTTACTCAAACTGACCGATTCTAACGAATCGGCCATTTTGAAGGCAATAGGCAATAGGCACGAGGCACTAGTAGTTTTGAGATCGGCGTTGCACTTATGAGTTGAATCCGCTTTATATGAAATATTCCCCAAAATCTTAAAATCTATACTATTATAAACCAGGGTATAATAAGGAGTTATGGAAATATTTTGATAGATTTTAGTGTTTTAGAGGTAAGGGAAAAACCTCATTATTGAGCTAATAATGAGGTTTTTTAACGGAGAGGGCGGGATTCGAACCCGCGGTACAGGCTTATACCCGTACGACGGTTTAGCAAACCGTTGCCTTAAGCCGCTCGGCCACCTCTCCAACATTCTGTCACTTATGAGGTTACGTCAATTTGAGGTGCTAAACGGATGACGGACACTCGAAGCTTAGCATTAAGCCGCCTGGTCCTGTTTCTTCTCGTAAAGATCCTCGTATGCTGCCGGGCTTAAATAACCCAACGTAGCGTGACGTCGTTTATGATTATAGAACACTTCAATATATTTGAAAACATCTTTTTTGGCACTTTCTCTTGTCTGGTACTTTTTGCCGTAAACCCATTCTGTCTTAAGGCTGCCGAAAAAACTCTCCATACACGCATTATCCCAGCAATCACCTTTACCGGACATGCTGCAAACAATTTTATGGTCATCAAGCATTTCCGCAAAGGCATCCGAAGCATACTGACTGCCGCGATCACTGTGATGGAGCAAACCGCAACCCGGCCGACGATGCATAAGGGCCATATTCAGAGATGAAACAACCAAAGCTGTATCGATACGATCTGACATCGACCAACCGACTATTCTCCGTGAAAACAAATCCATCACCCCCGCCAGGTACAGCCAGCCTTCTTCTGTCGGTATATATGTTATATCAGCTACCCATTTCTGATTAGGCTCAGTAGCGATAAAATCACGACCAAGCAAATTGTCAGCTACCGGCAAGTTGTGATTGGAGTCCGTGGTGACCACGAATTTGCGTTTAACACGTGAATACAGCCCCATTTGACGCATTACACGGCGAACCGTTTCTTTGCAACAAACAATATTTTCTTCACGTAAATCCTCATATACTTTGCGGTAGCCATATATGCGTTGGCTTTCACAGTAGGATCGGGCCGCCGCCTGGGCGATCTGCTCACGGCGTTGCTGCTGTCGGCTTGGCTTGCGATCCTGCCAGTCATAAAACCCACTGGTTCCAAGTTCCAGAACCTTGCACATGACAGAGACGGGAAACTTGTGACTGTGTTCTTTGATCCAGGCGTACTTCACATGGACTCCTTCGCAAAGTACGCCGCGGCTTTTTTTAATATTTCATTCTCCAGCTTCAGTTGTTTGTTCTCACGGCGCAATTGCTTCAAATCCTCCGCTACCGGCTGAGGCGCATCAGTCGAGGCTAACTCACCTGATTGACGATACTTACGAATCCAATTGCCTATCGACCAGCTCGATACCCCCAATCTGTTGGCAGCTTCAGCCAACGTATAGCCCTGCTCAACAACCAGCCGAGCTGCCTCTAACCGAAATTCCTTCGTATAACGTTTCTGCTTTGCCATAACGAACACTCCTTTCACTGTACTTCTTGGGCGGCATCATACCCTCTTTTCGAGTGTCCGTCATCCGTTTAGCACCTCA
>Ga0209703_1000029_pt1 | contig 33979 bp, 25 predicted proteins | sample PPLLak12cMay2015_2_FD_187256 | JGI IMG/M metagenome (GOLD analysis project Ga0209703, IMG submission 187256) | Freshwater sediment microbial communities from Prairie Pothole Lake near Jamestown, North Dakota, USA - PPLs Lake P8 Core (1) Depth... | ecosystem: Environmental > Aquatic > Freshwater...
GTCGCGACCCCGTCCCTGATGGCACGCAAGGAAGTCGTGGGCGGCGCGGCCGGCACTGCGATCAACAACGGCCGCGTCTACGTGGCTGCCGGCGGCGGCGGGCTGAGCGTGTTCAAGTAGGTCTGCCGGCGCAAGCCTCATCAAGAGGCCGGGCGATTGTCCGGCCTCAGGCTGTTGACAAACCCCCTCCCCCTCGACGGGGGAGGGATGGGGATAACCAGCGACTTGACCGCTTGCGGGCCTAGTCGAGTGGCTAGCAGTTCCATCAGAGCCAGGGAGAGTGAATCGCTCCGTCTGGACTTTGTCAGCATGCTGAGGCCGCGCGATCGCCCGGCCTTTTTTGTCCCGAATTATCGAGAGCGTTGGATTGATTTCGTTGAGGTTGGTAAATTGGGACTGTGTAAGCCGACCGCTCGACTGGCTTGCCTCGTGATGCGGGATGTCGCGGGTATCATGAAATGGGCCCATGACACGGAAGGCCGACATCGGCATCGGGTTTATTGGAAAAAGGAGAGGCAGTCATGAAATTCAGCTATTCCAAACTCACTCCCGTCAGCGCTGCCGTACTGATGGCGCTGGGTTCTTATTATGCTGTCGGTGCAGTGGCCCCGGCCCTGGTGCCGGGACGGACATTGATCGTCACCGGTGTTGCGCCTGTCGATGCGGCACCCACGCTTTGTGTCGACGACGCGGACCCGGCCACGACCGACACTTTCATCTGTGACAATCTTCGTTCGGCCATCGCTCACGCCAATGCAAACGGTAACGACACCGCTCTTGACAGAATCTTGCTGGCCAATGGCAGCGTGCATACCCTGATCCTGTCTGACAGTCTAGATGCTGAAGCGATCGAGGCCACAGACAACAGGGTAGGTGACCTCGATATCATCACTCCGATGAGCATCGAGACCGCTAATAACGCACTGGGCAAGGCCACCATCCAGGGCGACGCGGGTTTCAATGATCGCCTGCTGCATATCAATGCCACAGCTGGGCTGACGAACCTGATCCTGACCAAGGGGCAGGGGGTTCATATGAACGGCGGCGCGATCTACGCCGGTGATTTCGGCAATACCACGATTACCAGTTGCGTGATTACCGACAACTTTGCGAGTTGGGATGGTGACTACGGATTGCCCGAGGTGGATGGCGACGGCACGACCGAGCTCCAGGGCAGCGGGGGCGGAATCTACACCAAGGGGCCGCTGACCATCTCGCTTTCTACTCTGAGCAAGAACGACGCATCTACGTATGTCGGCACCCAACTTCTGGAATACGAGAAAAACGGCAACGGCGGCGCGATCTATGCCAGCCAGGCCCTGACCATCACCGATAGCACCATCGGCGGCGAAGGTGCGGCCAATGATGCGATCAACGGAGGCGGCATCCAGATGGCGGGCGGCAACCCGGTTCTCATCGAGCGCAGCACACTCAGCCACAACACGGCGGTAAGCGGCGGTGCGATGAACCTCGTGTCTCCGGCGGTAACGGCCACCATCATCAATTCGACGATTTCCGCCAACCACGTCACTGATGCCGGCGGCGGCCTCAATGTGAATGGCAACATGAGCATTCGCAATACCACGATTGCCAACAACCTGCAGGATTCTGGCGGACCGACGATCCCCAAGGGCGCCGGGGTGAACCAGTTCAATGCCGGTACCGTCACCATGCAGAGCACGCTCCTGGCCAATAACTACGCGGCTGCATTGGACCCAGTTCCTTTGCGTGCCAACTGCGGAAAGACGGGTGATGGCCCCACATCGCTGGCAAGTTCGGGCGGCAACCTGTCGACGGATATATCTTGTGCATTTACCGAGATTTCCGACCAGGCGAATGTGGCGGATGCCAAAATCGGTCCGCTGGAACTCAACGACAACACTCTGAACGGCAACTTCACGCATGCGTTGCTGAGCGGCAGCCCGGCCATCGACCGGGGCGCGTTGTCCGACTGCCCCGCGATCGACGAGCGCGGTGTTGCGCGCCCTCAGGGCGTGATCTGCGATGTGGGCGCTTATGAGGTGGTACAGGTACCGTCCGGCGGTGATGGCGGCTGCGCGATCGGCTCCGGCAAGTCGCCGTTCGATCCCGTGCTGCCGATGCTTGCAGCGCTTGGTCTGATCGGATTCGGCCTGCGGCATTTCCGTCGCGGTTGAACGCCACGCCCTGACCGGGGCTTGTCGACAGACTGGGTGCCGCCTGGTAACAGGCGGCGCTTTTGTTATGCCCTCAATCCAGCAATTGCGGTGCCAGGAAGGTCCCGGGCTCCGAGGTCGATTGCAGCAACTGCACGACCTGGTTCTCGGCCCCCAGTACGACAAGATCGTTCAGGCCATCACCGTTGACGTCGCCGGCGGCCAGCCGCGAGGCCGATATCGGCATGGCGATATCGGCGCTCTGTGTGTATCCGCCGCTGCCGTCCTGCATGAACAGGTTGAGGGTGGAGTAGACGGTGGTGGGGGAGCCCACCGGATAGAAACCCACGGTCGCGAAGTCCGGCCGTCCGTCGCCATCGAGGTCCGCGGTCACCCCGTCGTCGATGCCATTCACTCCTGCCAGGGAGGTGTCAACCGCGGCAAAACTCCCGGGAGGGCTCTGCAGCAAGGTCGTGACCTTGGCCTTGTAGTCAGTGCTGCTCGGGGTGAAGAACTCCACCACGTCCGTCGTGCCGTCGATGTCGTAGTTGGTCAGCGCGAGCATCTGTGTGTTGAGGCCGGTCTGCGGCGACAGCGTGACCGCGGCCGCGAGCACGCCTCCAGCCTGCTGGTAGACGATGCCCAGTTCGGTGTCCCGCACATAGTTGACGATCGAGATCACCATGCGGAACACCAGGTCGTCCCGCCCGTCGCCGTTCACGTCGCCGAGGGCGACATGGCCCGGCCTGCCCGGCAACGGAATCAGCGTGGGCGCGAGGAAGCTCCCGCGATTGTTTGCATCCTGGACCAGCAGGGTGGCGCCCTGTCCGAGAGCGAGCGATTCCGATGCCACGATATCTGGCAACCCGTCGCCGCTGACGTCGCCGACGGCGAGGACGTACGGTGAGGAGGGCTCGACGCCGAGGCGCTGCGGTACCTGGAAGGTTCCAGGGCTGCTCTTGTCCTGCAGCAGCATCCAGACCGATTGATCGGTCGTCGAGATCTCCGCGCTCCGTCCGTCATCGGTGATCACCAGATCCACCGCACCGTCGCCGTCGATGTCGTCCAGGGCCATCTTCCAGGGATAGACGCCGACGACATAGGTCTGCGCTGGCGCGTAAACGTCTGGCGCGGTCTGCAGACGGACCACCAGCCGTCCTTCGCGCTGGTCCATGGCGCTGGCGTACTCGGCGAGGGTGAGGATGTCGGCACGGCCGTCACCGTCGATGTCGGCCACCAGCACGTCGGTCGGCACCCACAGCGGGAACAGCCAGTCGGTGTCATCGCCACCGCCGCATCCATGCAGCAGCACGCCTGTCGCAGCGAGCAGTGCCGCAACGATAAGTCTGTTCGAAATCATGTCCCCCCCTTTTTGCGGGCCGCGAGGCGTGCTGCCCGGACGTCAAAAAAATGACCGTACAAAACCCAATGTCGATCTAGGGTAGCGCTGACTTGTTCCGTTCGTGGTGAGCCCTTCGATCTGCTCAGGGCGAACGGGCCAAATGAAACCGCCTATTCCTCTAGGTTACATCCAGAAAATCGGGGCGAGGCGCCCCTCCCACAAGTGAGTGAACACAATTGCCACCGCCACAGTTTTGGTCAGCGATGAGCTTTTGTGGGAGATTCTATGTCTCCATGCAAGTCCGGATAAGGCGGTGGCATGGTTTTGTGGGAGGCCCGCCCCCGGGGCGATGCGATGTTTCGCGCGCCACTGACGCTGGCGATGGCGCCCTGCCTGCAAGCAGCACCCGTTCACCTCAGCCGCGGGTAAGACGAAAAAAGCCGCGCGGTTTCGAACCGCGCGGCTTCTGGGTTGATGCCTATCAGCCGGTCAGGGCTGAACAGCGTTCTCTTGCCGGATCTGCTCCTCGGTCCGGGTTTTGGCCGGATCGCCGCTATCGGCTCCAGCGTTTTCCTGCTGCAGTTTCAGGCGCTCGCGTTCCTGCTCGAGTTCCTTCTGGGCAGCCTCCTCGGAGGCACTTTGCGGGTCCTTGGCCTGTTCGGACTGCTTCATCTTCTTGCAGTCATCGTCCTTGGCCTTTTGCAGGCTCTTGCTGCCAGAACCCATCTTCTGGCCGGTACCACTCATGCCGCCGCCACTGGTGCCTTGTGCAAAAGCCGCACCGCTGGCCAATGCTGCAGCGAGTAGGGAAACGATCAACAAATTCTTGCGCATGACAACTCCAATCAATCGAAAAACATCAGAATAAATGGCTCGGGAAACGCCGGCTTATTACGTCATCGCGAGACCCGCAGGAACGTGGCGATCCAGGATCCATTGATTTGCATACACCCTGGGTTGCTTCCCGCCACCGCCTTCGGCCTCGTCTCTCAAGGCAACTGCACTCGCAAAGAAAAGACAAATCAGTGTCTCTTAAGGTCGGGTGTGGTCACCGCAACAGATAGATAAGCATCTGCTCAGGGACACAGCGGACCGCAGGACTCAACAACCACATGCAATCCGCTCAAGACACCTGCCCTTCGGCCAGACCGCAAATCCTGCTTTGCCTGGATGTGCGGCCAACCTCTCGAACTCAGGGCTGGAGGTTCTGCTGCAGGCGAATCTCATCCTGAGTTTGTTGTTTCTGCATGACGCCATCCTGCGTTCCGGAACCATCCTGTTTTCTCAGGCGCAGACGCTCCTGCTCGCGCAGCTGCTCCTGGGTTTTGGCGCTGTCGGCAGAGGCTTTCTGTTGCTCCTGGCTCATGCCCTGACCCTTCTGTTGGCTATAGCTGCCGGACCCCATGTTCTGGCCAGAGCCACCAGAGCCACCGCCGCTGCCACCGCCACCACCTTTTGCCAATGCAACACCGCTGGAAAGCGCAGCAACCAGAACCGAAACCATCAACATGCTTTTGCGCATGATCTACTCCTTTTAAAGTGAACGAAGAACCAAACTACACTCTCAGTATATGAATACCTGCACGTCCTGATATTTCACGAATGCCACGAAACGTAACCAAATGTAACCGGGGCACGAGGTGCTCAAGAGAGCCGCGAGTGGTGATTGGCAAATGCTCGAGGCAGGAACCGAGTCGTGGGTCATCCTTGCTCGGCTGAGAATACTTACAACTGTGTACGGGTCACAGAATGTGGTCTGCCAGACCTGACAAACATAACAAGCATAGGCCTAGATCAAGGAAACTTGGCCAAAGATAGGCTGGCGAAAATGGTTCGACTTCGAGATCACATTTCGTCCCAGCCGGTTTTTTCGCCAAGAAGTTCATCCAGTTCCGGGATTTCCGGCCTGAAATGCTCTATAAGCATTGCACGGACGGCGTCGTTGTCCTTGCTATAGGCCCCCATGTTCGCAACAGGATAGTCCCCGGCCAGGGGTTGCATGCCCAGGAAGGCATGGATCCTGTCCATTTCCTGCTGGGTATTGGCAAAGAACCGGTCCGCGTTGACGACGAGCAGTTCCTCCTTGCCGAACTTGCCCATCCAGCGCTTGAGCTTGGGCCCATAGGTGCTGACCGCAAGGGGCCCGTTACCGTAGTCGAGGTCCATCGATCCAGCCAGTTTTGCGAGTATCCGTGACTTCATAAAGTCTTCAAGCCCGACGTTGAGGCCCCCCATCTTTCTCTTTTGGTAATAGGAGGAGATGCTGCGGTCTGCAGGATTCCTCAGCATCAGGATCAGCTTGACTGGGGATAACTGGGCACGAATTCGATCATCCGCTCCCTCGGCTGCGAAATAGCCAGGTGACGCCTCTCCCGTAAAAAAGGGCTGACTGTCGCAGATGGCTGGAAAGTGCGAGAGGTACCATTCGAGGCCGAACTCGAACTTGCTACTGAAGAAATTGATTTCTTTTGTGTGAGGGCATATTGCCTGGGGATGGCGTGCAAGGTATCCGAAGAGAGAGGTGGTTCCGCATTTCGGGGCGCCGATGATGATGAAATTTAGCGATGCGGATTTCCTGCCTGGCCAGTCCGCGTTGGCGAGAGCCGGGATCTTTGATATCGCGCGCCTCCGTGCAAACAGGGCATTTAGCTGAGCGGATTTCTCCATGTCGCCGCGCTCCTGATACAGAACGGACAGCGCCGCCAGAATCAACCGACTGCCTTTGTTCTGTATGCGGATTGTTTCCACCAGGCGAATGGCCTCGTCCAGAAGGTCAGGATGTCTGGCGATGGAAAATTTCAGCGCGCGAAGCGGGTTGCGAAAATCACCTCCAAGCTCGATTGACTTCATGAAGGCAATCGACGCCGCGCGGTTGTCTCCGGCCTGCCTCGCCGCGAGGCCCCGCAGATATGCTAATTCAGGCGCGTCTGGATGATGCACAAGAGCGTCATCCACGCGGCTCGCTGCTCCCGCCAGGTCGTTCAGGGCGAGCAGGCATTTGATCCCTACACTGACAGCAGCCAGCCAGCCAGGGCTGTCCGTACCAACCTGCTGCAGCTGCGTTGCAGCTTCGCGATACCGTCCGGTTGCATGAAGGGCCTTGCCCGACAAGAGCTGGCGCCGCCAGGACAACTCCGGAGATTCCTCAATCATTTCGCTGAGAGCCAGCGCACGCTCGGCATGCCCTCTTTCGAGCTCGATGATTCCCTCGTAATAGGGCAACAGGACACCCATCCCTACTCCGTGCCCGGCGTCTGCAAGCAATGCCTGCTCGAGTTCATCGATCCGGCCATCCTGGACGAGCCGGTCAAGTTCCGATATCCGTGCCTGAACTGGCATATCTGCACCGGCGTTGCCGGACGAACCAAATTGCGTTGCATCGTGCGACAAGGGGAATCCTTTTTCCGGCCTATTCATAATTAAACCAATACATCCGATTGCTGGGTTGAGGAAGGCAAGCAGTGTCGAGCGCCTGGAGAGCACACGAGCATGTCCAATACTCTATTCGCGGCCACATCATAATCGGCTTGCCACACACAACGACCCTCGTGGTAGACAAGTTCGCCGCGTGTCGCAACGCTGTGAACACGCCTCGATCATCACCAGCTTTGTTCGGCGACAATCAACAACCGCGTCGGTCCAGAAGCCATCGTTTACAATGGGGTACCCGTGACACAGACCGCCATGACCGTATTGGACAGACCTGATAATGATCACAGTTCAGTGCAGGCGTGATTATCCGGATTGATCATTGCCGATGACAACCAAACCTTTGATGCGCAGCGCCTGGCAAATCCAGAAATCGGTGGTTTTCGCCCTGTTCCTGCGCGAGCTCAAAACCCGTTTCGGTACCTACAAATTCGGCTATTTCTGGATGCTGCTCGAGCCCATGGCGCATGTCGTCGTAATGAGCGTACTGTTTTCCTACATCCGCGGCCGTTCGTTGTTCGGCATCGATTTTCCTGTGTTCATTGTTACCGGGATTGTGCCCTTCCTGTTGTTCAAGAACATTGCGTTGCGGGTGATGGACGGCGTCAACGCCAATCGTGCGCTGTTCGCCTACCGCCAGATCAAGCCGATGGATACCTTCGTCGCGCGGACCCTGCTGGACACATTCCTTGCGCTTGCCACGGCCGCACTGATCTTGCTCGGTATGGCATGGGTCGGTTTGGAAGTGCCGTTCCGGGATCCGTTTTCCGTAGTCGCGATAATGGCAATCCTGGTGCTGATGGGGTTGGGCCTGGGAATGATCTTGTGTATCGTGGTCAAATACCTTCCGGAAGCGAAGACGCTGATCCGGATTGCTTTTCTGCCGCTGTACTTTCTCTCGGGCATCATCTTTCCGATTACCAAGGTGCCGCAAGAATTTCTGCCTTACCTGCTATGGAATCCGGTGCTGCACGCAATCGAGCTGATGCGTGCGGCATTCTTCGACCAGTACCATATGCTGCCGGATATCAGTCTGCTGTTTATCTGGATGACGACTTTGGTGGTGCTTTTTGTGGGGCTGGCCTGGTATCGCACCAATCGCAATGCCCTGCTGGCGATATGATCGAACTTCAGAACCTCACGAAATCCTATCGGCTGGCCAACGGTGAGCGACGCTATATTTTCCGCGACCTCAACTTCAGTTTTCCCGACGGCACCAACATCGGCCTCATAGGCCGCAACGGCGCCGGCAAGTCGACCCTCTTGAGGCTTGTCGGCGGGATCGACCAGGCCGACCACGGTCGAGTCGTCACCGACAAGCGCATCTCATGGCCCGTCGGCCTGTCCGGCGGTCTTCAGCCTACGCTCACAGGCCGCGACAGCGTGAAATTCGTCTGCCGTGTCTATGGCCAGAATCACGAGGAAATGCTGGAAACAATCCGCTTCGTGCAGGACTTCGCCGAGATCGACGACTACTTTGACCAGCCGGTCAAGAGCTATTCGTCCGGCATGCGGGCACGCCTCAACTTCGGTCTGAGTTGGGCATTCGATTTTGACTACTATCTGATGGATGAGATCGGCGCGGTGGGCGATGCGCGCTTCAAGCAGAAAAGCCGCGAACTGATGGAACGACGCATCAGCCGTTCCAACATCATCCTGGTGTCGCATGCCATGCCGGAAATCGCCCGGCTGTGCAATGTGGTGGTGCTGGTCAATGACGGACACGCTATCCTGTTCGAGGATGTCGACGAAGGCATCCGCGCTTACCAGGAAACCGCTGGCGCGCCCCAGCCGAAACGGACCCAGCCCGTCGCAGGAACGGGCCCGTTACAATCCGCAGGGGCCGTGGTCGGTTCGACGCCGGTTGCAACCGCGCAAACAAGACTGGACTCCCGTTCCTGACATGCTGCACAAACTGAAGAAAAACCTGGCGTTCTGGATCATCGGCGCGCCTATGGCGCTGGCAGTGTTTTATTACGTCTTTCTGGCGGCCGACCGCTACGTCAGCGAGGCGAAGATCACCGTCAGGCAGGCCGGGGATTCCGCCTCTGCCGACGTTTCCGGCATCGCACTGATGATGGCCGGAGTGAGCACCGGCTCGCGCGAGGAGACCCTTTACCTGCGCGACTACATCCACTCGCTCGACATGCTCAAGCACCTCGACGCCAAGTTCGGGCTGCGTGAAGCCTACGATTCGAAAAAAACTGATCCGTTGTTCCGGCTGTATGCCGACACCAGCCAGGAGTGGTTCCTGCGCTATTACCGCAATCGCGTCGAGGTGGTGTTCGATGATTTGACCGGCCTTCTGAGCGTGCGCGTGCAGGCCTTCGATCCCGAACTGGCGAAGCAAGTTAACGCCGAGATCATTGCCCAGAGCGAACGCTTCGTGAACGAGATCTCACATCGCATGGCGCGCGAGCAGATGGCTTTTGCCGAAACCGAGATGCTCAAGGCGCGCGAGCGTTACCAGACGGCCAAGAACCGCCTCATCGCGTTCCAGAACAAGCACAAGGTGCTCGATCCGCTGGCCCAGGCACAGGCCAGCGCCACGCTGTCGGCCCAGTTGGAGGGCGAGATCGCCCACAAAGAGGCAGAGCTCAAGACCCTGACCGGCTACCTGCAGGATAATGCCCCGCAGGTGGCAGTCGTCCGCAACCAGGTCGCAGCGCTTAAGGCCCAACTCGACAAGGAGCGCGGCAAGGTGGCCTCGCAGGACGGTAGCCGTCTCAACCGCCTGGCCTCGGAATACCAGAATCTGGCGATCGAAGCCGGCTTTGCCGAGGACGCCTACAAGGCGGCCCTCACCGCCATGGAAACCACCCGCATCGAGGCTAGCCGCAAGCTGAAGAGCCTGGTGGTGGTGGAATCGCCGGCCCGGGCCGAGTCCGCAATCTACCCGCAACGCTTCTACAATCTGGCCACCTTGCTGGTGATTCTGGTGCTGGTGTACGGAATCACGCGCCTGGTCATCGCCACCATTCAGGACCATCGGGACTAAACATGGGCTTCATGCGCTTTTTCACCTTCCTCGCCGCCCTGATGCTCGCAGTCGCCGGCAACCCGGCCGCGGCGCAGGGCGTGTCCGACATCAACAGCATCCTGCAGAACCCGCTGCAGCCTCCAGCGGCGACCACGCCCGCCGCCCGGGAGCGGCCGCTGCTCAGCGCGCCGGTCCAGCAGATCAGTCCGCAGCAGTTCGACTACGCCGCCAACCTGAAGAGCGACGTCTTCGGCGCGCAGCTGTTCAGCGGCGCCTTCGCCCGTGAAGGCGCGACCCAGTTCAACCCCGACTACCTCATCGCCGTCGGAGACAGCGTGCAGGTACGGATTTGGGGCGCGTTCGAGTCCGACTCGATCCATGTTGTCGATCCCAAGGGCAACATCTTCCTGCCCCACGTCGGGCCGGTCAGCGTGCTCGGGGTGCGCAACCAGAACCTGCAGGCCACGGTGGAGAATGCGGTGCGCCGGGTGTTCAAGGCCAACGTCTCGAGCTACGCGAGCCTGGCGGCGGCCCAGCCGGTGCGGGTGTTCGTCGGCGGTTCCGTGCATCGCCCCGGGCTCTACAGCGGCACCTCGATGGACAGCCTGCTGCACTACCTGGACCAGGCGGGCGGCATCGACCCCGAGCGGGGCTCCTTCCTCAAGGTGCAGGTCAAGCGCGGCGAGGACTTGCGCGCCACGGTCAACCTTTATGAATTCCTGCTCGCCGGCCGCATGCCGCTGATCCAGCTGGCCGACGGCGACGTAATCTTCGTCACCCCGCGCCAGAACACCGTCAAGGTCAATGGCCTGGCGGCCAGCGCCAAGCGCTTCGAGTTCGCCCTCGGCGGCAACTACAGCGTCGCCGATCTGGCCCGGCTGGCCAAGCCGCTCGCCACCGCGACCCACGTGCGCGTCACGCGCAACACCGGCACGATCCGCAACGTCGAGTACTTCGCGCTGGGAGAGGCCGGCGGCGTCGCGGTCGAGAACGGCGACGAGGTCGAATTCACCGCAGACAAGAAGCCCGGCACCATCACCGTCCGGGTCGAGGGTGAACACAAGAGTGCGCAGGAGTACGTGCTGCCCTACGGCATCAGGCTGGGCGAGCTGATGAGGCAGATCACGTTCACCGCAGACTCGGATTCCACCAACCTTCAGCTCTTCCGACACAGCGTCCGCGAACGGCAGAAGCAGATGCTCGCCACTGCCCTGAAGGGGCTGGAAACTGCCGTGCTGACCGCGCGTTCCGCCACCAACGAGGAATCGCGCCTGCGCATGGACGAGGCCGAACTGATGCTGAAATGGGTCGAGCGCGCCAGGGAGATCGAGCCCAGCGGCCAGGTGATGATCGCCCAGGCGGCGCAGCGGGACGAGCTGCTTCTGGAGAATGGCGACATCATCCGCGTGCCGAAGCGCGACGGCCTGGTCCTGGTAAGCGGCGAGGTCGTCTTCCCCAACGCCATCGCCCACGATCCCAAACTCGACCTCGATGGGTACATCCGCCGCGCCGGCGGCTACTCGCAGAGCGCCAATACCTCTCGCGTCATCGTCGCCCATCGCGACGGCAGCTTCGAAGAAGCAAGCGGCGGTGGATGGAGCTACTTCGGCGCGCGCGACCAGACCGAGGTCAAGGAAGGCGACGAAATCCTGGTCCTGCCGAAGATCAAGACCAAGAGCATCGAGGTCACCCGCGGCATCACCCAGATCATTTACCAGATGGCGATTGCGGCGAAGGTTGTCCTCGATTTGTAGTTTCTTGCCCAACTTGTTGATGCAAGTCCGAAGAAATTTTACTGCTCAATAATTGGCTTGACTGGGATGAAGATCGGGTGACTTTTCAACTTGTTAGTCCGATGTCTTTCAGGCTGGAGTTTTCTATTACTGGTCTTCGGATATGAGTGTTTACGAACGAGTATGCGTTGGTATTCGCACACACAAATTCGGTCAAGCCGAACGGGATTTGTATCAATCCTTAAGTGATTACTTTCCAGCGAACGACATTTTCATGGTCGTGGATGAGACCAGGAAGGCAATTGATATTCCACCGGAGTTCAACAAAATTGGCTTTGATAATAGCTCTCTGAGGGAGCTCGGTCTTCTGGCCGATTTCCCAAAAGTGGGTTGGTTGTGTGGTGACTATTTTTATTATTTTTTGCACAAAGCAATTTCTGCTGATGCTTACTGGATGGTTGAGCCTGATGTCCGCTTTACTTTCCGGAATGTTGGTGGGTTTTTCAGGCTTTTTGAACAGGAGGATGCGGAGCTGCTTTTAACAAACTTCGGGCCACGACAAGCTCGCTGGCCCTGGTATAAAACAGCGCTTCAGGTTCATGACTCAGTTTACGGTTGTGCATTTCCTCTATCGAGGTTGTCGGGACACGCAATTGAAGTCCTTTTCAAGGAACGCCAAAAGATTTCATCAAGACTGGTTGAACAAAATGATAACTGGATGAGTTATCCCAATGATGAAGCTTTTGTTGCGACGGCTGCGATGAAATTTGGGCTGGGTTGTGCAGATATTATGTCCAAAAATAAAAATGCGTTCACGCACTTTTCAGTATATTACCCCTACTTGTGGCCGGCCGCGCGGAAGGTGATTCCAGAGGATAAAGTGGTGCATCCTGCCTTGATTGAGGGTGAGTTTTGGCCTGTTCTTAACAAAAAGATCAATTCGGCCTTGAACAGATCCGACCTGCTTGCGCTTGTTAATGCAGCCTCGGCCGGCGTGGAGGAAAAGGATTTGGAGCTTGTGAGGGAAGCGTTTCTAAATGGAATCGAGCATTGGTTGAAAAGAAACGGTTTTTTTTCCGGGATTGAATGATTATGTCCGATCGGTATGCTGAATATCAAATCCGTTATGGAAACAAAACCATAACAATGACTGTAAGTGATCCTGATGATTTGATACAAAAGCGTCATGTGCATGGGCGCTTTTACGAAATCGAGGAACTTGAATATATTCGCACATTATTGCCGCCGAATAGTACTGTCGCTGATGTCGGTGCGAATGTTGGTAATCATTCCTTGTTTTTTTCTCAAGTATGCCGGGCGGGTTGTGTAATCGCGTTTGAAGTGAATGAGGAAGCTATTGATCTGTTAAAAAGAAATGTCGCGATTAATCGTGATAAAGCGATTGACTTGAGTTGTGTCGGCTGCGCTGTCGGGAATGGAGGCGGTTTCGTTAAAGTGAAATCCAAGGGGTCTCCACATAATCTTGGCAGTGCTACGTTTGTGGCTTCTCCGGATGTGTCTGGATACCGCATGGAGGCTTTGGACAAGTTGTTGGATGGCCGTGACGTCGATTTCATCAAGATTGATGTAGAAGGAATGGAATTTGACGTTTTGGAAGGCGCGCTGGAGACAATAAGAAGAAGTCGCCCGATTCTTTTTGTCGAAGTCAGGAAAAATGATCTGGATAGATATTTTTCCATTATGAAATCGATGAATTATCGAACCGAGAGGACATTTCAGCGTTATCGCGGCGTCTTCACGTTTTCTGCGTTATATGGCCGTTGAATGGTTATTTCCGACACGGCAAAAATATAGCAAAAAAAGCAAAATTTTGCCTTGAAGAAATACTCCCTAAAACTCGCACCTGATAACTACAGCTTCATGCTTTAGGCATCATCAATTACCATTCCTTGCCTTCCCAAGAAAATCTGGCGGAAATGCCTAGGCAGGTAAAGAAACTCATAAATGTCAGCTGTCTACACATGCCGACAGATTGTGCTATGGTCGGGCACCTGTTTTAAATGGGCTTGGTCCGATGGTGGGTGATACCGGCCAGATTGGGAGGCGAGCCGGTCGCTGCATGCTGACAACGCTCCATTACGTGAAAAAAAAATGCTCGCCGACATTGCTGGGTAAGCGATTTCTCTAACCTCAGAGTGTTTGCTGAGACCTGGGTTGTTCATGAAAATCCGACTGACTGACAGGGCTAGGGCGATGCGCGGCCAGGCGCTACTTGGCATATTCTGGATTGCCAGGCCGCTCAGGAGGCTGCCTGCAGTGGGCCGTCTGTATTCTGTATCGCTCGGCAAGCTGGTCGGCAAAACCCGCCTGTTCGATTCCGCCTTCTATCTGGAGGCCAATCCCGATGTCGCCCAGTCGAAGGTCTCCTCGCTGCGGCATTACGTCGCTTATGGCGATCGTGAGGGCAGGCAGCCGATGCCTTTCTTCGACCCCTGCTACTACCGGGCTCATGCAAAAGGCAAACTCAAGTCGATCAATTCATTGCTCCACTATGCCTGGATCGGCCGCTACCTGCGGGTCTCGCCTTCGCCCTGGTTCGATGTGGCCTATTACTTTGCCCACAACAAGGACGTCGCCCGTTCGGGTCTCGATCCGCTGATTCATTATCTGCGGTACGGTGGGCTGGAGGGCCGCTCACCCTGTGCAAATTTTGATGGCGCCTTCTATCTGCGCTGCAATCGTGATGTGGCAGAAAGCAGGGTAAATCCGCTGCTTCACTATCTGCTCTTTGGTCGCATTGAAGGCCGGGCCTCCCTGCCGGCCTATGTGATGGAATCGGACCCTGAAAATGAGGCCACCATCCCGTCTGCCAGCTTGCCGTCAGGGGAGGAGTGGCATGCCTTGCGTGCCAGGCGCAATCCTGCATCTGCGGTCGTCGATGTCCTGGTGCCTGTTTACAAGGGAAGGGCTGAAACACTGCGTTGTCTATTCAGTGTACTGGCATCGACCAACAAGACGCCCTATGAACTGGTAGTGATCAACGATGCCAGCCCCGATCCTGAACTGACGGACGACCTGGAAAGGCTGGCGAACAGGGGCCTGTTCACGCTGTACGCAAACGACAAAAACCGGGGGTTCGTGCACACGGTGAACCTTGGCATGGCGCTGCACGGCGACCGTGACGTGGTGCTGCTGAATTCTGACGCGGAGGTCTACGGCGACTGGCTGGACCGGCTGCGCAATGCATCCCGACGCCATGAGCGCACGGGCACCGTCACCCCGCTCTCCAATAACGCGACCATCTGCAGTTACCCCCGTTTCCTGCATGACAACCCGTATCCACTGGAGATCGGGTACGCCACCCTGGATGCCATTGCTGCGACCGTCAATGCCGGAGTCGAGGCCGAGGCCCCGACCGCGGTCGGCTTTTGCGTATACATCCGGCGTGATTGCCTGGATGAGGTCGGATCCTTTGACGAGGAGGCCTTCGGCAAGGGCTATGGCGAGGAAAACGATTTTTGCCAGCGCGCTATTCGCAAGGGTTGGCGGAACATCATCGCGGCGGATGTGTTCGTCCGTCATTGGGGTAGCACGTCCTTCCAGGGCGAGCGGGCCAAACGTGTTCAATCTGCGCTCAAGATAATGGACAGGCGCTATCCGGACTACCAGAGAGATGTCAGGCAATTCATCGAACGGGACGTTCTTGCACCGGCACGTCACCAGCTTGATTGGGCACGCCTGAAGGCGCAGTCCGGGTCCGAGAACGTGCTCATCGTATGCCACAGTCGCGGCGGCGGAGCGGAACGTCACGTACAGGAAGATACCCGGGAGCTGCTGGCCGTCGGGGTAGGGGTGTTTTACATGCGGCCACAGCGTGGGCGGCCATCCCATGTCCAGATTACCCATCCGTTCTGCACGACCTTGCCGAATCTCGAGCCATTCAGGCTGGCGGATGTCGGGGTACTGCAAACTGCGCTCGGCGAGTTGGGCATCACGCGGATCCACGAGCATGGACTGGTCGATTTTGCACCCGAGGCGCCGCAGCAGATCCAGGCCCTTGCCCAGGGGCTCGGCGTGCCCCTGTGGGTGGATATCCACGACTACAAGATCATCTGCCCGCGAATCAATCTGATCGACCGTGAAGGGAGATATTGCGGCGAGCCGGCTGACGAGGCCCGCTGCGATGCCTGCCTGGTATCGGATGGCAACGATTTTGGCGTGCGCAGCATCCGGGACTGGCGGGCGATGCATCATCAGGTGTTACGGGGAGCAGAGCGAATTCTCGTGCCGGATCAGGATGTGGCTGACCGGCTGGTCAGGTACTACCCGGATATTGAATACACCGTGTCGCCGCATGATGATCTCGACTCCGTCAGTGTCGCGATCCGTCAACTCGAGCTCGAGGCTGGCGAACGGCTTAGAATTGTGGTGATCGGCGCCATCGGCAGAATGAAGGGCTACAACATACTTCTGGCCTGCGCACGGGATGCGAAGAAGCGGAAGCTTCCCCTGGATTTCATTCTTTTTGGCTACAGCATGGACGATTCCCGGCTGGAACAGGCAGGTGTCACGGTAACCGGACGCTACCTCGAGCAGGAGGCGCTGGACAAGCTGCACGCGCTCGCTCCTCATGTGGTCTGGCTTCCCTCGACTTGGCCCGAGACATACAGCTATACCCTGTCGCTTGCCATCAAGGGGGGGTACCCGGTTTTCGCATTTGATTTGGGCGCCGTTGCCCACAGACTTCGCGGCCATGGGATGGCGGCTGGCCTGATGCCGATCAGTCATGCGGATCACCCCAGGCAAGTAAATGAGTTCTTCGAAGTCCGCAGAAACGAATATCAGAACCTAGTTCATTGAAATCACTGAAATGGCCAATCATCCGTTTTTTATACTCGGGTGCGTGCGTTCAGGCACCACCATGCTTCGCAAGATGCTGAACCTGCATCCCAATCTGACAAGTCCCGAGGAAACGCAATTTTTTCGGATGGCAGAACCTTTCGGTTTGCCGGGATACAACAATTTCGTGATGAACAACCCGGTGATAAAAAGGCACCGCGAAATCGACGGGGTAAGCGAGGAAGAGTTCAGGAAGATTCTTGCCAAGTCTGATTCGCGCATGAATTTGTGCGCGCGCTATATGAGGTTTTTCATGCAGCGCCGCAAGCCCACAGCCAGAAGATGGTTTGACAAGTCACCCCAGAATGTCTACGGAGCCCCGATGATCATGGCGCGCCCTGGACCGAAACTCATCCATATCTATCGTGATCCGGTTGATGTGGTGTCGAGTTTGCGCATCGGCAAAGTCGTCAAGGTGGAAAGCCTGATCGGCGCCTGCAACTACTGGAACGAGGCGGCTGACATCATGTTTACCATGAAGCGCGCCTACCCCAAGCGGGTGATGGAAATAAGCTATGAAGATTTCGTGCGCAACCCCTTGGCAGGGCTCGAGTCGATCACCCGGTTCCTGGGTGAGGCGTTCGACCCGGCATGGTTCGAGGGGATTACTGCGCGCGAAATCTCGCATCGCGATGGCGGGGTGCTGAGTCCGGATGAAATTGCCGAGGTGGAACACCGCTGCCTGCCAGGGCGGCTGCGCTACGGCTATGCACAGTCTTCGGAGGACGGTGTGATTTGAATCCTGGAGTCGAGTCGATCGCGAGCCTGGCGGGCAGCCGAGTTGTCGCCGAGTTGGCGTCTCAGCAAAGCTATAGGCGCGATGCCCCTTCGCAAGTCATGATCGCTGACGCTGCGGCGGAGTCTTTTCGTCCCGCTTTTTCACGACAGCATGCCATCCTGCCGCCGCAGTGCCTTTACGCAATCGACAATGCCGTGGTGTTCGGCAAAGGGGCGATTCTTCTTGACGGTGCCGTCGTCAGGGATAACCTCGAGGGTGCCCCACTCGACAAGATCCTCGCTGCTGCTGGCGGAAGCGCGAGATCTGTCGCAAGGGTCATTGAAGAGCCGGTCCTGTATACGACTCGATACGGCGTAAAAAATTACGGTCATTGCCTCACGGATATTGTGCCGCGCATCGTTCAGGCCATCCGGGCCAAGCCGGATTTGCGCATTGCCCTGCACCCCGAGTTCGTTGCTACGGCTCGCAGTGCATTGCTGGCGTTGGGCTGCCAGGAGCGCCAGTTCATTTCACTGGATGAGAGCCCGACACTGCTCGTCCAAGGCTACTATGCAAGCCCCTGCAATATCCACCCGCTGGTCCATTCGCCAGTGGCGGTGAAGATAATCCGTAGCGAGTTTGACGAAGAGACTTTGTTCCGCAGTTCGCCGCTGCGGGCTGACAAGCTTTTCGTCACACGGTCGGATGCCGGCACGCGTCACCTGGCAAATCATGCCGAAGTTGCGGGTGTATTGAAGGACTACGGGTTTGTGGAAGTGGCGGTGGGGGGGATGTCGCATCTGGAACAGGCTGCGCTTTTTTATCAGGCGCGGGAAATCATCGGTCTGGCGGGCGCCGCATTAACGAATGTGCTCTATTGCAGGGGTGGAACGCGAATGACTGTATTGGCTCCGGCAACAATGCCCGCCTTGTATTTCTGGGACCTTGCTGCCCACGTTGGCGTGGATTTTCGCATCGGCTATTTTCCTGCATTGACGCCGACTCGCGGGATCCATTCTGATTTCAGTGTTGACGTATCGCATCTCGCCGGAATTGCTGATTCGAGAAATCTCGAAACTGATTCGATACGAGCCAGGTGGCTTTGATGAAGAAAGCTTTAATCGGTCATGCCATCAGCCAGCTATTGGATAAAAGCCGATCTACGTCTGGAAACAAGAATTCAATGGGGGGGGATCTGTTCACTGCCGATGTGATTCCAGCACCCCAAATCGCTGGAAAACCTGACGTGACCGGCTATGTTGAGCGGTTTGAGACCGTTTCCGTTCGCGGCTGGGCGGTTCGGCCTGACGGGAGTCGCATCCGTCTTGGCTTAAGAATAAATGGCCAGACACATCCACTCGACGTGGTTTGGGTCGAGAGGGCGGATGTCGCTCAGCAGCATGGGGCTCAGCACCGTATCTCCGGCTACCAATGCATCTTTTCATGGGAACTGACTAATTCCGTCAAGACTGCCCTGCGTAATGGCGATTCGATAGAAGTAATCGCGGACGATGTTGCGTTGCCTATTCTCGCCACGATGCCAACTCCTGCGACATTGCTTCTGCCCGAGACGCTTGCGATGAATCTCAGGACGCCCGAAGTCAGTACCAGTATTGATTCCTGGGGGCACTTCACATTGCAGGGGTGGGCCGTCGTGGGCGGGAGGGAGCCCCATACATATTCGTTGCTCTGCAACGGCAAGCCCATCGAATGTACCGTCCTCACCAATAGACGTCGGGACGTGGCTCATGCCCTTGGAATCCAGTCCCTGGATACTGGCTTTGAAATCGAGCTGCCTGGATATCTCTGGGAATTCGTACCCGAAAATGAAGATGCGCGCATTGATATAAACGCAGACGGTGCCCCCCTTACTCTGGAGTCTCTTGTGCTTAGCCGTGCAAAGGCGGCCTGTTGGGTGAAAGAAATCAGCCGCATGGGTGAAGGACAGGAGAAACAGTATCGGACATTGCTGGCGTTGGAGCATGTGCACTACGGTCGGCTTGGTGATCACCTGGATGATGTGACATGGGTCTTCATCCGGGAGGCCGCCTCCCAAATGCATCTGGGCGATTACGTGCCGGTCGATAGTCGAATAGAGCACATCATCGCGGAAGCTCCAGCCGAGAGTACTACCCAACTCTTGTTGTGGCAGGCTTTGCGCGCACTCAATGCTCGGTTGTCCGACATGTCAGAGTCGGTTTTTTCCCATATCAAAGCCGTACTGCAGGAAATGCGTCTGGTGGGTGAGGTGCGCGAGAATTATTTGTTTTCGGTGGTACCGCTGCTTTGTCGATCGGGTGAGTTTTCTGCCTTGCGCGAACTTCTGGATTTTTCGCGGTTGACTGATTTTGAGGGCAGCTACGATTTGTGGCAGATGTCGCTGGCCCCCCCGGCATTGGTCGCCGACAGGAAAGTCGAGCAGGCGACAGCCTTGTTTTGGCGCATCGCAAATCATCTGGACCGCGGCTGGCTGAACACGGAATGCGTGCGCTTCACGCTGGAAGAAGCATTGCGACTTGAATCCGAGGGAGCGATCGAGCCGATTGTCGCGGAAAAGCTCCGCTACAGCTTCATAGGCCTGCTCGATAGCTTCAACGGGGAATGGTTTTCCCGCCTCCATGATCAGGAATTGATCGATGCAATGTTGAGCCTGCTTGCCGGGATCGGAAACTACACTGATCATCAGCGTAAGGATGTCATCGATGCGGCAATTCGTGTTTATGGACTGAATCCTACGTTCTGGTCCCGTCTTGCCGTGCGCGAAATTGATCATTCCGCCGAGCTTGAGCGCGCATTTCGCTCGTGGGAATCACTTTCAGACGCTCTGACTGATAGAGCCCGGCTCCTTGCAGAGCGCCTGCCCGCCATTCTCTTGGCGCTTGAGTATTTTCAGCGACACGGCAATCCGGAAGCCGTAGTCCTTCTGCGAGAAGTTGTCGCCAATGCTCTGCCGGAGTTGAATAAAACGCTTACCCCGACCGGACGCAGGCTCATTGAACGCTTGCTTGAATCACGCCCGGAGGAAGCATTGCGCATTGCTGCTGCACCTCTGGAGACTGAAAATCAGTTGCCACATCACTTTACGGAAGCCGGTAGGGACTTGCCTGCTACGTTGCGAAGGCACACACACCACGCTTGCAGCGCCGTATTTCGCCTTCAGGAAGAGGCGGCAGAGCTCCTCAATGAAGCAAAGAGGCTTGCTGCAGAGAATCTTGTCCATGAACTCCCGGCCACATTGAACAAGCTGGAAGTGAAGGCGACATTGCTTGGGAATTGGGGCGGCTTGTTTCTCGGGGTCGCTCTGTTGGCGCAGGGATACCGGACTGCGCGTAGCGCCGGGATCTCGGTGCAAAACCAGCTTCTTATGCGCTTGGCAGAAATGACCCGGAAGGCGATCGCCGAAACGGCACCAAACGGCCATCTGCCTGTCCCGGTGCAAGCCGCGTTGGCACAGCTTGGTGTTTTGCCGGAGGATTTTCTGTTGAAAGGCTATCTGCAGGAAATGCGGGCTCTCATACAGCAGAAGTTTGGCGACGAATGCGATGACCTCTTCGAGCGTTCTGCTGACGCATGTGTGCTTGAAATTGCAGGCCAGGCTTGGCCAGCGGACGTGCTGGTTGTGATCTATTCCTGCCGCAAGTATCTGGATACCCGCGTTGCGGCCATACGCGCGACATGGGTGCAAGAACTCAAGGCACGCGGCATTTCCTACGTGATTCTTGTCGGGGACGGGGATGACACACTGAGGGACGATGTCCTGGCGCTGGCTGTGTCAGATCGCTACGAAGACCTCCCGAAGAAGACGCTGAAGCTTTTTGACTGGGTCTACCATCAAACTGATGCGCAGTTCGTGCTGAAGATCGATGATGACTGCTACCTGGATGTCGGGCGGTACTTCGACAGCCTGAGTTACCTCAAGCATCCCTATTACGGACGCATTCTGCGCCGCAAGGAGGGGGATATGGATCGTCTCTGGCACCAGCCCAAGTCTCATGGCTTGCACAGCCGGAAGGCGATCGACAAGTCGCCGGAGCCCTCCATCTATGCGGATGGTGGAGGCGCCTACTGCCTGTCGCGTCTGGCGATGCGCAAGTTGCTGGAAATGGAAAGCACCGATGCCGGCAAGCGCCTGGTGGCCTGCTCGTTCATGGAAGACAAGATGGTGGGCGATCTTCTGGCGATGGCGGGCATCCTGCCGTCCGACGAGGATTACGAGTCTTACCAGCGGCGGCGCACCTTTGGCGATGCCATGCCGGTCGGCATGTGGGAAAACACTTTCTACCCCTGCGCCGTCACGCCGACCAAGGTCGTGCATCTGGATACCGAGCGGGATCTCGCCTGGGTGCGCGAGAATGCAGGCGGCACGGCTTTATGGCCGAAGAAGCTCTGGCCCACCTGCTGGAAACCTGCGATTGTCACCAACAGCAATCAGCTCGAGCTGCTGACGGACGCGGGTAAATCCAAGTCCTTGCTGGAGCATGATCTGGTTGTTGTGGCGGTGGTGCGCAACGAGATGACCATGCTTCCGCATTTCCTCGCGCATTATCGGACGCTGGGTGTCGAATGCTTTATTTTTATCGATAACTGCTCGGATGACGGTAGCCGCGAATATCTGCATGGCCAGCCTGACGTGGTGCTTTTCTCCGCCGATACCGAGTACAAGCGATCGCATTATGGTGTTGCGTGGCAGCAGGCCGTGATGGGCAATCTTTGCCTGAACAAGTGGGTGCTGCTCGCTGATGCCGATGAACTGCTTGTCTACGAGGGCTGCGAAAGGAAGCCACTTGCCGACCTGGTTGCCGAAGTGGATGCTGAAGGTGCGAACGCTGTCCGGGTTGACATGGTCGACATGTATCCCCTGGGAGACCTGAGGGAAGCCGACTTCACCCGGCAATCACCGTTTGAGGCTGCGCCCTGGTTCGACAAGACTCCGTGTACGCCATGGCGGCTAGGCAGTGGCTGGTTCAGCAACGGTACTGGCTTCGTCAGCCATCTGCGCCATCGGCTGCTGCCCAACGCTGTGCCTCACGATTTCGTCTCCCAGAAATTTGCCTTGTTTCGTTACCGACCGTGGGTGCGTGCTTCACAAGGCTTGCATTACGCGGCCAACCTGGCCGTCTCGAGCCGGCCTTGCTGGTTTGCTCATTTCAAGTATCACGCGGGTTTCAGGGACAAGGTACTGACGGAAATCCACCGTGGGCAGCACTTTGATAACGCTGCGGAGTATCGTCGTTACGCCGCCATGTTGACCGAAGGCAAGGGCGGATTCGGCAAGGAAGGCATTTCGAAACGCTATGAAGGTAGTGCCAGCTTCGCCGCGATCGATTCAAACCAGGCAGCAACTTGAATTATGTCGACCACAACCAATGCCGTTCACCCCTTCATCATCTGGACCCTGCAGCGAACCGGCGGGACCAATCTCACCCAGCGGCTCACCGAGCGATCGGGTTTGCCGGCGACCGAGCACGAGCCTTTCAACCTGGGGCGCATCTTCGGACACGTCACCGAGCAGTGGGTGAAAGACAAAAATCATGATCAATTGCGGCGGGCGATGGAGGAGATCTGCCAGCGGGGCGTCATCATCAAGCATTGCGTGGAAACGGTGCCGTGGGAAATTACCGAAGCACTCGCGCGGGCCTCTGCCAGCGCCGGCTATCGACACCTGTTTCTTTATCGAAAGAATGCACTCGATCGCCTCTTGTCCCTGCATTTCGCCCAGAAAACCGGAGTATGGGGACCGAACATGCAGAAATTCGCCAGCCTGACTGGCGCGCGGGAGGCCAATCCGCATGCAACCCCGGATGCTGCGGGAAAGGCAGCTTTCGCTGAAGCGGTGCCGGTGCAGAAAATGGTGAATCACGAGAAGTCCTGTGTGCAGATACTGACACGCACCTGGCATGCGCTGAGTGCGCTGGGGGCGAAGCCTCGGGCCATCGCCTATGAGGATATCTACCGCACAGCGGACCCGGAGCAGCCCGTGCACATCCTGTTGCCCGTGCTTCTGTACCTCGGAATGTCCGGAAGCGGCGCCGAAGATCGTGCCTGGATAGACGACGTTGTGGGCAAGGGTGATCAAGGCACGCGAAACAAGTACCGTGACTTTCCAGGGGTGGGGGAACTGGCGAAACGCATCCAGGCCGTCGTTCCTTTTGCGCCCTATGGTGAGGCCATTGCCATGGAGTCGGTGGTCATCGCAGGAAATCATCCCTGGATCGAGCGTTGCTTCATCGATGTCTTGCCCGCCAAGGTTTACCCGGGAGTGCCTTTCGAGCTGGGGGGCGTGATTGTGATCAATCAGACAGCGCCTGCAGGCTTGACGCTGCAAGCGGAGAGTCCAGGCAGAACAATCCCGGCGCAGTGGGGGTTGCCGAGCCAGCGCATGGCCAAAGAACATCCGCAAGGCTCGAATTCTGCAAATGCCCGCTTTGTAGTAAAGGAACTGTCTTTCCAGGCGGGTGAGGAAAACCTCGTTCTCACCTTGTCCGGCCCGAATGCCGAGAGAGTCGTCGTGGCCGAGGTTTTGCGGTCGGAGCCCCCGGACTACACGAGGATATACGTCGAGCCAAAGGATCGTCTCATATTCGATGTGGGAGGGAATGATGGTGCGGACACCTGGTATTACCTGCGGAAGGGATTTCGGGTTGTCGTGGTGGAAGCCATTCCGGAACTTGCAGAAAGCCTGGGCCGTGTTTTTCAAGCCCAGATCGCGGCAAAACGTCTGGTCGTCGAAGCGGTCGCCATTGCCGACGACGAAGGCGAGGTGACGTTTACCATCAACGAGGAACGCACTGAATGGAGTTCTGCGCATGGTGCGACAAAGGCAAGCGCAGGCAGTAACCGCACGGTTACTGTGCCAGCAACGACTTTGGCGTCGTTGGTAGTGCGCCACGGCCCGCCCCATTACATCAAAGTCGATATCGAGGGCGGGGAACTGTCGGCCATCAATTCCCTGAGCGGAATACCCACCGACGACCTACCGCAACTGCTCTCGTTCGAGATCAACCCGCGTTTCGGCGAAGTTCTGGAACGTCTGTATGAATTGGGTTTCCGCCGCTTTCAGCTCGTGCGTCAGGGCGCAGGTTTCTTGCCGTATCCTCCGCGCCCAAGCCGGGAAGGGCTGGATTACCCATGTACATTTACCAGCAACATGTCTGGGCCGTTTGGGGAGGATCTGCCTGAGACCAATTGGGTGGGTTTAGTCGAAATCATCCAGTGCATTATGAAAGCTCAGGCCGAGATGCAAGCGAGCAAGGCCCGTGGCGAAAACCCGGGTTGGTACGATGTCCATGCCGCACGTTTGATCGGCTCTCAAGAATAAGGGTCATATTTGTGGATAGACAGGACTGGGAAAAACACATTCATGAAGAGGTCGCATTCTGGGATGAGTGGATCAGGACGCAAGGCGGAGCGTGGCCCGAGGATTTCCAGAGCCGCATCGATCCGCAACTGCGATTGCCAGATCTGATCGAGAATGCGCTGCTCAACAAGGGTGTGGCACCGGGGTCCTCGATCAGGATTCTCGATCTCGGCTCCGGGCCCTTGACCAGTGTCGGCGTTGCGTCCGATCACTACGACGTCACTGTCACGCCGGTCGATCCGCTCGCCGACCACTATCGGTCGCTGCTCGAAAAACACCGGATAGCCGCACCAGTTTTGCCGCAGAAGTGCGAGGCGGAGAAACTCGACTGCCTGTTCCAGCCCCAGTCATTCGACGTGGTGTGGGCTCGCAACAGCCTCGACCACTCCTACGATCCCCTGCTATGCATCTATCAGGCATACAGGGTGTTGAAGACGGGCGGGATCATGATCATCGTCTTCCATCCCAATGAAGCAGACCAAGGCAATTACCAGGGCCTGCACAACTGGAATTTCGATATCCGCTGCGGCAGTTTCGTGATCGAGAGCCGCGGACGGCTGGTAAACGTCTCACAGTTGCTCGGCCGGTTCTGCAAGGTGAAAATCCCTGCCCGACTGCCGCGTGGGTACAAATCGAACATGCATGTGAAATTGGTGAAAAAGGCCGATGCCGGATTGTTCGATCTGTGGAGCAGTGCGAGGGCATGAACCAGTCAGCCAGTATCGATCTGCATCATCATGAAGAATGAAGCGATGGACAGCCTTATGACCAGTGGCTCCGGCAATGCCGCTTTGAACCCCAAGGTCGGATTCCTGTGCATCGGGGCCCAGAAGGGGGGCACCACCTGGCTGAACGGCCAACTGCTGAGGCATGCGGGCGTTTGCTTGCCGCCAGTCAAGGAAGTCCATTTCTTCAACTATCTATATTCATCGAATGATCGGGGCTGGATTTTTGACCACTACCTGCGACCTGCAAGGCTGCATATATCGTCGATGCTGCAAAAAAGTGTCGAGGATATGGATTGGGAGAGTGCAGCCTATTTCGCGAGGCTCGTAGACCTGATCAAAAAGGGGTGCGTTGACGAGAACTGGTATGAGTATGTCTTCTCCCTCTGCCACGACACCGCACGCCTGCGTGGCGACATTACGCCTGCCTATCTGTCGATGAGCCCCGAGGGGATCGCTCATGTTCATCGTTACAACCCCGAGATGCGTCTCATCGCTCTGTTGCGTGAACCGGTGGATCGCGCGGTGTCGGCGGCAAAGATGATCATCAAGCGGAAAAAAATCACTCAGCCGGACGACCAGGTCTGGCGGTCCGTGATCTCGGCGCATGGCATTTTGCAGAAATCAAGCTACGCTGCGCAATTGCAAAACTGGTTGCGGTTTTTCCCTGGCAAGCAGTTGCTCGTTCTCCCCTACGAGCGAATCGCTCTGGAGCCCAAATCGTTGATGGATGAGGTGTGCGATTTCCTCTCGATTGCCAGGATGGAACACGACCCATCGATGGGTGAGCGCATCCACGGTGGCCGCCACTACGATTTGCCGGCCTGGGTCTTGGATTGGCTCGAATCCCGGCTCTCGGGCCAAAGGGAACAGGTCGAAGAAATGTATCCGGTTTTCAGCCGGTGGTGGCACTGAATCAACTCTGGAGATTTTGAATGCGAATTGTGCGATCGATCCGGGCCCGGCCTTCAGGTTTCAGCATGCCGTGGTTCGGCACATGGGTTGTTCTGCTGGCGTTCAGCCTGGTCACGAGCGCATGGCCAAGCGACAAGAAAGGTGTCGGACTGGCGGAATTGGATGCTTCAGACCGGATCGAAGCGCTCGATATTGCCTGGTATTACACCTGGAAACCCTATCCGATCGAAGGCGTCCCAGCCGAAAAGTTCGTGCCGATGTTGCGAAGCAGAGGCGGACGTGCTCTGGACAGGCACATCGCGCATTTCAGGTCCAAGGGCAAAGTTCCGGTGCTGCTGGCGCTCAACGAGCCCAATGTCGCCAAGGGCGACAACATGTCCGTTGAGGAGGTGGTCCAGCGTTGGCCCGAAATTTCCGATCTGGCTGAGCAGATCGGCAGCCCCGCCCCATCGGGTGCGCTCGGACCCTGGTTCGATCAATTCTATGTCTACGTCGGCAAGTATGGGCTGAGACTCGACTTCATGGCATTACATCTCTACAGCGCGCCAGATGCGGCAAGTTTTTTAAGCAAAATCGATGCGGTTTATGACAGGTACCGGCTTCCCATCTGGATTACCGAATTCGCGGTCGCTGACTGGGATGCCTTGAAAAAGCCCAACAAGAATCGCTATTCGGAAAGCGAGGTGCTTGCCTTCATGCGGGCCGTATTGCCGGAACTGGAAAAGCGGCCTTATATAATCCGCTACGCTTGGTTCGGAGCGAGCGATTACTGCCTTCACCACGAAGAAGTCCGCACGTCGCGCTTGTTTGAAAGTGATGGAAGCCTGACCCCTCTTGGTCGCTTCTATGCTGATTTCACATGGCCACCCAAGGCCGAATGAGACTGGCAGCATGACCGATATTGCTCACTTGCCTGGCTTTGCAGCCTGGTTTTTTCTGCAAGGTTTCGGGATGGTGTTTTTGCTCAACGGTCTGGAGGGGGGCGTCCGGAAGTTGGACCGATACCCATGGCCCAGACGGCCGATCCAGCGAGGGCGCTCGGGTTCTTGCTCGATTGCTGCCATTCATGACAGGGTCTGTATATGAAGCGCAGGGATTTCCTGCTGGGTGTGGCTGCCCTGGCAGCCGGGCCGATTGGCTGTGGCGGGGACGATTCTGCCGATGCGTCTGCCCCCGCGGACCCGCAACAACCCAATGTGCTGTTCATCAGCATCGATGACCTGAACGACTGGGTGGGCTATCTGGGGGGGCATCCCCAGGTGCAGACCCCGAACATCGACCGCCTCGCGGCTCGTGCAGTCAGTTTCGAGCATGCCTACTGCAATGCGCCATTATGCGGCCCCTCGCGGGTCAGCGCCCTGTCCGGGATGTATCCCTTTGCTACGGGCGTGTTCGATCACACCAATCCGCAAATACCCGCGGACTTGCCAGACCTCCTGAAGCATTTTGCCAGCCAGGGATACGACACCCGGGTTCTGGGCAAGGTGTACCACTATTTCACAACCTATCCGAACCCCAAGCCGAGCGTCTATCCTGCTACCAATCTGCTGTGCTCGGGTTACCCGACGTTGCCCCCCGACGGGTTATTCGACTGGTCGCCACTCGATGTCGAGGATGCCCAGATGGCCGATGGGCAGCTGACGGCCGACGGTATCGCCTTCATGCAGGCTTCGCGCGAACAGCCTTTTTTTCTTGGTCTGGGATATATCCGCACGCATGTGCCCTGGTATGTGCCGAAACAATACTTCGATCTTTATCCCATCGACCAGATCCATATCCCGGATGTCCCCGCTGACGACTGGGACGACCTGCCGCCGACTGCCATCACCATCGCGCGCTTCCAGAACCAGCATGCCTGCATTACGCAGCAGTCGCTGTGGGCGAGCGCTGTCCAGGGGTATCTGGCCAGCATCACCTTTGTCGACCGCCAGATTGGCCGCTTGCTGGACTACCTGGACAACAGCCCGCATGCCCGTAACACGGTGGTGGTCCTGTGGAGCGACAACGGCTTCCACCTTGGCGAGAAATTCCACTGGCACAAGCAGGCGTTATGGGAGGAGAGCGCCCGGGTCCCCTTCATCATCCAGGCTCCCGGGGGCGCAACCAAGCCAGTGGCCATACGGAGGGACGTCAGCCTCATCGACATGTTTCCCACCCTGCTCGAGCTATGCGGTCTTCCTGCCGTGAACGGACTTCAGGGGCGCAGTCTCGTGCCGCTGATGCAGGATCCCTCGCAGTCCTGGCAACACCCGGTATTGACAACCTACCTGAAGAACCATCACGCGATCCGTCTCGGGAAATGGTGCTATATGCGTTACGAGAACGGTGATGAGGAGCTTTATGACCGTTCGACTGACCAGGGACAGTTCACCAACCTGGCCGGCCGGCCTGATTTGGCGGGGGTCAAGGAGGAGCTGGGAAGGTTGATGCCGGCCCTGATCGCTTGAAACGGATGCTGATCTGAAGGCAATGCATGCGATCAAGCAATCCGGATGTCTTGCTGAATATTTCTGGAAGTCCAGCAAGATGGTCCGGCCCCTATTTCGAGGCCACGGGAAGATTCGAGGTGGACCCCAATGAAGGAATTGCGACGGACGAGGATTCTGTGAGCATCGCGTTGCCGGCAATACAGGGCTCTGAGGACTCATGCCATGCGAGCCATCGTGACGGCGGCCTGGTTTATCTGGTCGAGGAACAGGCCAATCCCTCGTCCGATTATTTCGTCCTGCCAGCGCTGCAGGCAGCGGGATCCCGGGTGGTGCGCTGTGGGTTCGGCGACCTGCCGGCAAGGGCTCAGCTCGACGGTGCGAGCGTGGTTTTCGTGCGCTATGTTCCCGCTGCCTGGGCCCGCCTTATTGCGTCCGCGCGATCTGATCTGGCGCACCTGATTTTCTTCATGGACGACGATGTGCTGGATATGTGGGCATCGGTGGGCATGCCATGGCGCTATCGCTGGAAACTCATTCGATTGGCTGCAAGGTGGCAGGGCTGGCTACGGCAACAGCGGGCCGAACTGTGGGTGTCGACACCCTGGCTGCAAGAGAAATACGCGGTATGGCAGCCGCGCCTGGTCCGGCCTGCGCCCCTGCCGCAGGCTGGTGACATCTGCCGCGTTTTCTATCACGGCACGGCTTCGCACGCGGCAGAGGCCAGCTGGTTGAGGCCCGTCATGGCGGACGCTTTGGAGCGTGAGGCGCAGCTGTCGTTCGAGATTGTCGGCGGTGCGGAAATTCATCGTTTGTATCGGGACTTGCCGCGCGTGAGCGTGGTGCACCCGATGAAGTGGCCGGCTTACCAGGCCTTTCTCGCCATGTCAGGACGGCATATCGGCCTGGCGCCGCTGCTCGACCTGGCCTTCAACAAGGCACGTGCCTGTACGAAATTCTTCGATATCACGCGCTGTGGCGCGGTGGGGATTTATACATCCGGCACTGCGTGTGATGGAGTGGCCACGCATGGCATCGACGGCTTGGTGCTGCGACTCGATCGGCAGGCGTGGGTGGAGGCGATTGTTCAACTGGCCCGTGACGTCGACCTCAGGCAGCAGATGCACCGCAATGCACTGGCGACGCAGGTGGAACTGGGCAAGGCGGCAATGCGCGACCCTGCGACGGGATTCGAGGCCGGCGAAAATACCTAGCGGATTTTGCGCCGGTGTTGCGTAACGTCCTGCTAGCGCGTCAGTGCACGCTTGACATCGAATATGACCGCGCCGTTCTCCGGCTCGAACCCAATCGAGCGTAGGTTGCTGGCAGCATCCGGCAGTTGAGGAAGATCAACGACCATCCCCAGCACAAGTTCCTTGTCGGCATCACCATCGAGGTTGATTTCGTCGAAGCTCGACAAGTCGAGGAAGTAGGTTTTCAGCCAGACCGACCCGGATGGCGCATCGACTAAGGCTGAATAGACGAAGGTCGTGTAGGCCTCCTTGTAATCGTAGGGAAAATCAGCTTCGGTGCACCCGGCGGCGAGGCCGATCGCCAGGTGGGAACGGGATGAGTCCGTCCCCAGGAATTTGACGGCGCCGATTTCGCTCCATCGATATTCGTCCGGGTTGACACAGGGGCTGGGAAAATCAACTTTCGCGATTGTCGTGCTGAATAGGGGAGTCGCGCTGTCGATCGGATAGACGGTGAATGCGATTTTTATCAGATCCATGACGCCGTCTGCGTTCTTGTCCACCTGATCCAGATAGGGATGAACCATCTCGAGGCCGGTATTGCTGGCCACGGCATCCTTGTAGAGGGGGGTGAGGTCGAGAACATTGGACTGGGCCTGGGCGTCCAACGCCAAGGCGAGGAGCAGGACAGCTATCGAGGGTGATTTCATGTTCGCGGCCTCATTTTGTTGAGCATTTAATAAAATCGAATCATTACATCGCACGTCGAAATTGCAAAGTTAATCCTATCGCCAGATTCCATGGCAGGCAATGAACAAGCCGCTATCGGCAGGAATCTGTCTATGGCAATGTCGTCCTCTGGCCCGCTGGAGCGCGGCGGTATAATTTCCGCTGTCGCCATCGAGTTCCGCCTCATGTCTCCCACAAGCCCGACAATCCGGCACTTGCACCGCACCCTGCTTGCAGTGCTGATGACGCCGCTGTGGCTCGCGCAATTGTTGAGTGTCAGCAAGTCCTTCGAACAGAATCGCGTCATCGGTAGCCGCCTGCTGAACCGGCTGGGGCTGCATGCGTTGCGGGTGATGCTGGCGCACGGCATCACCCGGCTGAGGTGGATATTTCTCGCACCGCTGCTGTCGCCGTCGCAGCGTCGGATGTTTCGTGAGCAAGGCTACCTCATGCTGACGAATTATTTGCCGCCAGACCGTTTCGCTGCCCTCGATGCCGAGGTGCGCAGCCACCGGGGCGAGGTGCGCGAGTGTATTCAGGGCGACACCCAGACTCATCACACCCTGCTCGACGACCAGGCGTTGCACGACCTGCCCGCCTGCCGTTCACTCGTTTATGACCGCGCCTATCGCCGGCTCCTGCAGTGGGCCGCAGTCCGTTTTGGCCAGCCGCTGATCTTCATCGAGCAGGTGCGCAACGGCTTCGTCGGCGAAGGCGGGGCGGACCCGCAGAAGAACCTGCATGCCGATACCTTTCACCCGACCATGAAGTCCTGGCTGTATCTCGACGGCGTGACGGAGGCCAATGGCCCGTTTGCCTATGTGCCAGGATCCAACCGGCTGACCTGGCGCCGGCTCGTTTGGGAGTACCGCCAGAGCGTGCAGGGACGCGATCTGCCGGACCGCTACGCGCGGCGCGGCTCGCTACGGCTGACCGAGCGGGATCGACTGGAACTGGGTTTGCCAGAACTCCAACGCTTCACCGTGCCCGCCAATACCCTGGTCATCGCCAATACTTTCGGCTTCCACGCCCGCTCTCCGGCCGAGAAGGGCAGCACCCGTTTGGCCATCTTCACCAGCAGCCGAACCAACCCGTTCAACCCCTGGCCGGGGCTCGACCTGCGTTGGTCAAATCGGCTCAAGTATCGAGTGTTTCAGTGGTACCGGCGTCGCCAGGACCGTCTGGCCGCGCGCAAGGGCACCCTTTCCAGCTGGCACCAAGTGGATCTGGATGCGCCAGACGCCAAAGGCACGGCAATCTGACTGCGCTTGCCGCACGCTGCTGATATGGGCGTAGCCATCACCTTTTCGAGCGGTATCTGCCGGTTGCCAGGACTGGCGAGCCTGCTCGGCGTCGACGAGGTGCGTGGGTCACGCCGGTCTTTCACCAAGGCGGTCGCGCCTGGTGATCTTGTGGTGGGCTGGGGCAACAAGGTCAATACCCGGCGTGCGAGACGCTTTGCGACCCGCCACGGATTGCCCTATCTCAGGTTGGAAGACGGCTTCCTGCGCTCCGTCGGCCTGGGGGTAAGCGGAGCGCCGCCATATTCGCTGGTGATCGACGACATCGGCATCTACTACGATGCCAGCCGCCCCTCACGGCTGGAACACCGACTCAACGGCCAGGCGCTGCCGGCATTGCCCGGCGGCAATCACGTGCCGGCCGGGCCCGATGCGCTGGACAACCCAGCCCTGTTGGAAAGGGCGCGACGCTGCATGGCGCAGATCGTCGCAGCGCGCCTTTCAAAGTACAACAGCAGCCCGGAGCGGCAGCTGCCGCCATGCGACCGACGGCGGATACTGGTGGTGGACCAGACAGTCGGCGATCAGTCCATCGCGGGTGGCCTGGCCGGCCCCGACACCTTCGTCCATATGCTGGCGGCCGCGCGGCGAGAACACCCCGATGCCGAAATTCTCATCAAGATCCATCCCGACGTGCGCAGCGGGCGCAAGCATGGCCATTTCGGCGCTGATGACGCTGATGACCGTACGCGGCTGCTGACCGAGGACATCAATCCCATTCACCTGCTGGAACAGGTCGATCATGTCTACGTGGTGACCTCGCAGTTGGGCTTCGAGGCACTGCTGGTGGGGCGTCCGGTGACCTGCTTCGGGGTGCCTTTCTATGCTGGATGGGGTCTTACCGATGACCGCATGGCAACCCCGAGGCGGATGCGACCGCGCTCGCTGGAACAGGTATTTGCCGCCGCCTACCTGCTTTACGCCCGCTACCTCGACCCGGACCTGGGCAGACCGTGCGAACTGGAGCGGGTGATCGAGCATCTTGCCCTGCAGCGCCACTGGTTCAGGCGGAATGCTGGTACCTGGCTGTGCGTCAACTTCGAGTGGAAAAAGCGCTGGTACGTGCGCCACTATCTGGCGTCACCTGGGAACGACATCCGTTTTTATCAGCGGCCGTCCTCTCTACCGGCTGGCCTACCTGCGGAGAACACGAGAATTCTGGTCTGGGGCAAAAGGGATGACCAGAGACTCAGGGACCTGGCCAGAACATTCGATTACCCCATTTGGCGCATGGAGGATGGGTTTATTCGCTCCGTCAGTCTGGGGTTTGTCCCCGCGATTCCCGTTTCCCAGATCGTCGATAGCCGTGGCATCTACTTCGACCCCGAGTCGCCGAGCGACCTGGAAAGGCTTCTGGCCGAAAGGCAGTATTCGCTGGACGAACCGGAACGTGCCCGGGATCTGCGTCAGCAACTGGTAGCCGCCCGACTCAGCAAGTACAACCTTGGCGAACGGAACAGTCCGCTCGAGCATCAGGCAAAACCTGGGCAGCGCATCGTCCTGGTCCCAGGACAGGTGGAGGGAGATGCTTCCATCCGCTGCGGAACCGTCGATATTCGCAGCAATGCCGCCCTCCTGCGTGAGGTACGCAGGGCGCGACCCGATGCCTACATTCTGTACAAGCCACACCCGGATGTCGTGAGTGGCAACCGACCCACTGATGTCGAAAACCCCGCTCCTGGCGACTACGACCAGTTCATCGACGAGGCAAGCATTGCGACCTGCCTCGAGGTGGCGGACGAGGTCCACACCATGACCTCGCTGACCGGTTTCGAGGCCCTGCTTCGGGGCAAGACTGTCTTCACCTATGGCCTGCCCTTCTACGCCGGCTGGGGTCTTACGGTGGACCGTCATGCTCACTCCCACAGGTCCCGCCTATTGAGCATCGACGAACTCGTAGCTGCCAGCCTGATCCTGTATCCACGTTACCTGAATGTGGCCACCCGTGAATTCACCACACCCGAACATGCCATCACACTGCTTGGCCAGGACCTGGCATCCGCCAGGAATACCCGCCTCAAGCCGAGGCCAATGGCCCGGCCGCTCGCCATGGCGAGGGCATTTCTCACCGGCCTCCTGCGTGAACTATGGCGCCGCAACTGAAAAGCGAGCTTCTGAGATTCCGCCCTGAATAGC
>Ga0209703_1000030_pt1 | contig 33825 bp, 30 predicted proteins | sample PPLLak12cMay2015_2_FD_187256 | JGI IMG/M metagenome (GOLD analysis project Ga0209703, IMG submission 187256) | Freshwater sediment microbial communities from Prairie Pothole Lake near Jamestown, North Dakota, USA - PPLs Lake P8 Core (1) Depth... | ecosystem: Environmental > Aquatic > Freshwater...
CTGGGCAGGGAGGGATAGAAAGCAAAGTGACCCTCGGTGTTTGTCGAAACTGCCACACCAAAGATCAAAGTCCAACCTTCAATTACCTTGCCTACCTTGAAAAGATCGGCTGCAAGCTTTCTAAATAATCCCCCCTCTCCCCCCTTTACTAAAGGGGGGTTGGGGGAATTAGGGCCTATCTACCCCAAGAATTCCCACGCAATCAAAAAGACACAGAGAAGACCGATGGCCAACATGGCAAATCCGACCACGGTGGAGAAAAGATCGGCAATTGCGCTCGGGTATTTCCCCCTATAGGTCTCCAACGTCTTCTCGGCCACCAACCGTTTATACTGTTCTTGTCGCTCCTCTACCAGTTCATATTTTGGGAGCCTGCCGGTGAAGATCACCGTATCGATGGGGAACTTCGAAGGTCGGAAATGGGTGTTGAAGAAATGGACTGTGAAGATGAAGCCGGAGGCCAAAAGGGCTTCATCCGAATGGACGATCGTGGCAATATTTAAAACCCATCCGGGAAGAAAGATGGTAAAAAATTCCGGAAACCAGAGCATCAGTCCCGAGAAACCAATGGCAAACATGCCCCAGAAGACAGCAAGAAAGTCGAACTTCTCCCAATAAGTCCACCGGTCATACTGGGGCTTTGGCCCCTTGTTGAAGAACCATTGGATTGTCCCAATAATATCCTGCACATCTTTCCAGCGGGGGCAAAGCGAGTCCGGGCCAAAAAGCCTCTGAAGAGGATTGGGATTTCCTGGCAGTTTCTTGAAGAAGAGGAAGTAGAAGATGTAGGCGATGGTTGCCCCAAAATAGGCAAAGGTAATCCCTGCACAGATGCGATGAATCAAGCCTGCCAGTGTGGCCCCTCCCAGAAAATGCATTAAGGCACCGGCCCAGGGGGCATGAGAGAATTTTAGCGGGAGGCCGGTGAGGACAAGACCGATAAAGGTCACCATCATCGTAAAGTGGAGAACGATATCGAAGGTGCTAAACCGACGATAGATATGGCCTGCTTCATCTGGTCTCACATGTTGGGGGAAGAAAATTCCCTTGGCTCTCAATTCTCGTTTTTCCCAGAAATCCTTTCGCCACCAGAGGAAGGTGTGAATCCAGAAGACCCCGAATACCGAAACGAGGAGTGCCGTCATAATGATGAAGACTCCGTAAAGCACCGGCTCGCGTTCTGGATCCGTATGGGTTGCATGGGCAATCCACTGGACGAAGTTTACATTTGCTCCGGAATGGCACTTTCCGCAGGTCTCCACCAGGCGCTGATCAGAAACAAGGGACTTGGGATTATCTCTTGATAGAATGCTATGAAACCCGTGACAGTCCGCACAACCTGCAACCAATTTCGGATAGCCTAAATGCTCAACCTTTCCGTGGTAACTATCGTAATAGGTCTCCGTGGCAATGAGGAAGACTTGATTCCTTTCCATCATCTCCTTGTCGGCATGGCATTTCTGGCAGATCTCGGTATGGAACTCCTTACGGAAATCCACCATTTTTGGTTCGTCACCCTTTAAAATAGGAACCTTATGAAGACCATGGCAGTCACTGCAAGTGGCTGAATCGGGATTCCCTGCCGTGACCGATTGACCATGGACGCTTTCAGCGAAGCCGTCGTCGGAATGGCAGGTGGTGCATGTCTCGACCACTCGGGTTTTATCCGCTTTCCATGGGGTCAATTCATGGATATTCTTATGACAGTCTTTACACTGGATGTCGTTTATAAAATGGGCGCTCGCATAGTGCTCAGCCCCCTCCCTCTTATGGCAGCGGTGACAAGTCACCGGCTCCGTATGAATGCGACCTCCTCTGGCTTTCACGTGGGCATTCACATCCGTGATATCCCAGTGGCAGCCATTGCAGGAGTTGGCACCATGGACAGATTGAGCGAATTTCCGTTCGTTGATTTTGGTATGGCAACCGAGGCATTCCGAATTATCAATACACTCATAACAATATTCGCGACCCTTGATAACAAACTTCTCTCCCTTTTTGGCACTTTCAGGAGGCTTGGTTACCCCCGCAGGTTTCGGACCGCCTTTTTCTGATGTAGGTGTAGCTGCCCAGAGGATTTCGTAACTCCAAAAGAAGCTCAGAGAAATGGCGATAAGGATGAGAATGGATCTCTTAAACATTGGCTTCGTAGTCCCCCTAAAATTAAATTATACCATGCTTGATCTTTTCCCCCTCTTTACTCTCGAATCCATTTGAGTAAAGGTTTGAAGAATTAAGATGGGAGTTATCTTGTTAAAATTTAATATAAAATTTTAGTTTTTAGGATTCAAGGAAAGCAAGAATGTGATTTTTTAACACAATGAAAATTTGAAGTCAATCAATTTTTAGCCCCTTCGAGGCGTTCTCATTTAAGCCAGTCAAAGTAATCCAATTTTTTTCTTCAAACCTTTGAACTATTGTAATAGCCCTTCGCTCCAACCAATTCTCAATCTCTTGGCTGTCTCTGTGAAAGAGACCTGAAAGGACAAGCCACCTCTTCTTGAAGAATGCTTCTTTCCTCAACAAGGGCTCTATCACTCGAAGATGAAGGTTGGCACAAACGAGGTCTGCCTTCTCATCGATAAAATCTTCGGCTTTTCCCTGCCTTACCTCAATTCGCTCCAATTCCCCATTCGATGAAACATTTCTTAAGGCCGTCTCTACGGCAAGTTCATTACAATCGATGGCCAACACTCTCTTCGCTCCCCATTTCGCTGCAGCCAAGGCAAGGATTCCTGACCCTGTTCCGAGGTCTAAGATCTTCCGGGGCCTTTCTTTCTGATAGATTTCCCAAAGAGTCCTTAGACAGCATCGGGTGGTAGGATGGTAACCTGTTCCGAAGACCACACAGGGATCGATGTGGACCAGCGTCTCTTCTTTCCCAACCAACGCATTTTCCCATGGGGGAGAGAAGACGAGATTCCCTATTTTAAAAGGTCTCAATTCCTCCCCTGCCTGCCAGGCCTTGTAATCAAGGATATTTCTTGTGAGAAGCGATAATCCTCTCTGATCGGCAAAGGCCTCCACCTGCTCATCATGGGGGAGGGAAAAAAAGAGAAAAGAACTTCCCTCTTCATTCCAGCAGCCGATGAAGTCTTCTTTAAAAAAATTCCTTGATCCCTGGATCCCTCCACAGATTTCATAGATATACAGAGTCTCATAGGGAATCATGATTTCCATTTATAGCATGGGATTGTTCTCCTTGACAAATTGAAGGCAAATACTCAATATTTAGTTTAAAAATAGGTTTCAAATCCCCCCATTCTCCCCCTCGGTTTCGAGTCGTACCGACTTTTCTAAAGCGGGGCGAGGGGGGATTATCAATTCTCATCGTTTGCGCTTTGCCGAGACATTATGCCAACCTACGAATACAAAGCGGTTGATTCGAAAAAAAGCTGCGACCATTGCCGGTCAGGTTTTGAAATCATCCAGAGGATGACGCAGGCCCCGTTGACGCTTTGTCCAAAATGCAAGAGCGCTATCTCTCGCGTTCTTTTCGCTCCTTCGGTCGTGATTAAAGGAAGTCCTGTTACCGAAACGGATAAGAAGATCAAAGAATATGAAAAAGAGGGAAGATGGAGCCATGCGGCCGAATTAGCAGATAAAGAAGGGGAAAAGACGAAGCGTAAGGATCTAAAGACCCGTGCCCTAGAAAATTATAAAAAAGCCGGCTACAATTTTGATAAATACGATACCTAAATCCCACCCATCAACGGACCCCTTACCCACACCCTCTCCCCTTGGGGGAGAGGAGAAAGGTGAGGGGGGATTTTGACATTTAGATTTTCATATCTGAATTTCACCGATGATCACTCTTAGCCATATACAGAAACAGTTTGGGAGCAAAGTCATCTTTAGGGACTCCTCCTTCCAGATCGGAGCGAGAGACCGGATTGGCCTCATCGGTCCCAACGGTTCAGGAAAGACGACTCTCTTCAGAATGGTTCTGGGAGAGGAGTCGATCGACGAAGGCGAAATCCGGATTGCCAAAGGGGTAAAGATCGGCTACCTCCCTCAAGAAGTGATCCCTTTTAAACGAAATACCGTTCTGGATGAGGTTCTGAGGAGTCTTTCAGGGATCATCTCCCTTCAAGATAAGATGAAGATCTTAGAACAGGAACTGGCCTCCGTGGAAGATCCGATAGAGCAAGAGAAGCTGGCGAAGGAGTATGGGAAGCTTCAGGAAAGATATACTGTTCTTGGCGGATATGGAATAGAAGCAGAGGCCAAACAGATCCTTCAGGGGCTGGGATTTAAGGAGGGAGATTTCAACAGGCTCACTGATGAACTGAGTGGCGGGTGGTTGATGCGAATTGCTCTTTCGAAAATTCTCCTCCAGGCCCCTGACCTGCTTCTTTTAGACGAGCCCACTAACTACTTGGATCTGGAATCCCTTGTCTGGTTAGAGAGCTTTTTGGTTAATTATCCGGGTGCCATGATCATCGTTTCCCACGACCGGGTCTTTCTCAACCACCTTGTCGATCGAGTTGCAGAGATCGAAGGAGAGAGGATCGATGTCTATCATGGGGACTATGATCACTACTTGGAGGAGAAAGAGTCCCGGAAGAGAATTCTTGAGGCGACCTATAAAACCCAGCAGAGAAAGATCGAGCAAACCGAAAGGTTTATCGAACGGTTCCGGGCCAAAAACACCAAGTCGAGCCAGGTTCAAAGCCGAATCAAGATGCTCGAGAAGATAGAGCGCATTGAAATTCCAAAGGAGAGGAAAGAGGTCCGATTTAAATTTCCTGCTCCTCAACGGAGTGGTCACAGGGTCGTGGAGGTTAAGGACCTATACAAGCGATACGGTGAAACCACCGTCTATCAGGGAATTGATCTCACCCTTTTCCGGGGAGATAAGGTAGCCCTGGTCGGTCCCAACGGAGCCGGGAAATCGACGCTTCTGAAGATCTTAGCCGGAGTTCTCGATTTTGAAAACGGTGATGTGATTTTAGGAAAGGATGTAACCCGGGCCTACTTCTCTCAGAACCAGTTCGACCTCCTCCGTCCCGAGAATACGGTTTATGGAGAACTCCTTTCCATTGCTACAGACGAGAGTCAGACAGAGCTTCGAACCCTTCTAGGAACCTTTCTCTTCAGTGGAGATGAGATTGAAAAGAAGGTCTCTGTATTGAGCGGGGGTGAGAAGAGTCGAGTGGTCCTGGCCAAGATGCTTTTGAAGCCTGCAAACCTTCTTCTCCTGGATGAACCGACCAGCCATCTCGATATCCCTTCGCGAAATGTATTGGAGATGGCTCTGAAACAATTTCAGGGGACCCTTTGTCTGATTACCCACGACCGCCATTTGATCAATGAAATCGCCAATAAGGTCATCGAAATCGATCGCGGGATTCCAAATATCTTCCCGGGGAATTATGACTACTACCTCTACAAGAAGCAAATCATCCAAACGGGAGAGGCTCAAAAAGATGGGCAGGTGATGCCAGCCTTACCATCTCCAAAAAAGAAACCCTCTCACAAAGCAAAGGAAGAGAGGCGGAAAAGGGCTCAAGAGATGGATGAGTTCAGGCGCCGGCTCTCCAGTCTCGAAAAGAGATTCCAGCAAGTTGAGAAATCTTTGCACGAGGCTACTCAGAAACTGGATGACCTGAATCAAAAACTCTCCGACCCCAATCTCTACTTAAACCAACAAGAGACCTACGAAACCATCCAGACGCATAAAAAAGTTCAAGAACAGGTTAAGGAACTCACCCAGGCGTGGGAATCCCTCGCCTTAGAGTTGGAAGAAACAAAGGGAATGAGTATTTAATGTGAAGGTCTCCCGCCCCGCCCTAGTAGGATAGGCAGGGCCGGGGGGCCTCATGTCAAAAAAAATGCGTTTGTATTAGGAGCCAAAGGCTTGGACTAATGGAGTAGAAATCTGTTTTGAAAGAGAAGGGGGAAGGAGATACCTTGTTTCCAATATCCGGCTCCAATATTTGAGGAGGCGTCCGATGGCCGAAATGATTGCTCGCTGTGGGTTCCAATGCCACTTGTGTCTGGCATTCCGGGAAAACAACAAGAATCACGCCGATTGGGTCAGAGTGGCAAGCGGTTGGTCGAAATATTTTGGGCTCGATGTTCCTCCTGAGAAGATCCGATGCAACGGCTGCCTTCCAGATGACAACGGCGGGTTCGATTTCCCCGACCAGAACTGCCCGATTCGTCCATGTGTGATTGAGAGGGGCTTGGAGAACTGTGCCTACTGTGAGGACTATCCATGTGAGAAGCTGGAGGTAAGAATGTCCGGTGTCGAGGAAGTAACGAAAAGATTCCTTGGGTCCATCACACAGGAGGAGTACGGCGACTTCATTGCACCCTATGACGCACGAAAGACACTCGATGGAATCCGAAAAAAAGTTCGGGTCCGCAAAGGGTGACAACGCGGAGAAGGATTCAGGCTTTCTCTTTCAATCTCAGTGTCTCTTTCTGGATGTCTTCCCACATGTGACCATGGAGAGTAAGGGTTAGCTTACAATGAGGACAAGTCAGGACAGCTCCTTCAAAAAGTTCTTCAAACAAGTATTCCTTTTTTTGACCACACACCGGACAGGAAAAAGGCAATTTGTTTCTCATGCTGCGATATGTCCGCAAATCTCCAGATATTAGAACTAATACAAACGCATTAAATCTCATTACGTTCAACTGAATCGCCCCTCACCCCATCCCTCTCCCCAGCGGGGAGAGGGGAGGGTGAGGGGGCCTCATGTCAAAGAAATAAATGCGTTTGTATTAGATGCGGCTCAGCAAACCTTTGATAAATCTTGGATCGACCTCTTCTTCGGGACGAATCCGTCCAAACTCTTCTTCGAAGAGATCGAGGCAGAAGTCTTTGAAAGCAAGAAGGTGAAATCGTTTGTTCTCATCAGCTTCCATCGAAGATAACGCGTTTTTCAATCCATTCTTAATCTCCATCTTGATGACTCCCTTTCCTTGCCCATCCTTTTCAAAGATTCGAGAAAAAAGGTTTTTCAGTTGGCCCCTCTCTATGGGTTCAAATTGAAACGTTCCTTTGAGAGTCTGGTTCGCCCAAGCAGTTAGAAAGATAGTAGAGAGGGTGACCTCTTGATCCAACTCTTTCAACCGTTTCGGGTAGATACGAAGCTTCTCCCCCAAAAAGCGGGTTACCGCTTCAACCATTTCCAATGAAGTTTTTGTCTCTCTAAAATCCTGAAGGCTTTTAAAATCCTCAGGGATCCCATACCGATAGAGGACAGGCCTCTTTCTTAAAACCCCCTCAAATTTTTCAAGATGAGGTGGATCTAAGAAGTTGAGATTCTCTCGGTCCCCTGAAAACCATGGCTCTTTCAAAATTAATTCTGCCTTGCTCCTCAAAAGTAAGGTTGCTCCCACGCCACATTGAAAAATCTTTTGAAGAGGAAAAGATTGAAGAGCCTCAAGGGCCTTGACCTCCTCTTCCCCACTGACATATTGGAGGCCAAGATTCAGATAATGGAAGACCTTCTGGGTCACCCTCTTCATCTCATCGATCTCAAAGAGGTCAATGGGCTCAGCCACCATGGCCTTATTGGAAAGGGCTGCCAATTCAATTCTTATTCGATTCTGCTCCTTTGGATCGTCGATTCTGGAGAGGACAGAAGAGAGAAAAAAACCTTCTCCCTGAAAAGTGAGATAGAAAGGTGGACTGATTTTCTCTGTCCCTCCAGGAATCCGGCTGACTGAAGAACCCCTCTCCGGGGTCAGAGAGTCGGGATTAACAAACCGGTAAATCTCTAAGGCCTCTTCGAAATCAGGGAATCCATAATCCTTCATTCGGGCATTTCGCAAACGGTAATTTATCTCCTCCATTTCCGAATCGAGTTCCACGATGAGAGACTCCATCAATCTCCGATACTCTTCCTCGTCGACCCGATAGAGAGTCTGTAAAAAAGGGATGAAAACAGAGCGGGCTGCTTTCTCCTTAAAACGGATGAAGTAGTATTGGTCTAACGTGAAAGCAGGGATTCGATCCGACGTCTCGATAGGGTCTCCATCGGCCGTAGTCACCTTAAGGAACTTTTTTAGAAGGAGTCCAATAAATTCAGGATCAGAGGTATGGATAAATTGGATAACCCTTTCCTCTCCTGATTCGAGAAGAATCTCCACCCAATGAAGAATCTTCTCTGGATTCAACTCATCCTTTTTCCAGAATTCCAGATCGAGGAGATACTGGAGCTGCTCAGCCGTGGTGAGGGAGATCAGGTCCAAGCAGTCCTTTTCTCCGACCTCCTTGATTGTTAAGAAAACCTCCAGTTCGGGAAGTCGTTGAACCAACCCCTCTGCATGTTCGGAAAGGAAAAGAGTGTGGATCCGTTCCTTCCCTCGCGTTTTAAGGACGATCTCTAACTGTTGTTCAGCAGGTAGGGTATTGAAGATCCTTTTCGCCTCTTTTGGATCTTCAGGTAAGAAAGAGTGAAAATCGATCATCTCCGTGAAGAAACAAGCGGACGGGGATTTGAATCCCCGCCCGCAACAGATGCGCTTGACGATTCATTAGCAGGTTGCTGAAAAATGGCCATCTGCTGCGTTATCCGGCCACCTCACTCTCTCGGCGGCGTGGCAAATAGTCGCTCCTTACTCGTCGCGACGCCACCCCTCATCCTCGCCCTGTTAGATGAGTAGATAGATTCCGGAAATAGACTAGTAAAGACATCAACTCTCAGATGGCTGCAAGAGCAGTCAGAATTCTATCTAACGGGGCAAGTCGTTGCGGCGTACCGCAGTAGGGAACGCATATATGCGCTCCCTACAAGGGATTTCGGGGGCCTTGCATCTGGCCCTTTTTGAGCAACCTGGAAAACATCATTTTTTCAGCAGCCTTTTAATAAGGTGGGGGCATGGGCGGACCAGCCTGTTCCTTCTTGGGCTTCTCAGCCACCACGGCTTCTGTGGTGATGAGCAGGGAGGCCACACTGGCTGCATTTTGGAGAGCCAACCGAACGACTTTCGTCGGATCGATGATGCCGGCCTCGATCATATCGGTATATTCTTCTTTATCAGCATCGAATCCGAAAGCGCCTTTTTCCTGCTTCACCCTCTCGGCTACCACAGACCCTTCCTTCCCAGCATTTGCAGCAATCTGGCGAATGGGTTCCTCGAGAGCTCGATGAATAATCTCTAGTCCGGTCTGCTGTTCGCCTTCCAGCTTTATCTTCTTCAAATGAGGCAAACATCTCAAATAGGCCACGCCACCTCCGGGAACAATCCCTTCTTCGACAGCGGCGCGTGTGGCGTTGAGGGCATCTTCCACTCTGGCCTTCTTCTCCTTCATCTCCGTCTCCGTCGCAGCGCCCACCTTGATGACGGCCACTCCTCCTGCCAATTTGGCCAAACGCTCCTGGAGTTTCTCTCTGTCGTAATCAGAAGTCGTCTCTTCGATCTGAACGCGAATCTGTTTAATCCGACCTTCAATGGCAGAGGCCTCTCCCATCCCTTCCACAATCGTTGTATTATCCTTATCAATCACAACCTTCTTCGCTCTTCCGAGATCATCCAATTTCATTTTTTCGAGTTTAATCCCCACATCTTCGAAAATGGCCTGCCCTCCGGTCAGGATGGCGATGTCCTCCAGCATGGCCTTTCTTCGGTCTCCAAAGCCAGGGGCCTTGACCGCAGCACATTTTAAGGTTCCACGGAGTTTGTTAACCACGAGAGTGGCAAGAGCCTCACCCTCTAAATCTTCTGCAATGATCAGCAGGGGGCTCCCACCCTTCGCGACCTGTTCCAAAATGGGAAGGAGCTCTTTCATGTTGGAGATCTTCTTCTCAAAAAGGAGAATATAGGGGTCTTCCAGAACAGTTTCCATCTTTTCTGGATCGGTGACGAAGTAAGGAGAGATATAACCCCGATCGAACTGCATTCCTTCAACCACTTCGAGGGTGGTTTCTATCGCCTTGGCCTCTTCGACCGTGATCACACCTTCTTTTCCCACCTTGTTCATCGCTTCGGCAATGATGTTGCCAATCGTCGGATCATTATTCGCTGAGATGGTTCCGACCTGAGCGATCTCTTTCTGCTCCTTGACGGGCTTGGAAAGTTTCTTCAACTCCTTGACGACTTCTTCCACGGCGTGATCAATTCCTCTTTTGACATCCATAGGATTGACACCGGCTGCCACCACTTTATATCCTTCCCGGTAGATGGCCTGGGCTAAAAGCGTGGCTGTGGTTGTTCCATCGCCGGCCGTGTCTGAGGTTTTGGTGGCAACCTCTTTAACCATCTTGGCGCCCATATTCTGAAAATGGTCTTCGAGCTCAATCTCTTTGGCCACGGTGACTCCATCTTTCGTGACGAGGGGAGATCCAAAAGACTTCTCCAGAACAACATTCCTTCCTTTCGGACCCAACGTCACCTTCACGACATCTGCCAGAATATTCACCCCTTGCAGAATCGCATTCCTCGCTTCCGTATCAAACTTCAACTCCTTTGCCATGAGACTCCTCCTTTCTTCCTATTCTTTTTCAATGATGGCAAGGACATCCTCCTCCCGCATCATTAAATGCTCTTCACCGTCGATCTTCACCTCCGCACCCCCATACTTTGCGAACAGGATTCGATCGCCCTTCTTCACGTCCACCGGTATCTTCTTTCCGTCCTTCCCGATCCTTCCGGTACCCACAGCGATCACTTTCCCCTCGATCGGTTTCTCCTTTGCCGTATCCGGGATTATGATCCCGCCTTTTGTCTTGTCTTCCTCCTCCAGCCTCTTTACAATGAGCCGATCATGAAGTGGTCGGATCTTCATAGGAACAAGCCTCCCTTCTTTATTATTTTTTTTAATGAATAATCATCAAACCTCGGGTTGTCAAGGTATCTACTTGAGATTTCTGGAAAAATCCCGAAATCAGAGTTCTCTCCTTGATTTTTTAATTGAAAAACATTATGAAAGACCATGCTTTTCGATTCTCCCTTTGCAACCACAGGAATTGGTTCCTTTCCCCACAGGGATGAGAAAGAGGTTTACCCACTCATTCTCCAAAACTTCCCTGAAATCCCATTCTGGCCTCAATTTCCGAAACGGTCCTTTTTGGAAGGCATGGTTCTCCAGTTCTCTCAAGGATTTCCGAATCTTAAGTGGGATGAGAAGAAACAAACGGTCTGGGTCGATACGGCTCAAGGATTCGACCAGGAGGTTGATCGGTTCTACGGATGGCTTGAAGAGGGAGCCTTAGAACCCTTCCAAATTAAAGAGGATTTTGCAAAAGGCATCGGGTTTCTAGAAGGTCTGGCTTCAACGGATTACCCCAAGAAAATAAGATATATCAAAGGCCAGATCACAGGCCCAGTTACATTTGGACTTGCCTTGACAGACCAGGAACAGAGGGCCGCCTTCTATGAGCCCACTCTGAAGGAGATCCTGGTCAAGCATCTTTCGTCGAAGGCTCAATGGATGGAGAAGAGATTCAACGATCTTCTTCCAGGTGTAAAGACGATCATTTTTTTTGATGAACCCTCGCTCTCTTCTTTCGGTTCTGCCTTCTCGGGCTTGAATCGGGAGGAGGTGATTGTCTCCCTGAATGAATGTTTCGATGCAGTGAATGGGTTAACAGGGGTTCATTGCTGCGGGAATACGGACTGGAGTTTGTTACTTTCCACCGACCTTGATATCCTTAGTTTCGATGCCTACGGTTATCTGGAAACACTTGCTTTATATCCAAAGGAATTGAGGAAGTTCCTGGAAAGAGGGGGTCTTTTGGCCTGGGGCATTGTTCCAACGAGCGAGGAAATAGAGAAAGAGGATCCCAAGAGCCTCGTTGAACGTTTTAGAGTGGGAGTGAACAGCTTATCAAAGAAAGGGATTGATCCGACCCTCCTTCAAAGGGCGATCATCACACCGAGTTGTGGCACCGCCTCCCTTCCCATCCCTCTTGCTGAAAGAGTCTGCCAGGTCACCGCTGAAGTCTCCAAGAGACTAAGGGAAACGGAATAAAGGAATAATGGAATATTGGGATACTTGATTTAAAAAGATTTAAATCTTTTTATTTTTACCCATTATTCCATTCACCCATTATTCCAACATTCCATCCTTCCAATCAGGAGTCTATTTTCGACAGCGGGACCCCTCCATATCCAAGATTTTCTTTTGGGACTTCATTGAGAACAATCCGGACCCGATCCGCAGGAACCTTAAGGACCTCAATGATGGCTTCCGTCACTTTTTTAATCAGTTGTTCCTTCTTCTCCGGTGTCCTTCCCTGAATCATACTGATCTGAACAATAGGCATCACAATCTCCTTTCAATTTCAGATTTCAAATTGAAAAATCTGCAATCTGCGATCTGTAATCTGAAATAAGTTTGGGCTATGGGTTAAACACTTTCCACCACGGATCTTTTCCACCACCAAATTGTTGCAAGATCTCGAGGGCTAACTGAATTCCATTTGAAACGTGCTCCACTTGAATTCCGGGAGCGGTGAAGACATAGACCACAATATTTTTGCTCGATTCATCAATCTTCGTTCGAGAATCAGGTCCCTGGAAAAGAGAGCAGACGATCTCTTTTTCATCACGGAGCACAATCTCTTTCTCTTTGCAGATAAGCATCCGTCCTGATACCCCTTCAAAGGTCTCTCCCTCCTGAGCAAGATCGAGTCTCCATTGGCCATCGAAACGATCCAGGTCCTGAATGGCCATCAGAATCCCATGGCACATCTCTGCCATGATATGGGTATCGATATAGAGGTTGGCTATGGGAAATCCCATGTCGATCGTTCGCTTCAAATGACCGGGAAGGGGACAGGAATATCCCCATTCCTTGAAGAACTGATCGTAGAGATGGACCCTTTCTTCAATCTGGGCAAGATTGGCTCTCCGGCGCATCTTCCTGAGAAGATCCCTTTTGTAGATTTTAAAGGATTCACTTTTTTCAAAGTAAGTGCAATCCTGGACGGTCCCGATTCCAAAAGGGAGTTCAGGAAATCGGCGATGATAAGCTTCTGTGATCGTGAGTGAAACTTCCCTCTGCATCGGTAGACTCCTTCAAACGGAAAAGATTTCCTTGGGTGTTTTATGCAGGCACTCACTAACGCCTGATTCGGTAATGAAGTAGTTATCACAGACCCAGACCCAGACTCTGTCTGAACCGACTGTGGGATGGACGGTAATATTCATCTTCGCCTTGAGTGTCATCGGTTCATCGTCACGAATCAAAGGCCGTTCTACCAGGTCATATCCTTGACCGTGGGCATAGGCTCGGGTTTCAGCAAGAAATCCTCTCTTTTCCAAAAGGTCATTGTGCGCCTTCCAAATCTTCTTCGGATCGGCTCCAGGCCTCAGAAGTCTCAAGGTTGCTTTTTGTAGCTCCTTTGCCACTTCAAAAGCGTCGCTTAACTCGGAAGGTACTTTTCCAACGAAAAAAATTCTTCCAATTTCCGTATACATCCCACCTGGACCATTCGCTTCAATCAAGAGAGAAAACTGATCTCCTTCCATTACCATTCGGTTCTGAAAACGACGCTTCTGAATGGAGACAGGTCTTCCCAATGGTCCAGATCCACCAAGGATGAGTTGTTCCTCGCTACCCAGATCGGTCACTCGATGGATAATGTCAGCAATGATTTCGAAGTCCCTTCTCCCGGGTTGAATCACCTTTTTGGCATGGCCTATTGCCTCATCCTGAAGGGCAGCTGTCTTTCTAATGAAGCTGATCTCTTCATCGCTCTTGATCGCCTTGATCTGATCCACAAGATCTGCTGCATCGGCAAAAGTCGCTTCAGGCAGGTTCTTCTTTAAATGCTCATAAAATGCCGCGGAAATCGTCCCTTTTCCTACGATGCCGATCTTTGCCTTCTTCCTGCCCCTTAACGTTTCCACCGCAAGTTCTGCATCATAGGGATGGGTGTACATCACGGTTCGGAAAAAAGGGGCAGTGAGTCTCTTCTTAACGCCCCTTAATGTCCATGCGGGGGGACCCATATCTCCCGGAGGTTTTCCGCCGTGGGTGATCGTCGTCATCTCATCGTCAACAGGAAAAATCACCGTATGGGGTTGGGCGTTTCGGGCAGGAATATCGGTAAACCACTTAACATACCCTCCCAACCATTCATTATCATTTTGCATGATTAGAAAGTCGATGCCTTCTTCTTTCATCCTCGCCCTTACTTCTCTCCATCGTCTTTCCAGCTCCGCAGTAGATATCGATTGCGTCAGAATTTGCTTCTGATCATCCATTCTAGGTGCCTCCTTCTATCTGTTGCTCATTGGCTTGATAAAATGGATAGAGAGGATAGAGTCTCTCTTTCTATTCCTTGAATTCTTCATATTTTTCGCGCTGCTTCTTGAAGTATGGGAAGAGGTTTGAAAGAAGCATTAGGAAAGCGAACCCCAGAGCAATGGCGGAAATGGGACGGGTAATAAAGATCATAAAACTCCCCTGCGAAATCAGAAGCGATTGGCGAAGTGCGTTTTCCAGCATTGGGCCTAGCACATAGGCCAGGATAAGGGGAGCGCCCTCATAACCGAATTTCCTCATAATCCAACCCACCACTCCGAAGAAAATCATCACATAAAGATCGAAGGTAACGTTATTTAAGCTGTAGGCTCCGATCAGGCAAAAAAGGAGGACTAACGGAAAAAGGAGCTTGTATGGAATCTTGAGGACTTTAACCCACATGCCGATTAAGGGAAGGTTTAAAATGAGGAGAAGCGCATTGCCCATATATAAGCTGGCGACGAGACCCCAGAAAAGATCAGGATTCTGTTTGATGAGGAGAGGACCGGGCTGGATTCCATGGATCATCAGTGCTGAAAAAAAGATGGCCATGATAGGATTGGGAGGAATGCCGAGCGAAAGCAGTGGAATCAATGACCCTCCTGCAGCCGCATTGTTCGCAGACTCCGGACCGGCTACCCCCTCAATCGCACCTTTCCCGAACCTCTCAGGCTCCTTCGCGACCTTCTTTTCAACCGCATAGGCGACGAAGGTTGCAATAACAGCTCCCCCTCCGGGGAGAATCCCAAGGAGAAACCCGATGATCGACCCCCTGATGATGGCCCACTTTGCCTGGGCCCAATCCTTTAGAGAAGGCCATAGATTTTTGATACGGGCTTTAAAGATCTCCCTCTCAAGACTTTCTTCGAGATTGACAAAGATCTCAGATATTCCAAAAAGACCCATGACGAGCGGGATGATGCCTACCCCATCGGTCAGTTCGTTGATGCCAAAGGTGAACCGGGGAAGGCCGGTGATGACATCGAGCCCGATGCTTCCAAGGATAATGCCCACCAGGGCCATCATCAAAGCCTTTAAAATAGAACCCTGAGCCAGGTAGGTAACGATGATCAGTCCTGTACACATCAGGGCAAAGTATTCTGGTGGGCCAAAACTCAGGGCAGCCCTGGCAAGAGGAACGGCAACGAACATTAACCCGACGTTAGCTATCGTCCCTGCGATAAAAGAGCCCCAGGCTGCAATTCCCAGTGCAGGACCTGCACGACCCTGGCGGGCCATCTGGTAACCGTCGATGCAGGTGATGACAGAGGACGCTTCACCGGGGATATTGACCAGGATGGAAGTGGTTGAACCTCCGTATTGGACCCCATAGTATATACCTGCCAGGAGAATCAGGGTTGAAGTGGGTGAAAACTTGAAGGTTGCCGGAAGGAGGAGGGCCATGGCGCCAGCAGGACCGATGCCAGGCAGCACACCTACGAGTGTTCCGACAAGTACACCGATGGCACAGAAGAGAAGATTGATAGGTTGAAAAGTGACCTGGAAACCATAAAGGATGTTATCGAAAAATCCCACTTTTTTCTCTTAAAACCCGAAGAGACCATCCGGGAATTGACAATTGAGCCATTTGGAGAAAACAAAATAGGTGACAAAGGTGATCAGTATGGAAGAAACAAAAACAGACACGATCTTCTTTCGCTCAAGAATAAAGAAAAGGGAGGTCATCAAAAGAAAGGTACTGATAAGGTAACCTAAAACCGGCATCAATCTAGAGTAGAGAATAAGGACAATCAGAACCAGAAGGATTCTTTTCCACAAGGGTCCTGCAAAGAAGGGTTGAGCCTTAACCTCTTCTTTTTTCAAAGAGGCTCGAAGGAATAGGATGAGCGAAAGGATTCCCAATATTCCTGAGGCACCCAAGGTCAAGAATCCCCTACCAGGATTGTGGAGTGTTCCAATTCCTAAACGAAGAGATTCAATAAAGACAGAAAGAGAGACAAGCAGCCAGAAGAGGCTGCTTGTCTGATCTAGGGCTTTCATTATTTTTCTTTTGGAAGGTTTAGTTTCTTGATCATCTCTGAAAAACGGTTATACGCATCTTCTAGATATTTCTTTGTATCTTCGGAATTGCGATAGGCAACATCGAATTCCAGAGTCTGAATCGTCTTGATAAACTCTGGATCATCCATGGCCTTATGGAAAGCTTGTTCGAGTGTCTTGACAATGGGAGCGGGTGTCCCTTTCGGAGCGGCAATCATAAATACCGTCTCGTTGATGAAATCGTAACCAAGATCTCTTAGGGTGGGAACATTTGGAAAGGCTTTCATCCGCCTCTCACCATGCGTGACCAGAAGACGAAGGGATCCCTCCTTGACATGAGGAAGCCATTCGGTGCTGTCTGACATGGCGGTGACATGGCCTCCGAGCACGGCCGTCAGTCCAGGAGCTCCTCCCGTTTGCGGAACGTGGGTCCACTGAATTCCTTCTTTTTCAGCAACGAATTCCATTGCAATGTGCATGGGTGACCCCACCCCTGATGTGGCGTAGGTGACTTTTCCGGGATTCTTCCTCGCATATTCGATCAGATCCTTAAAGGTCTTGAAGGGAGAATCTGACTTCACCACACAGCCCGATTCCACAGCGGCAAAGTGCATGATCGGAACAAAATCCTCATGGCTGTAAGGGACGGCCCGTAGTTGAGGAATCCTGATCAAACCCGTGCTCGTGCAACTCGTGATGTCATAGCCGTCTGGTCTCTTCTTTGCAACCTGGCCAAGGGCAACTGATCCCCCTCCTCCGCCAACATTTGAAACGACCAAGGGTTGGCCGAGAACTTTTTCAGCCTTGCTTGCAAGAATCCGTGTACTTACGTCCAACGTTCCACCTGGGGCAAAAGTCACTATCAGATTGATTGGTTTTGTTGGATACTGTTGGGCAAATGATAGGATGGGGATAAAAATAAGAAACAAACCACATAAAAAAACGATCTTACTCATCTTCAACCCTAATCGTTTCATAAGTAGCCTCCTTTCTAAATTTTTAAGAATTTATACACGATAACCTCCCGCCTGTCAAATGATACAATACAGAAATGAAATTGCAGTCAAGCGATCTCTGTAATCAAGGTTGTTCGTTGACTTTATAAGGAATGTTAAGTTATAAGCAAATTCATCTTAAGTAAAGGGAGGCCTGTATGAAAATTGATTTCCACAATCATTTCTACCCAACAGAGTATCTTAAAAAAATGGAACAATGGGGCCACCGTTATGAATTCACGCATGACGCCACCGGACTGAAAATCGTTAAAGAGAAGGGGGCCCGTTTCCTGGGGATCACACCGCAGATGGAGGATCCTGAGAAGCGCATCGCTGACATGGACCGACTGGGATTGGATATCCAGGTCCTCACCCTTTCCACTCCCAACGTCTATTTTTCAACGAGAAAGAGGAATCTCTACCTGGCGAAGCTCACGAATGACTATTATGCCGATCTCTGCCAGAAATATCCCAAGCATTTCTTAGCCTTTGCCAGTGTTCCTCTGAAACATCCAGAGGATGCCATCCAAGAGCTCCGTCGTTCCGTTAAGGATTTAGGAATGAAAGGCGTCGTCCTTGGAACAAATATTGATGGGAAACATCTCCATGTTAAAGAATTCTGGCCCTTCTACGAAGAAGTCCACCAATTGGATCTCCCCATCTTCCTTCATCCCATGGTGCCAGCCCATCCAGAAACGATGGCCGAGTGGCCGCTGGTTCCCCTCGTCGGTTTTGTCATGGATACGACCTTGACGGTTTCGAAGATGATCTACAGTGGCCTCTTTGAAAAGTATCCGAATCTCACCCTCATTCTTCCTCATACGGGTGGGACCATCCCGTTCCTCTTCGAGCGGATCAACAACGGATATCGTGCTTTCCCGGACTGCCGGGAGAACATTTCAAGGCTTCCCGAGGAGTACTTGAAGAAGTTCTATTACGACACCGTTTCGTTTCACAAACCGGCTCTGATGTGCGCTTATCAGACTTTTGGTGCGGACCAGATGGTTCTTGGAAGCGATTATCCCCATGTCATCGGAGACATGGCCAAAGCCATCTCAACGGTTGAAGAGATGGACATCTCCAGGGAAGACAAGGAGAAGATCTTGGGAGAAAACGGAAAGAAGATTCTAAAGTTAACCTAAGGAGGGAGTCCTTCCAGCCATCTCAGAGTACAATGCGATTCGCTTTATGCCTTACGGCACGGTTGTTCTCCTTATCCATAGATCTTAAAGTCGGCGACCTGCCAGGATAATTTGAAGTTCCCTTATGAAACGCTCATTGTTTTCTGGAAGTGAAATTGTGACCCGGATATGATCAGGCAGTTTCCAGGGAGTCATGTCGCGTACAATAATCCCTTTCTTCAATAGTCCTTCATACACTTTGGTTGCCTTGCCCACCCGGATGAGAATGAAATTTGCGTTTGAAGGAATAAATTCTAAACCGAGGTCGTCCAGCGCCTTGTAAAGATGTTTCTTGCCTTCTTGATTGATCCTTCTGATTTCCCTCAAGAAATCTTTTTCTTCGAGGACTGCCAGTGCTGCTGCCTGGTCAAGGATCCCCACATTGAAAGGAAGATATAATTTCATCAGAGACTGGATGATCAGAGCGTGGGCAATTCCAAACCCAATGCGAAGGCCAGCAAGGCTATAGATTTTAGAAAAGGTCCTGAGGGCGATCAGATTTTGATGATCTTTCAGAAGATCAAGCCCTGATCTCGGGTCAGTGGAATCGACATAATCGAAGTAGGCCTCGTCAAGAACGACTAAAACGTCCGCCTTCAAACAATCCATGAAACGTTTCAGTTTCGAAAAGGGGATGACTTTACCGGTCGGGTTATTGGGCGATCCGAGGAAGATCAGACGCGTTCGATCAGAGACACCATTCAGGAGATCTTCTAGATCCACTTCGAAGTTTTTCAAGGGTACAGATCTGTGACTTCCGATAGCCCCTTTGATGGCCCGTTGATAGAAGGCGAAGGACGGATCACAGGTCATCCCTTCGTCCCCGGGATTCAAGATACTTCTGGAGATCAGTTCGATGAGATAATTACTTCCATGCCCAACAATCACCTGATTGGCTTCCACTCCAAATTTCTTTGCGAGTCTCTCTTTTAAAAGAAAACAACCCGAGTCAGGATAGAGATTCACTTCTTTGATCTTATCAGAAATGGCTTGCCTCACTTTGAGCGGTGGCCCCCAGAAATTCTCATTCGAAGCCATTTTGATGGCTTCTCTAATTCCTAACTCTCTTTCCAGCTCTTCCACGGGTTTACCCGGGATATAATCTGGGATATCTTTCAGGTGATCTGCAAATGGAACGGTCATGACGTGCTCTCCTTAGTCATTCGTCATTTCTAGAGGAAATAAGTACTCAATAGCGGCAACGGGACACTCCAACCGGCAGGCCCCGCAGTGCCAACATTCGACCGGGTAAAAAACGATCGGTTTTTTCTTTTGATCTGGCCAGGCAAAAACATCACCAGGACAAATCTCGTAACATTTGCCACATTTTATACATTTTCTATTGATAAGGGGCGGCACGGAGGATCTCCTCTTCGATTATCGTTTATAATGTAATGGCTTAAATTCAACGGTGATCTTCCCGTCAATCTGCCTGACCAGTACCTGTCCGCACCAGTTCGTATTATCTGTTTCAGGATAGTCTTCTCGATAGTGATAAGGAATGAAACGGCTCTCCTTTCGATAGAGCGCAGCATGGGTCATGATCTTTCCCACCTTGATGAGACTAGCGGTTTCGATACTTCGCATCAATTCATGAAAGTTATTGGCCTTGATCTCCTCGAGGTAAGGAACGAGGGCCTCTATTTTTTTTCGAGCTGTTTCCAGGGAGGCTCTTGTCCTGCTCGGTCCCACGTTCTCAACCATGATTCGACGCAACACATCCTCGACTTCCTGGTAATCCAGCCCTTTCTTCCGTTTCAGAGGGGCCATCAGTTGGGTCTCTTCCTCTCTCACCTGGCTTCGATTGTAACCCATGAATTTGTTCTTGAGTGCGTACTCAGTTGCGAATTTACCTGAGGAATAACCACCGGCCACTGCCATGTGAACCACCTTCATCTGATCCGCGCAGTCTCCGCATGCAAACAGGCCTTCCACCGTTGACATAGCCTTTCTATCGATATGGATCCCGCTCCCGACGACCTCTACGGGTCCGGTCTGCATAGCCTCGGAAACCATGACCTCCAGCGGCTCTTTTTCGATGTCGATACCCCGTGCCTTCAAAAAGTCATCCATGGTTTCTTTATCAAGTCCCAACGTCCCTTTAAGGTGCGTTATCTTTTCTGGTGGAAGATGTCTCGAATCGATGAAAACAGGACCTCTGCCTTCTCTCAGCTCATTGAGTGTTCCCCAGACCAACCAGTTGCGGGGTGCTTTCTCCGCCATTTCATGGTATTTGGACATATATCTTTCGCCCAGGCCATTCATGAAATAGGAACCCATGCCTGTGAAGGCATTCAAACCCGGTGCGCTAAACCCCTTGGGTACGATGGTCATTCTGAGAAACTCCATATTGGCCAGCGTTGCTCCAGCCTCCAGGGCCAATCTTTGGGCTTCGCCGGTGTTATAAGGGCAAAGCCATGTGTTAAAGGGCATCCGTGTCGGAGTTTCATAAAGTCGGTTTGTATTGCCTGTAGCGGCAACGAGAGCCTTGCATTCGATGAAGTAAATTTCTCCGGTTCGGATATGGAATCCGAAGACACCTACCAGTTTGCCACCGGAGACGAAAAATCGGGTGGCCATGACGCGATCTAAGACCGTGCAGCCCAGACGCCGTACCTCTTTTGCAAGATTAGGCTTGAGATGCTTCCCGTTGAAATTAATCCAGTAGGGTCCAGGCTGGCCCATAGATGCTGTCCTGTAGTAGTGCCCGGTCTTCGGGTCCGAAAGGGGCGATCCAATTCGCTCCAGCCGAGCGATCGCATTTTTCAGCTCATCGCAAAAGACCCGATTGTGGATTTCTATATTGACAATGCCGTAGCCTTCCTTTTGAACAAATTCGAGGTAAGCCTCTCGGGTGTCCGAAGCTTCTCCAGTTTCAAGATAAGCCATAAAGTGGTCTACACCGCCTGCAATGTTGCCACTCCTTTCGATTTTGCCCTTATCCAAAATCACCACTTTGACTCCCCGTTCAGCAGAAGCAATTGCAGCATTGAGTCCGGCGAGGCCTCCTCCCACCACGACGACATCTGTCTTTAAGAGGTGAGTTTTCACTTCTTTCCTCCGCACCAAATTATAGTCTGTTGCCACTCATTCTGTCTCTACTTTGGTACATAGATGCGTCTCAGTTTATGAATCTCATGGATCCTCGACTCGGCATAGCGATTAGCTGCTTCTGAAGGAAGGATGTTTTTTTTCTTTGCTAATTCAAAAATGTCTAGAAGACGATGATAAATCTTCTCTGTCTTCATTCTTACCCTTTCAGGATTAAATCCTTGAATTTCATCAATCACCTGGATCGCGCCTCCCGCATTAATGATGTAATCGGGTGCATAAAGAATGCCCCTCTCATGGAGCATCCGGCCATGACGTTCTTCATCCTCCAGCTGGTTATTAGCAGAACCTGCCACAAGTTTGCATTTCAACCGAGGGACGGTCTGATCATTTAAGATCCCACCCATGGCGCATGGACAGAAGATATCACATGCCACTTCATGGATGGCGTCAGGTTTGACGGCCTTGAATCCATATTGCCTCTGGAGGCGTTGAAGGGTCTCTTCGTTAACGTCGGTGGCAATCACCTCCAATCCCCCTTCTTTTAGATACCCTAAGAGGGGTTCTCCCACCGCACCCAGTCCCTGCACAGCAATCTTTTTCCCTTGCAGATTCTCATCACCCCAGATAAATTTCGCACAGGCCTTCAAACCGACGTAAATCCCAAACGCCGTTATAGGCCCGGTACTTCCTGAACTTCCCTCTTCGCTCGGCTTCGCAAGGATATATCGGCTTTCTCTTCCCATCACGGAGCCATCCATGGTAGTGACGTTAAGATCCGCCCCTGTGACAAAGCGACCATTTAAAATCTCGACGAACCTTCCAAAGGCTCTAAGGAAAGCCTCGTTCTTATCCTTCTTGGGATCACCCCAGATGACCGCTTTTGCCCCTCCTTTATCTTCATCGGCAGCAGCACACTTGTAGGTCATGGCCTTGGATAACCTCAGGGCGTCCCGGAGGGCATCCTCCATGGAAGCATAGTTGACCATTCTCACTCCACCGAAGGCCTGGCCAAGGGTGGTGTCATGGATGGCAATGATCGTCCTCAACCCCGTTTCCTTATCGAAGTTGAAGATGACCTGTTCGTGTCCATTGCTTTTCATCCATTCGAAAATATCCATGGGTTTAACCTCCTTCATGGAAAATAATCGACCTCTCTATTGAGCAATGATCTTGTCTGATCTCTTCAAAAGTTCAGGAGAAAGGATCATTCCCTGTGCTCTGGCTGCCTTCTCATTCACCACCAGATTGAGCTTCTCGATACGCCCCCAGGGGATATGGCCGGGGTTTTCCCCTTTCAAGATACGAGCGGCCCTTTTACCCGCTGAATAGCCAATGGTAAAAAAATTGAGCCCATAGGCAGCGAGGGCACCTTTTGGCACACTCTCCAGATCACTGGTGAAGAGAGGAACCTTCTTCCCATTACAGATCTTTACGATAGCCTCCAGCGAAGAAAGAACGGTGTCGTCATAGATGACATGAAAGGCCTGGACCTTCCCTGCCAGGAAGGAAGCAGCCTGCGTGGCCTCCTCACCGCTGGAAATCACAGCCTCCATCAGCTCAATGCCCAGTCGCTTTGCCGTTTCCCTCATCTCTTTGATAAGACCCAGAGAATGGGGATCTCCTTGATGATAGATCGTTCCCCACTTCTTCGCTTTGGGGAGAAATTGAGTATACATCTCAAATTGGAGAGAGACAGGCCAACGGTGACTTACACCCGTTACATTCGTCCCGGTCTTCGTTCCTGGAAGACTTTTCTTTGGAACGAGTCCCGCCTCCATTGGATGGGTAACAGAGGAAAAGACGACAGGAATATCTTCGATGAGCTTCACAGTAGCCCGGGAGTTGGGAGATCCAATGGTATGGATTAAATCAAATTTCTCACTGAGGAACTTTTGAGCAATGGCCTGGGTATTGGCCAAATTCCCCTGGGCATTCTGCCGATGGAACATGACATTAACCTTTTCTTTGAATCCCGCATCGGCCAATGCCTTTTCAAATCCCTTTTGGTCTTTCTCTGAAGCCACGGTAGAGGTAAACTGAGCGACACCGATTCTGAAGACCTTTTTGACTTTTTTCTCTTGGGCAAGGAGGGAACAGACAGACAAAAGGAGGATTAAGATTAACGGAGGATACACTTTCTTCCACATATTCACCCTCCCCTTCTCGCTTACAATCCTAACTCTTCAATCACTCCTTTCCGATGTCTAAACGATTTATGAATACCACCTTTTCACGACCCTGTCAATTTTGAGATTTCTGGAGAAAACCAAAAATCTCTGATTACACAGATTATAGCCGATTACACAGATACGAAATGACTTGAAGAGTCATTTCAGTTGATATAAGTTTGAAATATGGTTTCCCTCCTCTTTCTCATCCCCATCGGGGTCCTGGCAGCCTCCACCGCTTCCATCTTCATCAAACTCTGTGATGCCCCGGCCCTGATCATTGCAACCTACCGGATGGTCTTCGCTTCCTTAATCCTGTTGCCTTACGCCCTTTATAAAAAAACAGGAAGGACTTGGGGAAGAAAAGAGATCGGATGGCTCGTCCTATCCGGCTTTTTTCTGAGCCTCCATTTCACGTTCTGGATCGGCTCCCTGAAATATACCTCCGTTGCTAGCTCCGTGGTCCTGGTGACCACTTATCCCATCTTTGTAGGGATCGGATCTCGGCTCTTTCTGCAGGAACGGATGGGACTCTTTTTAATCTTTGGAATCATACTCTCCGTTTTGGGCAGCGGACTGATCAGTTATGGAGATATGGCCATCTCGAGAGAGGCATTGATGGGAGATGGGCTGGCCCTCTTGGGGGCCATCACAGCCTCAGGATACTTTCTGGTGGGAAGAAAGATGAGAAAGAGTCAGGACCTCCTCTCCTATATCTTCCCGGTCTATTCTGCAGCCGGATTCCTTTTGGTCATCTTTTCTCTCCTTTCTCAAAAAAACTTCTTTGGATATTCATGGACCACCTATCTCTTCCTCTTTCTTCTGGCCCTCATTCCCCAATTGATCGGCCACACCACCATCAACTGGGCTTTGAAATACCTCCCGGCTTCAATGGTGGCGATTACCTATTTGGGTGAGCCGGTGGGATCCACCATTCTGGCCTATTTTATTTTGAATGAAGAATTGACACCCTGGAAGATTTTCGGCGGGATTTTGATCTTGGCAGGAATTTTGACTGCTTTAAAAAGGAACCCTCAAAATTCAAGAAAGGAATAATTTATGAAATTCGTCGTCCACGAACACCATTCCTCCCATCTCCATTACGATTTTCGCCTGGAGATCGCTGGAGTCTTCAAATCGTGGGCCATTCCAAAAGGCCCTTCCATGAATCCTGCGGAAAAGAGGCTTGCCGTCATGGTGGAGGATCATCCCCTTGAATATGGGGACTTTGAAGGAATCATTCCTCAAGGTCATTATGGAGCCGGGCCCGTCCTCCTATGGGATGCTGGGAAGTTTCTTCCTGAAGAGGACCCCGAACCTGCTCTGAATAAGGGAAAGCTCAGCTTCTCCCTGGATGGGAACAAATTAAAGGGCAGTTTCTCCCTTGCCCTGATGAAAGGAAGAGGCACAGGAAAGGAATGGCTTCTCATCAAGAAACAAGATGCGTTTGCCAGAGAGGACTGGAAGATCAAGGAGGATCTCACCCCTGCGAGGAAGAAGAAACTGGTCGAAAAGATCCCCCCGTGTGAAACCAGCTAATTTCAGATTGCAGAACGCAGATTGCAGATTGAAAATTCCAAAATCTAAATCTGAAATCAAAATCGTTTTGATCATTTGATATTGGAGCTTGGAATTTATTTGGGATTTGGATTTTGGAATTTGGGATTTGAAATCAGTTAGCATCTAACCAAAGGGAAACGTAGGTTCTAAGAACTCCGAACGTTACTTACGGAGCCAGCTCGTTACCCTTTCTCTAAAAGATTCAAGGAAAATATAGATCACAGGAGTGATGTAGAGGGTGACGAGTTGTGAAAAGACTAAACCGCCAACCACGGCAAGTCCAAGGGGACGACGCGCCTCTGCACCAGCGCCAAAACCGAGGGCGATGGGGAGTGTGCCCATGATGGCTGCCATCGTCGTCATCATGATGGGACGGAATCGGATGAGGCACCCGTCATAAATCGCTTCAGCAGGGGTTTTCCCCTGGTTTCTCTGTGCATCCAAGGCAAAGTCGATCATCATAATGGCATTCTTCTTGACAATTCCGATCAACATGACGATCCCAACCATGGAGTAGAGGTTCAGATCCGTTTTGAAAATGAGCAGTGTCACAAGAGCACCAAGACCTGCCGAAGGAAGACCCGAAAGGATGGTCAGGGGATGGATGAAACTCTCATAGAGAATTCCCAGGACGATATAAATCACTACGATCGCCATGATCAACAGGATGCCCATTCCTTGTAAGGATGTTCTAAAGGCCTGAGCGGTCCCCTGAAAACTGGTGCTTATGGTGGCAGGCAATGCGGCTTTGGCTACCTTTTCAACAGCGGATACAGCATCTCCTAAGGATACCCCAGGCTTGATGTTGAAAGAAATGGTCACTGAAGGAAGCTGGCCCAGGTGGTTTACTGACAGAGGCCCAAGGCCACGGCTTATCGTTGCCACTGCGTTGAGAGGAACCAATTGGCCGTTAGATGATCGAATGTAAAGCATCGCGAGTCCGGAAGGGTCCTGCTGATATTGAGGTTCGAGCTCAATGATGACTTGATATTGGTTGATTGAAGTGTAGATTGTCGAAATCTGCCTCGCTCCATAAGCAGTGTAGAGAGCATCTTCAATCTGATTGGCTGTGATACGAAGAGCCGAAGCCTTATCCCGATCGATCTCAACATTGACCTGGGGATTATTGATCTGCAAGTCACTGGTCACATCCTGAAGACTGGGCAGTTCTCGCATCTTCGCTTCAAGGACGGGAGTATGCTCATAAAGTTCTTTGAACTCTGGACTCTGAAGCGTGAATTGATACTGGCTCTTGGTTAGCTGCCCTCCGATCCGAATCGGAGGAGGGTTTTGAAGGAAGACCTGGATTCCTGGAATCTTGGCCAGTTTTACACGAAGTTCCTGAATCACCTCATCCGCACTCAGCTTCCGTTCAGATCGAGGTTTCAGAGAAATCATGATCCGACCCAAATTGCCCGTCGGTGACGGACCCCCTGCTCCAGCCGTTGAAGAAAAGGAATCGACATTTAGATCTTGGCGGACAACCTCCGCTACCGCGAGCTGATGTTGTTTCATCGATTCGAATGAAATCCCTTGAGCGGCCTCGCTGAAGCCAAAGATCTGGCCAATATCTTCGCTCGGAAGAAATCCATAGGAAAAGGTCATGAATAGGATGATCGTGACAAGGAGGATCAGGTTGGCGATGACAATGGTCAAGAGGCCATGATTCAAAACAAATCTCAGACTCCACCGGTAGGCTTGAAGCATCCCCTCGAAAAAGCGTTCTGAGGTGGCATAAAGACGGCTCTCTTTTTTTTCTCTCAGCGGTCTAAGAAATCGGCTGCAGAGCATAGGGGTCAGACTTAAGGAAACAAAACCGGAAACCAGAATCGCTACTCCGATCGTCACTGCAAATTCATGAAGTAATCGCCCGATGATTCCGCCCATAAAAAGAACAGGGATGAAGACCGCGACGAGGGAAAGGGTCATCGACACAATGGTAAACCCAATCTCTTTCGATCCGTTCAGAGCTGCTTCGAGGGGCTTTTCTCCTGCCTCCATGTGCCGGACAATATTTTCAAGCATCACAATAGCGTCATCTACCACGAAGCCCACTGAAAGTGTTAATGCCATGAGGGAGAGATTATCCAGGCTATATCCCAGAAGATACATGACCGAGAAGGTTCCGATGATGGACATGGGAAGTGCCAAGCTCGGAATGATCGTAGCGGATAAGTTTCGTAGAAAGAGGAAGATCACGAGCACGACCAAACAGGTGGTGAGAAACAGGGTAAACTTGACATCATTCACAGAATCACGAATCGACCGAGAGCGATCATACAGAATGTTCAAATTCACCGAACCAGGCATCTGAGCACGAAAGCTCGGAAGCAGGTTCCTAATTGAATCGACCACCTGAACCGTGTTCGTTCCGGGTTGACGGAAAATGGCCAAACCGATATTGCGAACGTTGTTATACCAGCTTGCGACTTTATCATTTTCAACGCTGTCGATCACCCTTCCCAATTCCCCGAGGCGTACTGGAGAACCATTCCGGAAGGCGACAATGAGAGGACGATAAGCCTCAGCGCTATTGAGTTTACCGCTCGCCTCTATCGTGAAGACTTGATGGGTTCCATATAACGTACCGGTGGGGAGGTTCACATTTCCCCTTTGGATTGCATTGGCCACTTCATCGATCCCGATCGACCGTGCGGCAAGAGCCTTTGGATCCAGTTGGGCCCGAACGGCATATTTCTGAGCACCAAAGATCTGAACCTGAGCCACCCCGCTCACCATCGAAATGCGTTGAGCCAAAAAGGTGTCTGCGTATTCGTGAACCGTTGAAAGAGGAAGGGTGGGCGAACTCAGGGCTAAAAAGAGAATGGGGAAATCAGCCGGATTCACCTTCTGGAAGGAGGGAGGATTAGGCATGTCCGGCGGAAGCTGGCGTGCCGCCTTGGCAATCATGGCTTGAACGTCCTGAGCCGCAGCATCAATGTTCCGATCCAGGTTGAACTGAAGTGTGATCCGGGTGGACCCCTGAGTGTTCGTCGAATTCATCGAATCCAGCCCAGCGATCGTCGAGAACTGCCGCTCGAGAGGGATAGCCACGGCAGATGCCATCGTCTCCGGGCTGGCTCCGGGGAGTTCGGCTATGACCAGGATTGTGGGGAAATCAACCGTGGGAAGATCACTCACCGGAAGGAGCCGGTATCCCATGATGCCGAACAGAAGAATGCCCAGCATCACAAGAGTGGTCATGACAGGCCGCCGGATAAAAAGCTCTGGAATGTTCATGGGGTTTTGGGTTTTTGGGGGGTGGCTGAATTAGAATTTATTATTTCAACTTTAGCTCCCGGATAGAGCCGAAGCTGCCCGTCGGTCACCACGATCTCACCTGGATGAAGACCTTCTTGAACCACCGTTTCGTTGTTAAGGGTTAAGCCCGAAACGATGGGGCGAGTTTCCACAGTAAGGTCTGTCTTGACGACAAAGACGTATTGGCCCTGCTGTCCGGTCTGGATGGCCTGGGATGGAACGACAGCCGCATGAGGCACTTGAGTCAATGTCAGAACGACATTGACAAACTGCCCTGGCCAGAGGAGTTTTCCTTTGTTGGTAAAGGTTCCTTTGAGCTTTATCGTTCCTGTGGAACTGTCCACGGCATTGTCAACAAAAGAAATGAACCCCTCCTCCGGCGAAGCGTCGTCATTAGGAGCCATGGTGTGAACTTTAAGGTTTCCCATCGCCATGTACTTCCGGATCTCCCGCAGGTACTGTTCCGGAACCGAAAAGGTGACATAGATGGGAGCAATCTGATTAACCACAACCAGATTGGCATCGTTTTCTTTAATAATATTTCCTTCTTGAACGATCAGACTTCCAGTTCGGCCATCCATGGGCGAATGAATGGAGCAATAGCTCAGTTGAAGCTTCGCGTTTTCCACGGCTGCCCGATCCGCAAGCACAGTTGCCTCTGCGTTTGCCCTGGCAGCTCTGTCGGCTTGCACCGTGGCGACAAGAGCTTCCCAATCGGTCCGGACCTTGTCATACTGTTGTCGAGCCACAACGCCTTTTTCAAATAACATCTGATAACGATCGGCATCTGCCTTGGCATTCTTCTCCTGGGCCATGTCTCTTTCGAGATTGGCTTCAGCTTGCCTCACCTGAGCGAGATCTCTCTCGAGGTTCGCCTCAGCCTGTTTGAGAGTAGCTTCGAAAGGACGAGGATCGATCATGAAGAGGAGTGCCCCCTTTGTCACGTCCTGACCTTCTGTAAAGGAGACCCGCATGATCTGTCCCGCAACCCTTGATTTCACTGTCACGGTGGAATAAGCCTGCACCGTCCCAATGGTACGGAGTTGAACGGGCACCTGTTTCTGAACGACCGTTGCCACCTCAATCGGCAGAGCCACCACAGGTCTTTCCCTTTTTTCTCCAGAACAAGACGATAAAAGAAACAAACCTGTGAGGATGAAAAGTGATGAACAAAACGCCTTTCTGTTCATTGTTTAACCCTTCGGTTAAAAGAAGTGTCTCTGGTAAGAAACAATATTAGAATCTCTAAAAATAAGACTAACCAGACAGGGTTAGTTTGTCAATTCTTTTCCACAGGTTGTAACCTCCTGTCCATTCGATCCTGGGGCCATTAAAATACAATTGACACTGGATAATTTTTCATGAATATTATTGACTTATATGATGGCGTATCAACCCTAGAAAAGATCGACCCCGGAGATGGAGAATAAGACAACCAAGAAAATACTGATCGTCGAGGATGAAAAGGATACGGTGGAAATGATCACCGCGCTCCTTGAACTGGAGGGTTATCAGGTCTTCTCTGCTTCCTCAGGAACGGAAGCCATGCGGTTCCTGGAAACGAGAAGGCAGGTCACTCCAGAGTCTGAGACGCCGGTGGATTTGATCCTCCTCGATATCATGCTGGGTGACGAAGATGGAAGAGATGTCTGCCAGAAGATCAAAGGGGATGAGGAAATGAGATTCATTCCCGTGGTCATGCTCACGGTCCGTTCGAGCCTGCAGGACAAGATCAATACCCTCAATATTGGAGCGGATGATTACCTCACCAAACCCTTTATCAATGAGGAGTTATTGGCAAAGATTAAGGTGATGCTCCGTATCAAAGACCTCCATGATGACCTGAAACGAGAAAGAAATAGAAATATTCTTCTCTCCCAAGCGCTGGAGAAACGATACAGTTTTGGGAACATCCTTGGGAAGAACAGCCGAATGCAGGAAATTTACGAATTGATTTCAGACATTTCCAATACCGATTCCACAGTTCTCATTCAGGGTGAAAGCGGTACGGGGAAGGAATTGATCGCGAGAGCCATCCATTTTAACAGTTACCGGAAAACCAAACCCTTTGTGGTGGCCAATTGCTCCGCCTATTCCCAGAACCTTTTAGAGAGCGAGCTCTTTGGTCATGAAAAAGGCGCCTTTACTGGAGCGATTCGGAGAAAGATCGGACGGTTTGAGCTTGCCCACGGAGGGACCATCTTTCTCGACGAGATCGGGGAGGTCTCCCCTCCCACTCAGATCCTGCTTCTTCGTGTGCTTCAGGATCACCGGTTCGAGAGGGTAGGAGGAGAGGAGACCTTAGAGGTAGATGTCCGTGTGGTTGCTGCGACGAATAAAAACTTGATGGAAGAGATGAGAAAGGGAACGTTTCGTGAAGATCTCTATTATCGGCTCAATGTCATTCCCATCTTTGTCCCTCCCCTCCGAGAGAGGAAGGATGACATCCCCCTGCTCACTTCCCATTTCTTGCAGAAATTCAGCCGTGAAAAGGGAAAGGAGGTAACAAGTATTATTTCTGAAGTGATGGAACTGTTCCTTGCCCATTCGTGGCCTGGAAATGTACGAGAATTGGAAAATGTGATCGAACATGCATCCATCATTGCTAAAAAGGAGGAGATCCTTCCGAAAGACTTACCCCAATATCTCTTGCAAAAGCCCTTGCCGAATCAGCAATTGTTTTCTTTGAAGGATCATGAAAGGGACCTTATCTTGAAAGCCCTGGAAGAGACGAATTGGAATAAGCATCAGGCCTCAAAGAGATTGAAAATTACTCGAACCACGCTTTATGGCAAAATGAAACGGTATGGGCTGACAAAAGAATAAAATCAGAACATTGATGTCTAAAAATATACATATTTATAACTTATTGAAAAGCTTGTGTTTTATCTTAAAATTGATAATAAAATAAAAAGTTTCTGTCAAAAAATGTACATTTCTGATTTCTTATCCCGTCGCTGTAAATCTAACAAATAAATTGTAACCCACCAAAATTATTCAGCTTTAAAAAAACCCTCTTTTTGGTACGAAATTTGCCTTTAAATCTAAACAGTTTTAATTATGGAGGCTTGTATGAGATGTCATCGATGTGGCGGCGTGATGGTATTTGAGAAATTTTACGGAATCTGTGAGGAGTTCACCGGATGGCGATGCATCTTTTGCGGAGAGATCGTTGACCAGGTCATCCTCGAGAATCGGCTTGAACAGAAACGGTAAATCCCCTTTCCATAAGAATGAAGTCCATTAAACACTTCTTGGATGGGGACGGGGGATGAAGAGCAAAATATGCATCGTTGATCACGACTTAGCCAGCCGGGGTTATCTCAGAGAATGTCTAGAAAGAGAAGGCCATCTTTTAACCATTTTAGATAATGGTTTTCAGATTAGATCTCATCTCTCCCAAGAGATTTTTGATGTTGTCATCCTCAATATCGATTCTCCTGGCGTCCGAGAGAAAAACCTTCTCATCGAAATCAAAAAAGTCCAACAACCGAGAATCCTTTTGATCGTCTCCGAGAAAGGGGACGCTTTTCTTAAAGAGGCCATCGATCTCGGAGTCTACGGGTTCATCAATAAACCCTTCAATCGCGAAGAGATTTGTACGATGGTGACCCATTTGGTCCGATGAGGAAAGAGAACGGTGGGAGCCCATTAGAATGGAGGACCTATGGAAGAAGATACCTGAGTTCCCTCAGTTTAAAGATTTTTCTCTTGAAGAGAAACCTCTCCTCGAAGCGACCTTCCTCAAATTCCCTCCTGTCATTTCTGAATTTACTTTTACCAATCTCTTCATCTGGCGTCAGGTCTATCAATTAAGAATCAGCCATCTCAAAGGCTTTATCTGCCTTCTGTCTAACAAGGGAGACCCATCCTTTTTTTTCCCTCCTATCGGTGAGGGAGATAGGGTGGAATCTTTTCGGATCCTCCTTCAATATCTCAAGGAAAAAGGAATTTCACCTAAGGTTGCCAGGGTTCCAGAATCTATGGTCACCCAGATCGATTGGAATGAAAATGGGATGCGGGTCGACGTCGATCGAGATCAATCCGATTACATCTACCTCGTTAAAGATTTAACTAAATTGGAGGGCCGGAAGTACCACCGAAAGCGAAACCACATTAAACAGTTCAAGGAAAAATATTCCTACCAGTATCTTTCACTCACGCCCGAGTGGATATCAGAATGCCTTCGATTGGAGACTGAATGGTGTGATCTCCGGCATTGCGAGGTGGTTCCGGGTCTGGCGAATGAATCGGTGGCCATTAAAGAAGCCTTGACACACTTCGATCAATTGAATATGAAAGCAGGAGCGATCCTCATTGACGGGAAGTTGGAGGCCTTTACCCTAGGAGAACCCCTCAACCCGGAGACCGTCGTCATTCACATCGAAAAGGCCAATCCAGCCTTTGACGGTCTTTATCCTTTCATCAACCAGGCCTTTCTGGAAAATGAATGGTCGGCCTATCTCTATGTCAATCGGGAGCAGGATTTAGGGGAAGAGGGATTGAGAAAAGCCAAGGAATCCTACTTTCCCCACCATATGATTCATAAATACACCCTTACTTTAGCGTAAGGAGGGAGGAGGATAAGATGGCCAAGAAGGGGTTGTACCCATTTTCCTACGAACGTTTCAGGAAGGAGTTTCCAGAAGTTGAGAAGGAGTATGACAGGCTTGCTAAGAAATGCCATGCCTCAGGACCTCTCAATGAGAAGACCAGAAGGTTGATCAAGCTGGGGATCGCCATTGGATCTGAGTCAGAGGGTGCAGTCAAATCCCATACCCGAAGAGCCCTTGCTATTGGAATCTCTCCCAAAGAGATCCGGCATGTCGTCTTATTGGGATTGACGACGATCGGATTCCCAAAGATGATTGCCACGCTCAACTGGGTTCATGAGGTTCTAGAGGAGGCCTCCCTCAAACGTCCCAGACGGGCATGAGCTTTCCTCTCCATCCGCTCTTTCCAGACAAAAAGCCCTGATCTTATCTAAAGGATTTCGATAAAATCTTTCCCTTTTGAGGAAAGAGATGAGTTATAATCGTAAGGGGGAGAAAGGAGTTTGAAGATGGCCGCGCAAAAAAAGATCAAGGTAAAAACGTTCGCGACGGAAGTGAAAATTTTCCAGACGATGAGGGAGCTAGAGGCTCTGGATGAGACGGTGAATCGCTTCATCCTTCAAAATAAAGTGAAGAGGGTGATTTCCGTCAGTGACACGACCACGACGGACGATACCGGTGCCACGATTGGATTGGTAAGGGTTTTAACCTATGAAAGATGAAAGAGGGAAAGCCATGGCTCAATGGGAATATCAAATTACGATTCATGAACTTCCAGAACCTAGGGCAGAGCAGCAGGAGACCACCATCGACTGCGATCAGAATGGTCTTTGTTTTGTCCAC
>Ga0209703_1000040_pt1 | contig 28966 bp, 24 predicted proteins | sample PPLLak12cMay2015_2_FD_187256 | JGI IMG/M metagenome (GOLD analysis project Ga0209703, IMG submission 187256) | Freshwater sediment microbial communities from Prairie Pothole Lake near Jamestown, North Dakota, USA - PPLs Lake P8 Core (1) Depth... | ecosystem: Environmental > Aquatic > Freshwater...
TGTGGGCGGGGTTGCGCCAATGGTCCCCGGGCACGGCCCGGGCTACGTTTCTGTACATGGATATGCCAAAAAATGACTGGTTTTTTCATGGTGGCTTTGCGTCCAAACTCGCAGGATTTTGCGCTTTAATGTCAATCCCGGAGTTTTTAGTTTGACTGTTTTATTTCGAGGCATTATCATACGAGGAGCCAAAAGTAGGTGATTGGTTGGATTGGGAGATAATTTGCTTGACGGGGGTGGATGGAATTTGGTATCATAGCGTGTATGTATGTGGCAAAGTCGGTTGCCCGGATGAGGGAAACTGGATAGTTGCACAGCAAAGAGCAGGAGGTAGTTGTCATGTGGACGGGAAAATCGAGATTGTTGGTAATTACTATCAGGGGTATGACTGTCATGTATAGAATAAAGGAGAAGATAAATGATGAGAATAACAAATCAACATGGAAACGACTTCAGATATAAGTATTTTATAAGTATAGTTTATATTATGCTTTGTTTAACTCAGTTTCAATCACAAGCAGCGCAAGGCCCATTGCTGCTGGATCCGGATACGATTGAATCTTATGTTAATCAATTCAACGCCGAGGATCGCTGGTTTTTCCAGGTTTCTACGGATGCGGAGGTTTCGCAGGTCAATAACGGCGTCTATGGCGGTCAATATGTTAAAAATGCCGATCTGGATCAGAATGGCCATTCCGATGCATTTGATTATTTGAAAGATAACATTCCATTGTTTGATGCGCCGGATGCCGATCTGGTTCAGACGTATTATTTCCGCTGGTGGACATATCGCAAGCACATCAAGAATATCGGCACCGAACAGAATCCCAGTTTCGTTTTGACTGAATTTATCGATCCGGTTGACTGGGCCGATCCAGTGACCAATACGATTTCCTGCCCTTCTTCTCATCATATCTACGAAGGGCGATGGATTCATCAGTCTCAACTGATGGATGATTACGAGCGTTACTGGATGACCCATGCTAACGCAACTCCCAGGCGTTATTCATGCTGGCTGGCGGATGCGATTTATGCACGCTACAAGGTCAATCCAGATGATGGTCTGGTTACCGAACTGGTTGCTGACCAGACAAATCTGCTGAACCTTGAAACAAACTACAATGGATGGGTCAGTGGTGCAACGCAATCGGCATATCGTGATACCGACGACGGTTTGTTCTGGCAGATTGATGACCGCGATGGAATGGAAGTCAGTTACGGGGGCAGCGGCAAGCGGGCTACGCTCAACTCGTATATGTTCGGAGACACCCGGGCGATCGCCCAGATGTTTCGCATTGCCGCAGAGTACGACACGGAAAATGCAGCGACTTACCTGCAAAAGGCCGATCTATTTGACAACACTGCTGAAAGCATCAAACAGGCGATGCTGGGCTACCTTTGGGATCCAGCCGATGAGTTTTTCAAGGTTGGCTATAACGATTTCCCCGGCGGTTCTTTGCAGGGCAGGCGCGAACTTCACGGTTTTACGCCCTGGTATTTTAATATGCCCGATGATGGCGGGGCGGTCAATTATGACCTGGCCTGGAGTCATTTAGGCAGCTTTACCACCGCTTACGGATTTACCAGCGGCGCTCATGATGAGACAGGATACAACACCGGAAGTGTAGGCAGTTGCTGTCGGTGGGACGGTCCGATCTGGCCGTACGCAACCGCGATCACTCTCAAGGCCATGGCCAATCTTCTTCGCAATTATGATCAGAGTTATGTGGACACTGACGATTACTTTAACCAGTTAATGATATATTCAGGCAGCCATGAAGAAACTTATACGATCGGCGGTGGACCCGACACCATCTCCTGTATCGACGAATCGATGGTTTCCGGCGGTGTTGACGGGGGTCACTGGACTCAGATCGGCGTACCCAACACACCTCGAGGCTTTGCTTATAATCATTCTACTTTCTGTGATTTGATTATCAGCGACCTGATCGGATTACAGCCGCGAGCTGATGGAGTGGTTGAAGTCGATCCGCTGGTTCCGCAAGGGCAATGGGCCTGGTTCTGTTTGGATAACATCCTCTATCACGGTTGTATTTTGACGATCGTATGGGACCAGGATGGCACCAAGTACGGTCAGGGCGTCGGGCTGCGAGTTTATGCGGACGGAACACTTATAGCTTCGTCAAGTACGCTGCAGAAAGTCCAGGGTGCTCTGCCCGGGCGGGGAGACACTAATCTCGACGGCAGAATTGACCTGGTGGATTTCGCGTGGTTAGCTGCGTACTGGCTGGAGACCGGCTGTAATGCGAGCAACGATTACTGCAGCGAGGCCGACATTGACAGAATGGGCGAGGTAGGACTGGGCGATTTGGAGATTATGGCGGGGAATTGGCTGGAAGGTGTCCCACGGCTTGTGGCGCATTGGAAGTTAGATGAGTCGAGCGGAACGGTTGCCGTGGATAGTACCAGCAATGGGCATAACGGGACACTTAATGGTGATCCGATGTGGCGGCCGAGTGGTGGTAAGATTGGCGGGGCTCTGGAATTTGACGGGGCCGGTGATTATGTGGAAGTCGAAGGTTACAAGGGTATCAGCGGGTCAAGTCCTCGAACCGTAACCGCATGGGTCAGGACCGAATCGAATGGATCGACACTGTCGATTGTGCGCTGGGGTGCGACAGAGGCCCTCGGTGGTTTATGGTCTAATGTGATCAACGCCGAGGGTAAACTGCGAGCCGCGGTGATTGGCGGCAGCATTGCCGGTGATACGGATATAGCTGATGATACATGGCATCATGTGGCTATTGTGTTGCCCGATAAAGTGCATGTGAAGGTCGAAGATATACGGCTTTATGTAGATGGCGAGCAAGAAAGTACCACAATCAGTTATGGCACACAGGCAATCAACACCGCAGTCGGCATGGACGTCTTGATTTCTTTAGACGGCTGCGAAGGTTTGCTGGATGATGTTCGGATTTATGACTATGCGCTGAGCATAAGAGAAATTCGAACGCTGGCAGGTTTCTCTCCTGAGTTGGTGGCACATTGGAAGTTGGATGAGTTGAGTGGTACGGTTGCCAGTGATAGTGTGGGGAGTAATGATGGGACGCTTAACGGTAATCCGACGTGGTGGCCGGATGGTGGGAAGATTGGCGGGGCGCTGGAATTTGACGGGGACGGTGATTATGTGGAGATCGAAGGTTACAAAGGTATCAGCGGGTGGAATCCTCGAACTGTAACCGCATGGGTAAGGACCGAATCGAATGGATTGACACTGTCGATTGTGCGCTGGGGTACGCTGGGAATCAACGGTGGCCTATGGTCTAATGTGATCAACGCTGAGGGGAAACTGCGAGCCGCTGTGGTTGGCGGCAGCGTTGTCGGTGATACAGATATAGATGATGATACATGGCATCATGTAGCGATTGTCTTGCCGGACAAAGAGGATGTGAAAGTCGAAGATATACTGCTTTATGTGGATGGCGGGCAGGAAGATACAATCATCAGCTTAGGCAGTCAGACAATCGATACCGCTGTCGGGATGGATGTTTTGATTTCTTTAGATGGGTCTGTTGGTATGCTGGATGATGTTCGGATATATAATTATGCGATGAGTGAGGAGGAGATTGGTGCGTTGGCGGGTGTGTTGTGATAGTGAGTGAATGATGGAAGGCACTGGAAGATGGGCTTCGCTTCGTGTCCCGCTTTCGCGGGGGTGACAGTTGGGTGGTGACATGCGAAAGTCCGCGTGGGCTAAGAGCCCACCATCTACCGGAGAAGATGGCGGGCGTGTGGCGGGCGGTGGTACGCAAAGGCCTTGCAGCAGCATCATGATCGAGCGGGGAGATATGAGGCTTTTTGGTCGAAATCAGACTCGCAATAAACACTTCTCAATAATCGGCCAGCCAATTATCGATAAATACCAGAAGGTCCGGCATGTTGATGGAACCATCGGGACTAATGTCACAGGCAGGATTATAGCGTGCCTGTCCATCCATAGTCAGCCATGCCGCCGCCAATATTGTAAAGTCATCGAAGTTCACCTCTCCGTTCGGCTCGAAGTCGCCTGGCCAGGGACCGACGACAGCGTATAACTGCGGAATGAAAATAAAGTCCGAGCTTGATAGCGAAGTGTTGTGTGTCTGAACAGCCAGCACGTTGATTCCGGGGACCAGGTCACCGAGGTGGTCGCTTAGATCAACCTCCTCTGGAGGACAGGGTCCGGACGACGTGCCGGTGCCACAACATGCCTCGTGGTTAGACGTCTGTGCCGTCTGATTATGGGTGGGAGGATCCGGTGCATACCGGCTATCGACCGGTGTTCCGTTGATGTAGGCAATGTATCCGTCATCCCAGTCCATGGTAAAAGTCAGACCGGTTAATCGCGATGGCGCCTCGACTATGAAGAGTCGGCGTGCGTACACACTGATGTAGTTGTTCTGCATGTCAGTTAAATTAGTGGCGATGCATAATTCATAACCAGTGCCGGCCTCGTACCCGATGCCCGTGGGTCCGAGCAGCCAGGCATCGTCGTCGAACGCCAACTCGTTCCAATCCGCCGGCGGTTCGATTGTGCCCTTGAAGTAGTGCCACTGGTCACCCTCCATGATCAGCGGCTCGACGTATTCTAATGGGATATGATAGGTTATCTGGTGATATCCGGTCAACTCGGCATTGACCGGATTGCCCAGGGTCACACTAAGCTCTCGCAGGCCCTGGGTGGGCGGAATAGCGAACTGAATGTACTTTAGCGACTCACCGGGAATAAATTGCAAAGAGCCGCTGTCATAAGGCCCGTCGTTAGTATCAATAGTGTAATCGACCGATACTGAATTTGTGTTGAAGGTGCTCAGGCGGACAGGAATCTTGTCAGTAATCTCAGAGAAATCGAAGACATCTTTGACTGTTGCCAATCCAATTCCTACTGTCCCGGCTGGCGTGGGCAGAAATGGTGCCAATTCAGCCAGTTGGCTGGGATTGCCCTGTGGATCCCAGATTAAATTATTGGGATAGTTGGCATTCGGTGAGCTAAGGTAGTTGTTCTGGATGTCCATTTGAGAAAGATGCACAGTCCAGTCATCCCATGCCCGGCCCCAAACATCTCTTACGTTAAATAGAAGGAGTGAATTGCTCACTGTCAAAAAACCATCATAGCTCCAGTCGTAATTATCACCAAAACGAGCTCCTATCACATTAGCTGTGCTAAGGCAGTGATCCGCATCCACAGTCGGGTCGTTATAACCGCATTCGATCCCTTGTCCACAATTCAAGATGACGGTATCGATGATATCGGCATCTCTTGTATCTGACCAGGCCATAGCTTCGTGATAGCATGATTCAAACCAGCAGTTATTGACAGTTACCGAACCGGCCGCACCGGCCCCTGCATCGATTCCATCATCCAAAGCCCAGCCGAGAAGGCAATCGGTCAGGGAATGCGCTCCGCCTGTCAGGTAAAAGACATCGCTGTCATCATCGGCAAAGGGAGCGGTAGCCGAAGGAAATTCGATCAGTGCGCAATCTTCAAGTATTACAGCACCGCCATTATACTGGCCGGCAGTTACACATTTTTGAACGAGACAACCTGTCATGGTCAAATAGGAACTCTCACCATGTCCCGCCTGACCATGGTTTTCCACCAGATAACAATCGGTCAGGCTCACATGCTCTCCGCCAGACAGGTAAAACAGACATTGATCCTTGCGGTGACTGCTGCCGTGGCCGGGATTGTTATCGAACCAATTCGAATCGGCGCCGCTTCCTGTGAGAATAGCGCCAGTTAATTCCCCTTGAGATGTGCCCGATTCGAAAAGGAACCCACCCCAGGGAACGTTCCTGTCCGGGCCGGTGAAGACAACCGGTTGCTCCAAAGTGCCGTTGACGACTATACTGCCTTCCACCGAAATCGTAATGTCAGGGTCGATCATGATTACACTTGCGGCGCCTATGGTCAAGGTGGCGCCTGATGCTATCGTCAGTAAATTCCCGGCAACGCCGCTAATATGAATCCGAGCATTTTCACCCCAGTTGGTTGAGGTGGTAATATTCGCCGAGACCGTTTGCCATGTTGTGGAGGCCTCGATTGTAATTTGCTTTGGTATCTGAAGAGATTGAATTTCCGCTGTGTAGGAAATGATACCGCCTTCCGCAGCCGCCGGCAGAAAGACAGACCCGACTCCACGTAACAGTTGCAATGGGTAATTTTGAAAACCATCAGCCGTGATGTCGCCATTGACGCCGAGCCGATTACCTGATGCGTCCTCTACTCGGGCGATGACCGGGATATCAAGTCCCATGGGATATGCCGCGGGAGTAACAATCGTAAGCTGGGCGTTTGTGAACTCAGCCGCCGCTGAATCGATCGATGGATATGGGGTCCATACTGGCAGACCACACTCCGTATTCCCCCGTTCCATCGCACGGACTATAAATTGAACCAATACGCTCTCTTCCGCTCCGGGGGGCTGCTCAATCCGATGCACGTACAATTCGTAATATTCCGGTTCGTTGACTTCTATGGAGACATCCGTCGCAATCGGTTCGCCATTCAACTCAACCGTGTAATCGAAACCTTCCTCAGAGTTAACTATGAAAGAAACGCTCCCACCGTAAATTACCTGATCCTCGACCCCTTCGATAGAAATCTGCGCCAGTCCGGAACTGACCAACGCAAACAGATTTAGCAGGCAAACCAACCCCCCCATGAATATCCGGCGTAGCGATATTGCGCCCATTGTGAAATTCTCCTCAAATGCAGAAAATACTTTGCTATTTTACACTCATTATAGCAGATATATAGTGATTAGTAAAGGTCAAATTGCGCAATAATATAACCCTCTGACATAGCACATTTATATTGAACTCTCAGTTTGAACTACCACTGACCTGCCATAACTCGAATAATGGCAATTGGTTATGAAGCCAAGACGATCGCTGTGGTTATACCGATGTGATCTTTACGAATTCCACGCCGCGCCGGATTGCTTGTTGGTTGACAGGAATCGTTTGATGGGGCTTCTTTTCAAATAAGACTTCGAAGCATTGCCAGGGCCTGTTGGTAATCCTTTGTACCCACATACTCAAGGATGAAGGGGGCGTCAGGAGCAAACTTAGCTGCCGCGGCAATGAACTTTTTATAATCAAGATCACCCTGGCCTGCCGGCACGCCACGATCAACATGCAGTTTACGGTCTTTGGCATGGAGACAATCGATCCAGGGGCCAAGCTGTGAGAACATTTCCTCGATGTCGTTTATCTCCAGCAGGTTGGCAGGATCCAGTAACGCTTTTATATTGGGCGAATCGAGTTCTTCCAGAAAGATGCGTGTTCTCTTCGCACTGGCCAAGAAACCGCGATAGAAAGGCTCGAGAAGTACTGTCGCTTTATGCCCCTGAGCCAGTTTTGCCAGTTCCTTTCCTGTTTTCACCATCCGATGCCAGACTTCCTCCTGAAAGTGGTAAGGCACTGCCGACGCCGCAACCTTGTCCGAGTGATAATGTCCGGCTTCGGTCACGAACTTACGTACTGCCATATTGTCGCCGATCTTCATCATGGCCTCGAAATATTCCAGATTAGCCTTTAGCTCATTGTCGTCCGGATGGATCAGGTTCGTATAAACGCCGATGCTGTGAATTGAAATGCCGGCAGAACGATAAACACCGGCAATGTCTTTACATCGTTGCGCTGTCATATCCGATACGTCCGACCTGCCATTGTATTCCCAATAGCGACTGTCGGTTTGGCTCAGAAACAACTGAACTACACTTATTCCCGCTTCTGCCAATTCCCCGGCCAGTTGTTGGTTCGAATATTCGCCAAAACCAAGGGTGGACATGCCGATTATTGGTTTTTTGGGCGAAGGTATATTCGTCATTGCCGAAGTAGTACGAGCAATTGATAATGGCAGTGCCATGGCAGCGCCTACTTTAATTGCTTCTCTGCGAGTGATCCGATTATTAAACATGATTTTCTACCCCGCTAAAAAAACGATGCATTATATCACCTATGCCAATACCGTCTTTACGAATTCCGCGCCTCGCCGAATTGCTTGTTGGTTGACAGGAATCGTTTGATGGTGCCGCGGCGCCAGCACATTCTCCATGCAACTCGCCGCTGTATCGGGATCGATCAGTCCTCGTTTTTGCAGATATGCGCCCAGCGCTACCATGTTGGCACTTCTGGGATTGTTCAACTCGATGGCGATGTCATCAACCGGTATAGCTAATACCTCGATGTCATCGCGTTGTGGTTTTTCAGGAACTTTCGAACTGTTGAGCACCAGCAGGCCGCCAGGTTTAATACGCGGCGCAAATTTATGGTATGAAGCCTTGTTCATCGCGATGAGCGTATCGGGATTGATAACCAGCGGTGAAGCGATGGACTCCTGTGCTATGATTACCATGCAGTTGGCCGTGCCGCCGCGAACCTCCGCGCCGTAGGAGGGCATATATGTAACTTCACGACCGGATACCATGGCCGCCTGAGCCACCACCTTGCCGGCCAGGATAATTCCCTGACCGCCGAACCCGGCAATAATCAAACTCTCATAAGAACCATTTTTCGACATTTATTCACCCTTCAACCTTCCCAGTGGAAAGACGCGTACCATCTCGGTCTCGATCCATTGCATAGCCTTCTTGGGACTCATGTGCCAATACGTAGGACAGGGGCTGAGTACTTCAACCAGGCTCAATCCCTTGGCATCGGCGATTTGCAGTTCAAAAGCGTGTTTGATGGCTTTCCTGGTCTTGACAACCTGAGCCGGATTATATACGGAACATCGTTCGATAAAGATCGAACCCGGCAAAACCGCCAATATCTCCGATACCTGCATGGGATAGCCGTCAGTATCGTGGTCCCGGCCTCGCGGCGTCGTAGCGGTTACCTGGTTGAGCAAAGTGGTAGGCGCCATTTGCCCCTGGGTCATGCCGTAAACGGCGTTGTTGATAAATATAACCGTAAACCGCTCAGCCCGGTGCGCCGCGTGAAGAATCTCAGCGGCACCGATGGAAGCCAGATCGCCGTCGCCCTGATAAGAGAAAATGATATTTTCCGGATGCAGCCTTTTCATGCCCGTGGCCACCGCCGGAGCTCGGCCGTGCGCCACCTCGACCATATCAATGTCGAAATAATTGTAAGCCAACACCGCACAGCCAACCGGAGCGATTCCGATAGTTCGGCCTGCGATATCCAATTCGTCAATGACTTCAGCGATCAATCGATGAACAATTCCGTGTCCGCAACCCGGACAGTAATGCGTAGGACAATCTTTCAAACTCTCCGTACGAGCAAAAACCGTTTTCATCTGCAGCGATCTTTCTTATGTAAGGTGTGCACCCACACACCAGGAACAACTAACTTCTCTCCTTAAGCTACGGGCAAAGTCAGTTTTTGGATCTGTTCCAACACATCTTCAACGCTGGGCACCGCACCGCCGGCACAACCATGAAATAATACCGGCGCTTTGCCGGCAACCGCCAGCTTGACGTCATCGACCATCTGACCGTGGCTCATTTCTACGGTCAGGAAAATACGCGGCTCATCAGCCGCGGCACTGATCTGATCGGTCGGAAACGGCCATAGTGTAATGGGCCTGATCCAGCCCGCCCTGATTCCTTCCCGGCGGGCTTTCCGTACCGCTGAACGAACGATCCGGGAGGTGATCCCGTACGCGACCAGAACAATCTCGGCGTCGTCGATTTCGTGCTGTTCGCAAAGAACCTCGTTTGCTTCTATTTGACGATATTTCGCCTGCAGTTCCAGGTTGAGTTCTTCGAGTCTGCCTTCCGCCAGCCAAAGCGACCTGACGATCCTCTGTTTTCTGCCGTTGGTACCGGTAAGAGCCCAATCCTTATGCGGCAGCTTTCTGGGCGGCGGTCTTTTATCCAGGTCCACCGGTTCCATCATCTGGCCCGAGAAACCATCACTGAGAATCAGTACCGGAGTACGATACAAATCAGCTAAATCGAATGCCAAATGCGTCAGGTCACTCAACTCCTGCACACTGGCCGGCGCCAATACGATAGTCCGATAATCACCATGACCGCCGCCTCGGGTCGCCTGAAAATAGTCAGACTGAGACGGTCCGATGTTGCCCAGCCCCGGTCCGCCGCGCATTATATTTGCAATAACAGCAGGTAGTTGCGCGCCGGCGAGGTAGCTGATGCCTTCCTGCATCAGACTAATGCCGGGACTGGACGATGTGGTCATGGCCCGATCACCCGTGGCGGCGGCGCCGAAGACCATGTTGATCGCCGCCAATTCGCTTTCGCTTTGTACGAATACGCGGCCTTCCTGCGGCATTCGACGGGCCATATATGCGGGAATCTCATTTTGCGGGGTTATCGGGTAACCGAAATAGGCATCCAGGCCGGCGCGGATAGCGGCTTCGGCCAGGGCTTCGTTGCCGCAGATGAGGATTTTTTGGGTCATGTTTTTTTCCTGCTTAGTACCGATTTGCTTTTTTTGTTGGGTTTTACGGTCAGGTCGGCATCACGAAAAACCGTTATCGCTACGTCGGGGCAAATCATCGCACACATAGCGCAACCTGTACATTGATCGTTAGTTACGTGAGCCGGGAAATACCCCATCGCATTGGAATAATCGCTGACGGCCAGGCAATTTCTAGGGCAGGCCTCAACGCACAGGCCGCAACCCTTGCATCGCTCGGCGTTTATGATGATCTTGCCAGCTATGGACAAATTAGTTATCCTCGTTAGAGTTCACTTGTTTTGATTCATTGTATAATGGTGGTTTGTGAGTGTAAAGTGAAAATGATGTGGAAATAGAGTAGTTGTAATGGGCGATCAGGGTGGGAGTAACAGTAACTGTTTGGTAATAAGATGGTTATGTATGATGGGATATCGATTGGGATTGGATGATTGCCTTGAGATTAAAGGAGTTATGAAAGGGCATCTTTGATGTGCTCAGGATGCGATGGGTGTATTATGTCGAATGAACCCGATTATATTCTGGAAATAGGCGGCCGACGGGTGGACGTGGGGGGCGGCGAAGATGATCTTACAGAAGTGGAGATCAGCGCGGCGAGGGCGAAAGGCAGACCTTTTATTAGCGTAATGTTTGACTGCTGCAAGGTTTACCAACGTATATACCGTAACCGGGCTGGGACTGCTTATGAGGGGAAATGTCCTAAATGCCTGCGCAGGGTGCTGGTGCGGATCGGTTTAGGCGGTACGGATTGCCGATTTTTTAAGGCAACATGAGTCGAGGGCGGGCGTTAGGTAGGGGAAATGCGAGTTTGTAAAAGAGAGAAATTTTGAAATTCAACTCGCCACGGTTTCCAAGTCATCGATTAGCTAAATAATTTCTTGACAGCACCGTGTGCTATGCGGTATAAGGTAGCGTCCTTTAGTGCCTGGCTTGTGGCACTTAAGGTTTTAGGTTACGAAAAGTTAGAGTGCTTGACGCCCCCATCGTCTAGTGGCCTAGGATATCTGATTCTCAGTCAGGTGACAGGGGTTCGACTCCCCTTGGGGGTAGTGATTGTAAGTACTTGTCATTGCCAGACTTAGCAAAGCTTTGCCAATCAATGACTTGCGTCTTTTCTTTGACTTTACCCCGATTTTCTGACACCTCCTGGCAATGCTTTTCGTGCATAGTCTGCACCGGATTCTGCACCGCTTTTTGGAAGTGTTTTTCCGTAACTTGCAGATAATGCTTCACCGCCACTTGGGGCGAGTTGCCTATCCACTGACAAACCACCTGAACCGGATATTCCTCCGCCAATTCCGTCTCCCTGGTACTCCGAAGGTTCTGGAAGGTCTTGGGCCAAGGCTCCAGCCCCGCCCGCCGGATAATCCGATGAGCCTGAGTCCTGAGATTCTGAGCGGGATTCCGGTATCTATTGATTACATATACTTCCCCCTCTTCGGCATTCTCAAAAGCTTTGAGCAATAAGGGGTAAAGCTCAGGGTAAATCGGGACCACCCGAAAAGCCTTACCCTGATGCTCTGTCTTGGGGCTTCTAACGGTAAATCGCATCTGATCGAAATTTACATTCGCCCAGGTCAGCAGAAACGCCTCCGAAGGTGTCCGCAGCCCCCCATAACGCGCCAGGGCGAAGATCAGCCGCCACTCATCGTCCGGGCAGGCATCTAAGACCAGTTGCATATCCTCTCTCTCAACGAAATAGAGCCGCTCAGGATTACTCGAATTCCCGCATTTTAAATCAGCAAACGGATTTTTACTGATAATTTCCTTACGAATCGCCGCCGTAAAGAACTGTTTAACTCGTTTGCACCGCCGCCGAATAGTCCCTTCCGCCAGCCCTTTAGATTTCAAAAAGATGCGAAAATCCTGGGCATCACCAGCAGTAATCTCATCCAGTCGTTTGTTTTCACCGAAAAACTCAATTATCCCTGACTGAGCCTGTCCCATGTTCCGCCGAGTATTGGGCTTAATATCCGACCGGCCTTCGATATACCTCTTCACCCATTCGGCAAGAGTTGGACAAGTCCTTCGCTCAGACGGTTCTACCAATTCGCTCCGTTCCAGCCGCAACCGCAACACTTCAGGAATATTCGACAACCACGCTGCCGTTGCCGGGGGTATGGGTGATCCTGTCATCTTGGCCCGAAGTAGATTTTCAATATGCACCCGAACCGATTCCGCCTCCCGCTTTGTAACCTTGCCCAGGCGGATTTTAGGCCGATCCGGATGTTCACCCTCCGACAGTTGAATCAATCTTCGCCCCTCATTTTCCATAACCACACTTGCCATAGTCTCACCTTGCCTTTTTTGAAACTTTGATCAGTTCATAACCAAAGTATTTACATAAGATATCAGCGGTTTCAGCTTTGCAGCTTCCGCCCTGCATAATTCGACACAAAGCAGCTTTGTCGATGCCAGTTTCTATGCTTATCCGGTATCGACTTTTGCCACAGGTTTCAATTTCTTTTCTTATCCGTTTCATTATCATAAATAATAGTGTAATATTGTAATTGATGTACGTCAATCATAAAAACTAAAGTTTTTGTAAAAATCTTTCTCAAACCTGTTTTTTTTCGTAATCCACCACAAATAATATCATCGCCTTCTCTTGCCGCCCTCAAATGGCGGATGTCATTTAAGTCTTTTGCTACGCAAGACTTAGCTCCGCCGAAACTGCTTGGCGGATGGTGGCGGATACTGGCAGATAGCAACAAATAACACATCCGCCATAATCCGCCACCTGCGAGTGGTGGAGATAAAACCTTTATTTGCAAACACTTAACAATCATCCGCCAAAAATCTCCAAGACTATTCTGACATAATTGAAACGCGTTCCGCTATATTCTCTGGCGTAGCCAAACCAAGATCGGCAACTTCAGCCAATTCCGGATTGATCAATTTGTACCGATAAGGCTTAGACGTATTATTAAGAGTAAAAATACCAGCCCATAGCAAAGGCCCAAGCCTTCGTCTAACTGTGGTATTGCTCAGCCCGCACCATTGCTCACAGTCTTTTTGAGTGAAATCAGTATCCGTATCCGTGTGCTCTAATACCTTTTGCAGTAAATTACGGGATTGTTGATTCAGTGGAGAATACGTACGCGCCAGAACCGTATTCATCAGGCCATAGACTATTTCGTAATCAATTTCATCGGCTTCGATATATTCCTGGCCGGTGGTTTTATCGCGTTGGACTTGCTTTTGGTATTGCCTCAAAAAGGCTACCGATTTAAGCGCAAATGTAAACTGCTGGTATGTTCGTCTGGTAGCAATGTTGGTGTCCGGCAGTGAAATACTGTCGATATATGGTATTCGTACAGTAAGCGGCCTTAGCAAGCGTTGTAACGTGTGATGACGCCGGATAATCTCCTGTTGCTTTACCTTGTTTACTATTTGCCCTTTAGCCTCTCGTCTTTGGGATTCAACGATCATTTTTGTTTGGCTGGCAGATTCATCCGTTACCAATGGCAGGAGCCTTGTTGCATCCTCATCGTGGATATTGGCAGCAGTTGTGCTTTCAAGGTAAGCAATCGGCCCTGGCTGATGTATCGTTATGGTCTTTGGCTTACCATCAGGCCCTTTAACTGTAACAGCCTTGCGTAGTTCACCACTGGCAACCATTTCCCGAAATGCTTTGGTATTATCTTCGGCGTATCCATTCTTACTGTGATGTTCCTGTACACGCTCACCTGAAATAATCACTCGATGGATTAGTGAACCGCTCGGCAGATAATAAAGAGCCTGGTCGGAAAAATCGTGTGCTTGTAGCACCGTTTCAGGAGGCATCAATTTGGCAACAGTCTCAATAATATAGGATTTACCGCTTGCCGAAGCACCCTGAACTATAGCGGAAAGCGGCTTATCGAGTAAACGGGATGTCATAATGATGTAAAGCATCACTCGCAACTGCTCTTCGCCTGCTACGCCAATATCGTCAATATCAGCGGATATTTGCTCAAAAAGGTTTTCGTTTTTAAGCAACTCAAGGGCAGTGTCTTTAACCTCCTGCGGCGTGTTCTCCAACAGGTCTGTTTTCTGCTCATTTTCAGCCTTTTCATTTGCTTTGTGTTTTTCCGCTATTATCTCTGTAACCTTTTCCAAGATAGCCTGCTCTAATTTTTCAGCGGGAATACATTCGCAAACCTGTTCAACTTCTCTGATAAATGCTTTGCGTTTTTTATTGTTAGCTATATCAAGTGTATCGCTGTAAAGCGGCTTTTCACCATCGCTGTTGAAAATCGTTAAAATCCCTTTAGTGCTACAAGGTTTATCCGATAGAAAATCTAATTTAACCTCACTCATATTAAGTTAGTCCTTAAAGCTGATTTCGATTTCGATAATTTTTATTTCGTCGATAATCTCTTGCAATGCTTCGCTGGTTAATCCGGCTCGAAACCATTGCCTCAAATCCTTTATTCCGTCTGGCGGGTAGATAATCTTAACGCTATGGCAATGTAACACCAAAGTATCTGCCAGCCTTTTGGCACCGTCCCGGCCAGCCTTATCGTTATCACCGATAATAATGATTTCCGAACACCCTCTACAATATTCTACGACCATATCGATTTTAGAATTGCAGTTTGGCCGACCGATACAATCAAAGCCTAAATCAAACGCCACTGCTGCATCTGTAGGCCCCTCGCATATAAGAAGTAGTTCGTTACCAGCCAAACCTGTAGGGACAAACAAGCCTGTTTCGCTGCCGATCAGTGAAGTTTTTCGACCATTTGGAAAGCGCCTGCGAATACCGATTATCCGGCCTTGAGCGTTGCTCATTGGAAACGTATAGGCCTCACCGTCCCAGCCGACATTAAGCCTTTTTAGACTTTGGCTGGAAACCCCTAATTGCTGGCTGAATGTATTGACCTGCTGGCTTGTCATCTGACGGCTGTATTGCTGCTGTGAGGCCGTAAAGTCTCTGTCCGACCTGTTATTGCTTAGTTTTACCGAAAACCCTCGCTGTGAGCGGCGGCGGTGTCCCACAGGACCATCAGTTAGAATGTGAAGCCAGCCAGCATCTCCGCATTTTTTGACCGAGCCTTCTTCAACGCGCTGACATATAGCTGTTGAACCATCCTGGGCAAAAAGACACCAGTCGATTTTGTGGCAGATCGGACAGGGATTTTTCCAGCTTACCCGCAACATTTTCTCATTATCAGGCATCACAAACCCCCTTCCCCTGAGTTCTTTGATTCCACACCAAAACTAAGCCCCTCAGAGGTATGGTTTGCCCTATTTTTGTACGGTCGATATGGATATAGAGGACACGTCAACGATGTACAGAGTTTCACTTCCTCTTTTTGCCAACCGCAGCATTCCAGACAGAACGACTTAATGGCTGATTTCATGCTCTTGCCCTGCATAGCCCGGTCGTAAATCTTGCGGTGAATGGGCGGAATATCCGCTCGGCGTTTTCGGATACGCTCGGCCCGGTGGATTTCTGTTGACGGAGGCTGATTCTGCCGGTAAGATTCGTTTTGTTGTAAGATTTTTCTGTGGGTCGCTGTTGGCGCAGCGGCCTTTTTTATTTTCGTTTTCATTTTTCACCCCCTCTTATGGCTTCAAAATCGTCACGGTTAGGGCAGCCCAAGGCAATCCACTGCTCAATATCCTGCTGTCTCCATCTTATAGCCCCAGCGATTTTAATGGTTTCTGGCAAACGCCCTGCTGACCTGTAACGCCAAACACTTCTGACCGAAGTTGACAACATTTTGGCTATCGCTTTTGCAGTCAATAACTGTGTGTCTTGCTTTGTTGTATTCATTTCAATAGCTCCTAAAAAATGACATTAAACAACAATTAACATTTATGAGAGCCATTGTAAGTCAGGATTTTAGCGCGCAACATTTGCGCAACGAAAAATTTCTTGGAATTAACAAAAACCGTTGAAAGGCAGAGGTCTTCTGGAGCAAACCCAAGTGTTGCGCTTCAGATTGAATTTCGGGATGTAAAAAAAAGTAAAATATTTCTGTCGCGCAACAAATGCGCAACAAAATACTATCTATTATTAGTGCATATCGGGGATTTTCCTTATATCTTCCTGATATTCGTCGAAATCACCCTTAACTTTTTCAGCTTCACGTTCCTCTTTTAGGAGCAAAATGGATAATTTAGAAATACGCCTTTTATTACCGGTTTCCCCATTATGTTTGATCTTGCCTTTTGTCGCTAACCGAGAGATTGTTCCCCTGTCAACGCTTAATATTTTTGAGGCTTGCTGTACAGTAATAAACTCATCTTTGGGGTCCGGCCCCGTCTCCACACAGTAGCCTAGTTTCTTAAGCTCTGCCTTATTGATTCTCCATTGTTTTAATCGGTCAAGGTCGATTTCCATTCGTCCAATATCTGGATTGCGGGTGCAAATGAAAACCCCGATTGTTTTGCTGCCGTCAGGATACGTTCTTATATCCGGCTCTATGAAACAGTTTTCCTCACACTCACTGCATACCACCCCGTTGGAATGTTGGATTTTTTCTAACACCCCTGTTTTAACAAGCTCATCCAGTTTCCCGGTCGGCCAGTCTGCTGTTTCATCCGCTGAAATAATATCTGCATCCGTTGTTTTCAATCTGTCTGCAAATTGTTCAAGAAAATCATCCACCGGTCAAACCCCATCTTTCAAGATACCTCTTGGCTATCTGGTCCAATGGATCATCCTTCAAGGTGCAACGATCAGGATGAGATATTTCAAACGTCAGGGATTTTCCCCTTTTACCGTCTCTGCCAGCAAAACAAAATTGTATTTTCGCTCTCGTAATGATCGCATTATCAAGAGAGATATTGGATTTGTTCAGTGCCCTTTCAATCAATGTGTAAACCGGTTGCTCATCTTTATAGGAGCTTGCCTCAAGGGTTATTCGTCGGTTGCCCGTCCCCGGCAAATCCAAGCGAAGCATTCTGATTATTACCTTATCAATACCATCCCCTGGATCGGTGACCAACTTCAAATCCTTATTATTGAACTTCGATAAGTCAAAATGTTTATTCTCCAATTTCGGTAAGCCGTCAAGGCCTAAAATGGATTTACAGAAAATCTCCTGTAAAGCTTCCACGACTTTTTTTCCACCTTTAGCGCTGACTTCAAGAGTGCCGCTTTTAGGTCGGTAAACAAATATCACTTCAAAGGCAGGCTTTCTCAACCGGTGATAAAATTTGCCCTGATCGTTAAAGCCTAACTCGGTAGCTGCATAATCTTCAGGATAGACAAAATAACAGTGTCGTTCCGGCTGTTGTCTTAGATAATTATCAACATGGCAGCGGTCCCCTCGGCCTTGTTTCTTATAGAATTCGCTCACGGCCGCCGCCAGGGCGAGCTTGTCTTCTTCAGCGACCGCAGGGACCAATCCTGCTCCAACCTTCCGGCTGCTCCATGAACCAAGGCTGTCCATATAGGCCAAATCACAGGAAGTCTCGAAAATAGACGGGTGATTCAGAAATACCCAGAAGGCTTTCTCATAGTAGTTTTTCATCGGCTCAAAAACCGGCAGCAAATTGATGTTGTGAAATACAGAACTGGCTTCCTCAATCAAAACCATAATCCCTTTTTCATAAGCCATTTCATTGATATGTCGAAAATCCGCCTCGATTTGATTCTGCTGCTCATTGGACAGTTTCTCTATCGCTTGAAAAACAGGGTCAATGTTCGTTTCGCCCAGCGTATCAAAGTCAATGTCTTCAAGCAGTTTTTCACGGCCGAAATATTCTTTGAGTATATGATTAGGTGTTTGCCGCAAAAATGTCTTTGGTGAATAGTTTCGGCTCATAACCAACCCCTTATGTAATTATTTAACAGCTATTATTTTCCCAGGCTTAACCGTTTTCTCTTTTCCTGTTCTATCATAATAATTGCATTATCTATTATTTTGGCTTTTGTGGTATTCCATCTACTGTCAAGATATACATTCCAGTCCAGAGGACAGTCCATTATTTCAAAAGATAGTTCTATGATTTCAAGATATTTATTTATTGATTCGTTGGTGTCCCTATTATAAAAGAATGTTAGGGTATTACGGCCATCCATAGGCATTAGCATATCTGGAAAAAGGAAATGCAACAGTTTTGAATTTGAAACAAGTTTTTTATATGTTGCCATAATAGACAATGATTCATAGGCTTTTTTTAACGGTTTAGCGACTTGGTTAAATAAATATTTACCCTGATTAGTAAAATCATTAAGTACCTCAAGAGTTTCCCTGCAAGATAATATATTGGCACGTAAATCATCAAAATCTTTCATCTTTGCTCTCCGACTATTCATATCCCAAGACACCAGTGTGGCATATAGAAGTTCAAAATGATAATCTTTCTGGAAAAAGCTGTCCAAGTTAGGATTTTCTCTCCGCACTTCAAATGTTCGTCGATAAAAATAAAGACTTGGGCCTTTGCGGTATCTTTCATTTATTTCAGATATTCCGTTTTGAATTTGATATATAATGCTATCTTTTTTATTTCTGAAATCAGGCATATCTTATTTATACACCTCCCCAGACTTCAGCGATTTTGGCTTTGATTTTCTGCATACTTTTTTATTTACTAATATTTTCGACAGCAATAATTATTTCATCACGGTTGTCTTTTACTCTCTTTTCCACAATTTCCAAATAATCTGTTCCTAAGTTACTTATCAACATCTCAAGCTCTTTGATGAACTTTTGTAATTCTTTAGGCTTTTCAGGCTTCAATTCGAGGTTTGCAATTCTTCTTACGGAATATTTGGGAATGGTATGATAGTTTCTTAAATCTTTTATCAAATCTCTTATAAAAGGAAGATATTTCTCAAGCTCAGACATATAATTTTTCAAGGCACTTTGAAGGTTATTCATTGCTTTAACTTCGAGCGAGATTTCATTTTTAGCTACAGGGAATTTGTCCTGATGCTGTTTTATCTTCTCATAGTGCTGCCAGAAATTGTTGCTTAGGCAGAGTCTTTTTTCATCACAGCCACACCTGATAATCCTAATAGCATCATCTACAAGTAAGCCTTCTACATTTATATTTTCATCTTTATCAATTGCAGATTTTTGGATGAACAATCCGAGAGCTTTGCGGCGAAATACTACAAGATTATACGAGTCAAATCCTTTTGCTGTTTTTATCCTGTTGGGCAGATGTTCTACTCTGTTAATAACTTCCGGGTGTTCTTTTTCGATTTTGTTGTATTCAATTCTTATTTTGGTAAGAAGATTCTCCTCTTCCATTTCTTCAGGATTCGTATTGATTCTCTTATAAAGTTCAGCCGGAGCAGGTATTTCGTCAGCATCGAATATTTTACAATCTTCTCCCAAAGTATTATGTATCAAAAACATTTTCTGAGAAGCTATCTGCCTGCTCTTTACAACATCTGAACCTTGTTCAGTTGGGAAAAAGTTATAAATATACAGGCTGTCAAAAACCTTTTGGCCTATACGGTTTATCCGTCCGACTCTTTGAATTACTCTTGTAGGATTCCAGGGTATGTCATAATTGATTACAACCCCTGACCTGTTAAGGTTATATCCCTCAGACAACTTATCGCTGGTCAATAATATGGTGAAATTATCTTCCTGATGACTTGCTTCTATACTTGCATCGAAATCCTTCAGCAGGATTTCATTTTGTTTTTTGCCGATATTGCCTGCAACTGTTAAGACGCTGTCTTTGAATAATTTTTCAATTATTGGTTTTAAGTGCTTTACCGTATCGGTGTATTCGCTGAATATGATTACTTTTCTCAATGGTTCGCCATCATGCGATTCAGCATTTACTATTTTCTCAACTTCTTCCACAAGTCTTTTGCTTTTAGGGTCATTTTCAACAAGTTTAAGCTTGGCTATCTTCGATCTGATTTCCTTAAATAGCTCTATATCCCTGTCAATATTTTCATAGAATCGGTCCTTATGATGGAACTCGTTTACTTCATAAACCTTGTTGCGTTTTGTTTCGGTAATTTCCTCAAGTTTTTGTGCGTATTCAAGCAACGCCTCTTCCAATTCATCAGGATTATTTTCATAAGCCTTTTCAACTATCTTTCTTTCAAGAACATATTTACCTTTTGACTTTTTGAGGAACTCTTTAACACAGTTGTGAACTTTAAGAAAATTATCTATACTTTGACTGAAAGAACCAAAAGAGCTTTCAAATCTTTTAACCAGCAATCTACGCATAAAATCAAAAAGGTTTCTCTGCTGCTGGAACAACCTGTTGCCTTCCTCGTCAAGTTTATCCTCGTCAATTTCCCTCTCATAGCTGAAGGGCTGATAAATCGCACCTGTAAACCTGCCCTCTTCACCGAAATAATCTTTTATTACTTCATCGTAAAATTCAGACTGTTCCTTTGTGAGGTCAAAGAATAGCTCCACAGGATTTTCTACTTCTGAAAGATCTGTAACTTCTTTGCTGTAAACAGGGTCTTTTTTCAGGTCGAGCCTGTTTCTTCTTATCATAATCGGTTCTAAGACTTCTCTGATATGGCTTGCAAGTAGATGAGACCTCGCCTGCACAGCAGATATATCAATAGGCAGAGATCCGAACAACTGCTTAAAGTAGCTTTCTGATCTTTTTCGCTTTTTCTCATTTGTTGAATTATGGTTTTTGGTAATAAAAGAGAGTAGCCTTAATAACTTTTCATAGCTTGAAAATCTTCCTTCCAGATTTTCGTCAAGGGTTATACGGGACTTGCCCGGAACAATGAAAAGCTTAAGAAGAGAAAATATATCAGCGGGGCTATTATTAAAAGGTGTGGCGGTCAAAAGCATTATCTGTCTTTTTCTGCAAATAGAACTTAATAGCTCGTAACTATAAGTGTCCTGATTTCTGTATCTATGAGCTTCGTCAACTATTACAACTTCAATATCCTCACCGTAATGGCGAATATATTTACAGGCCCCCTCCAAATCACCGGATGAGTAAATTTCCCAGTCATAAAGCTGGAAATCGTGTTTATATTTATTCCAACCGTTCGGGATTGATTTATCTCCAATAAGTCCCGGCGGGCAAATAATCATTCCTCTTTTGCCAATGTTTTTTGCTATCATCGAGGCTATCACGCTTTTGCCAAGACCAACAACATCGGCAATAATAACACCGTTATAATTGTCAATTATCGTTAGTGCCTGATTAACCGCATCACTCTGATAACTATATGACTTATAACCTTTTTCTTCCAACAATCTGCTCACGTGGGGCTTTATCTGCCTCTGTTTTTGCAGGTCGATATATGTTTTCAATACCTTCACATAAGCCTCAAAGGGCGTAACAATTGCGGCCTGAGAGCGGTTTCTTATCAAATCAAGCAAGTCCCGCTTTCTTTGTGCATCCTCAGTAATATCAATAGCCGTCCCCCAGAGTTCATCAAAATACTTCTCCGCTTCTTCTGTGCCGTAATCGCCGATTTCCACATTAAACTCGTTCTGTTCGGTAATACCGGCCTTGGTCAGATTGCTTGAACCTGTGATAAACTTGCAATTTGCGATACCCTTTAGGTGTTCCTTTATCTTAAAGATATAAAGCTTGGCATGGTTAGGATCTTGAGTCTTTTTAATCTTGAGCTTATCTTCCTCTATGAGCTTCACGAAGAAATCAACCTGCCTGTAAAATTCTTCATTGTCAAGCTGTTCACTGTTAATCGCTATTTTCAAAGAGCTAAAAAAGTCATCCGCCTTTTCTTCGCCTGTCAGGTTATCACTTTCTCTGGCGTATTCGAGTATGCTGTAAAGCTGTTTATCAACACTTAATCCGACAAGGACTTTTATCTCTAAATCATCCCTGTCTTTTAAGCTGTCGTAAATCTGGCTCCAGCCTGAAAAGTAAAAGAAGCCAACTAAAAACTTCAGCTCCTCGCTGTGTTCAACAAGCTCAGTTAGCCTTTTCTTTAATGTCTTCGTTTTCTCGTTGGTTATAAAAGCTTTATGGGGCATAGTATTCCCTTAATCAATCTGATCACTTTTTAATTTCGTAAACTTTTTATCAAGTATTTTTACAAAAATTTTCAGTTCTTCTGCCGACATACTGCCGGCTTTAACAAGACCGACTTTTTGAGCATTTTCATTGCTGGGTGCGCCATACACAATCGCATATGCTTTCCTTTTTGAAATCTTGCCCTCCAAAAGTTCAAGCTTAATGCTGTCAACAGCATGTTTCAAAATAAATTCACCATCTTTTCCACTGAAAATGCTCATAAGCTTTTACCTTTTCTTCACGCCCTTTGCCTTAATGTAAGTTTACTTTGCCGCATATCACTCTTACAACACCATGATGTAAGCTTACAACGCAGCGATGTAAATTGACTTTGTCGCAGTGCAAGCCTCATAACCTTAGTATTCCAAAGCAGTTAGCAGTTTTTAGCCATTATCTGCCCTCAACTATTTTCATTACCTTTTCTTTGCGCTCTTTGCTTTGCTTATTCTGTTCCAAACTAATCTGCAAACTGCACGATACACATCTTTTCGCTCTTCATCCGTTAGCCCAATCGCATCAAAGACAATATCATCAAGCTCTTTTCTGTCAGGCAATGGTTTCGGCTCCTGCTCTTCAATAGGTGTTTTGCTTTCAGGATTGATGCCGCATTCAATAAATAAAGACTCTGGCGGTCGTTTCCCGATTGCTGCCATTATTTCCGAAGTTTTACTTGAGCTAATACAAGATGGATTTAAAAGAAAGATGTTTTTTGCATCCTTCGTCTCGAATTTTAAAGCCCCAAGCCCAAGATTTGCCCTTCCAAACAACATAACAAAAAAGGATTGAAGTGTAGAGTTTAGGCTTAAAGCGTATTTTAGTATTTCTCTTTTGTTTTTGAGAAAAATTCGATGAAAACATCTGTCACTAAGCATTGGTTTTGTTGAAAAAGGGCAGTAAAACTTATCATTTGCAACATATTGCATAAATATATTTGTGTAAACTTTCGCACTTTTTATAGAGGTTTAAGCCGCTGGAGCTAGGGCTTCCAGCAGGAACTCGAATTTTTTATCATGTACGGCAGAAACACCGAACATAGCTTTTATTCTTTTGGTCCAAAGTTCGCGACGCAAGCCTCTCAACGCGTCGGCAAAACTTGGTGTGGCCTTTGTTGGATTCCACGGCGTAACCATGAAGGTACGCTTGTTGCTTTTTTGCAACAGATACCACAGCCACACCATCGAGTACAGCCACAGGCTCAGGCCTGCCGCTCGTTCGGGCCCTTGCCTTTTGAATGTTTGGGGCTGTTGGCCCCCAATCAGTTGCTTGGTATTTTTGAATGTGTCTTCGATGGCCCAGCGGTCGGCGTAATCCCCAACCACGGTGGCCGGATCCATCGTCACATCGGTAGTGAGAAGAAAATCGTCTTTCTCTTTGCCTTCCGGATCGCGACTGATGACCAGCAGGATGGGCTGATGCAAAACGCGATACCACAAGATGACTTTGGTGTAAACCAGCCGGGTCCGCATTTGGCCGCGCTGGGAGACTTTGACACGCTGCCAATTTTTCACTCGTGGTGCCATCTTGCTCGGACAAGCCAACCGCTTGCCCATGCTGCGAGGTCGACCCGGTCCTTTTTCCCTGGATATGGTCGGCAAATCGTAAATCTCGGCGTTGTGTTGGATACGCGAGATGATCGTGGTCTGGGCCAGTTGTTTTCCCGCCAACGTGGCATAAAACCCATCTCCAACCACTTTGAGCGGCCTTTCGGGAAACCATTGCTTCACGTTGTTGATCATCTGGTAAGCCAGTTCGATCAACGATGCCCCGTTTTTGCGATGCAACCGCATGTTGATCGGCAATCCCAGTGGTTCGCCACCCCAAGGCGGTTGAATCTGCAAGGTCAGCACGACCAGGTTCAATCCCCAGGCGGAAACATGCTTCTTTTTTGTCGAACGCACCGCATCTCGCCACCATCCGGCCCCGTCGATCTTTTTGCCGCTGTGATGAAACAGCGTGTCGTCCAGAGCCAGAGTGATCGGACCGATTCGACAGAACGTAGCAATCAGTATGTGCATCAATTCCTGCCAAAGTTTGTCCATGCACCAGCGGGCATCTGGAAAAAACCGATGATACGCATCGTGAGCCTGCGTGCCAGTCGGGTCGGCAAAGGGCAACATACCGGTTACCGTTCGTTTGACAGTGCAGAGAATCCAACCCACTGTCAGTCGCATAAAGATTATGCGGCAGGGTTGAGTGAAAATTCCAAGAAAAGGATTGAGAAGCGACGTCCATGTCGTTATATTGGTAGCCATACCAACCTCCTTGTCGTATATGGTTGCTCTTTACCAATACAATCATCGGGTGGTTGGTATTTTTTCGTTTATAAATCATGCAAATTAGCTGCTTAAAAAGTGCGAAAGTTTACTTTGTGGGAATTAGATTATTAGACGGAATGGAATACCAACATTTTCTATTTTTGACTGTTTCTGTTTTAGGCCAAGGTATTCCAGCCTTTGTTTTTTGCCTTTTTCTCGTGACTTGTTTCTCTCCCCACTCTATATATTTTTTTAGATTAGGTTTAAGCTTATTTTTCCCCACAGAAGCTATTGCCAAAACAAATGATTTATTACAGTCTTCCATACATAAATGCTCAATCTCGCCCGAACTTCTTATTAAAGGTAACAAATATTCGTCTTCAATTTTCAATCGGTTTTTAACTAATGTATCTAAATAGAAGAAATCATTGCTTCCTGAATAACAACCCGGACGTACATCTGCAACTTCTTTTAATTTTACAAGTTTATCTTTTCCTTTTTCGAGAATCGTAAAGAAAATGTCTGGTGCTCTTAAATATTTTCCACCCCATTTATCGCCGACATATTCGCCACTTTCTTTCTTGACTCCTTTTTCAGCCTCCCAGCCTTCATCGTAGAGCTCTTCAGCAGATATGGTATATACCCTGAAAATATCATTTTTAAGGATTTGTTTGGCCCGATGAATATCCCAGAGCATTTCCGTAAAGATACACTCCTCAAAAGGCTTTTTGAAGGCTACGAATTTTATCAGGTGCTCGGCCTTGTTATAGTTTTTAACGGGTGCATCAAACAACGTTATCACAGTATTAACATCCGAACTTGCAAAGCTTCTTCTTGCGTGATTATCGATGATTAGATTGACAGGGACATTTTCCAATAAAAATTCCTGAAGCCAAACACCGTAACCAACATCAAGCCAGCTATTTGAACAAATAAAACAATGCACCCCCTCTTTATTGAGCAGACGCAAAGTTCTTACATAGAAAAATGTATAGAGGTCGCTCCTGCCATCTATTTTTCGATTCTTGAAATGTCTGGAATAATCAAGAGCGGCGGTTTCTCGCAGCAGTTCTTTATATTCTTTGGATTCTTCTTTTCCTTCCGGGTCAGCGATATGTTCCTGTCTTACATAAGGTGGATTGCCGATGATAATATCAAAACCGCCTTTATCATAAAATATCTCTGAAAACTCAATATTCCATATCAAGGGGTGCTCGTCTTTTAAGTTTTTAAGCTCCGCTTTTAATTCTTCTATTTCAGCAGTTATCTCAGAATCAAGCTTTGTCTTTTTAGAAATTGTTTTCTCGTTGTCTTTTTCTATTGCCTCTTTATCATCAACAAAAAGAGCGTTTTGAGTATAGACTTTAGTGGTTTTCTTCTTTCGAAGTATTTCTTCATTTGTCTCGATTTCTGACTGGATTATTTCTCTGAAAATCTGATTTTCAAGTTGGCAGACATAACCTTCATCTTTACCACGATTGTAATAAAAATCTATTTTGGCATTTTTGAGATTAGTTATTCTTCGTTTTACTGACGGTGCTATATCTGCGTGACCGTGAACAGGAAACATTTTGTTGCCGATTCGCTGAACGAGTGAATCACCCCTGCGGATTTTGAAGTTAAGGCTTGGTAAAAGAGGCGTTAAGGACAATTTCATTTCATCCGGCATATCAATAAACAATGTAAGCCAGAGTCTAAGTTGATTTATCCATACCGCAAACCTCTGAACTTCCACTCCATAAAGAGATTTGGCGATTATATCCTTCTTTCGCTCATACGATTCTTTTTGTGCGACATCGTCGGGGAAATCGGGCATTTTGGTGTAGAGAATCTCAATTAATTCGTTAATTACGTGAAGCATTCCTACTTCAAACGCACCACTGCCAGCGGCAGGGTCACAGACTGTGACACTTTCAAGCAAGTTTAAGAGCTTTCTTATTTCCTTAGTACTGAAACTGCCGTATTTTTGGTCTTCTTCAAATTTCAGTCCCGCTCCGCCTTCCCTGAAGAATAAATGGTATAGCTCTTTCGTATCAAATTCGTTCTTTCTTATCAGCCATCTTATAAGGGCCAGCCTGCACATCAGGTCAACTTCTGTTCTTGGGGTATAGACTGAACCCTGCTCTTTGTTGACGAACCTTTCAAATATGATTCCCAAAAATTCAGGATTCAATTCAAGCTCTTCATCATAAGCAGTACTTTCATCAATGGTAAAGTTGTACTGGAATAGAAAATCAAAATACTTACCAATTATTTCATCAGGCAGGTAAAGCCCAATATCATCTACATCGGCTTTTCTCTTATAAAGCTCACCATTTAGATATGGTGCCATTTGCAAAGTCTTTTCGGTTTCCTTTGAGAAATCATTATTATTCCAATGCACCTTAGTGCCAGGCTGAGAGTTTAGTGCCTCAAAAAATAAAGGCTCAAGCCATCGAATATAAAATTCATCGCTGCAATTGCTTTTCTTTTTATGTTTATTGTATTCATTCCAGAAATTCTGTATAAACTTCTGATTATCACCAAGCCATCGTTTCTTCTGAACGAAACCAAGAAAAATTACCCGGATAGCAAAAAGAAGTGCAAAGTCCTTTTGTGTCTGAATATCAATATCATTTTTGCCCTGAATGGCATTTACGATTTCGTCAAATATCGGCCTGAAATTGTTATAAAACTCATTCGAGACAGCCTCAATCGAGAACGATTCGAGGATTCTTTCTACACTTGAAAAATCGCATTTTTTAAGCTGATCTTTGAATGTCTTATTGGTTAAGTCCGGGCTGACAAAATAGGTGTATCTCTTAAATGTCGTAAACTTTCTTTTCGGCCCGGAATATGAAGCGGCGATAAGGCTCAATCTGAAATTATTTTGGCCATAAAATACGAATATGCCGGCATCGAGATAATTATCTCTTAGTATCTTTTTGCCAATATCGTATTGCCTTTTCTTTGAATCCCTATCTGACAATTCTCCGCTTACAGAAGATATGAAAAATGCTATTGATTGCGATTTCTTTTCGTGTTCTATTCGGCCTATCTGCTCAATATTCTCGAACCGCTTATCTGATTCAGGTAGATATTGGGAGTAATCCTCGCTTACAGGCCGGAATTTATCACTGGATAGTTTATAGAACCGGATTAGGGTATCTTTGTTAAAATCCTTTATTATCTGTTCTAAAAGCTCCACCTTTGTTTCATTGCCCATAATTGTTTATTTCTTTGCCCTGTTGTGTTACTGGCTTTGTTTTCTCGCGGTTAAACCCTTTATTGCCCGTTTTAACGGCTTACTCATGGCGCATTATACACCTTTTGGAAAATTATGGCAAAGATTTTCAACTGTTGGTAGCGAACGGATTTGCCGGTTTGCAGGCCAAAACAGATAAAAATCTCGGCCAATAGCTACAGTCTTGAGGACTAATAGTAAAAGGACCATAGAGCCATTTTACCCACCGGACAGCCCTTGGCAAGCCCCTTCTTACTCAACTTGCTATATTGACCTCAATAAAACCCCTGTTCATATCGCTACCGCCGGGGTTTCATATTCTCCAGAATATCCTTCTTGCCGCTTCGTCGCCTTTCATAACGTATTACGAATCAAGTAGTTACACGCAGGGCAAAGATGCTGTGGTTATAACAAAACCGATATTTCCCTTGTTTTCGGTCGGGTAATCTGATATGCTGGAGTTGGCTGGGATATTCTCAGTCAGACAATTGAATAATGAAGTTTCACTGTACCAGTGGGCGTCTTACGCTAAACCGCTAGTTTTTTTGTTGGAAGGCGCACAAAGGTCGGTGTCCCGTTTTGGGGCATCGTCTGTGTGTGTTTCCAACGGGTTCTAGCGGACCTAGCGTAAGCACTATGCGGCGGTGCCCTTTTTTGTGCCCCAGAAAACAACAACTTTTTGGAAGGAAGGAATAATGAAAAACAAACTTCACAAATCATTTAGTACAATTGTCTTAATTATAAAAAATCATACTTCATAACAGGAGGAGAATATTATGGCAAAAAGGCAAAGTCACAAATTATCACGACTTGGTAAGCATATGGAAGCGACACTGAAATTGTGGTGCGTAACATCCGACCCAGAGGGAAGGGAATATCTCAATGCTGATGATGGGTAATGAAAAATTCGTTACGCGGGTCGGGAATGCAGCGATCAAGGGCGTCGATCAGACCGAGGCGTTTATCGACTTCACGCAAAACCAAGGCACCGGCGTCGGAGGTGAGACTGCCGCCCTTGAAAATCCGCCTGAATTTTTTTGGAGCCGAGACTTGAAAACAGCAACGGTTGTGTGGTACAGTCTGTCATAGAAATAGCCTTTCTGTTGGAGTATGGCTTCTAGTATACACTACTTATACTACAAAC
>Ga0209703_1000052_pt1 | contig 26582 bp, 21 predicted proteins | sample PPLLak12cMay2015_2_FD_187256 | JGI IMG/M metagenome (GOLD analysis project Ga0209703, IMG submission 187256) | Freshwater sediment microbial communities from Prairie Pothole Lake near Jamestown, North Dakota, USA - PPLs Lake P8 Core (1) Depth... | ecosystem: Environmental > Aquatic > Freshwater...
CCAGGGGACTGAACGATACCGACAGGACATTTGGGATTATATTCAGTATCGTGAGGGTCTTGTGACGTGGCCCTCCATGAATGAAAAAATGAGGAGTCACAGAAGGGAGAAGACTTGATGAAAGCAGAAATCAAGAAATTCGCATTGGGTCTGGGAGTTGATGATGTTGGTATCGTAGCGGCACCAGATTACAAGAGTCCCAGATCCCCGGATTTGCAGACCATCTTACCCGGAACCAAATCACTGATTGTTCTCGCGTATAAGTCACTTTCAAACCTTGAAACTGAAAATATGCAGATCGCTATGGGAGGACGGCTCGATGAATTGGAATTTACCCGGTCCTGTAATTACAGAATGGCCCGATTCTTAGATAGGGAATTTAAGGCCAAAGCCATGACGGTCCCCCCTTCTTATCCATTGTATATGAGTTACGAAACCAAAGGAACACTGGGAGATGTCTCCCTGCGCCATGCTGCCGTTGCTGCGGGTCTTGGCAACTTTGGCCGGCACAACCTAGTCATTCATCCTAAAATGGGTACAAGGGTACTCTTCACAGCACTCATTACAAACCTGGACTTACCTTCAGATTCTCCAGTTTCTGAGAGGCTCTGCACGGATTGCAATGCCTGCGTTGAGAATTGCCCCGCTGGTGCGCTGAACGAAGAAGGTAAAACAGATGACATGAAGTGTCTTAAGAATAGCCAGCCTTATGGCATTGGAAGCGCTATCCGTTTCTGGACGAAGTTCGCAGAGAGCCCGACAGAAGAACAGAAAAAGATGGTGAAGGATGTCCACTACTGGCGTCTCTATCAAGCCGGCTTCATCGGATTTCAATATTTCTGCTTCAACTGCATCAAGTCCTGTCCAATCGGTCAATAATATTCCTCCCCTCCCCCTCGATGGGGGAGGGTGAGAGTGGGGGTATTTCTCTAGCTCCCCCCACCTTAATCCTCCCCCACAGGGGGGGAGGAGTTTCTATGCGATTTCGGATTTTATTACTTTCAGTTTTCATGTCGATTACCATGCTGTTTCTGGTTGAGGCACCTGTCTTCTCAGCAGAGCTTAATGCAAACAAACTTGAGATGAAAAAACTGCTTCCCCAGGAAATTTTGGCCTACAAATCAGATGGGAAAGACGAATTTTACGACAGGCAGACGACTTTTCGTTACATGGATGGCGCTGCCGAGTTGTATCGTTCCTTCACATTTAAATTGCTGCTGGTGCGTCGCTATCTGAAAGCAAACGCTCCTGCTATCATCGTCGAACTATTTGATATGGGTCTAGCCGAAGAGGCCTTTGGAATCTTCACCTTCGAAACGGGAGGTGAAGATGCGGGAGTCGGCCAGGGATCGGATTATGGAGGAGGTCTTCTGAGATTCTGGAAGGGAAAATTCTTCATCAATGTCTATGCAGAGCAAGAGGCTCCTTCAACCAAACAGGATGTTTTGGAGATCGCACAATCAATTGCTCGATCGCTTGGCCATGAAGGCCAAAAACCAAAGCTGATTCATTATTTGCCCCAAGAAGGTCTCTCTGAAAGAAGCATCCGTTATTTCCATCTTCATCAAAGCCTGAATTACCATTACTTTGTCTCCCACCAAAATATTCTCCGTTTAGGAGAAAAGACCAATGCTGTACTCGCATCTTACCTTCTCCCTCAGACAAAAGATAAGACCTTTCTCCTTCTCATCCGGTATCCGACAAAGAAATTGGCCGGAGAGGCCCTTCAAAGTTTCGTGAAAGCCTACCTGCCAGAGTCTACGAGTGCAAAGGCAATACAAACCGAGAACAGGAAATGGGCGACTGCCCTAACCTATCAGGAGTTTGTGATCGTCGTTTTCGATGCCCCCCTCAAAGATAAAGCAGAGGAATTTATCCAGGCCACGAAGAAAAAGTTAGGAGCGAGACGACCATGAAGAAAAACAGAGTCATCACCCGCAGGGACTTCCTTCGAGGTACGGTATATACTGCTCTCGCAACCTCGGCCGGCTTACCTACCGGAAAGGAGGTTAAGGCAGAGGAAAAGGTAAAAGTGGTTCTCATCCGTAATGAAAAGGCCATCGATCAGCAAGGACGTATCAATAAGGAAATCGTTCAGCAGATGCTCGATCAAGGGGTAAGCCATCTTTTACAGGAAGAGAATCCTATTCAGGCCTGGAAGAAATTGATCAAACCGACTGATATCGTGGGTATCAAAAGCAATGTCGTGCACTATCTGCCCACCCCACAAGAATTGGAGGCCGCCATTGAGAAGCGGGTGATGGATGTTGGAGTTCCAAAAGGAAACATCAGTATCGATGATCGCGGCGTATTGGACGACAAAGTATTTCGATCCTCTACAGCACTCATCAATGTCCGGCCTCTGAGGACCCATTTCTGGTCCGGTGTTGGAGGTTGTATCAAGAACTATATTATGTTCACCCGAACTCCTTGGCTTTATCATACCAAATCCTGCTCCCCTCTAGCATCGATCTGGAGCAAGCCCATCGTCAAAGGTAAGACTCGATTAAACATCTTGAGCCTGATTCAGACTCAATTTTATAGCCGTGGGGCTCATCATTTTGACAGAAGATATGTTTCAGAATATAAAGGGCTTCTCATTGGAAGAGATCCTGTGGCATTGGATGCGGTTGGTGTTCGCCTCCTCCAAGGCCAGCGCATTGCCCATTTTGGTGAAGATCGCCCCCTCGATACCCAGCCCATACACATCTTGGCAGCCGATCAGAAATATAAGCTCGGCGTAAGCGACCTCAATCGAATTGAAATTGTCAAGTTGGGCTGGATGGAAGGAGTGTTGATTTAGAAAAGGGGGAAGGAAGATGTAGACCTAGATCCCTTGAACCCTCGAATCCTTGAACTCTCCTAGATATTTTTTGAAACTAAATCCTTTCTTTGTTGTCTTTAATATTAAAACCCAGCAAAAGGAGGTCATTCTTATGAAAAAATTACCTATATGGGTCATTCTCATCTCATTTCTTTTTTCTATCCAAATAGGATACGCCGCGCCACTCACCAGCACCCTTAAGGATCAGCAGAACGTATCCGTTACCATCTACAATTCAAATGTGGGCCTGGTCAAGGATACTCGGCTCATCGATCTTAAATCGGGGACCCACGAATTGAAATTTATGGATGTGGCAGCCAAGATTGATCCAACCACGGTCCACATCAAATCTTTAACGAATGGTACGGGCCTCGACGTGTTAGAGCAAAACTACGAATACGATCTTCTTAACCCTCAAAAGCTTCTTGAAAAGTATGTAGGGCAGAAAGTTCAATTGGCCACCCTAAACCCCGAAACGAAGAAAGAGGAGATCGTTGAGGCAATCCTCCTCTCTACCCAGGGAGGAAATATTTTCCAAATTGGAGACAAAATCCACATTGGGCATTACGGAAGGGTCCTCCTATCTAAAATTCCTGAAAACCTCATTCCTCAGCCGACCTTAGTCTGGACGTTAGAAAATAGATACGCCAAGCCTCAGAAATTGGAGGCCTCCTATCTCACCTCAGGGATGAACTGGAAGGCCGACTATGTGGCCGTTTTGAACAAGTCGGACACTCTGACCGATTTAACGGGATGGGTGACCATTGACAATCGCAGCGGCGCCACTTACCAAAATGCTCTACTCAAACTGGTGGCAGGAGATATCCACCGGGTGCAACCTGAAATGAGAATGGATTACGCCAGGCCTATGGCTGCTGCAAAAGAGGCGAGTCCGCAGTTTAAAGAAGAATCCTTCTTCGAATATCACCTCTACACCTTGGATCGAAGGACGACCGTCAAAGACAATCAGACAAAGCAGATGACCCTCCTCGACGCGAATCAGATTCCCATCAAGAAACTTTTCCTCTTCTCGGGCAATCCCCAATACTATTACTACCGTCATGACCAGAGATCAGCAAAGCAGAAGGTCGGTGTCTTCTTGGAACTGGAAAACACCAAAAAGAATAACCTTGGGATTCCTCTCCCCAGGGGGACGATTCGGGTCTACAAAGAGGACAAGGACGGAAGTCTCCAGTTTGCGGGGGAGGACCGAATCGATCACACGCCTAAAGATGAAAAATTTAAGATTAAAATTGGAGAGGCTTTTGATGTTGTGGGAGATAAGGTTCAGACAGAATACAAACATCTGGGATCCAATCTTTATGAGGTAGCCTTCGAGGTGAGTCTGAGAAATCACAAAAAGGAAGATATCAAAGTTCTCGTCGAGGAACCGATCCCAGGCGATTGGGAAATGCTTTCAAACACCCATCCCTATGAGAAACTGAGTGCCCAATTGATCCGTTTTGAAGTCCCAGTAGCAAAGGATAAGGAAGCCAAAGTGAAATATAGAATTCGATTTAGGTATTAACTTCACCCCCACCCTCACCCTCCCCCATTCAGGGGGAGGGGAAAAGGGGAGAGAAGCTGAGCGCTCACCTGATTCGTTTCGATGTACCTGTGGGTAAAGACAAAGAGGTGAAAGTGAAATATAGGATTAGGTTTAAATATTAGTTCGGAGTAATTAGTTCGGGGTTCGGAGACACTAATTTGAAATAATTGGTTTGAGATTTTTCGTTCAGATTTTTTACTCCGAACTCTGAACTTAATTAGAACACGGGTTTCTGTTTTTCTTCCATTCCTTTCTTTTCATTGACGGTCCAAAGAATGGCCATCCCGACTACGAAAAAGAGCAAGACAGAAAGAACACCTGATTGAACACTTCCTGTGATGGCAATCAGAATTCCATAAATTAAAGGGCCGAAAATGGAAGCAAATTTCCCGGAAACGCCGAAAAACGCAAAAAACTCAGCACTGTTTGCGTCCGGAGTGAAGATTCCTTGAAGAGATCGAGAGGCTGCCTGACTGCCACCCAGAACAATGGCTACCAAAACTCCCAGGATCCAATATTCTGTCTTCGGATCCCAGATGACTCCCAATTGGAAAGCCCAGAGGACAATGAAGGACCAAATCCCCAACGAGATCATCACGGTCCTCTTGCTCCCGATGGCATCTGCTAGAAATCCAAAGATCATTGAACCCACAAAGGCAATTCCTTGAACCATCAAGAAGAAGAGGATGAGCTCATTGGTCTTCATCCCCAGCACATCCGCACCAAAGATCGACGCCATGACGATGACCGTTTCGATGCCATCGTTGTAAATAAGAAAGGCGAAAAGGAACTTCGTTAATTCCTTAAAGGTCTTGATTCGACGAAAGGTATGTTGAAGACGCCGGTAACCTTCCAGGAAATAACTTCCTTCGATAGATGGAAGAGAGGCTTGCGACTTCTCTTTCAAAAAAAGAAATGTAGGCAGTGAAAAGATCAGCCACCAGAATGCCACCGAGAGGAAACAATCCTGGACGGTGAAATATCCCGTTGGAAAACCAAGCCATTCTGGATATTTCAACATGACCAAGTTGATCGCCAGAAGAGCCCCTCCTCCGATATAACCGAATGCCCAACCAAGACCAGAGATCCGTCCGATATTTTGATCGGTAGAGATTTCTGGAAGGAATGCATTATAAAAGACATTTCCTTCAGCAAAACCGATATTGGCGATAACGAAGAAGACCGCCCCCATCCAATAATCGCCTGCATGGATAAAATAAAGGAGGCTGGTGAAGACCACACCGGTAAAGCAAAAGGCCACCAAAAAACGTTTCTTCGAGCCAGAGGCGTCGGCTACTGCTCCTAAAAAGGGCGAAAAGACAGCCGAGATGGCCATGCTGAGAGAGACAGAAAAGGTGAAGAAGGATGCACCGTGGAGGCGAAGACCAAAGAGCTCAACCCCCCTCTCTCCTCCTGCTACCACGGTTGCAAAGTATTGATTGAAGATGACGGCGAGAATGGTCGTGGCAAAGGCTGAGTTGGCAAAATCATACATGGCCCAGCCGAAGATCTCTCGCTTTTTGACAAGCATATGAAAGAATGACGGGGAGACGCTGAGATAGCGTGACGGGGGGATTTTTGCTTCCCCGTATCTCCCAATCTCCCCATCTCTCTATCTATCTTTATCAGACGGTTCTGATTTCCTGCCGCATAAAGACGAGGTAACAGATTCCGAAACAGAGAAACGTGATGGCCACCAAAGAAACCAGATGCGGGGTGACGATGGTGATGCTCTGCAGCAGGGGAAGTGGACTCTGAAATCGCGTCAGCGAAAGTCTCTCTAAGGGTCCCATCAAGATCAAGGATCTCGTAGTCTTTCTCATCGGATCGAGAATCGTCGAGGTCGCGTCACTGTAAAGGGTCATAGGAGAAAAGAGGGAGATCGTCCTCTGTACGCGCTCATGCTTGAGGAGTGCCTCAGGATCTATCCCACTGCTGCTTTGACTAATGGGAGCAACGGCATCCGATAAAACACCTGCACCCAGGCTCACAAAAAAGGAGAAAAAAATCCACAAGGCCAAAGAAGCCAGGGCAGAGGTGGCCGTGCTCCGGAAAACTACCGAAAATAGAATCGATATTCCCAACCAGAAGGAGATGTAAAGGATGCTTGCAATGAGGTAGATTGCAAGACGCCAGACCTCCTCCCAGCCGGGTACCACCCCGACCAACCGTATCCCTAGACCCGAGATGATGAGGACAATGGCCACCAAGACAATAGAAATCGTCACCACACCCGTCAGAAACTTTGCATTGATGATCGAGTCGCGATAGATGGGCTGAGCGACCAGTTTGCTCAACGTCCTGGAAACCCTTTCCCGATTGATCGAATCAAATCCCAGGATGATGCCCACAAGGGGACCAAAAAATCCGATGAATTGGATAAAGGAAAAAAGTTTCCCTGTCGAGGTAAAAAGCAACAAAAAGATCAGTGTGGGTTTTGCCAATCCCCTCGTTTCCTCTTGGATGCCCATGGCCACCATGGACGCAATGATCACACCTACCATCACGATCAATGCCGAAATAAGGAGAAACCGTGTGCTGCTAAATTGGTCTGCCAGCTCTTTCCTGAAAATGGTCAAGATCCCGTGCACCTCAGGCCTCCTTAAAGTATTTCATATAGATTTCTTCGAGCGTATAACGCTCCTTATCAATACCCAATTTTTCTCTTGCCAATTCCTGAATGGGCCCTACTGCCACCAGGTTTCCTTTGATCATGATTCCTACCCGATCGCATATCCGCTGCACTTGATCGAGAAGATGGGAAGAGAGAAAGACAGTGATATTCTTTTCTCGACTGAGGGAATGGATCAGGTCGAGCATCCGATTCGTTCCATCCGGGTCCAGACCGATGGTCGGTTCATCGAGGAAGATGAGCTTCGGTTCCTTGATCATCACTTCAGCGATCCCGAGACGTTGCCTCATCCCTTTGGAATAAATCCCCACCATTTTCTTAGCTTCCTCGTAAAGACCAACTTCTTTGAGCCAGGTATCAATCCTCGGGGCGGAGATCTCATCAGGAATTCGATTCAATCTGGCTACATACTGGAGGTTTTCCCTTGCATCCATGTCTTCATAAAAGCCCACATTTTCAGGGAGGTATCCAACCCTCTCTTTCACACGAAGGCCTTCTCGCTTTGGATCGAATCCACAAACATTGACCTTCCCCGAGGTGGGTTCGGTGAGTCCCAGGAACATGAGCAACGTCGTCGTCTTCCCAGCTCCGTTTGGGCCGAGAAAGCCAAACACCTCACCTTCCCGGATCTGAAGATCGAGCTCATTCACCGCGGTCTGAGTCCCGTACCTCTTCGTCAGCTTTTCGGTCTCAATGATTGATTGTCCTCTCACTTTATCGTCTCCCTAACCAAATGAACAAGGCACTCAATCCAGCAATCACAAAGATGATAATTCCAATTCCTATCCATCCCCATGCCGTAGAGGCTCTCACGGTCACCCTGATTTCCACCGTTTTGTCTGATTTTTCTCCGTTGACTAGACAGCCCACTGAATAATCGCCCACCAAAGCCTGTGCGGCCGGTTTGACGGTTACCTCCACCTGTTTCAGCCCATCAGGTTCTAAGGCCTCAATCTTTTCGGGTTTGAAAGTCACTTCCCAGTTTTCAGGCTTGAAAGAAGAAAAGGTAATGTTTCGGTTGACCGCAGACCCTGTATTCTTCACAAAGAGTGAGAAATTGGCTGGTTTCCCTGCGATTGCTTCCAGAGAGAGGATGCCGGTCGGTGTCCCTGCATCAATTTTATAAATACCCGTCAGGGCGACCGTCAACCTGACTTCGGCCTTTTTATCTCCAGAGCTCACCCTCACCAGAATGGGATATTCGCCCGACCGAGCCTCCCTGGGCGGTGAAACCTCGACAGCCACCGTTTGGCTTTGCCCACCCCGGATACGAAAACTGGAGATCTGCTTCTGCTCATAGGCTGGCTTGAAATTGATCTCCCATTTTTCCGGCCCGATGGCTGCAAGATTAAAGGTCCGATCCACCTCAATTTTATTCAGGACTTCCAGCGAAAATTCAAACCGGGCATCGGTCTGGCCCCTTAAAACGGGATAAGAAGTTGTGATTTGGATGTCATCCAATCCAGGAGTTTTCTCCTGAACGGTCACAGCCAGTTTGTGGGCGGAGGTAAATTTGCCATCATCGGTCTGGGCATCAAACTGGAAATCATAGGTCCCAGCAGCCACTGTCTTATCAGGCTCCAGACTCAACGCCAAATTCCTCGACTTCCCATTAGACACAAACATCCCGGAGACCAGATAACTCCCACCCTTCAGTGTGGCCTTCCACCCTTTTGGAATCGTCGATATTTTAACATCGATCGTCTCATCCTTGCGGCCTTTATTCTCCAAAGTCAGATCCATCTTAACCGATTCCCCTTTAGGGATAGTGACGGCAGAGTACTCTGGATAGATGGCAATGCCTCGCTCGGGTCTTAAATCTTTTTTCTCCTCCTGCGCAAAGGTGAAGGAGGAAAATAAGAATAACAACACGACCAGAGAAATAGAGAATATCATTCGACCTCGACTCACTCGCCTCATATTGATCCCTCCTAAAAACTCTTTTCGAATTTCAATGACTTACGATTTGATAGTTGGCAGACCCAAAGGAAAATTTTTGGTAATCTATTTAACCATTTATTGAAGGATTGTCAAGGAAGATTACCAAGAGAGCTCACGTTTTCCCTGCCGCCTTCAAGCCCATGCCAGTCAGAGTCGAAACAATGACTTCTTTCTTAATATGTTTCAGATATTTTTTCAACCCCGCAATCGTGGCAGCAGAGGTGGGTTCGATGAAATGACCTTTCATCCCCATCTCCCTCATGGCTACCCCAATCTCTTTTTCCGTGACGGTCAAAACCTCCCCGTCCGTCTCTCTGATCGCTTCCAAGATTTGCCTTCCCCGTACAGGTTCTGCAATAGCAATTCCTTCTGCCATGGTCTTTTTCTCGGTTTCGAGTCGGTCCGACTTTTCGATAGGCTTCGTTTCTTTCCACCCCTTCTTAAGAGCCTGATCAAGAGGAGCGCAGGAAGCCGATTGTACAGCCACCAAACGAGGGATTCTCTTGACCATCCCTGCCTCCTTCAACTCTTTGAACCCGATGTAGGTTCCTAAGAACAATGTCCCATGTCCGACAGGGAGGACGATCACATCAGGGGCTTTCCAACCCATCTGTTCCCAGATCTCATAAGCAAAGGTCTTTGTCCCGTGAAGGAAGAAGGGATTCCAGCAATGGCTGGCATAGTAGATTTTGGAAGCGGCCTCCAGGGTGACTTCAGCAGTCTTTTCCCTTGAACCTTTGATTCTTTTTAAAGTAGCCCCATAGGCCTGGATCTGGACCAACTTTCCTGGAGAAGTCGCCTCGGGAACATAGATTTCACATCCGATTCTCGCCCTGGCACAGTAAGCCGCAATGGCACACCCAGCATTCCCTGAGGAATCCTCCACCACTTTCTTAATTCCCAATTCCTTCACCTTGCTGATGAGAACCGTCGCTCCCCGATCCTTATAAGATCCCGTCGGAAAGAGATAGTCAATTTTGAGAAGGACTCGATGGCCATTCCATTCCATCGACTCCAGAGGCGTGAACCCCTCTCCCATGGAAAGGATTGACCCATCCCGTGCGATGGGAATCGCCTCCCGGTATCGCCACAAGGTAGTTTCTCTTCTAAGAATCTTTTTGATGTCAAATCTTGGCTTGAATTGGAGGTCGAGGAAGTAACCACAATCACATCGCCATCTCGTAGGTTGAACGGGATAGACCTGGCCGCAATGGGAGCAATAGAATTTTTCCATCAATTAAGAATCAAATCCCCCCACCCCCCCTTTTCTAAAGGGGGATAAGGGGGGATTAAGTTTGCTGCTTCACGTTATTCCTCAACCAGGGGGAGCATGACCCGGAAGGTCGTCTGATATTCTTCAGATTCCACTTCCATCTTCCCCCCCATCTGTTTGACCAATCGGGTGGTAATGTGAAGTCCTCTGCCCTTTCCATCACCCATGAGGAGCCGGTCTCTATCTTCCTCTCTGATCTTACCGGTATTCGTGATCTCGGCGATGGCCCACCCATCCCTTCGATAAGACCGGATGCAGAGTTCTCCTCCCTCCTCTGGGATAGCATTGAACGCATTGTTGAGCAAGTTGTCCAGAACCCTTTCGATATGGAGAGGAAAACACCGAATCCACAAGGGAGATGCCAATTCGCCCTCGAAGAAATGAATGTTCTCTCTCTTCAATTCACGGATGGCCTCTTCATTGATCAAGAACCGTCTCTTCAACTTCTCTGTCAGGTCTATGGTTTCTTCCCTTCCTTCCCCGTGGAGGGTCAGGGCCAATTCCTGGATACGGGAGGTTTCTTTCAGGATGATTTCCAGGGCTTGATCAACCTTCTCCTTTTTGACAAGGTATTCTCCATCCTCCAGAATCTTCTTCACCCGCTTGGCAAAACCGGCTGTGGCAATGGCCGGATTTTTGAAATCATGGAGGATATCATCCATCTTCTCCAGCCTCAGGCCTTTCATCATCTCCTTACCGAAGAAGGTGAAAATCTCGATCTCCTCGTCTGTAAATCGCCTCTGATGGGCCTGGGCATCAAAGGATAAGAAGTAAGTGACCACATCGTTTACTTTAAGAGGAATGTACAGGACGGAGTTAATCTGCTGGTTTTCGAGAAACCGTTGCAGGTCCGTTGGTAGAAGGCTGCTCTCTCTCGGATTGTGAATCAGGATGTAGGTGGGAAAAACTTTCTCATTCTCAAACTCACCAAAGGGCCCTGCCTGGTTCACGATCGCATTGATGTAGGGTACCCCCACATCGAAAACTTTCCCAAGCCCATGCTGACTCTCGGGGTAGCCCGCCTCCAGGACCACATGTTTTCGATCCCCGCCCACGGAGAAGAGGGCACACCTCTGAATCCGTATGATCTCCACCAGTTCCGGGATCACCATGTTAAAGAAATCCTTCATTTTGATCCCTTCCCTTTTCCCCAATTTCAGAAAGATCTTCTCAACAATCTTGTCTTTTGTCACATTTAAAAGCTGAAGGCCCATGATCCGTTTTCGGGCAATGACATAGCTCACCCTCCTCGAAAGCATCTCTGCAATCCTGGCTTCCAGAGGTGTGAACGTTCGGTTCTTCTCCCGAAAATAGATCTGGAAAGAGCCTTCGATATCCACATCCTTTAAGGAGAACCGGGGAATGAAGATCGGTATGGCTAACATGGAATGGATTCCCTTCTGAAGAACCTTCTCCTTATTTTTGTACTTCTCCTCGATTGCGATATCAGGGACGAAATAACTACGGTGGGTTTTCACCACCTCTCCTGCAATGGTATCTTCAAACGGAATCGCCTCTTCCCTGTCATCGTACAATTTGGGGTAGGATCCAAAGGAGACCATCTCCTCCCTTCCAGGATCGTAGATGCGTATGCTCACCGCCTCAGCTCCGAGATAATCGGCTACATTCCTTGCCACGGTCTCAAGGATTTCCTTCTCTGAGAGGGAAGGGTTGATTTCAAGAATGGTTTCAACCTGACTGATCAGTCTTTCCACATACTGGTAGAGAATTTCTTCCCGAATGAGATCGACGACCGTCATCACCTCATCAAGAGAAAGGTTACAACCTTTCCCCTTTAGACTTCCCATAATCGATTCAACGAAGTTTCGATCGATTTTAAAATGATCCATAGGGGTTCAGGCTTCCAAAAACAACCTTGAGGATGAAAGGATAAAACCATTATAAACCTTTCTTCAGGGGTGTCAATGCCGTTGGAAAATGAGCGGGAACTCCTGAAAAACATTGTTGATTTTAAGGCAATTCTGTGGTAGCCTAAAGGCCAATCGAATCTTGGGCGGGCCAGATGAAATACGATGAACTCCTAAATTTCCTTCAACATGCCGGCAAAGACCCCTCCAGGCTGATCTTCGAAGATGAGTTGACTGGAATCTTCAACCGTCGCTTCCTGCTCAACTACTTTCAGTACAAAATCCCATGGGACGCTCTGAAGGACCACCCCGTCTCGCTGATCATGATGGACTTAGACTTTTTCAAGAAGATCAACGATACTTACGGCCATCCTGCCGGAGATCAAGCCCTGGTTTACGTCGCGACCCTGCTCAAAGATGCGGCGGGAGAAGGAGCGTTACCCATCCGTTATGCAGGGGATGAGTTCATGATCCTCCTGCCCGATTCAGAAAATCGGACAGCCCTCCAAATGGGGGGGACCCTCCTCCAAAGAGTCCGCGAAAACCCCTTGGTTCTGGAGAGAGAGGGGGGAGAACTTCGCCTCACCCTCAGCATGGGGATCGCCTCAGCCCCTGAAGACGCCCAAACAGGAAAAAGTCTAATCCAGAAGGCGGATACCGCTCTTTACTATTCTAAGAAAATGGGCAGGGACCGCCTGTCTAATGCCCTGGAGGTTGTCCCTCAGGAGGTCTCCACAAAAACAGCCATCCATCAATTGGAAGGGGAAAAGGTCGCTGGCCGGAGGTCTCAATATTCGCAGGTGGCCAAATTCTTTCAGAACTTCGGTCAGGGACAGAGCCAGTTTCTGATTGTGGAAGGCGGACCGGGAATGGGCAAGAGTACCTTTTTGGAAACCATCTACCGGAAACTGGCCTCGAGCAAAATGATCCGGCAGGTCAAGGTGAATGGGCAGCACCAGGAGGCTTTTCGACCTTACTATTTGTTGACCAACATTCTCGTCACTCTCCTCAACCAGAGAGCAGACAAAGGCATTGGGATCCTTGAAAGTGTGGGCCCTAAAGATACCTCTTACCTCTCCCAGATCCTCCCCCAACTGGCCGGTAAAGGAGAGCCTCCTCCTGACGAGGCTGAGGGATCGCAACGGGAAAGCATCTTCAACACCTTGCTCTATTTCCTCCCCAAGACACTCGACTTCCGGCCTCTCATTCTTTTGATTGATGATCTGCAATTTGCCGATGAAGCAACCCTTCTTCTCCTTCGCCGCCTGATGCTCCACCCGGAACTCAAGCTTTTCATCTGCAGCACTTCCACACCGATCGAAACACTGAAGTCGGAACCTCAACCGATCCCTTTGGTCCAATTTCATGAGGCTCACCATCAAGAATTGGATATCCATTCGATCCCTTTAACACCAATGACCCCAAGTGACATTGCCGAACACCTGAAGGAAGTTTTTTCTCAGGTCCGTTTCCCTGAACATTTCGAAGAAGAACTGGCCAGGGTGACTCAAGGCAATCCCCTCTTCCTCAGTGAAATTCTTCGAAAGTTAGCCCTCGACCAGAAAATCCTTCTCTCTGACCAGCAATGGGTCATCATGCCACTGGAGGAAGGATATCTTCCGAAGTCTCTTGAGGAGATGGTCAGCCAGAAGGTTGCTGCTCTCGATGAAGAAAACCGGCAGCTCCTTTATCAGGCCGCCACCTTTGGGGAGGATGTCTCCTTAAGCCTTCTCACGGGAAACTCGAAAAAGATGGAGGCGAAGGTCTTGGAATTTGTGGATCAGGCAGCGTCACTGGGCCTGCTTCGATCAGACTTCCAGCTCAATGACGAAACGATACGTTTCCTCAGCAGGCGAATTCTTGAAACAATCTACGGAGCGATTCAACCAAAACAAAAGCAGGATTTACATGAGCAAATCGGCCAATATCAAGAGACCCTTTACCAACAACGCCTTTTGCCCTCTGCCGTCCCCTTGGTCTATCACTTCAAACGTTCGGCGAACCAGGGAAAAGCCCAGGAGTATGAACAATTTGAGGAGACGTACACGCACAGGGTCTTCAATCCTCTTGAAGCCAGACAGTATACGGGTGAAAGGCGAAGACAGCGACGAAGCGAACTCCCTCCCCCCGGTGCCCCCCTCGACTCCACCAGCCTGGCCCAGATCCCTCACCTCATCCGGTGCTTTTTAACAGCCGTCCGTCAGCACAAACTCTACCCCATCGGAAGTGAGGCAGTGGTAACGGCTAACCGGCAACTGAAGGGAGCCATTGAATCGATCCTCGCCAACAATGAGAATCTAACGATCTTTCAGATCAACCAGGCATTGATGGTCAATGGACAAAAAATCGATGCGAATGAATTTAAATGGATCACTGAAGACCTGCTCAAGTTTATGACCGGTGTCGAGCTCAAGGGAATCATTTTCCACAGAGGCTTTACGGATCGGGAGATGGAAGTTTTGATGGCAGCCTTCGGTCGCCCCAAACCGAAAGTGATTGATAAAGACTTCTGGCAGCGCTTTTCTAAGGAAGAACACCTGGCCCATATTGAATTAAAGCAGGTGCGCTACACCCTCATGGTGGATGGAGAAGGACAGGGGAAGGAGGTGAAAGGAGGTCCCGGGGGCGTCTCGGCACCCCCCGTCATTGTCTCCTACCAACTCATTGCCAAGGAGCAGAGGCTGGATCAGGAGGATTTGGCCCGTATTCCTGATATTCTGCGCTCTCTCCTCAGCGCCTCGAAGAATATCAAACTCTATCCTCTCGAGAGCAAGGCCATTGCAGCTCCCCTGGAACAGCTCATGGAGGCCCTTCGCAGCATCCTCTCCCGAAGACAAGCCCTCACGTTGGCCCAAGTCAGTCAAGCTCTAGTGGTCAATGGAATGAGGATTAATATCTCCGGCATAGAGACCTTAGCCGATGGTTTCCTCAAATTTCTCGACGCCACGATGCTCACCAGCCTCACCTTTCTCAGCACGCTCACCTATGATGAACTGAAAGCATTCATTGGAGCCCTGGCACAGTTACCCCCTTCGGGGTTGAGCAGTGAATACTGGATTCGGCTGGCTAGGGAAAAGGGACTCGCCGCCCTGCTGTTTGATCAGGTGCTCTACGAAACTCGGGTGACGCCAAGCATGGCTGCAACAGAGGAGGAAGGACCCTCAGAAGAACCTGAAGAGGAAGAATTCTCTGAAGGGTACTGGGTGGTCCAGATGGCAGCGCCTTTCTCTGAAGAACTCATGGAACCTCTCTTCAAAGAGATGCCCGACCGGGTGAACGACCTTCTCATGAAAGGCGATGAGAAACAGATTCGCCAGCTCATGAAACAGCTCTTTAGAGGATTCCAGAGACGTCCCTTCCCCTCCCGCGAAAGGATCGTCGATAGTTCCCGGAGGTTGATGGACAGTCTAAAACTTGGATTCCAGCACCATTTTTCAAAACTCCTGGCCGATCCACTGCTCATTGCGTTTTCAGAGGAGAAAGAACCTAAAATGCTCCGGGAGATTGCCTTCCTCCTCCACCACATGGCAACCAATCTCATCCAGTTCGGAGAGTATTCCCTCTCCACCCGGATCCTTCAGAATCTTTACGGCCGTTATCAGAAACTCCTTGCCAACAAAGACCCGGAAGCCCAGAGGTTGGCAAAATTCCTCGACAAGAAACTGGAACCGACCACCCAACAGCTCCTGGTCAATGATCTAAAGTCGGGCGAAATGTCCCGTCAGGAGAATGCGGCCCGATTGCTCGGCAGCCTGGGGCAGGTCACCCTTCCCCTTCTCATCGACATCGTTAAAAAAGAAGAGGATCTGAGGGTGAGGAAGATTGCCGTCGGTCTGCTCGGAGAACTGGGGACGGAGGCAGGTGATCTTCTTAAAAAGGAACTGGTCTTAGGAAGCAATCCTGTGGAACAGCTTCGAATTCTCGAGGTCGTCGATACCGTGACACGGGATTTGAAAACCGAACTCATCTTTGCGATCGAAAGCGAGAATTCCGAAATCCGTGAGGCTGCCTTTAAACTCGCAGAACGTCTGAACAATCCTCAGATCGTGGAACTCCTCCTGAATTATGCCAGAGGCCAACATATCGGATTGGCCGTTGATGCGATTACGTGTTTGGGAAGGGTTAAACCACAAGGGATCATTGAACCTATCACTTCGCTTTTGGAGAGTACCAAGGATACGAGATTGCTGATGGCTTGCTGCCAAGCTCTGGGGCAGATCGGAGAGCCTGCTGGGGTGGAACCTTTGCTCAACATCTTGAAGGGGAAAGGTTCCTTCTTCCGTCGTCAGCGGAGAAATCCTCAGATCCGTGCCACCGCCGCTTTTGCCCTGGCACAAATTCCCCACCCTCGGGTGGCCGAGATGCTTTCCCCTTTCGTAGACGACCCGGATGCGCGCGTAAGAGAGATTGCTCGAGGCCGGGCTCACGCCTCAAATCCCATCCCCACCGAAGAATAGCACGGATTTCTAATTTTGAAATCGGCAATTCAAGATTTATTTTTCAAATCTCTTCAGAAGGATGGCACTGTTGACTCCACCGAAGCCAGCGGAAACGGAGAGCCCGATCCTCACATCTTTTTTTCTCGCCTTATTCGGAACATAGTCGAGGTCGCAATCAGGATCTGGAAATTCATAGTTCAGGGTGGGATGGATGATTCCTGTTTCGATGGAAAGAAGAACAGAGATCGCCTCTATTCCTCCGGCTGCTCCCATCAGATGGCCGGTGATCGACTTGGTCGAACTGACGGGAATCTGGTAGGCCTCCTTTCCAAAAACATCCTTGATCACTTTTGTCTCCCCTTTGTCATTCAAGGGAGTGGAGGTTCCATGGGGATTGATGTAATCGACCTCTTCCGGACCAACGCCTCCTATTTGAAGAGCACCCCGGATAGCCTTGCTTAAAGCTTTCCCGTCCGGATCAGGTTCCGTCAGGTGGTAGGCATCGGCCGTCATCCCGAAACCAATCACTTCCCCATAGATGTGGGCGCCTCTCCTCAAGGCATGCTTTAACTCTTCCAAAACCAGCACCCCCGACCCTTCGCCCATGACGAACCCATCCCTTTCGCGATCGAAGGGCCTAGAGGCCTTATGAGGCTCGTCGTTCCGGGTTGACATGGCTCGGAGGACATCAAAACCCCCAAAGACATAAGGGGTGATGCAGGCATCTGTTCCTCCCGTCACCATGAGATCTTCCTGTCCACCCTGGATCTGAAGAAAACTGCTGATCACCGCATGGGTCGCAGAAGCGCAGGCAGTGGATATTGCAAAGGAAGTGCCACGGAGGGTGAAAAATTCTGTGATATGAGACGTGATGGCGCTTAAATAAATATTCGGGAGGGCGAAAGGGGAGATTCCTCTGGGCCCCTTCAATAGGAAACGCTCGTGATAATGTTCCATCAAATCCATCGCCTCCACGCCGCCTCCCAGGATCACTCCGATTTGAAAGGAATCGACCCCCCTCAGTTGGTATTTCCCTTTATCCTCATGATTGATTTCAAGTTCGAATCCAGCATCCTTCAGGGCAAGGTAGGTTCCGGCAATGGCAAATTGGGATGTCCTTCCAATGTGTTTCGAACGTTTTGTCCGAGGAATATATTGAAAAAGATCGAAGGTCTCAAGCGGAGCGCCAATTTGACATCGGTACTGACTCATATCTCGATCGGGAAACAGGATCCGTTTGAAAGCGGTCTTCCCATGAACCAAACTTTCCCAATAGGGCTCTTTCCCAATTCCAACGGGGGTCACAGGACCGACCCCTGTCACCACCACTCGCTTTCGATAGTTATTCAAGTGCATCTCCCCTATATTCTCAATTTATTTATTTTTATCGATTACTCTCCGTTTGTCAAGAAATTGTTCAGAGATTTCTGGAAAAGTCCAGAAATCTCTGATACCATCCCTGCTTGCCGGCAAGCAGGTGCGGAATGTTCCTTTCAAATCTGTGTCGGCAGGAGAGTGTAGAGGGATTTTTCAGAGGTCTCGTTAAATTCCCGTTAAGACTCCGAAAACCGTTTGTCGCGGATATTTATTTTTGCAATGTTATTTTTCCAATTGACATCCTCTTCTTTTAGAAATATAAATTTCTTTTGAAGCAATATCCCTTTCGAGAGGATGAACCCTGTTAGAAATAAAGGAGCTTTCTAACGGGGTGAACAAATAGAGATGAAACGATCCCTGATTTGCCTTCTCCTTTTTTTATTTTTACTCTTTCTCTCATCTGCCTGTATGCCATGTAAGAAAGGGACGATTGCTGCGACGGCTTCCTTGCTGGAGGATGTGGTCAAGTCGTCCTATCGACAGTCAGACTTGAGGATGATCCGGGAAGGAACGCCGGCCTATTTAATGTTGCTGGATGGAATGGTCGAGGCATGGCCTGATAATGCTCAATTGCTCATCGCTGCCGCCCAGGGCTACTCTTCCTTTGCCTCTGTCTTTTTGGAGGATCAGGAGAGAGAGTATGCAAAACGGCTCACGGGGAAGGGAAAACAGTACGCTTTGAGATCCCTGGAGTTGAAAGGCCTTAAGGATCCGCTCCAAAAACCTTTCGATGATTTTAAGGAAGGCCTCACCCATCTTGGGAAGAAAGAAGTCCCCTATCTCTTCTGGAGCGCCACCTGCTGGGCAAGCTGGATCAGCCTGAATTTAGATTTGATGGAGGCCTTGGCTGAACTTCCCAGGGTCGAATCAATGATGCAGAGGGTTTTGGAGCTGGATGAAGGATTCTATTATGGCGGCCCCCATCTCTTTATGGGGATATGGTTTGCTTCCAGGCCCAAAATAGCAGGCGGAGATCTCAAAAGGGCTCAGGGACATTTCTTAAAGGCTCTCGAATTTGGAAAAGGAAAATTTTTAATGGCCTATGTCTATTACGCAAACACCTATGCCCGTCAAGCTCTGGATAAAGAACTCTTTGTTTCTACACTGCAAACCGTCTTGGAGGCACCTGCTGACACTTTACCTGAATTAACCCTTCTCAATACGGTAGCCAAAAAGAAGGCCACAGAACTGCTCAGCCGCGTAGAAGAATATTTTGAATAGGAGAATGGATATGGTTAGACGTGACACCCTCAAAATCTTTGGAATCGGTCTCTTGGCTTCTCTTCTCCTCGTCCAATCTGGCTATGGAGCGGAAAAGAGTATCATCAAATTGGCCACCTTAGCTCCAGAAGGAAGTTCTTGGATGAAGACGATCAATACCTTGACCGCGGAAGTGATGAAAAAGACGGAAAACCGAGTCCAGTTCAAAATCTATCCCGGCGGGACATTGGGGGATGAAATGGACATGCTTCGAAAGATGAAGATTGGCCAAATTCAAAGTGCAGCCCTATCCGCGGGAGGACTTTCCGCACTCTCCAAGGAGATCGATGTCTTACAGATCCCATTTCTCTTCCAAAAGTATGAAGAAGCGGACTCTATTTTGAAAAAGATGGATTCTTTGTTCAGAAAGGGTTTTGAGGAGAATGGATATGTCCTCTTGGGGTGGTCAGAGGCAGGCTTCATCTACCTGATGTCAACCATCCCTATCTCTAGTGTGGCCGACCTTAAAAAGGCAAAGGTTTGGATATGGGAGGAATCGCCGATGTCCAAAGCCATCTTTGATGAGGCTGGGGTAAAGGCTATCCCGCTTTCCGTGCCCGATGTTTTGGTGGGTCTCCAAACTGGATTGGTTGATGTGGTCTATGCTCCTCCAACCGTTGCCATCTCCCTCCAGTGGTTCACAAAAGTAAAATATTTGAGCGATGTCCCATTGGTCTATTTAGCAGGTGGGATCGTTCTTAAGAAAGATACTTTCAAAGGGATCCTTCCCTCCGATCAGAACCTCTTCATGGAAATTTTCCATCACCATCTCGATCAACTGAAGACCGTGACACGCAACGAAAACCGAGAGGCGATCAAGGTGATGACCAAGCAAGGGGTGAAGATCATCACACCCTCAAAAGAGCAAATTGACGAATTCAAGAAGCTGTCCACCAACGCCATGGAACATGTCATCGGTCAAACCTTCTCGAAGAAGGTCTTCGATGAGGTGACTTCTTCCCTGGAAAATTATCGAAAGGGAGCGAGATGATGGATTACTGGAAGCGTTTGGACGAAATCATCGATCGTACGGAGCAGACGGTCCTCGTCATCTCGTTAAGTTTCATGATCCTGATCGCCTTTTCTCAGATCGTCCTCCGTAACCTCTTTGACACAGGTCTATCCTGGGGAGATCCCCTGGTCAGGAATCTGGTTCTCTGGGTCAGTTTTATCGGTGCTGCGCTCGCTACGAAGGAAGGAAAACATATTAACATCGATGTGGTTTCACGATGGATGCCTCCTCGAGGGAAAATCTTGGTTGAGGCGATCACCGGCCTCTTCTCCTCTTTCATCTGTGCCCTGCTGACCTTTGCTGCTTTGAAATTCATTAATAACGAAGCTCAAATGGGGGGGGTCACTTTTTTGGGAATTCCTCTGTGGATTCCAGAGATCATCCTCCCCATTACCTTTGGGTTAATGACCCTTCGATTTAGTCTTCATTCCTTAAAGAATTTTTCCATGACCATGAGGGTGAACCCAACTCACACTCAGGGAGAGAAACAATGATCTCCCTTCTTCTGATCATCCTCATTCTACTTTTTCTGTTCTTCGGAGCGCCGATATTCGCTGTTGTTTCTGGTTTAGCCCTCTTTCTATTGTTCTCCGGTCAAATCGATTCTTCCGCCATGATTATTGAGATGTATCGAATGGCCACCACTCCTGTCCTCGTTGCCATCCCACTCTTCACCTTTGCCGGGTATCTCCTCTCAGAGAGTGGAGCAGCCAAAAGGTTGGTGAGGCTTTCGGATGCGATCTTAGGCTGGTTGCCGGGTGGGCTATCGATCATCGCCCTCATTACCTGTGCCACCTTTACTGCCCTGACCGGTGCCACAGGCCTTACGATCATCGCCCTGGGGGGTATCCTCTTCCCTGCCATGTTACGATCAAGATATCCCGAAAAGTTCTCCCTTGGGTTGTTGACAACTTCAGGGACATTGGGACTTCTCTTCCCGCCGAGCCTCCCGCTCATCATCTATGCCATTGTAGCAAAAGTTGGAATCAATCAACTCTTTTTGGCGGGCATCCTGCCCGGCACCCTTCTGGTCATTCTGCTCTCTGCGTTTTGCATTCAAAAGGCCGTCTCTGCGGAAGTCCCCCGAACCAAGTTCACTGGATCGGAAGTCCTCAGGTCCCTTGGAGAAGCGGCCTGGGAGCTTCCTCTTCCCATTGTTGTATTGGGTGGGATTTACAGCGGATACTTTGCTGTCAGCGAGGCGGCCGCGATAACAGCAGCCTACGTCCTCCTGATCGAAGTCATCATCTACCGAGATATCAAATGGAGGGAACTGCCTCAGATCATGCGAAAAAGCATGACCTTGGTGGGGGGAATCCTGATTATCCTGGGCGCTGCCCTTGGTCTGACCAACTATTTGATCGATGAGCAAGTCCCGATGAAGATGTTGGATTTTTTCAAAGCTCACATTGTCAGCCCTTACATTTTCTTAATCGTGTTGAACTTCTTTCTCTTAGCTGTGGGTTGTACCATGGGTATATTCTCTGCGCTAACCGTAGTCGTCCCGCTCATCACTCCCATTGCCCAGGCCTATGGAATCCATCCCGTCCATCTCGGGATCATCTTCCTGACCAACCTCGAGATCGGAGCCTCCATTCCTCCCCTGGGAATCAACCTTTTCATCTCCAGCATCCGGTTCGAAAAACCTATCTTAAGGCTCTATGTGGCGTCACTCCCTTTCATTGCTATCCTCCTTTTTGCCCTAGCCATCATCACCTATGTCCCCTGGTTAAGCCTGGCGCTTCTCAAATAACCGCATAGAGCATGGAGCATAGGGCATAGCGTCCCCTCACTCTACCCTCTCCCCTCAGGGGAGAGGAGAAAGGATTGGGTAGGGGAGGCTTTAGCCCCCCCCCGTTGGGCGACTGAAGTCGCCCCTACCCATTTTTCTGAAATAGGGAATATTGGAATGATGGGTTTATGTTTTAGAATAGGCTAATTATCAATCTTCTTCTCTTTTTCCCATTATTCCATTACTCCACCATTCCATCATTCCATTTTGTCTTTCAGAAAGTTTAGGATAACCCGGTTGACTTCTTCCGGGGTTTCCCACATGGGAATGTGGCCGCTCCTTTTGATGATATGCAATTTCGAACCCTTGATGGCCTGGTGAAGGCTTTCTCCTACGGAAGGAGGAAAGACGAGGTCTCGCTCACCCCAAATGAGGAGCGTGGGATGATTGATGAGGGAAAGGTAGTCTCCCATCCTTGATGTGTCCTTTGCATGTTTCAAAGTTGAGTAGAGGACCCTCGTACTCCCTTTGAACCGGATAAGTTCCCATTGGCGATTCAACAACGTTGGAGTAATGAGTCTCCTGTCGAAGAGGCACTCCTGAAGGATTCTCTTAAGGATCCGGCCCCATATCCATGAATCAGAAGAAGCGGTTCTCCTTCTCCTTTCACAATATAGAAAATGGCATGACCTTTAATCTGAATGGTCTGTGGCGATAGCGAGGGGTTCCAATCAATCCGGATGGGCCGTACCAAAGGGATACTTCGTTCTCTTGAAAGAGGAGCCAATAAGACTGATAGAATCCACCGGGTGATCACAGATCGTCAAATCCCAATTACCAAATCCCAAATTCCAAATAAATCCCAATTAACCAATGTCCAAATAACCAAACAGTACATCTGGCTGTCTCAAATCTTAGAATTTCGGTAATTGATACATTGGCCATTATTTGGTGCTTGGTCCTTGGAATTTGGTGCTTAACCAGACCGAGACAGACGACATAAAATCTATTGCCTCGGCGTGCCTAAAAATCCAAGATTTCGCCGCCGGAGATGGGTCTTCGGGTCTTCGTGTTCATATCCAGAGTAGAACCGGGTTCAATGATTCCGGAGCGGGTGTATCCCCGATCCTCCCAGTAGCCACCTTCCATTTGACTCATGAAGTCGATCCTCCCCAGCCATTTGCAACTTTTATATCCCCAGAGGTTCGGGATGACCATTCTCAGTGGACCACCATACTCCAGTTCGATGGGCTCCCCATTCACTTCATAAGCCAGAAGAACTCTGGGATTTTCCAAATCCTTCAATGGCACGACAGTGGTATACCGCTCTCCTACTGTAGCGAAACGAACATGGCTCGCTTCAGGAGGAAAGGAGATCTCCTTCAGAAAATCATTCCACTTGATACCCGCCCAATGAGCCCGGACCGACCATCCCGATACAGAGGTCAGGCGACAGTCCACCTTACTCTTTGGCAAGGCCAGGATCTCTTGCCATGAAAAACGATACTCTTTCTCCAATAATCCTCCTACGGATAGGACATAAGTGCGAAGATCAATCGCCGGGATCCCGCCCGCTTTAAAAACAGGAACTCCAAGGTCTTTGAGAATGCTCATTGCTTCTTCTCCTTCTTCTTTTTAAACTGCCGCTCAAGGTATCTTAGTTCTTCTGTCACCCCTTTTTCTCCTTTTATTGTTTTTTCGAGGATCTCCTCACCCACCACCTTGATAGGAACTCCCAAAGCCTCTAAAAGGGATATGGCGATTCGGGTCAGGAAGGTCTCCTGAAGATTGAACTTGGGATCCTCGATGTTTCCCTTCATATGGAAGGATACTTGAATGCGATTCCCCTTCTCTTTTAATAGAGAAATCAGCTTCTTGGCAGGGATCCAGAAGACGGTTCCCTCTCCCTCCTTAATATGGAGATGGGCCAATTCTAACTTTCCAGGTGCATCGATGATCTTCTCCTTCAGAGTGATTTTTGCGTCCATGGCCATATATCCTGAATCGATCTCTGCAGAGACTTTCTTCCGGTAATAGGGTTCAAAAAGTTTCACCTCGATCTCCCGCACATTCAACGAGGTTTCCATATCCGTTGTTTTAAGATTGATCCATCCCTTTGCAAGAATTTCCCCATCCTTTTTCGTCTCTCCTTCCAGCCTTCCTTTCAGTTCGACGGGAGAACGGGTGGAGTGAAAGGGATATTGAATCTCCTTCATCTCCAGATCAATTTCGCTTAATTTGAGCTGGGCTGGGGGTTCCCCTGGCTTCCAATCTTCGAAATCGATGGAGCCCTTCTGGATTCGCAGCCGATCGATCTTAAGGAATACAGGTTCTTTCTCTTTTTGCCCTTGATCACCGGAGGGCTCCCCCCTCTCTTTTTTCTCCGGAACCGCCCATGGACCGACGAAGACCCCTTCTTTTGTCCGATAAAAGGATAAAGAGGGCTCCCGAATGGTAAAGTCTCTGATCCGCAAAGGTCCGATGAACAGAGAAAGGATTGCAGGATAGATTTTTATTTCTTCAATCCAGAGATATTTCTTTTTCGTATGAAGGCCTTCATACTGGATCCCCTTCACCGAGAGATGGGTCAGTTTGACTTGGATCTCCTTGAGGGTGAATCCAGGTTCCAGCATCTTCTGAAGTTGGGGCTGGACCAATTTCACTCCATAATAGGAGAGGCCTAAATATCCTCCGATGAGAATGATGATGATGAGCCCAAGCAAGATGCTCCACTTTTTCATCCTTCAACCTCTTCTTCCATCATCTCTCTGAATCCGGCCCGAGTGATCGTCGCAAAATAGAAGGGGGGTCCCACTTCTCCCTCAGCAGACCTCTTCATCAGAAAGGATTTGCAGAGCGAGAGGAGGTGGCCAATGGAAGAACCTGCGAGACACTGAGCCTCCAACCTTTTCTCCATGGAAAGGGATCGAGGAATCAGGAGAATGGGAGAGGCGGAATAGGGGGTGATGGAATCCCCGTTTTCATCGCTTCCCAAAAGGTGGAGATGATAAGGTTGCTGACGATCCTTAAAGGAATATCCAGCCAATATGAAATAAACCCCGCCCCAAGGGGAAGGCTCATCCGATTCCCCATCGTCTGATGGTCTGGATAGATCGAGATCCATCTCTCTTTTTCTTAAGAATTTCACGTATCGATCCGTGAAAAAAGGAGGAGCGAATCGAAGAACCTCTTCGATCCCTTCCACTCTTCGTTCCTGGAGAAATTTCTGGAAGGCAGACCCGATCTCCACTCCTATTCCTATGCCGGCACTGACCATGGCCGTATGGGACCCCAGACGCAGGATCTTCTTCAGATTGAAATGCTTCATGGCTCCAGTCTGGTCGAACCAGGTCGCCAGGCTATCGGTAGCCAATAGAATTCCCTCTGGAGTGGAACAAGCAACGACTTGGGTCATATTTCTAATGCGGATTTCGGAATTCGGATTGCGGAGTAAAGAATCTCAAGAAATAATTTTAATTCCGCACTCCGCATTCTGCATTCCGCAATGGGGTTACGGTTTCACAATCAACGACGGTTCCTTCGCCCTCTTCTCATTGGCTTCGGCTAAAAGGGTGAAGATGGAATTGACTATCAACTGAAGCAGAAAAGGATTGGGCTGGATTAAATTCAACGGTTTTTCAAGATCAAGGGCTACAGCCAGAGAGAGCCTGGCTTCCTCTTCCTTTCCTAATTTGAGCAGAAGATAGGCCATCTCTTCCAGCCTTCCTTTATAGAGAAATCTCCTTTCTCCCGAGAAGAGCTCAGACAAGGCCTTTTGATAGATTCCCTGAAACCGGGCCTCCTTTTGTGTAGGGTGGAGAACAATCTTCGATTCTTCAGCCTCCCGGATTTCATCGGCATAGCGCCGAATCAGGTCCTCTTCAATTCTCCAACCGGAAAAAAGATCTCCTTTTAAAAGATCCCCTCCCCTTCCTAGCTGCCGGTCCTCTCCTGCAACTTCATCTGACGGAAGATAGGAATAGATCAGTGGCCTCTCATACTCTTTTTTTACATCTTCGATCTCGCCCTTTAAATGGAGGTAATCTTGAGGGACTGCCTCTTTCCTCTCAAGGGTGGATCGGTAAGCCTGGGCAAAAAGAAACCCAACATAAGAAGCTTCCATTTCGACAAGAGGGAAAGGACTATTCTTCTGAATTTCTTCAACGAATATCCGGACCCCTTTTCGAGTCATCTCCTCTCCAGAGAAATTGACCAATCCAAGGGTATCACTGATCACCCCTTCCATCACCGTCCCCCCTCGACCGCTGTGAGGGATGACGAGTAAGAGAAAACGCTGACCCAGGGAATCGAACCCTCCACCCATTCCCTTCGGCCGCTCGGCCTGGACAGGGCGAAGGATGGATGTTTCTTTCTTGGCTGAAGCTTCCTCGATTGAGATCCCTTTGCTTCTCAGCCGATAAAGAGAGCGCTTGATCATTTTTTGAACTTTTTTCTCTTTCGATATCTTCAACATGCGCTGGAGGATTCTGGCTGTCTTCGCGTCGGAAAGGGTAGTGAGTGATTCGGCTAAATGCCCATCGAATGTCGAATCTTTTCCCAGAAGAGATTGAAGGGATTGAAAGATCTCCTCATCCGATTTCCCGTCTTGAATATCGACTTTGATCTTTTCAATAAGACCCTGAATATCTTCCATCGTGAGCCTTTCTCTTATCTC
>Ga0209703_1000058_pt1 | contig 26089 bp, 31 predicted proteins | sample PPLLak12cMay2015_2_FD_187256 | JGI IMG/M metagenome (GOLD analysis project Ga0209703, IMG submission 187256) | Freshwater sediment microbial communities from Prairie Pothole Lake near Jamestown, North Dakota, USA - PPLs Lake P8 Core (1) Depth... | ecosystem: Environmental > Aquatic > Freshwater...
GCGCACGCCGCCGAGCTCGGCGTACTGCCACCAGTCGAGCTCGGTCACCTTGTCGATGCCAAGCTCGGCGAACCAGGGTTTCAGCCCCAGCGGCACGTAGAACTGCAGCTTGCCGCCACTGCGCTGCTGCAGCTGCCGCACGCTGTCGACGTCGAGGTGATCATAGTGGTTGTGCGAGATGACCACGGCGTGGATCTCGGGCAGATCCGTCAGCGCGACGCCCGGCGGATGGAAGCGCTTCGGTCCGGCGAAGCCCACAGGTGAAGCACGCTCGGAAAAATGCGGGTCGGTCAGGATGTTGAGTCCACCCAGCCGCAGCAGCAGGGTGGCGTGGCCGATCCAGGTGACGCTGGGTTTTCCGGAAGGCGCATGCAGGAGCGCCAGATCCGGGACCACACGCCAGTCGCGATGCGCCGGGTCGGGGGGCTTCGGCAATCCGTCCTGCCTGCGCTGCCATTGCCAGCGCAGGAATCCCTCGCTGATCCGCGCGTCGGGGTCGAGATTCTGGAATCCCTCGGACGTGTGATGCGGCTCTTGCGGATCGTAATAGGGGTTCTGATACGGGCTGGCGCAGCCGGCCAGCAACAGCGCGCCCGCCAGCGCGGCCATGTTCCGCTTGGTGCGCCGGCAAGCCGGCTTCACAGCCAGCGCCTCACCCGGGTTTTGTATTTGCGGTAAGGCTCGCCGAACTTCGCCTCGAGGTGCGCCTCCTCGTGGCGGATCACGCCATAGCGCAGCATCACCCAGATCAGCGGCGCGAACAGCAGCGGCCACCAGGTCGCCAGCAGCAGCGACACGCCGGCGAGGATGAACCAGTCGCCGACATAGATCGGGTTGCGGCTGAAGCGGAACGGCCCGCCGGTGCACAGGCTCGACGCCGCCTTGTAGGGATTGACCGTGGTGCGATACAGCCAGAAGGTGGCCAGCGTCCAGGCGAACAGCCCGAGGCCGATGGCCACCAGCAGCCAGCCCAGCGGCCGGGTCGCCAAGCCCCAGTCCCAGGTCAGGGCATGCAGGTTGCGGTCCAGCCACCAGCCCCCCAGCAGGGCGGCGGCGTAGGGAGCGGGCGGCAGGATCAGGGTGCGCGGACGGAGGGCGTGGCGGCTCATGGGATTCGACGGGTTCGGCAGGGATATCAAGTTAACGCAATGCCGAATTCTGGCGCATGGCATGCGACTTGTCGCGATAAGATGCGTTCACTGCGCAAGACCGGGAACTCCGCTGCGCATAGCCGCTCACTTCGCCTGACCCGTCGAGGAAACGCCCATGAAATCCCTGTTGTTGTTGCTGGTTTTGATCGCCCTTCCCGCCGCTGCGCAGGACTGGACCATGGATCCCGGAAAAAGTCAGCTCGTTTTTGCCATCAAGCAGATGAACGTACCCACCGAGGGTGGCTTCAAGCGCTTCGTCGCCAGGGCCAGCTTCGATCCTGCCAAGCCCGAGGCGGGCCGATTCCAGATCGAGGTCGACATCAACAGCATCGACACCGGCACCGACGACGGCGATGCCGAGGTCAAGCGTCCGGTCTGGTTCGACAGCGCGCGCCATCCCAAGGCGACTTTCGTCTCGAAGAGCGTGCGCAAGGAAGCCAACGGCAGCTATACCGCGCTCGGCGACATGACCATCAAGGGGCAGACCCGCTCCTTCGCGGCGCCCTTCTCCCTGGTGTCGCAGCCCGGCGGCGGCTATGTGGCACAGGGTCGGTTCCCGCTGAAGCGTTCGGACTTCGGCATCGGCGGCGGCGACTGGGACGAAGTGGTCGCCAACGAAGCCGACATCCGTTTCAAGATCACCCTGTTGCCCGCGAGGAAACCCTGATGAACAAGCTTGCCCTGATCCTGCTGATGGCGGTCTCTCCCTCGCTGTGGGCCGCCGAAAACTTTGTCCTCGACCCGGAACACACCTTCCCCAGCTTCGAGATCCGCCACCAGAACGTCTCCTGGATGCGCGGCAAGTTCAACCGTAGTGCAGGCAAGGTGGTGCTGGACGCGCAAAATCCCGGCGCCAGCCTGATCGAGGTCGTAGTCGACGCCAGTTCCGGTGACACCGGCCACGACGAACTCAACCGCAAGCTGCTCGGCACCAACTTCTTCAATACCGCGCGCTTCCCCGAGATCCGCTTCGTCGCCCGCGACGTGACTTTCCAGGACGGCAAGCCGGTCTCGGCCCAGGGCGAGTTGACGATGCTCGGCGTGACCCGCCCGGTGGTGCTGGAGATCCGCGAATTCGCCTGCGGCCGTCATTTCCCGAGCTTCCGCAATTTCTGCGGCGCGGATGTGCACACCACCATCAAACGCTCCGATTTCGGCATGAACTACGGCATCCCGCTGATCGGCGACGAAGTCAGGCTGGCGATCGAGGTGGAAGGCTTCCGTCAGCCGTGACGCGCTTTTCCGCTTGCCCAATCCATTTCGCTGGCGCTCGGGGGACCCGATGACCACCCGGACCTGCCCGGTACCCGTCTGGCCGCGCCGTATCGGCGCCGCCGGCGCCCTGCCCTTCGTCGGACTCGGCCTGCTGGCGTGGTGGGTCGAAGCCCCCTGGCAGAGCGAAGTGCGCTTCGCCCTGATGGCCTACGGTGCCGTCATCCTGTCCTTCGTCGGTGCCCTGCACTGGGCATTTGCCATGCTGGCGCCCGACATGGCGGACGTCGAGCGCAAGCGGGCCTACGCGTGGAGCGTGATCCCGGCCCTGCTCGGCTGGGTCGCGCTGCTTCTGCCGCCTTCGCTGACCGTGGTGCTGCTGCTGCTCGGCTTGTGGTCGCACTATTCGCAGGATGTTCGCCTCATCCGCCGCATCGCCCTGCCCGACTGGTACCTGCCGCTGCGCCTCGGCCTGACCAGCGCCGCCAGCCTCGGTCTGATCATCGGCTGGCTGTCATTCTGATGACGGCGCGATGAGCGGCTGTCGACTGCTCGTCCGGATCGCTGTCGCGGCACCTCTTCTGTTCACCCTGCTCCCGCTCACCGCCATGTCTGCTGAGACGACCCCACTCATCATCGACGACCGCCGTAGCAACAAGCTTGATGCCAATATCGGCACGCGCTGGCGGCTGCTCACCGACACCGTGATGGGCGGCGTTTCCAGCGGGCGCCTCGACCCGGCAGTCGTCGCCGGACGGCCCTGCCTGCGCCTGACGGGTGAGGTGAGCCTGGCGAACAGCGGCGGCTTCGTCCAGGCGAGCCTCGACCTCGACCCCGCCGGCACCCTGGATGCGCGTGGCTATCGCGGCATCGAACTCGATATCTACGGCAACGACCAGGATTACAACCTGCACCTGCGCACCGCCGACACGCGCATCGTCTGGCAGTCCTACCGCGCCGGCTTCCACGCCGCTCCCGAGTGGCGGACGCTGCGATTGCCGTTCACCGATTTCAAGCCCTATCGCATCGGCCAGCCGCTCGACCTGCAGACCCTGCGACGACTCGGCGTGGTGGCGATCGGCCGGGAAATGCACGCGGACGTGTGCATCGGCCGCATCGGCCTGTATCGCTGAGGAGGCCGCAATGGCCGGCAATGATTCCGCATTGACGGTTTTTTACGATGGCGCCTGCCCGCTGTGCCGGCGCGAGATCGGCTGGTATCGACGACGCCGCAATGACGGCCGCATCGACTGGCTGGACGTCAGCCAGTGCGCAGACGAGGCGCTACCGCAAGGTCTCGATCGCCCGACCCTGCTGGCTCGTTTTCATGTCGCCCTGCCGGATGGCCGCGTGGTCTCCGGCCCGCCCGCCTTCGCCGCGCTGTGGCTGCGCTATCCGGGATTGCGCTGGGCGGGATGGCTGGCGCGCATCCCGCCGCTGCCATTGCTGCTGGAAGGGGGCTACCGGTTGTTCCTGCGCTTTCGCCCACGTTTGCAACGGCTGGCCGGCTGCCGCGAGACCTGCGAATAGAAACGACGACTCAGGCGGACGGCATCGGCACCAGCAATACCGGCACCGTCGAGCGTCGCGCGACGCCTTCCGCCACGCTGCCGAGCAGCCAGCGCTCTACCCCGCGACGGCCATGCGTTCCCAGGACGACCAAGTCGGCGGGCCAGCTGGCTGCCGCCTCGGCGATCGTCGTGGCGACGTGGACCGTCGGCAGCGCCGTGTCCACCAGTTTGGTTTCGACCTCGATTCCCGGCGCCTGCACACTGTCGCGCGCATCGCCCAGCACCTTTTCGGCAGCGGCATAGCGCGCCTCGAGCAGGGCGTCGATATCGAGGCCGATTTCAGGACCGTAAGGCATCAGGCCCATGTCGACGACATGGATGAGGCGCAGGCTTGCAGAGAGCCCGCTGGCGAGTGCCGCGGCGTGCTCCAGTGCGTTAGCGGCATTGGCGCTGCCGTCGATGGCAACCAGAATTCGTTTGTACATCCTCGTCTCCTCGTGGTGATGGGCCGTGCTATTTCAGGTCGCTGTGCGAAATCGCGCGCAGGAATTCGTTGCGCATCTGGTCGCTGTCGCGGAAGCAGCCGGTGAAGGCCTGCGTCACCACGCGCTCGTCGCCGCGCCGGTCCTCGCCCAGCAGCAGGCACAGCTGTTCGGCCTCGATGATGCACGCCGCGCCGCGCGCCTGGCCGTGCGTCACCAGGGCTTCAGCGATGTCGCGCGTCATCCATTCCTGGTAGGTGAAACGGTGGCCGATGGCATCGACCATGCGCGCGATGCGGCCGAAGCCGTGCAGCCGTCCACCGGGGATGTAGGCGACGTGGGCGACGCCGCGAAACGGCACCAGGTGATGCGGGCAGACGCCGTGGATGGCGATGCCGCGCACCACCACCATGTCGTCGCGCTCGTCGGCGAAGCCCTCGCCGAGCGCTTCACCCGGCCGCATCGCGTAGCCGCCGAGCAGGCGCTTCTGCCACAGTTCGCGCACCCGTTCGGCAGTGCGTCCGGTATGCACCGAGTCCGGCGCGATGCCGCAGGCGCGCAGCAGGTCGGTGACCGCCCGTTCGAATGCCGACGGATCGAACTGCCCGACCTGGGGAATGCCAAGCTCGCCGGGCTCGTGCGGGATAGGGCAATCGTGGTCGCAGGAGTCACTCATGCTTACTTGAGCGTGGCCTTGAGGAAGTCGAGGGTCTGCGCCCACGAGTCGGCATCGGCGTTGGCGTCGTATTTCAGCGGCAGGCCGAATTGCGCGGCGTAGCTGTCGGCCTCGCGGTTGGTGAAGGTGTGCATCACGCCAGGGTAGGACACCAGTTGGTAGTCGACCTTGGCGTTGTCCATGTCGGTCTTGAACGACTCCACCTGGGCCGGCGGCACGATCGGGTCGGCCTCGCCGTGGAAGACGCGGATCTTCGCCTTGACGTCGCCGGCCTTGACCGGGATGTCGGAGGCCAGCACGCCGTGGTAGCTGACCACCGCCTTCAGCGGTTCGCCGACGCGCGCCATGTTGAGCACGACGCCGCCGCCGAAGCAGTAGCCGAGGGCGGCGATCTCGCCTTTCTTCACATTGGGCTGCTTGTCGAGAAACTTGCGCGCGGCGCTGAAGCGGGTCTGGCGGATCTCGGGGTTCTTGTTGACGACGCCCGCCAGCGCGCCGGCATCCGTGGGATTGCCTGCAACCTGTCCGTTGCCGTACATGTCGACCACCAGCGCGACATAACCGGCCTCCGCCAGCATGCGCGCACGCTTGCGGCCATAGTCGTTGGCGCCCCACCATTCCGGCACCACCAGCACGCCGGCGCGCTTGCCCTTGACCGCGTCGTCATAAGCCAAAAAGCCGCGCATCACGGTATCGCCGGCCTTGTATTCGACGTCCTTGCCGACGATGGCGGCGAGCGCGGAGGAAGTGAACAGCAGCAAAGACAGGGCAACAGCAGTTTTCATGGGGGTCTCCAGATAGGGATGGGGTTGAACGGTGCAAAAGCATACCGCGCCCGCACGCGCAATAACAACCGCGCCCGCACAGCGGCCATGCTTTCATAGCAGGCGCGCCGGGCACGGCGTTAAACTTGCCGGCCGCATTCATTTTCATTCGCCATGACCGAGCCCGTTCGCCTTGCCAAACGTGTCGCCGAGCTGCGTGGCTGCTCGCGCCGCGAAGCCGAGCAGTTGATCACCGGCGGCTGGGTGCGGGTCGACGGCATCGTCGTCGAGGAACCGCAGTTTCGCGTCGGCGCGCAAGGCATCGAAGTCGATCCCCTGGCCGCCCCCGGACAGGCCGAGCCGGTCACCCTGCTGCTGCACAAGCCGCCTGGCTACGACACCCTCGATGGCGACCGACCCGCGTCGCAACTCCTCGACGCCGACACGCTGTGGAGCGAAGACGCCTCGGGGATCCGCCCTCTGAAAAGGCATTTCGCCCAGCTGACCCTGTGCGTGCCGCTGGAAACCGAAGCCAGCGGCCTCGTGGTCTTCACCCAGGACTGGCGCGTGCTGCGCAAGCTGAGCGAAGACGCCGCCACCCTGGAGCATGAAGTCATCGTCGAAGTCGCAGGCGAACTCGCTGCAAACCGGCTCAAGCAGTTGAACCGTGGCATCCCCTACAAGGGCCGCACCCCGCCCGCGATCAAGGTCAGCTGGCAAAACGAAACCCGCTTGCGGGTGGCACTGAAAGGCGCGCGCCCGGGAGAGATCGCGCATCTGTGCGAAGCCGTCGGCCTGCAGGTGCTGTCGATGAAACGCATCCGCCTCGGCCGCGTTCCGCTGGGCAAGCTTCCTGCGGGACAGTGGCGTTATCTGCGCGGCGATGAGCGGTTCTAGGCCCGCAGGGGGTTTGCGGACGACCTCTGCTCGGGGCCGAGCGGGAACTCGACTACCAGGGTCTGCAGATGGCCGAAAAATCGGAAGCATCGCTAACGGCATCGGGTATCATGGTTGCGACGGGGCTTAACGCTCGCGCTGCGAACCGGTAGAGTGATTGGAACGTTCGGTGGAAGGATGCCGTCGCAGCGCCCGTGATGCGGGGCGGCGCCGGCTGCCCGAGACCACCGCCCGGATCGACCCGCGATTGATACCTGGATCCCGTGACCATGTCCAACACCTTGATCGGATTCTTTCTGGCCCTGTCGCTGGCCGCCTGTGCCAGCGTGACCGATGACAGTTCCACCGCGCAGCCGGCGCTGCTCCGCATCATCGTCGTGCCCGTGCCTGGCGCGGCTCTCGATCCCGCGGCGGAAACCGGAATCTCTGCACTGTCGCGCAGCGCGGGCGTGCCGCTGCTCCACCTGCGGTCGTTGGGGGGCGGCGCCCATCTGCTGGTCACCCGCGAGCGTGTCGGTGCCGCGGCTGCGGCGGATATCCTCAAGCGGCTCGCCGCAGACCCCGCGGTCGCGATGGTCGAGGAAGACCGGCGGGCCACGCATCAGGCCCCCGGGGAGACGCGATGAAGCAGCGAGCGCCCGCCCGGTATCTGCCCTGGCTTGCCGTAATCGCCTTGCTGGCGGCGCTGTCGGTGCAGGCCGCGCCCACCGATCGCATCATCATCAAGGTGAACGAGTCGATGCGGCCGGCGCTGCTCGCTGACGGCGGCGCGGCGACGCGCGCCCATGCGCGCCTCGCGACTCTGTCTGCCGCCGCCGGCCACGACCTCGCCTGGATGCGGGCGACCGCCGCCGGCGCCGACGTCCTGCGCCTGCCACGCGCACTGCCGCTCGAGCACGCGCGGGCGGTCGCCGCGGCCCTCGCCGCGCTCCCCGGCGTCGAATACGCCGAGCCGGATTTGCGGGTGTTTCCGGTGCTGACGCCCAATGATCCGCGCTTCGCCGAGCAGTGGCACCTGCAGGCCGTGCGCCCGACCGGCCTCATCAACTACGGCATCGATGCCCCCGCCGCCTGGGAGTTCGCCACCGGTGACGCGGTGACGGTGGCGGTGTTCGACACCGGCGCCCTCTTCGCCCACACCGACCTGCGCGGCAAGTTCTTGCCTGGCCACGATTTCATCTCGCTCGACAGCCCCGGCGTGTTCCGCACCGCCAACGATGGCGACGGGCGGGATCCGGACGCTGCCGACACCGGCGACTGGGTGACCACCGCGGAAGAGGACGTGCTCGGCTGCGAGGCCTCGGAGAGCAGCTGGCACGGGACGCACGTCGCCGGCACCATCGCCGCTGCGACCGACAACGGCGTCGGCGTCGCCGGGATCAACTGGCGGGCGATGATCCTGCCGCTGCGTGTTCTGGGGAAGTGTGGTGGCTACACCTCCGACATCACCGACGCCATGCGCTGGGCGACCGGGATCCCGGTGTCGGGTATTGCGCAGAACCCTTTCCCCGCCCGCATTCTCAACCTCAGCCTGGCCGGTGCTGGTCCGTGCGGCATCACCTGGCAGAGCGCGGTCAACGACGTCAACGCCCGCGGCGCCGTGGTCATCGCCGCCGCCGGCAACGAGGGTGAGGACCTGGCTTCCGTGCCGCAGGCACCGGCGGTGTGTAGCGGAGTGATCGCCGTTGCCGCCACCGACCGCGCAGGGCAGCGGGCGAGCTACAGCAGTTACGGCAGCGCGGTCGACATCAGCGCGCCGGGCGGCGCGTCCGGTGACGCCATCCTCTCGACACTGGACACCGGAACGCGCTTTCCGCTGGGGAACAGCGCGATCGGCGAACGCATCGGCACCAGCATGGCGACCGCCCACGTGTCGGGCGTCGCCTCCTTGCTGCTGAGCCGCAACCCCGGCCTCACCCGGGATCAGCTTGTCGCCGCCCTGACGGGCCAAGTGACGGCTTTCCCCGCCGGCTCCGACTGCGCGACGGGCGGGTGTGGGGCCGGCATCGTCAACGCCCGGCTGGCGGTGGCAAGCGTGGCGGATGCCGGCAACCGCCCGGTCGATGTATTCGGCTTCGCCACCCCGACCGGGGTGCCCAGCGCACTGCCCGTGGTATCCGATGCCGCGGCGATCGAGATTGCGGTCGGGGTTCTGGATGTAACGGTACGCGGCGGCGACTACAGCCTTGGGTGCACCGGCGCCTTCACCACGGCGTCCGGCACCGTCGCAGGCCTCACGACCGTATGCCTGCGCCACACCGCCTCGGCGCGGCCGGCCAACCCGGCGGCGACCGTGATCGCGGTGGGCAACTACCGCGCCGCCTTCGCCAGTCTTACCGGGCCTGCCGACACCGCGCCAGAGTTGTTCGCCTTCGCCAGCCAGAGCGACGTCGTGCCCGGCGGCACGGTGACGTCGGAGACCGTCGCCATCGCTGGCACCGACGCACCGGCGCCGGTTCAGGTCAGCGGCGGAGAGTACAGCCCGGGCTGTATGGCCGATGTCTTCACCACCGAACCGGGGTATCTCGCACCGGGCGGCACGGTCTGCGTGCGGCATGTCGCGTCGTCGGTCACCGCCGGCGTCACCACCACGACACTCACCATCGGCGGCGTCGTCACCAGTTTCACCAGCACCGCCGGAGAGGCCCCGCCATCATCCGGCGGCGGCGGGGCATTCGGCGGCTGCTTGCTGGTCGGCCTGCTCGGCTACGCCATGCTGCGCCGGACCAGCGCCAGGAGACCACCCCAGGCCGCCCCTGTCAGCGCTCCATAGAGGTGAGCATCCGCCACCACCGCGCCCCCGATGAGGCGCGCGGTGGCGGGATCGCCGCCGGTCCACTGTTCCCAACCGAGCTTCGCGGCGAGCCCCACGAGCAGCGCCACGATCATGCGGTCAGGCCGGCGCAGCAGCTGGACCAGGGCGGCCGCCGCCAGTAGACCGTGGAGCACGCCGGAGAGCCCGACGTACCACTCGAGGTCGGGCGAGAAACACAGCAACCCGAGACTCACACCTGCGGCGCAGGCGAGGATCGTCGTCAGCCATTGCCGGACCGACAGGATGCGACCGAATAGCGCCCAGATGATGCCAAGCCCTGCGAGATTCAGCGCCAGGTGAAGCCAGCCGAGGTGGACAAGCTGACCGGTCGCAACGCGCCAGGGCTCGCTCGCGACGAGTGAGCGCTCGAGGCGCCAGGTCTCGGCACCACCTGCGGCCTGCAGCAGTACGGCGAGCGCCACGACGGCGAGGGGAAGGATCCAGCGGGGGCAAAGGGTGCGGCGTGTCAGATCTGTCATGCGGAAACCGTGGTTTGTCCCTTATTGTCTGTTCTGGACAAGCGGCCACTATAGACCTTTCACCGGTCACAGCCACGGAAAGTATCCTGAACAGCCGCATTGAGCTTTTCTCAAGAAGATACTCGAGGCTGCCCCCATTAGTGGATCCGGCCTACCTGCGCCTCCGTCACCCGCCGCCTGGAGACCGAGGCCCGGCGTGCCCGCTATCAGACGCCGGTTATCGCGTCCGACTTTGGCCGCAAGCCAGCCAGTTCGCGAATATCGTCGCGCCCCAACCAGGCGCGTGTTGCCGACAGCACGAGGATCACGCTTGCGGCAACCAGCATGCCCCATTCGGCATGAGCCACGTGCGTCGCGACCGCGCCGATCATCATCACAGCTAGACCGGCCCCCGCGACTGCCGACAAAGGAAGTAATAGGGGACGTACCCCGGTTTCTAACTCGGCGCAAGCGGACTCAAGCAGTTGAACCGGGGCATCGCTTACAAGGGCCGCACCCCGCCCGCGATCAAGGTCAGCTGGCAAAACGAAACCCGCTTGCGGGTGGCACTGAAAGGCGCCCGGCCCGGCGAGATCGCGCATCTGTGCGAAGCCGTCGGCCTGCAGGTGCTGTCGATGAAACGCATCCGCCTCGGCCGCGTTCCGCTGGGCAAGCTTCCCGCGGGACAGTGGCGCTATTTGCGCGGAGACGAGCGGTTTTGAGGAAGCCGTGAAAGTTTCCGCAAGTGGCTAAGCTCGCAACCCGCGTGCCCGTCAATCCCGCAAAAACAGTTCCAGCAAGTCGTTCAGAAAGCGCTGCCCCTGCGATGTTGGCCGCAGTCGGGTTGCGTCAGGTTCCAGCAGTCCACGGGCCCGCGCTTGTTCGAGCTCGGCGGCGCAAACCGTCAGCGGCAGGCCGGTGCGCTCCTCGAACAGCCCGGCAGGGACGCCCGCGCTGAGCCGCAGGGCGTTCATCATGAATTCGAACGGCAGGTCGTCGCGCGTGAGCGTGCGGGTATCCGCAATGTGCGTGCCCTGCTCCACCGCGTCCATGTATTGCTGCGGATGCTTGGTGCGCATCTGCCGCACGATGCGGTCGTGGAAGCTGAGCTTGGAATGTGCGCCGGCGCCGATGCCGAGGTAGTCGCCGAACTGCCAATAGTTGAGGTTGTGACGGCTGGCGTGATGCGGCCGGGCGTAGGCCGAGGTTTCGTAGTGCTGCATGCCCGCCTCGGCCAGCCGCGCCTCGATAGCCTGCTGCATGTCGGCGGCCAGGTCGTCGTCCGGCAGATTGGGCGGTGCGCTGTGGCCGAACGGCGTATTGGGCTCGAGCGTCAGGTGATAGGCGGACAGATGCGGCGGATCGAAGCCCAGCGCAGTGTCGATGTCGGCCAGCGCCTCGGCCAGCGTCTGCCCGGGCAGGGCGAACATCAGGTCGAGGTTGAAGGTATCGAAGTGGGTGGCGGCGAGTTCTGCCGCTCGGCGTGCCTCGGCGTCGTCGTGGATGCGCCCGAGCGCTTGCAGATGGCGCGGATCGAAGCTCTGGATGCCGAGCGAGACACGCGTCACGCCGGCCTCGCGGAAGCCCTTGAACTTGGCGGACTCGACCGTGCCGGGATTGGCTTCGAGGGTGACCTCGGCGCCTGGCAGCAGTTGGGTCAGGGTGCGTACACCGCCGAGGATGCGGTCGATGCCTTCGGCCGAAAAAAGGCTGGGAGTGCCGCCGCCGAAGAAGACGCTGTGGACCCTGCGTCCCCAGATGTCGGGCAGGGCACGCTCGAGGTCCACCAGCAGGGCGTCGATGTAGCCGGCTTCCGGAAGGCTCTGTACCGCATGCGAGTTGAAGTCGCAGTAGGGACACTTCCTCACGCACCACGGCAGGTGGATGTAGAGCGACAGCGGTGGCGGGACGGCAAGCCCCTTGCCGGCAAAACGGACGATCGGATCAGCCAAGTTGCTTCAGCTTGTCGACCAATTCGCGCAGGGCCTGTCCGCGATGGGAAATCGCATTTTTCTCGTCTTCGCCCAGTTCTGCGCCGGTCTTGCCGAACTCGGGCAGGAGGAAATACGGGTCGTAGCCGAAACCGCGCTCGCCGCGCGGGGTGTCGATGATTTCGCCATGCCAGCGCCCCTCGGCGATCAGCGGCTCGGGGTCATCGGGATAACGGACCAGCACCATCACGCAGTAGTAGTGCGCGCGGCGGGTGGATTGCCCCTGCAGGGCGGCGATGAGCTTCTCGTTGTTGCGTGCGTCGGACTTCGGCTCACCCGCATAGCGCGCGGAATAGACGCCCGGCGCGCCGTTCAGCGCCTCGACGCAGATGCCGGAATCGTCGGCCAGCGCCGGCAGACCGGTATGCGCGCTGGCATGGCGGGCCTTGGCGAGACAGTTCTCGACGAAGGTAACGTGCGGCTCGGGACAGTCGGGCACGCCGAAGTCAGACTGCGGCACCGCCTCGATCTCGAGCGGCGCGAGGATGCGCGAGATTTCGCGCAGCTTGCCGGGGTTGCCGGAGGCGATGACGAGTTTGCTTTTCACGATTGGGGCCTCAAATCACAAAACCAGTTAAGCGCCAAGGACGCGAAGGAAATCCAAAATACGTGGCCGAGGCATTTTCTGGCCCACGGCGGGATATGGGTCCGATCAGCCGGGCTACACCCGAGCGCACAACGCTGCTGTGGAAGCCGCTTTTCCCCGAACGGATCTGTCTTGTTTTTCCTTCGCGTCCTTAGCAGTAAAAACGTCTTTCACTCAGCCTGCAGCGCCGCCTGCTGCGCCGCGGTGATCTGCGCGATGCCGGCGGCGGCGAGGTCGATCAACGCATCGAGGGTGGCGCGCGAGAACGGCTCGCCTTCGGCGGTGCCCTGCACTTCGACGATGCCGCCGCTGCCGGTCATCACCACGTTCATGTCGGTGTCGCAGCCGAAATCCTCTTCATAGTCGAGGTCGAGCACTGGCTGCCCTTTGAACACTCCGACCGAGACGGCGGCGATGCTGTCGGTCAGCGGCGATTCACCGAGCAGGCCGTTTCGCCGCAGACCGGTGATGGCGTCGGCGACCGCGACATAGGCGCCGCAGATGCTGGCGCAGCGGGTGCCGCCGTCGGCCTGCAGCACGTCGCAGTCGAGATGGAGGGTGCGCTCGCCGAGCTTCTTCAGGTCGACCACTGCACGCAGGCTGCGGCCGATCAGGCGCTGGATCTCCTGGGTGCGGCCGGACTGCTTGCCACGCGCCGCCTCGCGATCGGTGCGGGTGTGGGTCGAGCGCGGCAGCATGCCGTATTCGGCGGTGACCCAGCCTTCGCCGCTGCCCTTCTTGTGCGGCGGCACCTTCTCCAGCACGCTGGCGGTACACAGCACGCGGGTGTCGCCCATGGCGACCAGCACCGAACCTTCGGCATGTTTGGTGAAACCGCGGGTAAAGGAAAGCGGGCGCAGCGCGTCAGGGGCGCGGCCGCTGGGGCGCGGCAGGAAATCGGTCATGGCAGGTAGCACTTCGGAAAAGCCCGGATTTTACCCTAGCCGCCGAAGCCGCCGGCAGGGCTTACTTGCGGGAGATTTTCTGGATCGCGTTCTGGATTTCCGCGATCGCGCGCTCGATTTCGTCGTCGGTGACGCTGGACAGGCCGGGCATCGGACGCAGGGCATTGATCTGGGTGGTAATGCCGTCCTCCGGCAGCGCCAGGGTCGAGATCGAATCCTTGCTCGGCATGCGCGACTCGCCCCAGGTCATGGCGATCAGGCTGAGGTTGTCGCCATGCTCGCCGCCGCGGAATTCGGCATGATCCATCAGGTGGCGCACCGCGTCTTCCAGCGTATAGGCATGCAGGATGGCGGAAATTTCAGGCAGGCTGATCGAGCCCCAGATGCCATCGGTGCAAAGCAGCATGGTGTCACCGTCATGCAGCGGCATCGGTGCATTGCAGTCGACCTGCGGCGTCATGTAGCCGCCGAGGCAGTTGGCGACCTTGTTGCGGTCGGGATGGGTGCCGGCTTCCTCTTCGCTGATGATGCCTTCGCGCACCAGCTGAGCGACGGCGGTATGGTCCTCGGTCCGCGCGATCAGGCTGCCGTCGCTGAACAGATAAAGCCGCGAGTCGCCGACGTGCGCCCAGTAGACGGTATTGTCCTGCACCACCGCGGCGACGCAGGTGGTATGCGGAATTTCCAGCAGGTCCTGCTCGACGGCGTAATCGTTGATGGCGTAGTGCGCGCCGGACACCACGCTCTCGAGAAAGGCCAGCGGATCGGCCAGGCGCGGCTTGGCCTGACGCTGGAACTGGTCGGTGAGTGTCTGTACCGAGATCTGCGCTGCGATCTCGCCATGCATGTGCCCGCCCATGCCGTCGGCCACCACCATCAACAGGGCGTCGCGACTGTAGGAATAGGCCACGCGATCCTGGTTGCTCTTGCGACCACCCTGCCTCGACGCCTGATAAATGGTAAATTTCATGGCGGCAGTCTAAAACAATTCACGGTTCAGCGAACGCTTCAGGCTCCCGATCAGTGAGCGGCGCGGCGGCACCATGGCGGTGCGATCCAGTAGCACTTTTTGCACGCTGAAGACGCTTTGCGGGCGCTCCATGTAGTTCAGCTTGAGACACTGGTCGATGGTCTCGAGCAGTTGTTCAGAATAGACGCCCTGCCAGGTCTTGCTGGCAGGGGCGAGCTTGTCGTTTAGCAGGCGTGCATCGGCAGCTTGCGGCGGATAGCCGGCAAGGCAGGCATAGAGGCTGGCGCCGACGCTGTAGACATCGGTCCACGGACCGAGGCGCTCGCGATTGTGGTACTGCTCGGGCGCCGCAAAGCCGGGGGTGTACATCGGCTGCAGCTTGGTCTCTTCCTGGCTGAGCGTCTGCCGCGCCGCGCCGAAGTCGATCAGCACCGGCGTGCCGTCGAGGCGGATATAGAGATTGGAAGGCTTGATGTCGAGGTGCAGCAGCTTGTGGGTGTGCACCTCGCGCAAACCATTGAGCAACTGGGCGAATACGCGTCGGATGAAGCTCTCGCGAATGGTGCCGCGGTTGGCCTGGATATGCTGCTGCAGGGTCTTGCCGCGCTCGTAGTTCATCACCATGTAAACGGTGTCGTTGGCACGGAAGAAATTGGTCACGCGCACGACGTTTGGGTGATCGATACAGGCCAGGGCTCGGCCTTCCTCGAAAAAACACTTCATGCCGTGGCGAAAGATGTTGTTGTTCTCGGCCGAACTGGCCTGGACGATGACCGATCCCTCGGTGCGCAGCACCAGTGCCCCCGGCAGGTATTCCTTGATGGCGACCGGCTGGTTGGCGCCGTCGCGTGCCAGGTAGACCATGCTGAAGCCGCCGCCGCCGATCTTGCGCACGATGGTGTACTCGTTAAGCCGGTAGCCGTTCGGCAAAGCCTGATTGGGTTGAGTCGCCATAGTCGAACGTCTATTATCTTTCTGCTTGCCTGCCGTCCAGCTTCCGGTGAACAGTTTCATTCATTAAATCCATCCAGGATACATTTTCATGACCGCCAGCATGACCGGGTTTGCCGCCCACACATTCAGCCTCGGTGCGGCCAATGTCGCCGTCGATCTCAGAACTGTCAACCAGCGTTTTCTCGAAACCCATTTTCGCCTGGCCGAAGAGTTCCGTGCACTGGAGCCGCGGATCCGCGAATTGATCGGTCAGCGTCTATCCCGCGGCAAGGTGGAATGTCGCATCAGCCTCACCGCACTCCCCGCTGCCAGCGAGGATAACGGCCTCAATCCGATGATTCTTGAGCGCCTGCAGCAGTGGCAGGACGAGGTCAGACAGCGGTTTCCTTCGGCTCCGGTTCTGGGCGTCGGCGAGATTTTACGCTGGCCAGGCCTGCTGCAGGGATCGTCGCTACCGATCGAAAGTCTGAATCAGCGCGCACTCGAAGCGGTGCAGCAGGCGCTCGACGACCTGGTCGAGGCACGCCGGCGCGAGGGAGAGACCCTGCGCCAGCACATCCTCGCCCGGCTGGATGCGGCCGAGCAGCAGATCGACAGCCTCAAGCCGCTGTTGCCCACCCTGGTGGCCAGCCAGCGCGAAAAACTCGCCACCAGGTTGCGTGAGGCACTCGGCGAAACGGGCCACGAGCGTCTGGCACAGGAAGTCGCCCTGTTTGCGCAGAAGGTCGACATCGACGAGGAGATTTCCCGCCTGCACAGCCATATCGGCGAAGTGCGGCGCATCCTTGGGCAAAGCGGAGCGGTCGGCAAGCGCCTCGACTTCCTGATGCAGGAACTGCACCGGGAAGCCAACACCCTCGGATCGAAATCGGTCACGCTTGAAACGTCGAGGGTGTCGCTCGAACTCAAGGTGTTGATCGAACAGATGCGCGAACAAGTCCAGAATATCGAGTGATCCAATCATGAACCCGACCCCCCGCAAAGGCGTGCTTTACATCGTCAGCGCCCCGTCCGGCGCCGGCAAGACCAGCCTGGTCAAGGCCCTGCTGAAAGCCGACAGCGCCATCCGGCTGTCGATCTCCTACACCACCCGTGCGCCCCGATCGGGCGAAAGCGACGGCAAGGACTATCATTTCGTCAGCCGTGAACGCTTCGAGACGATGCTCGACCAGCAGGAGTTTCTCGAAAGCGCCGAGGTCTACGGCAACTATTACGGCACCTCGAAAACCGGCATCCAGCGCGACCTCGAGGCAGGACGCGACATCCTGCTGGAAATCGACTGGCAGGGCGCGGCCCAGGTCAAGCAGTTCTTCCCGCAGGCGGCGTCGATTTTCGTTCTACCGCCTTCGTTCAACGCCCTGCGATCGCGCCTCGCCGGACGCGGCCAGGACAGCGAGGAAGTGATCGAGCGGCGCCTGGCGGCGGCCGCCGAGGACGTCAGCCATGCCGGGGCATTCGACTATATAATTGTCAACGATGATTTTGACGAGGCACTGCTCGACCTGCTCGCCATCACGCGCAGCGTGCGCCTGCAGGGTGAGCGTCAGCTGGCCCGTCATGCCGCGTTGTTTGACGAGTTTCAGCGTCTCGCCTGAATCCGAATAGACCGAACTGGAGTGATCAAAAATGGCCCGCATCACCGTCGATGACTGTATCGATTTCATCCCCAACCGCTTTGAACTGACCCTCGCCGTCACCTATCGCGCACGCCAGCTGGCGCAGGGTTCGCAGCCCCTGGTGGACTCGAAGGACAAGCCGATCGTCACCGCACTGCGCGAAATCGCTGCCGGAAAGGTGGGGCGTGAAATCCTCAACCGGGGCCGCGCCTGATCTGACCCCCCCTGTTCCAGCGGCGCGCAATCACCACGCGCCGCCGCCGTCGCACGAGTTCGAGACCTTGCTGCCGGCGCTGTCCTATCTGTCGCAGGACGAAATCACCCTGGTGCGCCAGGCCTTCGAATTCAGCCGCCTGGCCCACGAAGGCCAGTTCCGCAAGAGCGGCGAGCCCTACATCACCCATCCGCTGGCGGTCGCCGGCATCCTCGCCGGCTGGCACCTCGACGCCCAGACCCTGTGCGCCGCGCTGCTGCATGACGTGGTCGAGGACACCCCTGCCACCGCAGGGGAAATCGAGGAGCGCTTCGGCAAGGCCGTCTCACTGCTGGTCGAAGGCGTATCCAAGCTCGACAAGCTGTCGTTCGAATCGGAGCAGCAGGCGCAGGCTGAGAATTTCCGCAAGATGCTGCTGGCGATGGCCCAGGATGTGCGGGTGATCCTGGTCAAGCTCGCCGACCGCCTGCACAACATGCACACCATGGGTTCGATGCCGCCCGAAAAGCGCAAGCGCATCGCCGGCGAGACCCTGGAGATCTATGCGCCGATCGCCAATCGCCTCGGTTTGCACACGGTCTACCAGGAACTCGAGGACCTCGGGTTCCGCTATTACTATCCCAACCGTTATCGCGTCCTGTCCAAAGCGGTCAAGACGGCACGCGGCAACCGCCGCGAGCTGGTGGAAAAAGTGAAGGTGGCGATGCAGGAAAAGCTCGAATTCTGCAAGGTCGAAGCCACCATCAGCGGCCGCGAGAAGCACCTCTACAGCATCTACCGCAAGATGCAGGAAAAGAACCTGGCGTTCTCGGAAGTGTTCGACATCTACGGCTTTCGCGTGGTGGTGCGCGACCAGCCCTCCTGCTACCTGGCGCTCGGCGCACTGCATTCGCTGTACAAACCGATCCCCGGCAAGTTCAAGGACTACATCGCGATCCCCAAGGCCAACGGCTACCAGTCGCTGCATTCGATCCTGTTCGGCCCCAGCGGCACCCCGCTCGAGGTGCAGATCCGCACCACCGACATGAATCGCCTGGCCGAGTCCGGTGTCGCCTCGCACTGGATGTACAAGTCCGCCGACGCGGCACTCAACGACGTCCAGACGCGTACCCACCGCTGGCTGCAGTCGCTGCTCGACATCCAGGCCGACCATGGTGATTCGCCGGAATTCCTCGAGCACATCAAGGTCGACCTGTTCCCCGACGAGGTCTACGTCTTCACCCCCAAGGGCAAGATCATGGCGTTGCCGCGCGGCGCCACCGCAGTGGACTTCGCTTTCGCGGTGCACACCGACGTCGGCCGTCATTGCATCGCGGTGAAGATCAACCACGAGCTAATGCCGCTGCGCACCCAGTTGAGGAACGGCGACCACGTGGAAATCCTCACCGCAGCCAATGCCAGTCCCAATGCGGCCTGGCTGAACTTCGTCGTCACCGGCAAGGCGCGTTCCCACATCCGCAACTATCTGAAGAATGCCCGCGTGCAGGAAGCGGCTGCGCTCGGCGAACGCCTGCTCAACAACGCCATGACGGCGCTGAACCCCGAGGCACAGGTCCCGGATCCGCTGATCTGGGAACGGCTGATGAAGGAAAACGGCTTGCGCAACAAGCAGGAGCTGTTCACCTCCATCGGCCTCGGCAACAAGCTGCCGCTGGTGATCGCCCATCAATTGCTGCACATGCAGGGCGAGAAATCCGGCGAACCGGCGCACCCGCATGCCATCGTCATTCGCGGCACCGAAGGCATCGCGGTCGAACTGGCGCAATGCTGCCACCCGATTCCCGGCGACCCGATCCTAGGCTTCATCCACAAGGATCGCGGCCTCATCATCCACACCCACGACTGCCCGTCGATCCGTGCATTCCGCACCGATCCCGACAAGTGGCTGGACGTCGAGTGGGAGGCCGAACCCGGCCGCATGTTCGACGTCTCGATCAAGGTCGTCGTCGGCAACCAGCGCGGCGTGCTCGCCAAGGTGGCGGCAGCCATCGCCGAGCACGGCTCCAACATCGGCAATGTCGCGATGGAGGAAGAGGACGGCAGCCCCTATACCGTGCTGTTCTTCACCCTGCAGGTGGAGAACCGCATGCATCTCGCCCGCGTCATGCGCCGCCTGCGCAGCATTCCCGAAGTGGTGCGCATCTTCCGCATCAAGGGCAGGCGCGACGGTCGCGCGGCCTCGCAGTAGCGGCGCGCCGGCCGGACCCGGGAACCGCCGCAAAGATTTTTCACTCCCAGGAAACAACATGAGCAAGAGCATCATCCAGACCGCCGACGCCCCCGCCGCGATCGGCACCTACTCGCAGGCGGTGCGAGTCGATCGCACGGTCTATCTGTCCGGCCAGATCGGCCTCGATCCGGCTTCGATGCAGCTGGTCGACGGTATCGAAGCGCAGATTCACCAGGTATTCAAGAACCTCCGCGCCGTCGCTAATGCAGCCGGCGGCAGCCTGGGCGACGTCGCCAAGCTGAATCTCTTCCTCACCGACCTCGGGCATTTTTCCCGCGTCAACGAAATCATGGCCGAATACTTCAGTCAGCCCTATCCGGCGCGGGCAGCGGTCGGCGTAGCCTCGTTGCCGCGTGGCGCGCTGGTCGAGGCGGATGCGGTGATGGTGCTGGACTGAATGGTTTGAATCCGGGAGACCCGGTTTTCCACGAACCACACCAAGGCTTTGAAGCAGGGATTTTCCTGCTGTGCCGCTGGCGGAAGATCGTGAGATCGGCTTCGCAGCCCGGTGCATTCTTTGTGTTCTTCGCGGACGGTTTGAGGTTTTCGATTTGAAAGCTGCAGCGCAGTTTTCCTTTCCGGTCAGCGCGGCACTCGCCACCAAACTCGCCAGGCTGGGAATCGAGCGCGAGGCGGACCTTTTGCTGCATCTGCCCTTGCGCTGGGAAGACGAGACGCGCATCACCCCGATCCGCGACCTGCTGCCGGGACAAGTCGCCCAGGTACAGGCATGCATCACCCGCGCCGAGGTGCTCTATCGTCCCCGGCGCAGCTTCAACCTGACGGTGGAAGACCAGCACGGCAGCCTCGCCATCCGCTTTCTGCATTTCTACCCCAGCCATCTCAAGACCCTGCAGCCGGGGGAAACCTTCCGCTTCGTCGGCGAGGCGCGCGGTGGATTTTTCGGCATGGAAATGGTCCATCCGCGCTTTGTCCGGGTGGACGACGACACGCCCCTGCCGACGCAACTGACGCCGGTCTATCCGACTACCGCAGGGCTCGGGCAGGGCACGCTGCGCAAGCTGGTCGAACGCGCTCTGCGTCAACCCATCAGCGACACCCTGCCGCCGGATTGGCTGAGTGAACTCGAATTGCCCGACCTGGAAAGCGCACTGCGTTTGCTGCACCAGCCACCGCAGCAAAGCGCGACGGCCGAGCTGTCCTCACGCCAGCATCCCGCCTGGCAGCGGCTGGCGTTCGACGAACTGCTGGCGCAGCAGCTGTCGCTCAGCCGTGCGCGCAGCCAGCGCAGACGTCTTCACACCACGCCCTTGCCGAGCCGCGAGCGTCTGACGCGGGCCTTCGTCGACAGCCTGCCGTTCAGCCTGACCGCAGCGCAAGCCCGTGCCTGGAAAGAGATCAGCGAAGACCTGGGGCAGGCTCACCCGATGCGCCGACTGCTGCAGGGAGACGTCGGCAGCGGCAAGACGGTGGTGGCGGCGCTGGCCTGCCTGCAGGCGATCGAGAGCGGCGCCCAGGCCGCATTCATGGCACCAACGGAAATTCTCGCCGAGCAGCACTTTCGCAAGCTCGCGCCGCTGCTCGCAGCAGTCGGCGTTCGTAGCTGCTGGGTCTCGGGAAGCCAGCGCAAGTCCGAGCGCCAGGCTGCCTGGGACGCGATTGCAAGCGGCGCGGCCGACCTCGCTTTCGGCACCCATGCGCTGTTCCAGGAGGCAGGGCAGTTCGCCCGTCTGGGACTGGCGGTCATGGACGAGCAGCACCGCTTCGGCGTCGGGCAACGTCTGGCACTGGCGCAGAAGGGCAGCGAGCCACACCAGTTGATGATGAGCGCGACGCCGATTCCGCGCACGCTGGCGATGAGCTATTTTGCCGACCTCGAGGTGTCGGTGATCGACGCGCTGCCGCCGGGCCGCACGCCGGTGGTGACCAAGCTGGTCAGCGACAGCCGTCGCGACGAGGTGCTGCTGCGCGTGCGCGATGTCTGCCTGGCAGGTGGACAGGCCTACTGGGTCTGCCCGCTGATCGAGGAGTCCGAGAAACTGCAGCTGCAGACTGCCGAGGACACCCACGCCATGATGGCCCAGCAGTTGCCGCAACTGCGCATCGGCCTGGTTCACGGACGCCTCAAGGCCGAGGAAAAGCAGGCGGTGATGGCCGCCTTTCAGCGCAACGAGATCCAGCTGCTGGTCGCCACCACGGTGATCGAGGTCGGGGTCGACGTAGCCAATGCAGCGCTGATGGTGATCGAACATGCGGAGCGCATGGGCCTGGCGCAATTGCACCAGTTGCGCGGGCGGGTCGGCCGTGGCAGCCGCGAGTCGGTCTGCGTGTTGCTCTACCAGACGCGACTGTCCGAAATCGCACGTGCCCGGCTGAAGGTGATTTTCGAGCTGAGCGACGGTTTCGAGATCGCCCGTCAGGATCTGCTGCTGCGGGGCCCGGGGGAGTTGCTCGGCAGTCGCCAGAGCGGCCTGCCGATGCTGCGCTTTGCCGATCTGGAACGCGACGTTGCCTTGCTGGAAAAGGCGCGGGACTTTGCCCAGCGTTGTCTTGCCGAGTATCCCGATATCGCGGATCGGCATCTCGAACGCTGGCTGAAGCAGAAACAGCCGCTGTCTGCCCTTTAGCAGCCTATCGGAGCGTCGGCTTTGGCATAATGCGGGCTGGCCGAATCCCGGAAAACCCCATTGCCCAAACCCCAGCGGGGATGGTTGAACCATCCCTTTCGAATTCCTCGCGAAGTACGCCACTGGCTGTCCGACAAGGGCTCCCTGACAAGGCGCCTGCGCTCGCGCTGCAGCAGCTTCCGGGTGCAGCCGATGGCAACCGGTTTGTCACGCCCCAACCAGGACGAACTGGGTGTGCTGGGCATCCGCTCGGGTACGCGGGCCTATGTGCGTGAAGTGCAATTGATCTGCGGCGGCCTCCCCGTGGTGTTCGCGCATAGCGTGCTGCCGATCGCCAGCCTGCGAGGTGGCTGGAATGGGGTCACCCGGCTGGGCACTCGCCCACTCGGCGACGCCTTGTTCAACAATCCGCGCATTCGCCGCATGCCGCTGGTTTACCGTTGCCTGCGTCCAGCCCACCCGTTATATCGCGGCGTGCAGCGCCATCTTCCGGTCGAAGCCACGCGTCTTTGGGCGCGGCGCTCGCTGTTCTGCCTGAAGGGGCGGCCGCTGCTGGTGACCGAAGTGTTCCTGCCCGGAATCCAGTCGCTGTGATGGCCAGCGAGCGTCTTTCCCACTATTTCAGACTGATGCGGCTGGACAAGCCGATCGGTATCCTGCTGTTGCTGTGGCCGACGCTCTGGGGGCAATGGCTGGCGACGCAAGGTCAGCCTGACTGGCTGATCCTGGCGATATTCGTTGCCGGCGTGGTATTGATGCGTTCGTCCGGCTGCGTCATCAATGACTATGCCGACCGTGAATTCGATCCGCACGTGGAACGCACCCGCAACCGCCCCCTGGCAGCGGGCAAGGTGTCGACCCGGGAGGCTCTGCTGCTCGCAGGAGGACTGGCGCTGGTGGCGTTTCTGCTGATACTGCCGCTCAATCGTCTGGTGCTGGAATTGTCCGTCGTCGCCTTGTTTCTGGCCGCCAGCTATCCGTTCACCAAGCGCTTTTTCGCCATTCCCCAGGCCTATCTCGGGATCGCGTTCGGCTTCGGCATTCCCATGAGTTATGCAGCGTTGACGGGCTCGATTCCGATGGAGGCCTGGGTTCTGCTCGTCGCCAACATGTTCTGGGCAATCGCCTACGACACCGAGTACGCCCTGGTGGATCGCGAGGACGACCTGAAAATCGGCATCAAGACCTCGGCCATCACCTTTGGCCGCTTCGATATTGCCGCCATCGCGCTGTGCTATGCGGCCGCGCTGGTCTTGCTCGGCTGGGTCGGATCGCGCCTCGATCTTGGTACGGCGTATTTCGGCGGGCTGCTGATCGCTGCCGGGATCGCGGCGTATCACCTGTTTTTGATCCGCCGCCGCGATCCGGCAAAATGCTTCCGCGCCTTCCTCCACAACAGCTGGTTTGGTGCCGCCGTGTTTGGCGGCATTGTCCTCGACTTCCTCGCTCAGGGAGCCTGACAGGCGACACGTGTCAGTCGGCTGTTCGGGTAGGCGTTTCTGATTTCATTAAGGTTCTTCAGCGTATCGCCATCCTCGCTGCGGATAACGAAGTAGAAGTCGGTATCCTCCATCGGCTGCTGCTCGATGCGCGCACCTATCACGCCCTGGCTCTCAACTTCGCGCACGCGGCGTCTGGCGGCCTCGTCGTTGTTGTACAGACCGAGTGAAATGGCGTTCTGCCATGCGCCATCGCTGACGACAAACGCATCGCGCAGCCCCGCCGCGTTGAATTCGCTGAGTTTCAACCCGGCCGACTCGGCGCTCGGCAGCGGCGGAAAAATCACCCAGTAGCGGGTGTTGACCGGTATTTCAGCGAACGACATGACGCGTTCGCTGACGACATTCTTGAGCTGCTCGCGCGCGCGGGCAAATTCGTCCCGGCTCAAACCGCGCCATTCGACGCAGAACGCTTCGCTTGCGGCAGCACTCGCGGCGTTTTGTGTGCTTGGGGAGCCTTGTCCGCGCAGGCTCATGCGCTCGACATTCAATGGCGCACGCTCGGCCGGAACCGCCGAAGCGGGCAGAACGTCACGCCCGAGAAAAAAGGCGGCCAGCGCGAGATTTAGCAACAACAGCAACAGTGCAACCCATTTCATCCTCATCTCCCTGCCGTTGCCGCCAGCAGCACGCCGTCAAGCACCAAATCCGGCATGCACTCCGCGTCGAACTGCAGCAGCGGCATCAGCACGCCGGCGTCGCCGCCCGTCAGCAGGCAGCGCAGCCGCACCGCAGACAGCGATGACAAACGCGCGTGCATCAGGCTGATCGCCCCCGCCATGGCCAGTACCGTACCGGTGCGGACTGCATCGGCGGTATTGCAGGGGAAGGTCCGGATCTGTCCATCTGTCTGCCCTACCAGGGCTGTGCCCTGCTGTAGCGCCTGTGCCGTCAAAGCGATGCCGGGAACGATGATGCCGCCGAGGAACTGCCCATCCGCGGCCAGCGCATCGACGGTCATCGCGGTACCAGCGGACACCACCAGGCAGGCACCCTGGTTCCGGTTGCGCGCTGCCAGCAGCGCCATCCAGCGGTCCACGCCAAGCTGTTGCGGCGCGCTGTAATGGCTGGTCACGCCACACTGTTCCGATTGCGATTCGAGCCAGTAAAGCGACACTCCCGCTTCACGCAGGGACTGCTCGATCAGGTGATTGCGCGCTGCACCGGCGACACTGGCAATCCAGCATTGCCCCCCCGGCCCGGTGCCTTTGGCAGTCTGGATCAGTTCACCGAGGTCATCGTAAGCACACACCCCCCGCCCTTCCCAGCGTCCATTCATGACATGCGCCCATTTGAGGCGCGTGTTACCCGCGTCCAGCAGCAACAGGGGGGCAGTCATGCGGCTTCGCTCAGCGGGCGCAGACGGATTTCGCCGCCGCTGTACACGCGCCGGTTGCCGCGTTCATCCCTGAGAACGAACCCACCGGTTTCGTCGATTCCCTGGGCGTGTCCTGTCAGCGACTGGCCGTCAGGCATGCTCAGCTTGACCCGACGATTGGCATAGGCATCGAGCCGCATCCAGTCTTCCCGCAAGGCGGCAAATCCCTGTTCGCGCAACACACTGACAACCTGATCCAGCTCCTCCAGACAGGCTGCGAGCAACTGGTTACGTCCTGTCCTTACGCCCATTTCAGCAAGATCTACCACCGCCTGATCGATCTCGTCCCGATAGGCCGGAGCCAGGTTCACGTTCAGCCCGACCCCCACTACAGCGAACGAAGATCCATGCAGATCCCCCTGAACCTCGACCAGAATGCCGGCCAGCTTGCGGTAATCCAGTAGAAGGTCATTCGGCCATTTGAGGCTCACCTGGTGGGCACTGAAGCGATTGACCGCACGCGCCACCGCCAGCCCGACCGCCAGACTCAGGCCGCTGATTTCCTGTATCCCGCGCTCGAAGCGCCACAGCACAGAAAAAGTCAGACTGCCTCCCAGCACCGAACGCCATGCCCGGCCACGCCGTCCCTTGCCCTGCAGCTGATGTTCCGCGCAAAGCACGCTGCCGCTCGGTGCGCCGGCCATGGCTTCGCGCATCAGGGCAACATTGGTCGAGTCGACGACATCGACCACTTGCAAGTGATAACGATGCGTCAGCGCACCCAGCATCCCCGCCACCACATCCGCGTCGAGCCATTCGACAGGATCCGCAAGGCGATAGCCGCGTCCCTGTACCGCATGAACGCGAATACCCATTTCCTGCGCCATGGCGAGCGCGTTGCATACGCTGGCACGCGACAGTCCGTATCGATCCGCCAAGTCCTGGCCGGAATGGAAGCGACCATCGGACAGTCGACGCAAGATTGGCAGGAGAACGGAAGCAACACGTGTCATCAGTGCGACATTGTACCCATAGGTCTGTTGATGTTTAGCGAGGCTGCAAGTCGCAATAAAAAACCCCCTCTTGTTTGGAGGGGGTTTGGTTTGTGCCCGGGTTGGGCACGGCATAAGGAGTCTGACGATGACCTACTTTCACAGGCGAGTTGCCTACTATCATTGGCGCGGGAGCGTTTCACCGTCCTGTTCGGGATGGGAAGGGGTGGTTCCACTCTGCTATGGTCGTCAGACAAAGG
>Ga0209703_1000066_pt1 | contig 24607 bp, 20 predicted proteins | sample PPLLak12cMay2015_2_FD_187256 | JGI IMG/M metagenome (GOLD analysis project Ga0209703, IMG submission 187256) | Freshwater sediment microbial communities from Prairie Pothole Lake near Jamestown, North Dakota, USA - PPLs Lake P8 Core (1) Depth... | ecosystem: Environmental > Aquatic > Freshwater...
GGCGCGCGGATTCTGGCTGGCGCCCAAAAAAGCGCCTCAGAACAGGCGGCAGGTCAACGTGCGCAACATGCGCCTCGAACAGCGCCTGGGTGCGGATTTGTTCAGCAAGCATCACGGTTTCAACAGCTGGCGCCAAGCCAAGTTCGGTTGCCAGCACGCGGCGGCATGTTTCGTAGGCATCCAGTGCGGCGCTGCGCTGATCTGCGCGCCCAAGAACGCGCATCAATTGACGATAGGCAGATTCGCTCAGCGGGTCGTATTCGAGCAGGCGGCGGATGGCGCTTTCGGCTTCAGTCAGTTGACCGGCGCGTTCATGAAAAGCGGCGAGCTGCTCCAGCGCCGACGACACCTGCAATCGGAAATTTTCGCGCTGAATGAGCAGCCAATCGTCGAACTGCTCGCAATCGCCGAGCGAGAATTCTTCCAAAAATTCGCCGCGCACCAATTCGAGCGCCTGTGCCAGCCGTGCGGCGCATTCGGCGCAATCGTCTTGGTCCGTATGCGAATGGACGCGGCACGCCTCGATTAATGCGCGAAAGCGCGCAATGTCCAGTTCATAATCACTGAGAGGATTGAAGCGCAAGGCAAGCCGGCTGCCGGTCAGGTGTGGTTGCGCTTCGGAATTGTTTACCCCCAGCGCTTTCTGAAGGTGCGCCCAGGTGACGCGCAGATTGTTTTGCGCGGCAGGAGTCGGCAAGTCGGGCCACAGCAAGCCCAGCAAAAATGCACGGCTGTGCTCATGATCCGACTCGATCAGGAGGTAAGCCAGCAGTCCGATCGCCTTACGGTTGGTGAAGTTGATAGCCCCTAACTGGCGGTGCTCGATCTGCAATCGACCCAGTAAAGAAAAAATCAATTCAGGCAATTCAGATCCAAATAATGATAAATTAATGGCCGATTGTTAAACTATCAAAAGTATAACACCGAGAACGGAAAACATCATCTGTTCCCATAACCATCGTTGCGATTTGATCTGGATCGCAGCCCACACAAAAAAGGAGATTAACCATGTCAACAGAACACAATAAGGAAATCGTCCGCCGATTTATATTGGAAGCATTGTCCGGTCGCAATATAAGCCTGGCCGACGAAGTGCTGGCACCGAACTACGTGAACCGCATGACAGGTGCCGACCTGGCGGCGTTCAAGGGGATGCTCGCAGGTACGAGCGCGGCTCTCAGCGATGTTCGGTTTGAAATCGATGATTTGGTGGCCGAAGGGGATTCGGTGGTGGCTCGATGGAAGTGGGAGGCAACCCACACCGGTTCTCTTATGGGAGAGACACCCACGGGAAAGCGGGTTTCGTCTCGCGGCCTGACGTACTACCGTCTGGTCAACGGCCAGATCGTGGAAGATGACCCGATGTCGTCGCCCGATCTGTTGCAGGCACTCGGCATCCAGTTGCCAGCATAGCCCGGCCGATCGCCCGATTTAAACCTCACGGCCTCTCATGATCGAGCGCGGGAGGCCGTTATATATAGCGCACTTGAAGGAGAACTTAATCATGGATCACACGAATTCAATTCAACGCCTTTACGACCTGATCAACGCGGGTGACATTGACGGTTTCGGCCGGCACCTCGCCGATGACTTCGTCGAGCACAACGACAATCCTGGGGTCCCGCCGACGAAGGCTGGCACGCTCCAGTACTTCCGGATGTTGGTGAGGGCTTTTCCCGACTTTCGGATGGACGTCCAAGACGTGATTGCGAGCGGCGACAAGGCGGTTGCGCGTGTGCGAGTGGCTGGGACGCACCAGGGTGAGTTCATGGGAATACCGGCTACTGGCAAATCTGCCGCCGTGGACCTCATTGACATCACTCGCTTTGGCGATGACGGGCTGGCACGCGAGCACTGGGGAGTAGCCGACCAGCTGGCGATGATGCAGCAGCTCGGTGTAATCCCTACGCCGGGACAAAACGGAAGTTAAGCATTCGCTCCTAGGTGACAGTCACTTCCGCAAGTGACTGTCACCTCTGGTCTTGTAGCCAAAGGATAATATGCCATGGGTCAGTTTTCAGTAAGCGTTTTTATCAACCGTTCACATCAGGATGTATTCGATTTCTTGAGTAATGCCGCAAACTTCCAACGATGGATGCCGCTTATGCAATCAGCAGCGTGGACATCCAGCGGTGAGCCTGGTGTTGGTACAACCGGCAGATGAATTTAGTTTTTTTCTGGCCGAACGGTTTCGCCGACCCCGCCCCAGCGCAGGTGACACAAGCCAACGACAACTCCATAAGATGAAAGGAGATAGGTTAAATGGATGCATTCGAATTGAGTATCATGATCAAGCGACCCATCGAGGAGGCCTTTGCAGTTCTGGCTAACCTTGAGAATGACGTGAAGTGGCACAGTGCGTTTGTTGAAACCAGGAATACGTCGGGGGGCTCCCTTGGCGTAGGCGCCAGGTTTCTTGTGTTCGAAGGGCTTCTCGGCCGACGGGCTGGTGCTGGGACCGTATACGAGGTTACCGAGTACGAGCCGAACCGGATCGCGGCCTGGAAAACCGTGTCGGGGCCTCTCCAGCTAAAATTCTGGAGGACATTTGAGCGCGTCGATGGTGGCACACGATTCGCCGTCAGATATGAGGGGGAGCCACGCGGCTTCTTGAAGCTAGCTTGGCCGCTTATCACCAGGTTTGTCAAGCGACAGCAAGGAGGCGATATGCGCAGACTGAAGGAGCTGATGGAAGCCCACGCTTTGTGAGCATCTGATACTACAAGTTAATGGGAGGAACCTATGTCAACAGAAAATGAAGCAGCCATCAAAGTTATCGTCGAATTACAGGCCAAACCGGGCCGGCGGGCCGCGCTCATGAGCCTGCTCGAAAGCGTTGTGGCGGAACATGGGCAAGACCAGCGTGGTTTTCTGGGCAGCACGCGCTACGAGGTGCTCGATAATCCCAACATACTGGTTGAGATCGCCGATTGGGAATCGGCCGAGGCGCGGGCGGAGGCTATGCAGAAAGTTATGGCCAGCGGGGCCTACGCACCTTTGGGGGAGCTGTTGGCCGCGCCATTCAGGGCTACGGTTATCAGGCAACTACCTTGATGGTTGGTGCAACCATCGGCAACCGAGTCCCAGCCATCGAAATTGTGTGCACCATTGCACGCAAAATCTTTCAAATCAAATGGAAGGATTCGAATTGACTATCGTGATAAACCGGCCCATCGAGGCGGCTTTCGGAATTCTATCCGACCTGGAGAATGACGTAAAGTGGCGGCGCGAGCGGGTTGATGCCAAGAAAACGTCAGAGAGTCCAATTGGCATTGGCACTTTGTGAGCAGGTGACGCCACCATGCAAGAGCTGCCATATTGGGTCCGGGGTCACCCTACCCGATCCATAGACAGCCTATGGTCGGCGTGCGGCTTTACTATTGTTCAAAATAATTTGGAGTGAAGGAGCCTAATATGTCTAACTCAGATACGCAAACACCAACCCCCGGTCAACCAATCCCTAATCCGCCTGATTTCTCGGTGGTTTGGGATAATCCTCGTGATGCCAAACTCACCTGGATGGCTATTCCCCAATACAAAACCCCAATATCGCCTTTAATCCATGCTGTTGTTGGGGCGTTCCTGGTGGGCGGCAACGCCGGCATGCAGAATGCCGGTCTACCCTTTGAGGTCCGCATAGAGCGCATCAACACCTATGCCTATATGGGCATGGTGCCCAAGGACGCGCCGCCGGAGGCGGTGACGAAAGCCATGGGTCTGCTCAACCGTGCTGCGCCCGCCATTTTCAAGATGATGATGAGCCAGGTGGGGGCCGGAATGTCAAAACAACAAGAGGCCGCCCTCAATCCCCTCGTCGAACGATTCGAGTCCTATTGGCTCGAAGAACTCCTGCCAGAGATCAAACAGCACATCGCTTACTTTGAAAGCTGCGACTTGCGCGGCATGAGCCTCGACCAGCTGCGCGCGCACCTGGGAGAAATGTTCAAGCGTGTGGAGCGTATGGGTGCCTTGCATGGGGTCATCATGCCGATGCTCTTTGCCATGAGTCAGTTCGAGGAGTTGTACTGTGAGTTGTTCGAGGGTGCTACTACTCTGGATGCCCTGTTACTGACGCAGGGCTTTGACAACAAGACTATGGAAGGCGACCGTGCACTATGGCGCTTGAGCCGCGCTGCCCGGTCCACGCCGGATGTGCGCGAGATTCTATCCACGCAGGCGGCTGATGAGGTAATCCCTGCCCTGGAAAAATCCGTTGGGAGCCAGCAGTTCCTGGCTGATCTGCGCGCCTGGCTCGCTCAATATGGTCAGCGTCTTAATTCTGCCTTTGCGCTTGGTGAGCCAAGTTGGATCGAAGATCCGACGCCCGCCATCCAAAATTTGCAGGCGTACGTCGCGATCCCCGATCTCCGACCTGAAATGGAACCAGCCGCATTGGCCGCCGAGCGCGAAAAATCAGTGGCAGAGGCGCGCGCCAAACTCGCCGGTTATCCGCAGCCCATCGTGGCGCGCTTTGAGACTTTGTTGAAGGCGGCACAGGTTGCGGCTATTGTTCATGAAGACCACAATTTCTGGATTGACCAGCGCCTGTTCTATCACGTCCGGCGGGTTATCCTGGAATTTGGAGGGCGGCTGGCACAAGCCGGGGAGTTGGATGCGGTGAACGATGTGTTCTATCTGATGCCGGATGAACTGCAGAACGGTCGAGACGTTCCGATGAAACGATTAGCCCAGGAGCGCAAAACAGAAATGGAACAGTTCAGCCATGTGACGCCGCCGCCGATGTTGGGCACAATGCCGGCTTTTGAAATGACCGATGGCGGTTCGATGGTTCGCGCGTTGTTCAAGGGCGAATTGAGCCCAGCCAACACCAGCAACAGTGATATGAACAAGGTAAAAGGATTACCTGGTTCAGCCGGGGTGGCGCGCGGCACTGCCAGGGTGATCCGCTCGCTGGCGGAAGCGGGCAAACTGCAGCCGGGGGACGTGCTGGTAACCGTATCTACGGAGCCGCCGTGGACGCCGCTGTTCGCCACAGCCACAGCCGTCGTCACCGATAGCGGTGGGGTGTTGTCGCATAGCGCCGTTGTCGCCCGCGAGTATCGCATCCCCGCAGTGGTTGGCACCGGCAATGCTACCACGACCTTCAAAGATGGGCAACTGATCGAAGTGGATGGCAATGCCGGTATCGCCCACGTGGTTGTTGAAGAAGCTGAACGTGACCCTGCTTTGGTCGGATAAGGAGATGATCATGAAACTTGATGAACCCCGGCCCATCTTTGTTCCACCGAATTCAGGTGATGCGCTCGAATTTATCGGTGTCACGCACAAACTGACGGGTCAGCAAACCGACGGCGCGTATTATCTCTTCGAGTCGGTATTCGGTCCCGGGGATGGGAACTGGCTTCACATCCATCGCCGCGAAGACGAAGTTGGCTATGTTTTAGAGGGCGCGTTGGAAATCCGGCTCGCGAATCAAACCTTGATTGCTGAGGCGGGGAGCGTCGCACACCTGCCCAAGAACATTCCCCATGCAATTCGCAATCCGCTCAAGACACCCTCGCGGTACTTGTTCATGACGATTCCCGCCGGGCTCGACCAATGGTTCGATGCGCTCGACGCCGCAAGACGGGATGGCATGTTGGATGATGTACTGTACCGCAAACTCTCGCAAGATTATGGAATTGAATGGTTGGAGTAGCCGATGAAAAGCCTGCTCTGGCTGGGTGATCCCAAATCCTTTGATGTAGCTGTGGTGGGTGGCAAGGCGGCAAATCTTAGCCGCCTTGCCCGAATGTATCACCGCGTACCGGATGGCTTCTCCCTGCCGGTGACGGTGATGGATGAGGGGCATCCGTTGGACCTCCGTAATGAAATCACAGCCGCCATCTCGGACCTGATGGCTTGCCACAGCCTTCCAGACCTTATCGCGGCTGTTCGTTCTTCCGCTGTGGATGAAGATGGAGCAACCGCCTCGTTCGCGGGTCAGCATGAAACATATCTCAACATCGTCGGCGCAGATGCCATTATCCAAGCCGTGACACGTTGCTGGGAATCGGCGCGGGCTGAACATGCTCTGGACTATCGCCGCCAGCAAGGGATGTCAGTGGAACGTCCACAAATCGCTGTACTCGTCCAGCAATTGGTCGCCGCGGATGTTGCCGCAGTCGTGTTCAGCGCCAACCCGATCACGGGCAGCCGCGATGAAGTGATGATCAATGCCAGCTGGGGCTTGGGTGAGAGCATTGTCGGCGGGACGGTCACGCCCGATACGTTTATTGTACGCAAGTCGGATTTTGCTGTTTTACAGTGTATCATTGCAGATAAACAACGCATGACTGTCGCTGCGCCAGGTGGAACCCACGAAGTGGATGTACCGCGCTTCTTGCGCAACACAACTTCGCTGAACGATGAACAAGTGATTGAAATGGCAAAGCTTGCCCTGACATTGGAAGAAACGATGGAACATCCCGTGGATGTCGAGTGTGCATATGCAGGGGGTGAGTTGTATTTGTTACAGTGCCGTCCCATCACTACACTGAAGTAACACCACACCCGTCCATTGGCTTTCAAGTAATCTGTTTTGTTCTGGTTTTCCCCACAAAAAGCACTTCCGCTCGTGATATACCCCGCCCTAAAACGAACCGTGCGATTAGCTCAATGGAGTATTTCTGTTGTCTACTTGATAAAGGCGATGTTGGGATGGGCGATAGCGGTGGCTGGATACACCACTACTCAATCCCCTTGATATTCGTTTTCCAAAATCGTTAGGAAATTTTTACGCAATTCAGGCACATCTTGCATTGCTGTATTCAAGACAATCTGCCAAAGGACAGCGAAATACTCGTGGACAGCAATGTTACGGAAACCAACTTTTCAGGACGCATACATAACCTGCGCACTGGATAGCACAGCTTCCCGTATGACAGGTTTCAATCCCTCCTGTGGCACCAGATCCACAGGACGCTGGAACATTTCTGCAAGCTCACGCTTCATCCTGCCAAGTGTCATAAATGTGACACGGGCGGATGGTTCGAAAACGACCAAAATGTCAATGTCGCTGTCCGCGCTGAAGTCGTCGTTAAGGACCGAGCCAAACAATGCCAGCCGTTGCACCTGATATTGCCGGCAGAATTCTTTTATTTTCCTCTCAGGGATCCTGATTCTTGAAAATATCATTTCAGCCATGATTCAAGACGTGAAAGACAGGGATATGACTTGATGCTTCTCAGACCATTCTTTTCGATGTTGTGATAAAAGATGAACTGCCTTATTAATTTTTGTCTACCAATTTTCCCTATTATACATGAGCAGGCACTATCGAACAGGAAGTGTTGTGTGCATAGCTCGCCCTATCAATATTATTCTGCTGAAGGCGCAGAAAAACTTAATAGTCATGAATGCCAAGATCATCTAGCATACTGCATATTGAAATTACATGAAATTATCTCTATAATCGAGTCATACAAGACTTGCACAGAACTAAACAAAGCTGGGGCGGGTGCTCATCGTGGTTCTGGGTGACGGTTCATCATACAAGTCCCTGAAAAGAGCCTGGCATAAAATCAATATCACGGAGGGGAATGATGAACACCAGATTTGCTCCATTAGCCGCGTCGATAGCGATGGCAGTATTATCGCTGGTACTTTTTATAACGGTTGTTGGGGGAACCGCTTCCAGTATGAGCGGCGAAGCGATTGGCATAGAGGCGGACGCTCTCAAAAGGGACGAAACAGACTCTCGCCTGCTTGCCTATCAAAGCCCTAATATCAGCCAGGATGAGGCCCTGTCTTTGACCGGGCCAATTTCCATCTATCTGCCCCTGGTGTCCACTGCTGGATATATAGATAAATCAGCAGAACGCGCCGCACTGATGGCGTTATATAACAGCACGAATGGCGGTGAGTGGTATAACAACACTGGATGGGGGACAGACACCTCTTTTTGTGAATGGTATGGGGTTACCTGTGACCAGAATGGGCATGTGACCGTCCTTGACCTGGGTGGAAACAGGATATCCGGCACCATCCCCCTTGAGATAGGTGATCTTCCAATGTTGACTGTACTCCGGCTCACCGGCACATTAGAAGACTGTGGAAAAGACGGTTGCCAATACCATTATGTTATTAGAGAACCTTTCCCGTCAGAGATTAGTAAATTGTTGAATCTGCAAGTTCTTGATCTGGCCTGGAATGAACTTACTTCCCTACCACCACAGATCTGTAACCTGGCGAGTCTGCAGACGATTGATCTGAGGTTCAATCAACTTGTCACACTACCGTCCGAGATTGGCAACCTGGTGAATCTGCAGACACTTAATTTGGATTATAACCAACTCTCGTCTCTCCCTACAGAGATCGGCAAGCTAGCGAGTCTTCAAGTACTCCGGCTGGATAACAACCAGTTCACTTCGCTCCCACCCGGAATCGGAAACCTAGTAAACCTGCCAGAGCTCTATCTGTACTACAACAAACTCGCATCGCTACCACCGGAGATCGGCAATCTGGTAAATTTGCAGCACCTCGATCTGAGTAGTAACCAACTTACCTCCCTGCCGCCGGAGATCGGCAATATGGCAGGCTTGCAGGTGCTCGATCTGGTTGGCAACCAGCTAACCTCCCTCCCTGCAAAGATCGGCAATCTGGTGAGTTTGCAAGAACTCCGCCTTCACGATAATCGACTCCTCTCCCTACCGTCGGAGATCGGTAACCTGTCCAATCTGCAGAGTCTCTATCTGATGAATAACCAACTCACATCCCTGCCGGCGGAGATCGGCAACCTCGTGAACCTGACTGAGTTCTGGCTGTGGGGCAACCAACTCACGTCCCTACCACCACAGATTGGCAACCTTACGAGTTTGCAGAAACTCAGTCTATCAGGTAATAAACTCTCCTCCCTGCCGTTGGAGATTGGCAATATGGCCGGCCTGCAAGACCTGTTTCTGGACGACAACCAACTCACGTCTCTGCCAGCGCAGATCGGCAAGCTGGCTAGTCTGCATGGGCTGAGTCTGATAGGTAATCAGTTCAAAACCCTCCCCCCAGTGATCGGCTATCTGGTAAGTCTGCAGGGTCTCAATTTGAGCAGCAACCAACTCACCTACCTTCCTCCAGAGATCGGAAATCTGGCGAGTTTGCAGGATCTATCTCTGGGAGGTAATCAACTTACATCCATCCCGTCAGAGATCGGCAATTTGGAGAGTCTGCAGAGGCTCTATCTGTACGAAAACCAGCTTACGAAACTACCGCCCGAGATAGGCAATCTGGCAAGTCTGCAGAGGCTCAGTCTGTTTGACAATAATCTCACATCGCTTCCCCCAGAGTTTGGCAACCTGGTGAATCTGCAGGTGCTCGAATTGAGTATTAACCAACTCACATCGCTTCCGCTAGAAATAGGTGAACTTGAGAGTTTGCAGGAGCTCTATGTGGACAACAACCAACTATCGGGCCTCATCCCTGCGTTTTTGAGCAACCTGAGCAATTTGTCTTGGCTTACTCTAAACGAAAACCCCGACCTGACCTGCTGGGAGACGAAAGAAGCTCGAAATTGGGCATTGTCACTGGGTGTTTATTCTGGCCCCACTTGTTATATTCCATAAAGTATTTTTTCGAGCTGTTTTTATAGTTTACAGGTTTGATTGTGTACAAATCACCATAGAAAAACGCCAGGTTCGCAACCTGGCGTTATTTCTTATGCAGACAGTTGCTTTGACCAATCAAGCAACAATCTTGCCGTGACAATGATTGGCTGTTGTCTATTGCCCGTACTTGATAAAGGCGATGTTCGGGTGGGCGAGGGCGGTGGCAGACCTCTGAAGTTCCAACTCAGGTAGTTTGATATATCACCGAACGATACCGTGGACGAGGGATCGATTTTCCCGCTGCGCGGGCAGCCTCTAGCCAGGCACTCTTCGCAATTAACACTTCCCGTACCGCGTCTTCAGGAGTTTCCCCGAAAGCCGAACAATGCTTAAGGTCTGGGATATAGGCGATATACCCCTCATCTTCTTCACTGTAAAATACATTAATGTGATAATCTTTCACGCCTCATCCTCCAGCCTTAAATTATACCGCTCAACGATGTCCAAGAACTGCTTGATCTGGTAGGGTTTCGCCATGCCGTTGACATTTTGGAGATTGATCAAGTCAGGAACATCTGGGTGAGTGTAGATATGGTGACTGCCACTGATACGAGTGAGTCTAAATCCAAATGCTTCGATTTTATGAAATCGATCACTAAAATAATGTAAAATGGTGAAAGATGTACGAAGAAAACGAACTTGAAGACCTTGCGCCCTGGTTGGTAATCATCATCACATTGATTGGGGGTTTTCTGCGAGTTTTTCTACTCGGTATTAAAGGGATGTGGTTCGATGAAACGTTCAGCGTGTGGGTGGCCAACCAGGGTGTCGTCGATATGCTGCAATGGATTGCCAGGATTGACCAACACCCACCTCTTTATTATCTACTGCTCCATTACTGGATAGCACTCAATGGGGATACGCCCTTTGATGTCCGTCTGCTTTCTGCGCTATTTGGCGCACTCACCATCCCAATTATTTACCTGATCGGCAAACGCATATCGGGTGTGACGATGGGATTGGTGGCAGCATTGATCCTGGCTCTTTCACCCTTCAACATCCGCTTCGCCCAGGAAACGCGCATGTACACCTTCCTGGCGTTCAATGCAGCCGTGGCGATTTATGCTCTGGTCAGACTCCTTACGGATCCGCGCTCCGTCAGTCCCATTGGCAGCCAATTTCGGGAATATCTGCATGCCTGGCGTACACTTGGGCCGGCTGAACCAGACACCGCAACAAATTTCAGCTATGAGGATAAGACCCGGGTTCAAACCGGATGGAGTGTCTGGATATCTCGCCATCGTTGGTTGCCCATCCAGAGCATTGAGACTGACCTGGCCTGGGTTGCATTTATCGTGTTCTCGGCTGCCACCCTGCTCAGCCACAATACGGCTGTCCTTTTCGTTTTAGCCGCCAATATCTTCGTTCTTGGTCTGATGCTTTTTCAAAGGATAAAGAAATCGGGATCTCTACCCGGCTTCCAGGCTCCCTCTTTTTGGAACTGGGTAAAGACACACATTGGTATCTTCTTACTGTGGAGTCCATGGATATTTGCCTTTACCAATCAAGCCAGCAGAGTCTATCGGGAGTTTTGGCTTCCTAAACCAGGTTGGGACAGCGTTATCCAGGTGCTTGGATCCTTTTTGAATTATTCTGCGCTGGGTCAATCCAGCCAGGCGCAGGTGATCTGGATCCTCTACGCACTGGTGCTTTGCTTAGGGTTGTTGCATTTCAGAAAAGAAATATCGCCATCCGTATTTCTGGCTGTTTTGTTCGCCTTCCCCTTCCTGGGTGAACTGGTCGTAAGCATCCGCCGGCCAATTTTTTTCGATCGAACCCTGATTTGGACAACGATTCCATTGTTCCTTATACTTGCAGCGGGCATCGTTCAATTAAATAATCGCCTTCTAATTATCCTGGCGGTGGGGATTTTTGGAACAATCAACCTGTTTTCTGCCGGCGATTATTATAAGTTCATGCAAAAAGAGGATTGGAGCACTGCTGCCGGTTATGTCGCAAATTTCGCTGCAAAGGATGATTTGGTCCTTTTCAATGCCCCCTGGGTGCAAATCCCGTTTGACTATTATTTTAATACATATGAAGATCAGTATTTAATCCAGGTAGAGAAACATGGGGTTCCTGTAGATATGTTCGATAGTGGCATACTGGAACCAAAGATGACGGATAGCGATATCCCCAGGTTAATTTCATTGTTGAGCGGGCGTAATAGAGTCTGGCTGGTTTACAGCCAAAACTGGAATACTGATCCAATGGGGCTAATCCCGCAAACGCTTGCATCGCAGTGGAAATTAATCCGGAAGCGAGATTTTTATGGGGGGCAGGTTCAATTGTATGGGACTCCCTGAGCCTGATTTCTACCCTGAAAATTTGTATAACGTGGTTCAACGTATTGGATGATGGTATAGCCGCCAATCACCAGATACCAAAGTCGTTGTCGTTGGAAGTTTCACCAGATCGGTGAAGTCTGAGTTGACGAACATCATTAAATATCCGAATCTCGAGCGTGTGGATTATAATCTCCCCCGATTGGTAAATTGCGACTCACGTCGAAAAAATAAGAGCATCGTGTTTGTTGAAATTGGTCTTGATTAACGGGTGAAGAGCGAGAATCATCCCGTGAATTTTGCAAGCAGATTGCCTCCCAATGCGGATTACATGAGGAAAGGAGAACTATGCTGAATAACTGGTTTAACGCCATCGAACAGGCGATTGCCGAGGTCAGGCAATGGCCTGAAAAAACTGTCCAGGTCTTTCACCACAATGATGCCGATGGGATTACATCGGGTGCCATACTCACCCGCGTATTTGAAAGGCAGGGATTTAAAGTCCAGCGCTTTTGTCTGGAAAAGCCGTATCCCGCAGTGCTGAAAAAGGTTTACGAGCAAGAGGGACGGCTTATTATCTTCGCCGACTTTGCGGGGCGGATCGCACCGATAATTTCCGAACTGAACAAGTGCAGGAATCTGACCCTCATCTTGGATCATCATGTCGCTGAGGCCTCCACCGATCCCATGGTTCACAATCTTGACCCTGATCTCTTTGGATTGAAAGGCGACCGGGATATCTCCGGATCGACGACCTGTTATCTTTTTGGGGTGACCATGGATCCGGTCAATCGTGATCTGGCCCAGGTTGCAGCCATCGGCGCAGTGGCAGACGGTTTTTTTGTGGATGGTCAGCTGGTGAGCCAGAATCGGGAAGCTGCGCTGGAAGCCGTTCAGCAGGGCAAGATGGAAATCCGGAAAATTGAAGCCGGCGAGCGATATCTGCTGATAAACTCAGAAGGGGTAATCCCGGTGCTTGAATTCGGTGATTATCTTGATTTGTTGGGAGGCGTGGGCTATTACCAAAACGGGCCTGATATGGGAGTCAGAGTTTGTCTGGGTGGTGTTTCACTTGAGGCGGATCGAATGGTGGAGGAATTAAAGACCATCCGGACGCGGCTGTTTCACGAAGAGATCACCAGGCTCCAGGCAGGCGCACTGAAACAGACGCCTCATATCCAATGGTTTCATGTCGAAAAACGACTGTTTCCAATGGGGGTGAAAATGATCGGGGCATTATGTGATGCGATTAAGGATACAGACCTGATTGATCCCTTGAAATATCTGGCGGGATTTCAGGTGATTCCCGACGAAATCCCTGGCTTTGGCGCAATCAGATTTAACGAGGTGAAGATTTCCATGCGGGTTTCTCCGTACATGGAAGGGGAGATCAGGGCGGGAAGAGCAATGGGCCTAAACATATTCCTTCCTGAAGCGACTGGCAGACTTGGCGGCTTCTCGGATGCCTGCCATAGTCTGACGGCTGCTACCACGGTGGCTATTGGGAAGGAAGAAGAACTGATCGAGGAAATGGGAAAAATTCTACAAGGAGAATCATAATGGCTAAAGGATCTGGTTTTGGAAAAACAATCCTGATAGGGGATCAATTCGTTTTGGATGAAGTTCCGGCGATCGTTTCGGCAATTTCCTTTGAAACGGAGACAACGGTGGAAAGAATTGACGGCGAGGGGTGGGTGATGGAGGACAATCGGATCGAGGTTCCGGGGTATAAGGAAAAGAAAAAGGAACAGCAGGTAGCCTCGATCAACAGAATTCTCGAAGTAATGAACATCGATGTCAATAAGAACCCGATCAAGATTACCGTTGGGGGAAACTTGCTGGCCGGTAGCGGCGTGGGTGCCAGCGCTGCCAGCTGCGTTTCGCTCGCGCGCGCATTGAACGCGGAGTTCAACCTGGGCTATTCGATTGAGGAGATCAACCGGGTAGCCTGGCAGGGAGAGTTTCCCTATCATGGGGTTGCGAGCGGGGTGGACAATACCGCCTCAACCTATGGAGGGCTTATTCGTTTCAGGTTAAAGGACGGGCAGCAGAATTTCGAACGGATCAAAACCCCACAACCTTTTGAGATCGTACTGGCCAACAGTGGCATAACAGCCAATACGGCGGCTTTGGATGAATTTATCGAGCGGCAGAAGGTGGAGAATGCGGAGCTTTTTGGAACGCGCCTCAAGACCATCGTATCCCAGGGCTCTGAAATGAAAAAGGCACTTGAAGCAGGAGATCTGGATCAGGTGGGAAAGATCATGACGGAAAACCACAAACTGCTGATCGATATGGAAATGTCCCACGAAATTCTGGACTACCTGTGCAAGCTGGCCCTCAAAAATGGGGCCTTGGGAGCGAAGGTCACTGGAGGCGGCAGGGGAGGCTACATGGTTGCTTTGACGCCAGGCAAGGAACTCCAAGATAAGGTCGCATCGGCTTTCGAAAGGGAAGGCTATAAGCTGATCCTCAAAGCAACGATCGGTGGAAGTTGATGCCATAACGAACACCCGACACTCTCTGATCGGACACGGATGCCGCAGGCACACGGATAAAACGGATCACAGATCAATCATCAGTCTCTAGTATGCCCTTAAAACAGCATGACTTTCCCAAAGAGAGGTTTGGGATTATCGATTGCGGCTTCGCCGCAATCGATAATCCCAATACTTCCCTCTTTATGGCTGACATGCGATGGTTTTTGTATTCTTGAGAAAACCATACTTAAAACTGGGATTATCAGTGTGGTTCCGTGTAAATCCGTGGCTCCACTGAAAAAACGACCAGACAAAGGATATCCGATTTTCATCTCTCCTCAAAATGACCATTCGTCAATATAATCAGGTCATCCCACTTTCAAGGTCTGAAGCATGTTCAAGAAAAATCAACGTCATCTCCAGCCGGCTCTGATCAGCAATATCAACGACCTGCCCGAAAAGTTGCGCAAGCGGCTGGAGGACTCCTGGGCTGGGGTTTTTTACCGGGAGTTTTTCTGCCGCCTCCAGGAAGCGCCCTTCGCCGTGCTCTACGCCGAGGTCCCTTCTCGCCCCAACATTCCCGTCAACGTCCTGGTGGGGCTAGAAACCCTCAAGAGCGGCTTTGGCTGGAGTGACGAAGAGCTGTACGATGCCTTCTGCTACGATGTGCAAGTGCGCTACGCTTTGGGCTACCATCAACTCGGCGAAGGCGGGTTTGAGTTGCGCACGTTGTACAACTTCCGCCAACGGCTGAGCCGCTACAATCAAGCGCAGGGGGTGAATTTGCTGAGCCAGGCCTTTGAAGCCATCACCGATCAGCAGCTCATCGCCTTCAAAGTACGGACGGGGATGCAGCGCATGGACAGCACCCAAGTGGCTTCCAACATCCTGGACTCCAGCCGCCTGCAGTTGGCCGTCGAGGCGCTCAGAAGAACCTACCGCATGCTCTCGGAAGCGGATCAGGCTCGCTATGCAGAGCTGTTGGCTCCCTACGTTGAAGATCCGGGCGGGCAATTTCTGTATCGGATCAAGGGCAAGGAGGAAATCCAAAAGCACCTGCAGCAGATGGGGGCCGTGATGGACCGGCTGCTGGACGAACTCCGTCCGCAGTATGGTGCATACCCCTTCTTTCCGGTGTTGGAGCGCTTCTTCAGCGAAAACTTCCGGGTGGAAAGCGCAGGCGTCCAGCCTAAAGACAGTCAGGAACTCTCGAGTGGCAGCTTGCAATCCTTAGATGATCTGGAAGCCAGCTACCGCCAAAAAGGGAACAAGTTCTACAAGGGTTATGTGGCCAATGTGAGTGAGACCTGCCATCCGGAAAATGAGCTGCAATTGATCACCAAGGTTCAGGCGGCTCCGAATAACACCGAAGATGCGAACTTGCTGATCGAAGCCTTGCCGGACTTGAGGGCGCGCACCGGCTTGGAGAGTTTGTACAATGATGCGGGTTATGGCAGTCCGCAGGCTGACGAAGCGCTGATCCACCACCAGGTGGAACAGATCCAGACCGGGATGCGCGGAAATGCTCCCGATCCGAGCAAGTTCAATCTGGCCGATTTCGCCATTGAACACAGCCAAGACGGCCGGCCAAAGACGATCACTTGTCCGCAAGGTCAAACCGTGTCCGTAGAACCCGGCCGGACCACCGGCTACCTGGCCCGTTTCGATCCGTCGGTCTGTGAAAACTGTCCCTTTCAACGCGACCAGCGTTGTCGGGCGAAACCCCAGAAACGGGATCCGCGCTACACCATCAGTTTTACCCAGCAGGAAGTCAACTGGGCGCGACGGCGCAGACGGCATTTACACCACAAGCATGAAGGCAAAAATCTGCGCGTGGCGATTGAAGCCACCATGCGGGTGATCAAACACCCGTTTCCGAAGGGCAAGTTGCCTGTGCGCGGGCTGTTCCGGGTGACTTCCCTACTGGTCTCTTCGGCAGCGATGGTGAATGTGAGAAGCATTCTCCGCTATCTGAAGAAGCCAAAAGAAGAAACCCAGCCCAAAAATCTGGTTCTGGAGGGGCAGGGATGGGGCTAATCTTCGCCCGGTTTCTTCTTTTTTCCTCGAAGCGAAATCTGCTTCTCCGCATCCAGCGAGGTTTCCAGCCTTTGGCATTACATGCTTCAGTTGTTAAGGTGCTGTTTTTTCAGTAAAGCCACGGATACTCACGGATAATTCAATAACCTTGGTAAATCCGTGATAATTCCAATTATCCGTGTCCCATTTCTGATCCCTCCGCCGCGCCGAAGAACAGGTCGGCGGCGCCCAGCAGGGGGGCTTTCAGTCCCAGAACGCCCGCCAGGACCGGGCCGGGGACTTGACTGGCGAGCGCTGCTCCGAAGCAGTCCAGGGCATTCGCAATACCGCCTAGAACCAGCAGCGTCTCAGCGTCAAAATCCAGGTAGAAGGGGCGCATAAAGACGCCCAGATCTCTTCCCCATTGGTGGAAGACCTCTTGCACCCGGCTTTCGCCGCGGCGCGCCAGCTCTGCCGCCATGGGTATATCTATGGGTGCTCCATCCAGCACCCTTAACCGCTGCAGCAGCCCGCGGCTGGAGAAAACGTCGTCACCCCGCTGGCCTTCGAACAGGAAGGGGTAGATCTCACCGCCGGGTGGAACTCCGGCACCGCCTGGCGGTAATCCAGACCCGCCTTTCTGCGCCTGCCCGTTGGAGATAAAAGCCGAGCCGATCCCGGTGCCCAGGGTGACCCCCAGCAGGCGCTGGTATGCGCGCCCGGCGCCGCAGCGCGCTTCCCCGACGATAGCAGCTTCGGCGTCATTGCGGAAGCGCACCGGCAGGCCCGGCTTACCCAGCTGGCGACGCAGCTCGGCGCCGATATCTATCCCGTACAAGGCTTCGTACTTGTACTGGTTGTGGATGTAGCATATGCCGCGCGGGTAATCGAAGGGGCCTGGGAAGCCCAGGGCGATGCCTGAAAATCCTGCGCCGGTTTCATCGATTTCCCGACTCGTTTTGCGGATCAAATCGGTAAAACCTGCCAGAATCTCATCCGCCGGGGCGGAGCTGTCGATAGGCGTGTGATGCACCTGCCCGGCGACCCGGCCACCCGCCAGGACAACGGCACTTTTAACCGACGAGCCGCCCACATCCAGTGCCACAACGCAGCGATCGTCCGCCGTCATAAGCTCACCAATCGGGGCGTTCGAACCAGCCTGGCTTCAGGCTGGCCCTCACCACCATCGTCTGACCTGCGCCTTCATTCACCAGCCGGTAAGCGCCAGCGGAAGCAGGAATGATAAAGGTTTCAGCATAGTGGCAGCCCAGCGAGGCGCCGTTGAGGGTTTCCACGCGCAGCGGGCAGCCTGCCACCAGGTTAAGCACCAGGGGTGACCCGTCAGTCTGGTGCCAGGGAGCATGATCCCCGGCCGGATCCGGGGAGCCGTCGATCTCGAAGCGATGCACATCGTAGAAATGCTCGCCGTGGGTGGGCAGGTGCACCAGGCGCCAGCCTTCCCCATCCTCAACCACGACCGGCCTGGTGACCAGCTCCCGACTGACCAAATCACCCTGGCGCTCGAAACGCAGGTTGTGCATGGCGCGCTCGATGTTCAGGGGGCGCAGGTTGCCCTCCAGGTCGGGGCGCAGCCAGTCGTACACCTTGAATGTGTAGATATACGGTGTGGCGCTGATCTCCAGCACCAGGTTTCCAGCACCGGAGCCGTGCAGGGTGCCGTTGGGGATCAAGAACAGATCATGCGGATGGGCGCTCTGGGTATGGATGTAGCGCTCCACCTCCAACGGGACGGCGTCCCGGTAGCTGCGTTCCAGAACTGCCTGAAATTCCGCCGGAGAGACGCCCTCCTGAAAGCCAAGATGCACCTTTGCCCCAGGGAGGCAGTCCATGATGTAGTAAGTTTCGTCCTGGGTAAAGCGCTCGCCGAAGTGCTGGCGGATGTACGCCAGGCTGGGATGCACCTGGATGGATAAATGCCCGCCCTGCATGGTATCCAGGTAGTCGAAACGGATGGGGAACTCGGCGCCGAAATATGAAGCGAAGTCCCCCAGCACCGCGGCACCTTCCTGGTGCATCAGCCAGTCGAATGAGAGCTCCAGCAGGCGTCCACCGCTCTCAAACAGCAGGCCATTTTCCGGCAGGATGGCCTCGAACGACCAGGCATAGTTGGGTTCCATCTGGGGGAGCTGCGGGACGAGGTGTTTGAGCAGCTGCCCGCCCCAAGGGCCCGGCTCGAACCACGGCCTGGGACGGAATGCCGACCGAGCCAGGCCGTGCAGAGCTTCCCGCAGAACGTTTCCGTTGGCGAAAACCGGTTCATCCGGTCGCTGCCCGTCGATGAACAGGTCGATCTGGGGCATCAGAGCAGCTTTGTGCTGGTCGAGGGCGATCCAATCCACGAAATAGAAGCGCTTATACATGGCTTTTGGGTCGGCCGCGCCGGGTGCACCCAGATTGGCAATGGCGCCCGCCCGGGCGTGGAACTGGATCTCGTTCTTGGGCAGATCGATATAGACTAACAAGCCGGACCAGCCTGCCAGCGCGGCGCCGGGACCGTAGAGGATGTTCATCGCGGCTTGCGGGTCGGGCTGCATCTCTTTTAACAGGGTGGGATCGAAGAAATCAGACAGCCCCCGGGTGAAACGGGTGCCAAAAAGTGGGTCGTCGCCACCCAGAAAGGGTGCCAACAGAGCGTCGATCTCTGCCGGAGGGCGCAGCGCGCAGTCCACACACGTCCAGGTGGGCTGCACGCTCAGACGGCGCAGGGCCTGGTCAAGCTCCTCCCGCAGATGATCCCACAATACGCCAACGTAGCCATCGATTACCATGTTTGGGTGCTGAACCAGCCTGGCTGCCAGCTGTGCTGCAAGCTCATCATAGCCGGCCTCGATGGCCCCATCGCCCAGCGGAAAAGACGGGTATAGATCATAGCTGCCGGGGGACGGATTTGGCTTGGTCAGCGGCAACAGTGCTTGCCCGGTTTTACGGTAAGTGTGCTGCATCGCGTGGAGGAGTATATCATAGGGGATTGGGGGGAGAAGGTAACAAGGCAACCAGGTAATCAGGTGATAAGATAATTATAGGGACGAGGGAGGTTTTTTCAGAATGTTCTGAGCAGAACGAATCGGCAGGTGGGGTGTTGTCAGGTAAAATGTACAAAGGGTGATAAAACGCCCCATTGCACCTGACCCTACCCTTCAATAGACCAAGGAGTACTCCATGGATATCGGAAAAAGCTTCAGTTTCCCCTTCGAAGACGAGCAGTGGCTGGAAAAGTCGCTGATTGGTGCTCTCGTCGCCGCCATTCCGATCGTGAACTTCGCCTGGGGCGGCTACCTGATCGACTTGCTCAAGAATGTGATGCGCGGCCAGGACGTGCCCCTGCCAGAGTGGGGCGACTTCGGTGATAAATGGATGAAGGGTCTGTACCTGAGCCTGGCGAGCTTTGTGTATGCCATACCTATCTTCCTATTATCCTGCATCCTGGTGGCTACTTTCAGTGGGGCAGCCTACCAACAGGGCGAGGAACTGACGGACCAGCTGATTGCCCTGTTGACGGGCGTGGGCGGAATCCTGGGATGCCTGATCGCTTTGTATGCACTAGCGCTGTCATTCTTCTTCCCGGCGGCGTATATCCACTATGCGCGGGTGGGGACCTTCGGAGCGTTCTTCGAGATCGGCAAGATCTTCAAGATCGTGACTGCTGATACGGGCAAGTACATCACCGCCTGGCTGGTCTCGATGGTCGCAGGCATCGTCGTCAGCTCGGCGGTGGCGCTGCTGACGACGGCGTTGGGGTTCATCCCGTGCCTGGGATGGGCGCTGGGAATCTTGGTCAGCGCCGTGAGTGGGGTGTATGTATTCTATGTATACGGTCACCTGTTCGGGCAGGTGGGTGCGCCGCAGACGCAAGCCTTGATCCCACAATAGGCAACCAACAGCGCGGAGTAACGGAGAAAACGGAGCCAGGAGAGAGAATTATTCCGAATTACCGATGTATAATCAGGTGCAGTGCACAGGCTAAGTGCGCTGCACCTGATCACTTTAGTAAAGGAAATATCATGAAAATTGTCACCGATTCAGCTGCCGACCTGACGCCGGAAGATATTACATCGCTTGGAATTGATGTCGCCCCACTGTACATCCAGTTTCCGGATGGCGAGGTGAGATCCGAAGATATCACCCATGATGAATTCTACCGACGCCTGGAAAATATGCAGCCCAAAATCCCTACCACTGCACAGGCTTCGGCGGACGGATTTGTCAAAATCTACGAAAAACTTCTGGCGGCTAGCGAGGAGGTGCTCTCGGTCCATATCTCGTCTGGGCTGAGCGGAACGGTGGATGCCGCTCGCAGCGGGGCAGCCAAGCTCGGCAGTAAAGCCATCCACATTGTCGACAGCCTGACTCTCTCCGGAGAACAGCGCTTCCAGGTGTTGGCCGCAGCGCGGGCGATCCAGGCGGGCTGGCCGGTGGATGCTATCCGGACTCAACTGGATAAAATCCGGGCTGCCAGCGAGGTGATCTATACCCTGGATACGCTCAGCTACCTGGCGCGCGGCGGGCGCATCGGCAGGGTCCAAGCCCTCGCCAGCTCCCTGCTGGATATCAAACCCATCATCACGGTCGAAAAAAGCGATGGAAAATACAACACGGTGGGCAAGAGCCGCACTTTAGGGCGTGCCCTGGATGAGATGGGCCGCTACCTGGAAAAACGCTACAGCAGCCAACTGCCCATGTGGATCTCAGTCATGCACGGCAAATTCGGGGAAAAGGCCAGCCAGATGGCTGAAATTCTCCAACGCAACCTCAATGTAGCAAAACTGGAGATCCTGCGCATCTCCCCGGTGTTGGGAGTGCATACCGGCCCGGGCATCGTCGGCGCCGCCGTGATGCCGATGGAGCTGATGGAGGAGATAAGGTAAAAAAAAGTGGATCAGGTAATTTGGCAACAAGGGATTGGGGGATGAACCTGCGCGAATCAGTTGCGACGCACTTGGCGTAGACAAGCGCATCGCTTATCATAGAGCTTCGGCAACCCTTTTACGCATCCAGAACGGCAGCATCTCCCGCAACAGGACTGCCGATCTTGAAAAGGCGTGTGCTCTTGTTCACGATCAAGTAGTAAAGCGCCAGCAGCCCGCTGTAAATGACCACCACCAGGTAGACGATCTGCCCATTGCGTTGCTCCGGCGCCACAGACGGCAGGCGGGTGAGGAACGGCACGATCAAGACCAGGTCGTAAGCCAGGAAACCCCACAGCTGCCCGGCAGAGTTGACCCAGCTGGGGCGAATGAGAGCATAGGCAAAATAAGCCGCCGCGCCCATGAACATCCAGCCGATGACGACCGAAAGCTCAGGCGTGATCTTCCACGGAATGATGTTCGGCACCTGCAGGATCAGCAGCGTGCTCACGATCAGCAGGGCAATGATGAAGATAACAAAAGACCAGCGCACCAACCCCGGCATGGGGAGGCGTGTGTCCATCGGAATGCGCACGCTCCAGAAGAACAGCGCCAGCCCAAACAAGGCCCCAAACACACAAACGATGCCGTAATTGGTCATTCCGGAAGCGCCACCGCTGGCGCCAAGCCGGAAGGAAAGTATCGCCACCGGCGCCAGGATGGTGAGATAATCCAAGCCGATGCCTGCCAGCGCGCCGTAATTTTCAGTGGCGGCTGCCCAGAACGTCGATGCTGCGGCGGCGGCGAAGATCGAGGCGATAAAAATAAACGTCAGTGGGGTTGTGCCAGGAAAAGGCCACAAATTGACCACCAGGGGGAGCTGGACGAAGAAGGCAATGGCGAACAAAAGCTGCACCGCAGCGACGAACAGTAAGAAGATCCGCATAGCTCTTAACATATTAAATCCTCCACTTAACCAATCAACTCTTGGACAAAGCGAGATGAGAATCTGCATCCCCGTTCTTGAGCGCCCGGGCTAATATGCGCGGTGCAAACAGCGCACTGACCGGCTTGATGAGATGGGTGACCTCAAAAAAGGTCCGGTATGTGGCAGGGTCGCTTAGCGCAGCATACACCACCCGGTCCACGTAAGCATGCATCCAGCGCGTCAGGGGTATGCGCCGCCCGCCTTCCGTCTCGGCATAACGATAATCGTCGCCGGTTGCCAGCAGCCAGGGCGTTTTTATTTCCCTGGCAAGCCGTCCCTGGAAATCGATCCCCAACCGGCTGGAGCTGCCGTCCGCGCGTATCCCTCTCAGGGTTTCATCTAACAGCCTCGCCCCCAATGCCGCTACAGTCATACCCTGCCCATACACGGGGTTGAAAGCGCATACTGCGTCACCGGTGACCACGAAATTATCCGGCCAGCGCGGTAATCTCTCGAAATGCCGCCAGCGGTTTTCCGTCTTCCGGTATCCGTATACGGGCGAGATGGGCTGCGCATCTCTGAGCGCTTCAAACAGCGTTGGCACAGCCAGGCTGCGGGCAAAATCCAGGAAACCAGCTTCATCAGAGGGCGGGTAGTCGCGCCCGGCGCCTGCCAGCGTCACGAACCAGCGACCGTCTTCGATGGCATAGATCATACCGCCGCGCTTGTCACCCGGGGGCAGCCCGCGCACCAGGTGGCTCCTCCATCCCGACCAATCCACTGGAGACTGGTACACCCGCGTGGCATACCCCAGGAACGAGTTGATGCGCGTCTCGGAGGGTGCCGGATACCCCAGGGACTGCAGCCACTGAGCCGCCCTTGATTCCTTGCCGCTGGCGTCTACCACCAGATCGGCGCGTAGCTCGTCGGCGGCACTGCCTGGGAGGTCGCGGTGGCTGTAGCGCACGCCCATTATACGGCTGTGGGCTGCATCGGCGATCAGGTCGCCCGCATCCGCCTCCTCGATGAACTCCAGGTTGGGCAGCCAGGAAACTCGCCGGCGCACTGCCCATTCCAGCAGATCGCGGCTGCAGGGATGGGACTGGTAGCCAGATGTAAAGCGCGGCATCAGTCCGGTGAAAATGTAGGCGCTCAGGTCTTCGAGCCAGTCCACACATGGGGCGCCGGCTCCCTCCAGGTCGTGCTGCAGGCCGGGAAAGAGCTTTTCGAGCTGCTGTTGACCGCGCCACAGCAGGATGTGGACGTGGCGCGCCTGCGGGACGCCTTTGCGCGGCCGCGGTCGAGATGGAAACCGGTCGCGCTCCAGGATCGTGACCCGCTCGAAGTGATCGGCCAGCACCCGGGCTGCCAGCAATCCCGCCATGCTGCCGCCGATCACCACTGCATGCTTCCAAGATTTACCAGAGACATGTGCCATCCGAATACCAACCTGAGGATTGACAGTAAAAATATCAAATATTTCAGAGCTATTTTATCTTATTATTGGGAATTAATAACAGGAAATCTACCAGATGCGATGCACATGAAATTGTCACCGGCATCGAATGAATTCGGACCCCCCTGCCATAGAACGGCATCCCCCCATCGAAAAATCATCGATGGGGGGATCGAGGGGGGGTAAGCACTCAATTTGTCGGTAGCCCGTGATCGAAGTTGTAGTACAGGGTCTGGTATGCCTGGCGGAACTCGATCACATCTTCCACCACCATCTCGGGGGATTGCTTTTCGATCAGGATGCGCCCCACGAAACCGGCGATGGTGTCCATCTCCTCAGGTCCCATGCCGTAGCGTGTCACCTCGATCGTGCCCAGGCGAAGGCCGCCGGGGCGGTCCCAATCTGCGGGCGTATCGCTCGGGATCAGGTTCTTGTTGGTCACCAGGTTGGCCCGCGCCAGCAGGTGGGCTGTATCCATACCGCCGCCGAAGGCGTGTGCATCGGCAATCACCTGGTGGGTGCGGGTATAGCCCTTGTGCGCGCACAGCACCGGGATGCCGCGCCGGTCCAGGGCAGCTGCCAGTGCCTGGGCATTGCGCACTATCTGCGCCATGTAGACCTGCCCGAACTCGATCATCTCGGCTGCGGACACCGCCAGGGCAGCCACGCGGTTCACCTGGTGCGTGGCAGCCAAGACAGGGAAGATGGCATGTGTAACCGGCTCCGTCAGCTGCGGATCATCCCAGACAATGATGCCGCTCTGCGGCCCGCTGAAGGTCTTGCCCGCCGAGCCGGTCATGAGCGCCGCGCCTTCCCGCAGCGGGTCCTGGAACTGGCCTCCGGCGATCAGGCCAATCTGGTGGGCACCGTCGAAGTAGATCTTGCCACCCCATTCGGCTACGATCTCACTCATCTCTTTCAGCGGGAAGGGGAACAGGGTCATGGAGGCGCCCAGGGCAAACAGCACCGGGCGCACCA